>BS_KBA_SWE02_21mDRAFT_10000258_pt1 | contig 18957 bp, 18 predicted proteins | sample BalSeasSWE02_21m_FD_9196 | JGI IMG/M metagenome (IMG submission 9196)
CCGGGTTCTGGAGCGGGGCGCCGTTTTTGAACAGGCCGGGGTCAATTTCTCGCATGTTTTTGGTAAGCGTCTGCCACCTTCAGCCACGGCGGCCAGACCCGAACTCGAGGGGCGGGATTTCCAGGCCCTGGGAATTTCACTCGTCATCCATCCACTGAATCCCTATGTACCCACCTCCCACGCCAATGTTCGTTTCTTTATTGCCAACAAACCCGGGGCTGAGGAGGATGCAGATAGTTCGATCTGGTGGTTTGGCGGTGGCTACGACCTGACCCCGTATTATCCGAACATGGAAGACGTCATTCACTGGCATCAAACCGCCAGGCAGACCTGCCAGCCATTTGGCAATGATGTTTATCCCCAATACAAAAAATGGTGCGATGATTATTTCTATCTGAAACATCGCAATGAGACNCGCGGTGTTGGCGGCCTGTTCTTCGATGACCTGAATGAATGGGGCTTTGAGCGCTGCTTTAGTTTCATGCAGACGATCGGCAACAGTTACCTGCCCGCCTATNTACCCATCGTTGAACGNCGCAAGCAAACCGGCTACNGNGACCGCGANCGNGCCTTCCAACTNTACCGGCGTGGNCGTTACGTTGAATTCAACCTGGTCTATGACCGCGGTACGCTTTTTGGCCTGCAATCCGGNGGCCGCACCGAATCGATTCTTATGTCGCTTCCGCCACTGGTAAGCTGGCGTTATAACTACCAGCCTGAAAGCGGATCTGCCGAAGCGGAATTAGGGGAGTTTTTGAGGCCAAGGGACTGGTTGGGTCAGGGCGTTAATAACTAAAACGCGCCGCTTCTCGGCATACCGTTCATCCTCATATGCCGTGCAAAACTGACACACGCCGCTCCTCGGCAACTGCTCCTGCGTCGCCTCAAGCGCCTACTCTTGGTGCCCTACCTCCTGCATCCCTGCAGTCGTGCGCTTCCTGCGCCCGCGGCATACCGTTCATCCTCATATGCCGTGCAAAACTGACACACGCCGCTCCTGCGCTTCCTGCGCCCGCGGCATACCGTTCATCCCTGAACATAAAAAACCCCGTCAGTTGCCTGACGGGGTTAAAAAGGGTCTCGGCTTGGGGGAAAAGAACCGATACCTTGGTTCACTAGGGGGAGCGAACCCGACTGTCGTTGAACAGTCGCAATTTAAGACCGGGTAGTTTTTATTTGGTTCAACAAATCTCGGAATTTGCAGAATGATATTTCCACATTGCAGGTAATCCGCCATGCAGACTATTTCAATGCGCAGTATCCCAATCCGCTCCGAAACCGACATCGACAACCAATGGCACGTCCAGGCTTGCTGCAGCCGACATGTGCTCTTTGACCGCATCGGACACCAGGTCAAGCTGATCCTCTTCCACCTCCAGAACCAGTTCATCGTGTACCTGCATAACCAGCCTCGCTCCCGGTTTGCTGTTCTGTAGCCACTGGTCCACCTTGATCATGGCAATCTTGATAATATCAGCAGCTGTCCCTTGCATCGGAGCATTGATGGCGGCACGCTCTGCGCCCTGACGACGCATCATGTTACTGGCATTGATTTCGGGCAAATATAAGCGGCGGCCGAATAAAGTTTCGACATAACCCTGCTCGCGNGCCTGTTCGCGGGTTTTTTCCATGAAAATCCTTACCCCCGGGTAACGGGAAAAATAGGTATCCATGTATTCCTGTGCCTCGGGGCGGCTGATATCCAGTTGTCGACCAAGTCCGAACGCGGACATGCCATACATAAGCCCGAAGTTGATCGCCTTGGCGGCACGCCGCTGGTCATTGGTTACTTTTTCATAGTCTGCACCAAACACCTCACCCGCAGTCGCCCGGTGTACATCGACTCCATCATGAAAGGCCTTGAGCAGTCCCTCATCCCCGGACAGGTGCGCCATGATACGCAGCTCAATCTGGGAGTAATCAGCGGCCAGTATCAAACTGCCTGGCGGGGCTATAAAAGCTTTACGGATTTTACGGCCCTGTGGCGTTCGTATGGGTATATTTTGCAGGTTGGGATTGGATGACGACAACCTGCCGGTGGCCGCGACTGCCTGGTGATAGGATGTGTGAACACGCCCGGTGTGCGGGTTGATCTGGGCAGGCAGTTTGTCGGTATAGGTTGATTTGAGTTTGGAGATTGAACGGTTCTCAAGAATGAGTTTCGGTAGCTCATAATTTTCTGCCAGCTCCTTCAGCACGTCTTCGGCCGTGGATGGCTGACCCTTGGGTGTTTTACGTATGACCGGCAGTTCCAGTTTTTCAAACAGGATTTGCTGTAATTGTCCGGGTGATTCCAGGTTGAATGGCTGGCCGGCGGCCGCATGCGCCAGTCCTTCCAGTTCGAGCATACGTTTGGCCAACTCACCACTCTGCTGTCGCAGTATTTTGCCGTCAATCAGAACACCAGCTTGCTCCATTCTGGCCAGCACGGGTATCAGCGGAATCTCGATTTCGGTCAAGACCTTCATCAGCGCCGGTTCAGCCTGCAGTTTCGGCCACAGGTGCTGGTGCAAACGCAAAGTGATGTCGGCATCCTCTGCCGCATAATGACCGGCATCTTCAATGGAAACCTGGCTAAAAGATATCTGCTTGGCTCCCTTGCCGGCGATATCTTGGTAATGGGTGGTCTGATGGCCAAGATATTTAAGCGCGAGTGAATCCATGTTATGGCGACTACCCGTGCTGTTAAGCACGTAGGACTCGAGCATAGTGTCAAAAGCGACACCCTGTACCGCAAGATTGTAGAGTGACAGGACATTCATGTCGTATTTGATATGCTGGCCTACCTTTTTGGGTGATTCGCCCTCCAGGAGCGGTCTGAGGGCTTCCAGTACCCTATCCCGGTCAAGTTGTGCGGGGGCACCTGGATAATTGTGGCCGACTGGAATATAAATCGCTTCAAACGCATCAACGGCAAAACTCAGACCCACCAGCTCTGCCTCCATCGGATCCAGACTGGTTGTTTCGGTATCAAAGGCGATCAGATCGGCCTGCTCCAGTTTCTCCAGCCACTGTTTGAAACTGGCCATATCCAAAACTGTCGTGTACTTCTCTTCCACCTTTGCGGGCTGCGCAGCCTCCGGCGCATCCAGTTCCCGCAACCAGCTGTTGAACTCGTTGCGCTGCAGAAACTCACGCAGGGCTGATTGATCCACGGGGCCTCGTTTGAGTTGCCCGACTTGCTGTTCCAGATCCAGGTCCTTGCGGATAGTTGCAAGGTCCCGTGAAAGCGGCAGGGTTTCAAGCGCCTCACGCAGATAGTCACCGATTTTCCCTTTCATTTCCGGCGCGTTGGCCATTACGCCTTCAAGATCCTGCCACTCGCTCAACCACTTGGCGGCAGTTTTAGGCCCGCACTTCTCGACCCCCGGGATGTTATCCGCCTTGTCACCGGTCAGGGCCAGGAAGTCTACAATCTGGGAGGGTGTCACACCAAATTTTTGCACAACGCCTTCTGCGTCCATGAACATATCAGTCATGGTATTGATCAGCGAAACATGGTCATTGACCAACTGAGCCATATCCTTGTCGCCGGTCGATATAACGCAATCCATTTTCTCAGCCGCAGCCTTGACCGCCAACGTGCCGATGACATCGTCAGCCTCAACACCCGGTACCTGGATCAACGGCAAACCCAACAAGCCGACCATTTCATGAATCGATTCAACCTGCTGTCTGAGCTCCAATGGCATCGGCGGGCGATTGGCTTTGTACTGCGTATACATTTCGTGCCGGAACGTCGGACCCTTTGCATCGAAAACTACCGCGATATTTTCCGATTCAGCATCTTTCAACAAACGTCGCAACATATTGGCGACACCGAGTAATGCACCCGTGGGCACACCTGCAGAATTGGTCAAATTTGGAAGTGCATGGTAGGCCCGATAAATATAGGACGAACCATCGACCAGATAGAGAATATTTTTAGCGCTCATGTAACATTTCATCCAGAATCAGTGAAGAGGGTCTGTTATGCTGAGAGTATATAAAAACAGGCGCGCAAACATTACTAATTTGCCTTTGAGGGAGCGAAGCGAATGAAATACAAGTGGATAACAACGCTGGCCACGAGTGCGCTGGCCTGCGGACTGGTTATGGCCCAGCAGGGAGACACGGAAAGCACGGATCCGGCAGCACCACCACCCATCCCGCCGATACCACCCAAGGTGCCCGGTGAAGAACTTGAACCCACCGTCACAATTTCGGAACGGGAAGGTCAACGCATCGAGGAATACACCCAGAATGGCAGGGTCTATATGGTCAAAATAACACCCGCCAACGGTCCCGCCTACTATTACCTCGACGAAGACGGTGACGGTGAACTTGAACTGCGGGAATCCGACCGAAAACTGAATCCGGTTCAGCCGGTTTACTGGAAAGTGAAAGAGTGGTGAAAGCCACTGCACAAGCAGCGCCTGTCAGCCTGGTTGCCTTGCGGAAATTCATTGCATGGTGCGGGAAAACGTTTGCCTGGCTGACGTTGATAATGGTGCTGCTGACCTTCACCATTGTGGTGCTTCGTTATGGCTTTAACCTGGGGTGGATCTGGCTGCAGGAATCGCTGACCTATTTTCACGTTGTGGTATTCAGTGTCGTTGCCGCCTGGACCTTGCAACAGGACCGGCATGTGCGGGTAGATATTTTTTACGCTGGCATGTCGGATAAGAAACGTGCCCTGGTCGACCTGCTTGGAAGTTTGTTACTGCTCGTACCCTTTTGCATTTTTATCCTGATTATTTCCTGGCCCTATGTCTCCTATTCCTGGAAATTGCTGGAAACTTCGAGAGAGGCCGGCGGGTTGCCCCTGGTATTTCTGCTCAAATCCATGATTTTGGTGATGCCTGCTCTGTTACTCGGTCAGGCGTTTGTTAACATCAGTGACGCATGGAAAACCCTGCGCTACGTTAAGCCTGCGTAGTCCCGCTGTAATCAATACGGCCTAAACGCATCAGACCATACGCTGATTGCCATCATTTCTTTTCTTTGAGCAAACTCGCGAGACCCGCAAACGGGTTATGCGTGGCTGAACTTTCTGTTTTTTCAGGCAAGAGATCACCGTAAGCGGCATCTATCAGGTTGGAATGTTCATTATCGTGGCAATAGACACAAAGTAATTCCCAGTTACTACCGTCCTGCGGATTATTGTCATGGTTGTGATCACGATGATGAACGGTTAGCCCCTGCAGGTTCTCACGTGTGAATTCACGCGCACAGCGGCCACAAATCCAGGGGTACATCTTGAGTGCTTTTGCCCGATAACCACTCTCACGCTCATTGGTAGCCTTGCGTGCCTGGGCAACGATTCGATCGAGTTTATCGGTGGATTTCTCTACTGGCATAAAGACCCCTGTTTAACCGGCAAGCCGCCGGCATTTGTCAATAACAACACCTGTCTCAGGTTGTTTACCGGTCCAGATGGAGAAACTTTTAGCCGCCTGCTCGACCAGCATTCCCAAACCATCGATATAGGGCTGAGCCATTTTTTCACAATGTTTTTTCAATGGCAGGCTGGCTCTGAAGTAATTCAAGTCGTAACACAGCCCACCCTTTGCGAAGCTCGAAGCCATGACCGGCGCCGCCTCACCATGGTGACCCAGGGAGGTGGCGTTGATCACCAGGTTGAAGGCGCCCTGTTGAGACAGCTCAGTCCAACTTGTGATGGCAACATTGCCGCTTGAACCAAACCGCTCCGATAATTTCCGGGCTCTCTCCAGGTTACGGTTAACCAGCATGATTTGTTGAGGGTTTTCCGCCAGTAGTCTGCCGAGAATTCCCGCGCTGGCTCCACCTGCTCCAAGAATCAATATACGTTGGTCAAAGAGGTCGAGACCATGATTTTCAGTCAAATCGGCGACTAAACCAGCGCCGTCTGTGGTGTGGGCAAACCAGCCTAATGATGGTCGCAGGACAAGGGTATTGGCCGCCTGTGACTGGTCGACCTCCGCCGTGGCCCCAGTGGCCAGGCGCCACGCTTCCTGTTTTAGCGGTAGGGTGACATTGCAACCAACGCCACCTGAGTGGCGGAAGGATTCCAGTGCTCCCGGAAAATCCTCGACACCGGTTTCAATTAACTGATAACTGACTTCCAGACCAAACTGATCCGCAAAACTACGGTGGATGACAGGTGAAAGCGACGCCTTGACCGGTTGCCCGAAAAGCCCCAGGCTGATCAGTTCTTTTCCCTGATCCATGCTGCAGCCTGTAACGCATAATAGGTCAAAATGCCGTCAGCACCAGCCCGCTTGATACCGGTCAGTGCTTCCATCACAACGGACCTTTCATCCAGCCAGCCATTGATGGACGCGGCTTTCAACATCGCATACTCTCCGGATACCTGGTAAACATAGGTCGGGACTCCGAATGTCTCTTTGACCCGCCTCACCACATCCAGGTAGGGCATACCCGGTTTGACCATGACCATATCCGCGCCCTCTTCCAGGTCCAACGCTACCTCCGAGATTGCCTCATTGGTATTAGCCGGGTCCATCTGGTAGGTGTATTTGTTGGCCCCGCCGAGTGCACCGGCCGAACCCACTGCATCCCTGAAAGGACCATAAAAAGCTGACGCATACTTGGCCGAATAAGCCAGGATACGGGTATTGATATGACCCGCTGCTTCGAGCGCCGCCCGAATTTCACCAATGCGTCCATCCATCATGTCAGACGGCGCGACGATATCCGCACCGGCCTGCGCATGTGACACGGCCTGCTTGACCAAAGCGACCACGGTTTCATCATTCACAATGTAACCCTGTTCGTTCATTAAACCGTCCTGCCCATGACTGGTAAATGGATCAAGGGCTACATCTGTCATAACACCCAGTGCCGGGAAAGCCTTTTTTAGCGCACGCACCGTCCGCTGCGCCAGGCCCTCGGGGTTCCAGGCTTCACAGGCATCGTCAGTTTTAGCTTCCGGTGCGGTCACCGGGAACAGGGCTATAGCAGGAATACCCAGGCGCACACATTCGCCGGCTTTTAAAAGCAGACGGTCTATGCTCATGCGTTCGACGCCGGGCATGGAAGCCACTGGCTCAACACAGTCTTTGCCTTCGATGACAAATACCGGCCAGATAAAATCATCCGGAGTTAAAACGGTTTCACGCATCAGGCGACGGGAAAAATCATCTGCGCGCATCCGGCGCATACGGGTAAAAGGAAAACTCATGTTATTTGTCCTGTTTATTTATCAAGATATTTCNCAGCAAATTTTAACTCTGTTTGCCCTCATACTCATACCAATTGCTCAGTTTATCTACCAGTTCTTCAAGCCCGGTTTTCTTGGTGGAAGAAAATACCTGTGCGCTGGCAAATGCTGGCAAATCCCGTTTCACCTTGAGTAAGGTAGATAGTGCCGGACCTCGCTTGAGTTTGTCCGCCTTGGTCAACAAGATATGACAATGGACACCCGCAGATTCACACCAGGCAAGCATTTCCTGATCAAACTCCCGCATTGGGTGACGGATATCCATGACCAGCACAACCCCGCGCAAACACTTGCGCGTCTGGAAATAGCGTGCCATAACATTTCGCCAGTGCTCTTTGAGCTGCAAGGGAACCTTGGCGAAACCGTAACCCGGCAAATCGGCTATGCGCCGGTTCTCCCCCAGATCAAAAATAACAATCTGTTGAGTGCGCCCCGGTGTTTTACTTGTACGGGCGAGGGATTTCTGATCTGTTAAAGTATTGATTGCGCTAGATTTACCCGCATTAGAACGACCAGCGATCGCGACTTCGATACCCTCGTCCTTTGGCAATTGCTTCAGTTCGTGAGCATTGAGAACATAACTGGCGATACGAAAAGGGTTCACTTTCTTCATTACTTGTTTCTCATATTTTTATATCTTAGCGCTGGAACGATTGAAACTAAAACGGGATAATAAGCGCCCCATTTCGGTCATTGTACGCAAACATTCCTGGAGAGTACGAAATGAAGCAATTATTGCAATTCGCTATTGGCTTGTCGCTGCTGATCTCTTTACCTGTTCTTGCCATAGGTGATGTAGATGCCGGACAAGGCAAAGCAGTGGTGTGCTCGGCTTGTCACGGTGTCGACGGAAACAGCCTTGTTCCGAACTGGCCTAAAATTGCCGGCCAGCACGCTGATTACCTGCAACGCCAGGTTACGTTGATCAAAGCCGGTGATCGCCCGGTACCCGAGATGGCGGGTATTGTTATCAACCTTTCCGAGCAGGACATAGAAGACCTCGCGGCTTATTTTTCCAGTCAGACCAGCAGCGCTGGCTTAACCGATGAAGCATTGCTTGCAACGGGTGAACGGCTTTACCGTGGTGGTAACGCTGCAACCGATGTGCCCGCCTGCATGTCTTGTCATGGTCCCGCTGGCGAAGGCAACCCGCTTTCCGGTTACCCCGCACTTGCAGGCCAACACGCCGTCTATGCCGAGAAAATGCTGACCGGCTACCGGGCCGGTACTACCTGGGGTGCTAATGATGCTAATAGCGTGCTCATGACCGATGTGACCAAGAGGCTGACCGATGCGGAAATCAAGGCCGTGGCCAGTTATATCCAGGGTCTGCATAACGTCGAAAAGTAAGCCCGAAAAAGCGGGATGGAACAATGGACGCTGAAAGGAGTCTGTAAGCCGACAAGATTTAACATTATGGAGAAGCTAACAATGATTCAAAAAATGATGATCGCGTTAATCATGCTGTTCGGGAGTCAGCTGGCCATGGCACAGCCCGAGCCATTCCAGGAAGGCGTGCATTATTTTAAAATAGACCAGATACCGGCCGAGACCGGCACTGGCACCGTCGAAGTCACCGAAATCTTCAGCTACGCCTGTTCCCATTGCAATACCTTTGAGCCTTACTTGGAGAGCTGGGTGCAGAGCAAACCTGACAATGTTGTCTACAACCGTATCGGTGTTGCCTTTGGCCGCAAAGCCTGGGAAATGATGGCGCGCGGTTATATCACTGCAGAGATGATGGGGATTGCTGATGAAAGCCACGTGGCCATGATGGACGCCATCTGGAAAGAGCAAAAGCAATTTCGCAGCCTGGATGATCTGGCCGACTTCTATTCGGGCTTTGGCGTTGAGAGATCTGCCTTTATAGCCAATTTCCAGTCATTTGCAGCGGACAGTCAACTACGCAAGACCCAGCGTGATGTGCAACTCTTCGGGATTACCGGCACACCTAGCCTGGTTGTCAACCGAAAGTACAGGGTAACCAGCAGCAAGGATGTCGCAGATTTCAATACCATGCTGGACATCGTTGACTTCCTGGTAGCTAAGGAATCAACAACGCCATTGACCACCCCTTAAATATCGGATAATCATCCCGGTTCGTCATGACGTTCCCGCCAAGGCGGGAACTTTCTTTTGCCCATACCCGATCTAGATAAAAAACAGCGGTTTTGAACGGACTTTAGAACGCAACAGCACAAAGACATTTTTGCAGTTGACTCGTCTGCGCATTAGAGTATTCTGTTGTTTCCGTACCACATCAAGTTCACTACTTATGTCACAAGCCCAAATTCTTGTCGTAGATGACGAGCCTGATATTCGCCAGCTTGTGCAGGAAATCCTTGAAGATGAGGGGTATTCTGTAAAGGTTGCAAAAGATGGTGAAAGCGCTCGCCTGGCCTATGCGCTGCAGAAACCCGATGTGGTTTTGCTGGATATCTGGATGCCGGATGTTGATGGCATCTCACTTCTGAAGGAGTGGAGTTCCGCTGGCAACCTTGAAGCAAAAGTCGTCATCATGTCAGGTCACGGAACTCTCGAAACCGCAGTAGAAGCCACCCGTCTGGGAGCCTTCGATTTTGTTCAAAAGCCACTATCGCTGGCCAAATTACTGGCTACTGTACGTAAAGCACTGGATTCAAAACCTCATACAAAGACAGCTGAGTTAGCTGGTAAAAACTTGCCGCCAATTGAGCCGATGGGCAACAGTCCGGTCATGCAACTGTTACGTAATAGTGCCAAACAGGCTGCAAATAATGCATCTCCGGTGATGATCACCGGAGAAGGCGGCAGTGGCCGTGAAACACTGGCACGCTACATTCATCACTTGTCCGCCTCCAGCGGTGATATGGTAGTAATGGACCATAGCCAGGCCAGTGGTGAAAATGCCTGCGCCTATATGTTCGGCTCTGTTTTGAACGGCCAGAAGACAGAAGGTTTACTGGACAAGGCTGCCGGTGGGGTGCTGTTCATACCGAAATTACAAAGACTGCCAATCAGCACGCTTGAATTACTTAACAATGCGATTGAATCAAATGGATACACCCCCGTAGGTGGCACAGACTTCAGACCATTGACCTGTCGCATTATTTGTAGTGCGGCGGAAAATCTCGAGCAGCTGGTCAAGGAAAATCGCTTACCCGGTCCTTTGTATTTCCACTTGAATGTTCTGGCTTTGAAGGTTCCCCCTCTGCGTGAAAGACCTGAAGATATTCCAGAACTCATCAGGCACTTTTCCGACTGGTTTCCGAACCATGAAAACCTGCCTTACCGTACATTTTCGGTCTCCATCCAGAATCGGATGCGCAATCACAACTGGCCAGGAAATGTACGCGAATTACGTAACCTGATCCAGCGGCTGCTGGTGCTTGGTAGCGAAGGCGAGGTCCTGACTCAGGAAGTTGAGGACGCTTTGAACCAAAGTTCGGCCAGCATGAATGCTGCAAATACCGGTCATCCGGGACTGTACGATGACGGTCTGTATGATCTGCCATTGCGCGAGGCGCGTGAACAGTTTGAACGTGACTACCTGACCTACCAGTTAAAAAAGGCCGGCGGCAGTGTCGGCAAACTTTCTGACTCAGTCGGTATGGAAAGAACCCATCTGTACCGCAAACTCAGATCACTTGGAATTGATCCAAAATTGGTAACTAACTCATGAAAATCGTTATTCTAGGTGCGGGCCAGGTAGGCTCTACGGTGGCCAGTGCACTGGTCCACGAAGACAATGACATCACCATTGTTGATCAGGACGAACAACGGCTCAAAGAACTCCAGGATCAGCTGGATATACGCGGTGTACTTGGGCATGCTTCCCATCCCAAGGTGCTGGAACGGGCTGGTATTGAGGATGCAGACCTGATTATTGCATTAACCAGTTCCGATGAAGTCAACATGGTCGCCTGCCAAATCGCCTATTCGTTGTACAACGTACCGACCCGCATTGCACGCGTCCGCGAAGCGGCATACACCACCCGAACTGAATTATTTCATCGTGAGCACTTACCCATTGATGTTCTGATCAGCCCTGAATTGTTGCTGACCCAGCACATCGGCAGTCTTATCGAATTCCCTGGAACCTTGCAGGTCATGGATTTCGCAGATGGAAAGGCTCAACTGGTGGCCACCAAAGCAGAAGCGGGTGGTTTACTGGTGAGACAGAGACTTGCCACACTGGCACAACATATGCCGGGACAATCTGATGCACGATTGGCTGCCATCTACCGCCGTGGAAAATTGATCCTGCCCGAAGGTAGCACCATCATCGAGGAAAACGATGTCGTGTTTTTCCTTGCAGCAACACGTGACGTTCCTGCGGTAATGAAAGAACTCAGGCCAATTGACCGCCCGGTCCGGCGCGTTATTCTGGCCGGTGGTGGCAATATCGGTAAAAACCTGGCACGGCAACTGGAGCGCGAACACCATGTAAAAGTGATTGAACGTGACCCGCTCAGGGCCGAATCGATCGCTGAAGATCTATCCAAGACCATCGTGCTGGTCGGAGACTGTACGGACGCGAACCTGTTAAGGGAAGAAGCGATAGACAGCACCGATGTCTACTGTGTGCTAACCAATGATGACGCGGCCAATATTCTGTCCGCATTACAAGCCAAGCGCATGGGCGCCAAGAAGGTTATCGCAATTATTAACCGCCCCTCGTATGTAGATTTGATGGAGTCAGGCGCAATTGATATTGCGGTCTCGCCACAACAGATTACCATTGGCTCTTTGCTGGCCCACATCCGACGGGGCAGCATCGTACGGGTGCATTCACTCATGCAAGGTGCTGCTGAGGCCATCGAGGCGATTGCATTAGGTGACCGTCGCAGTTCCAAGGTGGTTGGCCGTTCGCTTGAAGAGCTGAATCTGCCGGTAGGTACAACTATTGTTGGTATTGTACGCAACGAGGACGTCATCATTGCCCATCATGATACGGTGATAGAAGAACATGACCACGTCTTGTTATTTGTGCCGGACAAGAAACAAATCCACGCAGTAGAACGACTTTTCCAGGTGAGCGCTTCGTTCATATGAAACAACGGAGAACGGCTACCGTTCAACGGATTCTGGGTTTCCTGATTGCCGGCGCAAGCTTGATGATGCTTCCGCCCATACTGATTTCTTTATGGTATGACGATGGCACGGCCGGTTTGTTTCTGGTCAGTGCTGTCACCTTGTTACTTATTGGCATCGCAATTTTTCTGCCCGTACGAAATGTCCACGAGGAATTGCGCCTACGTGATGGCTTTCTGGTTGTTGCGGCCTGCTGGATTTCACTTGTTCTGGTCGGAGCCTTACCGTTCCTGTTGTTGACGCAACCGGAAATCTCATTTGTGGACGCCGTGTTCGAATCCATGTCCGGTTTAACCACCACCGGCGCCACGATCCTGACAGATATCGATAACCTGCCTCGCGGTATTCTGTATTACCGCCAGCAGCTTCAATGGTTCGGAGGCCTCGGCATTGTTGTACTGGCAGTTGCCATACTGCCCATGCTGCGTATCGGTGGCATGCAACTTTACCGCGCGGAAACACCGGGACCCCTGAAAGACAGCAAACTGACGCCGCGTATTACCGAAACCGCCAAGGCTCTATGGCTGATTTATCTTGGCATCACCGTGTTGTGCGCACTCGCTTACTGGCTTGGTGGCATGTCGCTTTTCGATGCCGTCGGTCATGCTTTCAGCACGGTCGCCATCGGTGGAATGTCAACCCATGATGCCGGCTTTAGCTGGTTCAATAGTCCGACCCTGGAACTAATAGCAACTTTTTTCATGGTGATTGCCGGCATCAATTTTGCGGTCCATTTCAGCTCATGGACACGCGCGAGTTCTCAGCCCTATTTCAATGACCCGGAGTTAAAAGTTTACGCGTCATTGCTACTCGGGTTCGTAATCCTGATCACTTTTGCACTGTATCTGAATGGCACCTATGAAACGCTTGCCGGGTCTGCACGTTATGCGAGTTTCCAAGTCGTTTCGTTAATGACAACAACCGGTTTCACTTCTGCAAATTTTTCCATCTGGCCCGGCTTCATTCCAATCATGCTGATCTGTATTGCATTCATCGGCGGTTGTGCAGGCAGCACCTGTGGCGGTATGAAGGTGATCCGTATCATGCTTTTGTACCGGCAAGCCAGTCGTGANATNGCCCGGCTCATCCATCCTCATGCAGTCATACCGGTAAAGATTGGCGACAGGAAAACCCCTGCAACGGTCATGGACGCNGTCTGGGGGTTCTTCTTTCTATACGTCGCCAGCTTCGTTTTGATTACCATTGCACTCAATGGCGTAGGCGTAGACCCGGTAACGGCTTATTCAGCCGCTGCCGCCTGTATTACCAACCTTGGTCCGGGTCTGGGCGATGTCAGCACCAACTATGCCGGCCTTAATTCTACGGCCAAAGTCATTCTGAGTTTTGCAATGTTGTTGGGCCGACTGGAGATTTTCACCCTGTTGGTGCTGTTTTCGCCAGCTTTCTGGCGCAATTGATTTTTGGCATTTTAAGCACAACGAAACTGGAAGATGCCGGGGCGCGTTGCACGCCCCGTCTTTTAGACTAGATCAGTACGAACCCTGGCAATAATGATTTACTAGTGTCAATTACCATTCCGAGCCGAAGTCAAGTTCGTCGTCATCGTCAAATTGCGAGGATAGCCCTCTGGAGTCTTTTCTCCGCTCAACTTTGCGACGGCTACTGAATCGAGGTTCAGGTTCGGATGGATCTTCCCAGTCGGTGCTGTAAAAATCCCTGGACAGTTCTTTCATGTTGCCCAGGTCATCGCCGTATTCATCTTCATAATCATCGTATTCATCCAAATCAAGATTCATTGATTTGGGTTTGTTTTTGCTCCCCATTTCTACTTCTCCATATGAGATAAAAAGCCCTCAACTCGAATTAAAAAACCTTTTTATCTTGATGTCAAGGCAATATATTCAACATTTGAAATCTTATTTTCGAGTCTGCACTTCATGGAAACTCAGGACCCGAGGGACTTTGACCGATATTTTTTTCTCGGCTGCTCTTTTGTGGTGAGTAGCAACTGTTCGCATTCAGTCTAGTGATTAGGCTTAAAAAAAGGAATTGGATATCGCCAATCGAACTGACGAGTGGCAACTTGTAATTCTTTAACCGTGTTTGTTGTTGTGATTTTTTGTTCTTCAAAAATCTTTAACGCAGCGAATTAATATCCTGATTTACCTTTATATCTTGATATAAAGGCATTTATCCCAGGTCCTAATCGAGGTACAATCCTGACCATGATCAGAGACATAATTGACGAACTTCAGAGCGACTGGAGTGTGCAGAGACCGGACCTCGATATCGAACCGATGGGAGTCGTTCTTCGAATCCAGACATTGGCAAAGATCTTAGGCGATCAGACCTCTGCCAGACTTCAGGAATTTGATTTGCAATGGTGGCAGTACGATGTCCTGTCGACACTCAGACGCCAGGGCAAGCCATTTATCATGGCAACTACTGAATTGGCAGCTTCCACCAGGCTCACAACCGGCGCGATGACAAATCGAATTGACCGCTTGGAGGAAGACAACCTCGTGCGCAGAATCAAAGATGACAACGATGGCAGACGAGTGTTGGTTCAACTCACCAAAAAGGGACTCAAGTTAATCGAGGAAGCGACCAAAGCCAGATTCGAAACAGCAACCGAAGCGCTGGAAAGTTTGAGTACCCGGCAGAGAAACTCTCTTAGCGACCTGTTACGACTGGTGTTAACTAATCTCGCAGACTGACAAGCAGGCATTTTTCATACCCGCAACCAAACATTGAGAACACGGCTATCAGATCTTTGAACGGCCGCATCATCCCCGCCCACGCGTGCCGGTTTTACCTTTTTTTGCATTCTTTTCAATAAACTCAATGATGGTACCCGCCACATCTTTCTTGGTCGCAGTTTCAATACCCTCAAGCCCAGGACTGGAATTGACTTCCAGCACAACCGGGCCGTGATTCGAACGCAATAAATCCACACCGGCAACATTCAACCCCATTACCTTGGCGGAACGGATTGCGGTAGAACGTTCTTCGGGTGTAATTTTTATAAGACGGGCTGAGCCGCCACGGTGTAGATTGGACCGGAATTCACCTTCTTTGCCCTGCCTTTTCATGGAAGCGACCACTTTGTCACCAATGACCAGGCAGCGGATATCAGAGCCGCCCGCCTCTTTGATAAACTCCTGCACCATGAAGTTTGCTTTCAAACCTCTGAATGCCTCAATAACACTCTCGGCTGCCTTCTTGGTTTCAGCAAGCACGACACCAACACCCTGCGTACCCTCGAGTAGTTTTATGACGACAGGGGCGCCACCTACAAAATTGAGCAAATCCTCAGTGTCATCCGGTGAGTTTGCAAAGCCGGTGACAGGCAGGCCTATACCCTTACGCGCCAGCAACTGTGACGCGCGCAACTTGTCGCGTGATCGGGTTATCGCTACCGATTCATTCACAGAGTAGACACCCATCATCTCAAACTGGCGAACGACCGCCGCGCCATAAAAGGAAACCGAGGCCCCGATCCTGGGGATGATGGCATCAATACCCTCCAGCGCTTCGCCTTTGTAGTGCACGCTTGGCTGGTGACTTGTAATATTCATATAACAACGTTTGTGATTAATCACCAGCATCTCATGACCACGTTCTTTGCCGGCATCAATCAATCTTCGCGTCGAGTAAAGTTTTGGATTTGTCGATAAAACTACGATTTTCATTTTTTGATCCTTAAAGATAGTGGTGCAAACCCGTTTGTTCTAGTGTTCATAAATTGCCGTGAATTCCTCAACCAGATCTTCAGCTTTGGAAACACTTTTGAATTCCGCGATGTTAAACAGCGCGTCACCTTCGTGAGCCAGGGGCAAATTGCTGCGACCGATAACGATACCATCGAACGGCGCAAGCATAATTTCTGAAGTATCACCCAACGGATCGCTAATTGAACCCACCCGTTGCCCTTTGGACACGCTGTTACCCAATTGCACAACGGTGTTGAAAATACCACTGGCGGGTGCCCGCAGCCAGCTTGTTGAACTCGCAAGCAGCGGCCTGACCTGCCTTCTAACACTTCGTTTTGCGGGTAACATGCCGATCAGACGCATGACGTTCAATACACCCCGCAAGCCCGCTCTAATGCACGTCTCGTCAAAGCGCAGCGCTTCACCGGCCTCGTAAATAAGCACGGGCACACCCAATTCTGCGACACTGGCACGCAGTGAACTATCGCGAATATTAGCATTTATCATGACCGGGGCGGCGAAGGCTTTTGCAAGTTCAAGGGTTCTTTCATCGTCGAAGTTGCCACGGGTTTGGGGGAGATTAGAGCGATTGATCGCCCCTGTATGAAGATCAATACCATAGTCGGCCCTGGAAACAATTTGGGTAAAAAATGTATTTGCCAGACGCGCGGCAATGGACCCTTTAGCGCTGCCCGGGAATGAGCGATTAAGATCTCTTCGATCCGGCAAATAGCGTGATTGATTTAAAAAACCATGAACGTTCACAATCGGAACCGCGATCAAAGTTCCCTGAATTGAACTCAGCTCTTTCAAGCGTAGCAACCTGCGTATTATCTCCACCCCGTTGAGTTCATCACCGTGAATCGCCGCCGACACAAACAGGACAGGGCCTGCCCTGCGTCCACTGACGACCTGCACGGGCATGCTCAACGACGTCGAAGTATAAAGATCGGCGACCGGCAGGCTAATGTTTACCCGTTTACCGGGTTTGACGCTTATATCACCCATCAAAAAAGGTTTATTCAAGGCCATTTTTTTTATTTCTTAATGATTTTAAACGTGGTTTTTTACCGGCAACATAAGACCGTGAAGAATCAACCACGGCGATACCTTTCATTGCTGAACGCCCGAGTAACATGCGAAACATCATGTTGTCACGAGCAGTCAAGGTCATTTCGATGGGCCATGACCAGCAACCGATGGTTAAAAGTGTCATGATGATTAAACGTTGCTCTTTATGGCCGCCCGAATCCGTCACGAATCTTTCATCGATAATATCTGCGACACAAGTGACCACTGTTTCCGCGTCTTTTTGTATTGGATGTATTTTGAATCTGACCCGGCGTTTACCGTGCTCCGCGAAAGGTTCAAGCTCGAAGGCATGCAGCGTCGAGGTCCTGGCACCGGTATCCACCTTCGCTTTTATGGCACCCAGACCAAGTTCCGGCAGACCGACCCACTCGCGCCACCCTAAAGTCAGTACTTCGTCAGGTTTCATGGTGAATAAACCTCGTGGGGAAAAATATTTTCCATTTTCAAAATCCGATAATTCCTTTTCACATGATTGGCACCCAGGTGCGCTTCTGGGAGCAGAGACAACAAGGTAAACGCTGCCAACGATATACTCTGGGACAATGAAAGGAAATGCTTTTTCAATGATAGGAGAGATATCTTTGGGGTGGTTACCCGGGTGGGTCACAAACCAATTGTGGTTCAGCCTTTATAAAATGATTTCTCACCTTCAGGCCGGTTTCTGAAGCGTTTGTAAGCCCACAAATATTGCGTTGTATCCACCTCGATACACTGTTCTATACTCCGGTTGACCTCGGTCAGTGCTTCACGCATATTTTCGCTGTAAATCGACGAATTGGTTTTGAACAAATGTACACAGTACCGGCCACCCTTGCGCCGCTCACAGACAGCAAAGACAACCGGGGCACCCGTGCGTTGCGCCATACGCGGCAGCAATACACCGGTTAAGGCCTCGATACCAAAAAACGGTGCAAACTGCCCGCCGCCACCAGTGGGCTCCTGATCCGGCAGCAAAGCAACAAAATAGCCATCTTTGAGCAGTTGGTACATGCGTCTGAGACCCTTGCCGGTTGCCGGCACCATTTCGGCGCCGGCCCGGGCACGTTTTTCCGTTAAAAGCGCATCGATGTCAGGATGTTTGCTTGGTTTGTAAAGTACGGCCGCCTTGCCTTTACTGTGCAGGTACAGGTTCAGCATCTCCCAGGAACCATAATGCGGTGCAGCCACGATCAAACCATTGCCGGCACTGATCAACTCATCAACATGCTCCATACCCTGCACTTCATCAAACAGGGCGTACAGCCGTTCCAACGGCCAGTTCCATAACATCCCGGCTTCAAATATACCCCTGACATAATGCGTCATGCATTGACGGCCAACCTTTTTTCGCTGTGATGCTTCCATCTGCGGATACACGGCTTGCAAATTCAGGCGTGTAACACGGCGCAACCGTGGCACCGAGTACCAGACCAATGCCGCCAGCAATGGTGCCAGGTATTCCGCCGCACGCGGTGTTATCCAGCTGAACATACGCATGACAGCACGAATTGCGAGTAATTTCATCTGCAGCAGGTTCTCTATTCTCGGACAGGCTCCCGGACAATGCTAACATTAGCCAAGTGGGAATTTCAGGGTAGGATGGTGAAATGATTGCATTATTGCAAAGAGTATCGGAGGCAAGCGTCGTTGTTAGCGAAAATTCTTCAGATAGTAAAATAGCCGGCGCCATCGGTGCCGGCATCCTCGCCCTGGTCGCGGTGGAAAAAGGCGATACCGAGGTTCAGGCGGACAGGTTATTAGAACGCATTGTCAGCTACCGGATATTTGAAGATGAAAGCGGGCGCATGAACCTGAACCTGCGACAATCAGGCGGACAACTGCTGCTGGTTTCCCAGTTTACCCTGGCGGCCGATACCAACAAAGGCAACCGCCCCAGTTTCACCCCGGCGGCTGAGCCGGCAGAAGCCAGGAGGT
>BS_KBA_SWE02_21mDRAFT_10000259_pt1 | contig 18929 bp, 16 predicted proteins | sample BalSeasSWE02_21m_FD_9196 | JGI IMG/M metagenome (IMG submission 9196)
CCTGCCAGGCCTGTCACGAGAACGCAACCCAGGGTTACGTTACATTCCAACCCCATGGGACGACCGATAGTTTCGCAGACTACCCCGAAATGTGGCTCGCAAAAAAGGGCATGCTTGGCCTGCTACTGGGTACTTTTGCATTCTTCTGGTTGCATTCCGCCCTGTGGTTCTACCGCGAGTACCAGGACCGCAAAACCGGCAAAGACCGGCCCCATATCCGCACTGAAGATTTGGATATGACAGAGGGTAAAACACATTTTCGACGCTTCACTTTTTGGTGGCGTGTTGCTCACCTGATCGGGGCGCTTTCCATCATGTTGCTGGCCTTAACAGGTTTGACGGTCCTGTTTTCGGGAAGCTCATGGGCGCCTTATGTCATGAACCTGCTGGGAGGCCCGGTATCAGCGGGTATTCTCCACCGGGCCGGTGCGGTTGGATTTATGGGTGTGTTTTTCGTTCACCTCATCTACTTTGCCATCCATATTGGCAAAAACTGGAGAACATTCGAATGGTTCGGCCCCAACTCGCTGGTGCCCAACTGGCATGATCTCGGTGATGCCATCGGCATGTTCCGCTGGTTCTTTGGCCTCGGACCCCGTCCGGTGCTCGATCACTTCAGCTACTGGGAAAAATTTGATTACTGGGCCCCGTTCTGGGGTATGACGATCATTGGTCTCAGCGGCGTGATGATGTGGTTCCCGGCAGTAACGGCCTCATTCCTGCCCGGTTGGGTATTTAATGTTGCCTCAATTGTGCACGGTGAAGAAGCGATCCTGGCCGTGGTGTTCCTGTTCACGGTGCATTTCTTCAACAACCACTTCCGACCGGACAAATTCCCGCTGGATACGACGATGTTTACCGGCTCTGTGCCGCTGGAACATTATCGGCACGAGCACCGGCGCGAATATGATCGCCTGGTCGCCAGCGGTGAGCTTGCAAAGTACCTGGTTGATGCACCATCAGAACCGATGGCGCGCGGCTCCAGCATACTGGGTGCTACGCTGATCGTCATCGGCCTCAGCTTGCTGACGCTGGTTCTGCTCGGGTTCCTGGGTATATAGGCTGATTGGATGTGAATTGAGCGCCGCAAAAACGCTATACTCATCAAGGCAATGTGGACGGTACCAGCATACCGTCCACACAACGCGATTAGCTAACGGGGCAACCCCGATACAGAGGCCTTATGAAAAATATCCTTTTTAGCATTGTAGCTCTCACGCTATTAGCCGCCTGTTCCAAACAGCCTGAGTCCGCTGAGCCCGACTTTGACCTGGCCGCAGGTAAAGCAATTGCCGAAGCCGATTGTGCTGCCTGCCATGGTTTGGATGGACGTGGTGCAAGCTCTGAAATCCCCAACCTGACAGCACAGCCAGCGCAGTACCTGATAGAAGCCATGCACGCTTATCGTGACGGCGGACGACTGCATGCAGCATTGCAGGACATGATCACAGGCATGAGCGAGGCCGACATCAACAACATCGCCGGTTACTATGCCAGCCAGACTCCGCTTGAGCATGACGACGATCAAACGTCGGTCGAAACGAACCTTTCAGGTGGTACGGCAGTGGTTGTTATATGTGAACAGTGTCATGGTGAAAATGGCATCAGCACAACCCCGGGGGTCCCTAACCTCGCCGGGCAGCAACCTGCTTACCTGATCGCGTCAACCCTGGGGTACCAGAACGGGACACGCGAACACGAAGATATGGGAGAAATGCTGGCCGAACTGGATCAGGTCGATATCGAAAAAATGGCCATGTACTTCGCTTCACAGTCTGCCCCGATGCGTGCGGCACCGCCTTTGGGTGACCCGCTTGCCGGTGAAGCAGATTCTGCCAGCTGCGGTAAATGTCACGGTGCCCGCGGTATCAGCCACGAGCCGATGGTACCCAGCCTGGCCGCACAGGACCCCGTATACCTGGTGAGCGCAATCAAGGCCTACGGCAACCATGAACGCGGTGACGAAACCCGGATGCCGGTCAAGAGCGACGAGCAGATCAACAACATTGCTGCCTATTACGCGACCCAGTCGATGACGGCAACCGTTGAAGAAACGCTGACCGGACAGGAGATGGCCGCGAAATGCGACCGCTGCCACAATCCCCCAGCGGGTCAAAATAAATTGAATATTCCAACGCTACGCGGTCAAAGCCACGATTACCTGGTCAAGGCAATAACCGAGTATCGTGATGCTGATCGTGACAACTCAACGATGCACAAGATGAGTTCGCGATATAACGATGAAATGATTGAGGCATTGGCGAGCTACTACGCCTCTCAATAGTTTTATACGGAATCGCTACCAGCCAAGGCAACCCTGGATCTGCGGAACCGGGTTTATTGCTAACAAAAAAACGGCCCGGTAAAAAGTGCCGGGCCGTTTGTCTTCTGGATGTGTAAATCCTGTTACTTTTCCTTAGCGAATTATCACTATTGTAAAGTAGCGTAATACGCGGCCAGATCAGCCATATCCTGCTCACTCAGATCGGCTACGTAATCAATCATCATGCCATCTGGGTCTTCAATCGTGCCTGTCTGGTAACCTACCAACAGTTCAACATGCTTGCCTGCGTCGAGGCCGGCGATCTTGGGGTTGTCTGCATCACCCATTCCATCTGCACCATGACAATCAGCACAGTCTGCTGATAATTCCTGACCCTTGGCGGCATCACCGCCAGCCTGTACGGCTCCGGCGGCCAATAACAATACAAACATAACTGCAAATAATAATTTCCTGGCTAGCATAGATATGACTCCTTGAATGTCAAATTTAGACGGCCCTGTAAACAGTCCCGCCTTACAAACCCGGACTATCACCATGAATATAGTTCAGTGCGCCTGGTGCAGTCCGGGTGATTTAGTGGCGCTCATGCGAACGACCCTCGTATGAGGCTAATTCACGATGTGAAAATTACACTGCTTGATCCGCTGAGTATTGATCCAGATCATTTAAGTGTCAATTACTTCGTTTTGCGAATTTCTGATTGATTTGAATCTGCTGCCAACTTGATCTGAATCAGTGATGTAAGGGCAGATAAGAAGGACTATGTATGCGGGAAATATCCAAAATTTTCATGAGGAGTCTTGAGTGAATAAGCAACCTATTACACAATTTGTTTTTAGTCGAACGGCTGGTTTTGCAGGTCTTTTACTGGGAATGGTTATCTTCCTCGTACCGGCATCAGCGTTCGGTCAGGTTTTCCAAGGCTCCGAGTATTGCCTGGGTTGCCACGATATTGACCCCACTCACGGTGTCAATTACAACGACTGGAAAACTTCCGGTCATCCCTATGCACTGATGAAAAGCGAGGACGCCAAAAATCGGGCCATCCCTTTGCCTAACGGGAAGGAATGGAGCGACATATCTTACGTTATCGGCGGCTACGGGCCAAAAACCCTTTACCTGGATAACAATGGCTACATCATCACCACACCTGGTAACCAGTACAACAACCTGACCGGTGAGTGGACCAATTACCACGTTGGTGAGGCCAACCTGCCTTTCGATTGCGGCTCCTGTCACACCACCAATTACATGGCTGGCGGCAATCAGGACGGACTGCCCGGCATGCTCGGCACGTTCGATGCCCCTGGGGTGGAGTGCGAAGAGTGCCATGGCAATGGTAATATTATGGATAAAGACACACCAAAAGCAGCCGCATTTTGTGGGTCTTGCCACACCAGCGGTGACTCCAGTGCCGTCATACCTGCCAAGGACGGTTTCATATTAAGCAATGGGCAATACAACGAATTCCTGGCTGGACCCCATAGCAGTATGGATTGCGTGTCTTGCCATAACCCGCACAAACCGGCTGAATTCTCAATAAAGATAAATTGCGAAACCTGTCACGCAAACAAAGTGGCATCTTACACGGCCCACTCCATGTCCGACTACGGCGTAAGCTGCGATGACTGCCATATGCCATATGCAACCCTGGCCGGACAGGCGCAGGGAGCTTTCGAGGGCGATCGCAAGACCCATCTTTTTTACATCAACACCGATGAACAGGCCAGCATGTTCACCCCGGACGGCAATTCCGTTTCACTTGACTTTGCTGTGCCTGGCAAGCCGGAAAAAATGAACAAGGGCGCAGTCACCCTGGACTACGCGTGCAAACGTTGCCATGAAACTGCAAGCATGGCCGAACTGGGTAAATTTGCCAAAAACTTCCACGGCAGGGACACCACGGCGAGTCAACTTGAATATATTGGCATCAATCCGGGTCTCTCCGGTAACTGGTGGGGCGGCCCGGACCGTAACGGTGAAGGCTTCCTGCTGGAGGTAGCGGATGCTGGTGGTTTGACGCTGGTGGTTTCGTTCTACACCTACGACAATGCTGGCAATCAGGTATGGTTAACTGCAGCCGGAGCTGCGACCACGGGTATGACATCTTCAGTAGCCGTATTTATCAGCGCTGGACGGAAATGGGGTGAGACGAATAACCCGGCAAAATTCACCGAAGCGTTTGGTACCGCAACATTCACCTTCACTGCCTGTAACGCTGGCTCGTTCACATTAACCCCAAACGCAAAATATATGGTCCTGGGATTCACCAGTATTGGCTATGACCTGAGACGCGACATCCTGAATTACAAAATCGCCTGTCCAACGTTTATCAACAACCCGCAATGAGGTTTTGGCGATAACCAGTTGAAGCAAAATGAGCGCAGAAAGAAATTCTGCACGACTAATAAAAAACGCCGTCCATTTGGGCGGCGTTTTTTAATGCTGGATAAACATTCAAGCCCATCCCGTTCTACTGGCTATATTATAATTACCATATCCTGAATTTAAACCATCACCGGAACCAAAGAATATGATTAATCTACGAATTCTCTGCATCTTGCTGATTTTATTAAGCCTGGTTGCCTGCGACGATAAAACTTCAGCACCGGCAGCAAAACGGGCCGCACAAACGCAGCAGGACTTTGCTGTCAATGACGTGCAAACATTCCAGGGTATTGAGCAATTAAAATCCAGGCTGCTGATGAATCCAACAGACTTCGGAACCCTGTCGGCCCTTGCCGACATGTATTTTGAATCTTCCCAATTCGTTGAAGCGTTTCAGACCTATGACAAGGCACTCGCGGTCAACCCAAACTGTCCGGACTGCTATAACGACAGGGGTCTGTCCCTGTTTTACATAGGTGACCCAACATCTGCGCTGGAATCCTTCGACAAGGCCATTGCGCTGGATCCCGGTTTTACGCATGCATGGCTTAGCAAAGGCTTTGTGTTGATCTCCGAAGGCAGGTACCAGGAAGCGGTCATTCCTCTAAATAAGGTAAAAGAACTGGATACCACCGGTGTCCTGGCCCTTCAAGCCGATAAATTTCTGGAAACTGCAGCCCAGAATAATCTTCCATAAGGCAGACCTTCTAACAAAAACCCCGGTTAAAAAACCGGGGTTTGTTTTTAATCTAAACCACCCGCTCAGGGTGTTTTTTTTACGCTATGATTTTATCGGTCAGGAATCACTCAAGCCCTGGTGAAAACGTAGCCTCTTCCAGCAGGACTTTATATTCATAGCCGTATCCAAGGTCAATATCAGTCTTCACAGTACCTTTGACAACAACCAGGTCACCTGGCTCTACCACTTCCTGGGAGGTAGCGATTAACCTATTATCCGGTTCCGTGCCGGTGCCATCCTGTAGCGTGATCCAGTTTTTACCCATAATATTTCTACTAATTTTTATCACTTTTGCATTCATACTAACCACGGTATCTTTCAACTGGTCTGATCCAGCGAAAATACCGGCGACGGTTTTCCCGTCAGCAAGGGGTGTGATCTCACCGGGCGCCGGTGCCACCGCGGCAACCGGTTTTTGCATCGGCATGTCTGTGCCTGCATGTCCGGCCATGGGCATTGCTGAGCCGGTGCTGTCATCACTGCTGACAAGACCTGCCGCGGCAACAAAAAGGATAGACTCAAACGTTCTGTCCAGCGATGTACTGTGAAAGTCATTCATTTCCATGGCGCCACTATATTTGATCACGTCACCCTTGGAGACTGCAAAGGTGTTGGCTGCAATCCATACACCGTCTTCAAGCCTGATATANACGTAACCGCCCGATTCCATGGTTTCGACGACCGTGCCGGTCGCCGGGCCAGTTTCCGCTGCCAGCACCACCGGGGTCAGCATTAGAAATACACAGATTGCCAGTATTGATACTAAGGACTTCATAGTAGAGTCTCCATTTTCGCTGTTTTTGATGAAAGACCCAGCAGGGCCAAATGTTTTATGCAGGCTAATGATTAATCAGGTGGAATGGTTTGATATATGTCAATCTTAACCAAGATAAATCAAAATTTTCTGTTTTACTTGATCTATGTTGGCTGCGCAGCATTTACAGGTGTCTATCGCTGACCTGCTCCGGGACCCGGTAAAACCACATCTGATACATCGATGTAAACCACATAATGGCGAAACTCAACGCCATGCCAGCGCCGGCAAACAGTACCACCCAGGCAAAACCATGGTAAAGCTTGGTGAAATACCAGGAACTGACATCGGCAACGATACATACAAATGGCAAAAATATGATCACGCTCTTGAGCCACACGGGCCGTATCCAGGAGTGGCTGAAAATGAAGCCGACGATGAAAAAGATAAATGTAATACCGAACAGGTGGATATGGGAAACACGTACCAGTGTTTGAACGGGGGTTCCGGTATCCTGGGCGACGACAGTTTGAATATTATCGAAGCCATCCAGATTGGATAAATGCGGATTGCTACCATCATGACAATCAAGGCAATTAGCCTCGATGATCGGTTGAATCGTTGTTTCGTAAGCAGCCTTGGCCGCACCGCCTCTCACCCAGCTTACAACTTGTGTACGGTCACCGGAAGATAGCATGGCTGACATTGGCCCCTGCAGGGCCGCTTCAATTTTGCTGCCCTGGGATGAACCACTGTAAGAGATAATAATATCGTCAACTGATAATCCCGGTTGGCCATCACGGCCGGAATCGGATGTATAAACATAAATCAGGGCAAACAGATAACCCATACCGATCGTCAGCAAGGCACCTGTAAAAAGCACCCGCATACTAACGGGCAGTTCCTTAAAATGCCGGTAAAGGCGATGGATGGGTTGGGTGCTCATATTATTATTCCCTGCGACCGGACCCCGTGCCCGGTCGCATGTTTACAATCAGTCAATGACGACTGACCAATTCAAGCTCAATGATGCCGCTTAGTTTGCCGGTTTCAATTAGCTGGAAGTGTGGCGTAATAAGCCGCGAGATCAAGCATATCCTGCTCGCTAAGCCCTTCCACATAATCGCCCATTTCACTTTCAACTGCACCCGATTGGAAATCGGCCAGTGCCTTGGCCTGCACTGCCGCATCCATACCGGCAATTCCTGGTACCTCTTCATCACCGAGACCAGCTTCACCGTGGCAGTCAGCACAATCTGCCGACAGTACCTTACCATTGACCGGGTCACCACCAGCCTGGGCACTACCGGCAGCCAGCATTAAAATAAACATCATCGCGATAATCAGTTTCTTGCTAAACATCACCTGTACTCCTCTTGAAATGTGAAACCAAAAGCGGCTCCACTAAACTTGGTTTGCTTATCCGTGTTACCCGGGTAACTTCTGGACAAGCCATATTACTGCCGGTCATGCTCGCATGGCACAGACATATAAACAACGGCTTTTGGCTGTTGTGATGCAAAGTAGGTAGCTATGCGTTGTATATCCATCGCGCTCAGAGGAGCCGCCATTGCGTACATTGTTGAATTCTCATGCGCGCCGTTGGCATAAGCTTTTAATGCATTTCGCAAATAGGTTTCGTCCTGTCCGGCAAGCATGGGAAAGCGCGGGTCGCTGCTGTTGCCGTCGATACCATGACAGCGCTCGCAACGCGTTATCCACTCGGTGCTGTTCAGTGGCATACGTACATCCCTGCGACGTGGTTCCTGGGCGGCGTAAAAACTTGCCAGATCGATCATTTCCTGTTCGGAGATGACCTCTGCTGCTTCAAGCATTTGCTTATTTTTGCGTGTACCATCCTTGTAGTGTGTCATTGCCTTGATGAAGTATTTTGCATCCTGTCCTGCCAGGGTCGGCATATTGGGGTTTTTTGCGTTGCCATCGGGACCGTGACAGGACTCGCAGTCTTCCGCTAAACGACGTCCGACATTGATATCACCTTCTCCCTGGGTTTCGGTTTGTATTGGCTCCTGCACGGCATAGAACACCCCCATTTCCCTGATACTTACTTCATCCAGCGTACCCACCAGTTTCTTCATCAAAGTGTGGCTGCGGGCACCGTCGAGATAGGCCATCATGGAGCTTACGAAATACTCAGGGTCCTGTGCGGTCAGGCTGGGCATTCCAGACCCTGGTGCCTGACCAGTTTCACCGTGGCATTTGATGCATTTCTTCATCGAAGCCCTGATATTGAGAAATGGGTCATCAACAGCGATAGCGGCCTGCTCTGTAGTTTCCAGTGTTTCTGATGCTTCTTTTGTCCCGGTTACATCAACTGCGTCGGTCACATCGACTAAATCAGTGCCCTTGGTGATTTGTACCGGTGTCAGATTGGCATAATAAACAGCCGTTGAAAGCAGTGCCTGATCATTCAGAAAAGCATTGTGGTTTTTCAGATCATCTCTGCGTTCGCCCGACTGGAAGGCTTTCAAAACACGGTAGAGATAAACCGTGCGTTGCCCCGCCAACTGGGGTTTGCCCTCAACATCACTTAAACCAGTCATACCGTGACAACTGGCGCAATTGGCTTCCGCAGCAGTCCGGCCAAACTCGATCATCGCCCTTGACGGAAAAAGAGCCTGGCGTTCAGCAGCATCTATCGCCCCGACCGCCATTGAATCCTGTGTTTTGGCCACTGTTGGCAGCATTAAAAGCACCATCGCCATTGCCAGGATTTGTATTGGTACTTTCATCGGCACTACCTGAATTTACTGTTAAAGATTCACCAAAAAATCAATTTAATGCTTAGTGTCCCGACCGGCCGACCGCCTTGATAATGGAAAAACAACGACCAAAACCAATCCGATAGATGGATATCATACAGAAGCAACAACAACTTGACTAACGGCGCGACTCAGTTTGCAGTAGAACAGCGGATAGCATATGTCCGATCTGGTTACCGGGAATGGAGAAAAGCGCTGCATGGAACCAGCAGCGCTTTTTTTAACACAGTGTTTGTTTATCTATTTCTTTCGAGATGCGTAATAGGCGGCCAGATCCTGCATATCCTGATCTGTCAGGTCTTCGCTGTAAGTATGCATGAGCCCGTCTATTGATTTTATTTCGCCGCTCTTGAAACCCCTGAGTCTCTTGAGAATATAGTCTTGACTGAGACCGGCGATCGCCGGTGTTTCAAAATTGCCTTCACCACTCTGGCCATGGCACTCGAAACAGTCTGTGGTTAATTCCGCCCCTGCCTCTATATTGCCTTTGGCGCTGGCATTGCCAACCGTCAGCGTAAGCAACAGTGAGCCGATTATGGCAGCGATTATTGTTTTACTGTTTAACATTCTTGATTCTCCTAATCTTTGACGAAACAAAAATCGATGCGCTATATTCTACCGTAAATCGCCCACTTTTTATCTAACAACTGCGGGCTATTCTTTAACTTCTGAAAATCTTTTTCGCACTGTCTTGTTGCTGAATACCAGGCAAGAAAGCGCGGTGAACAGGGCCACCGCTCCGAGGATAATGGCCATCCGCATCCACGGCATGCCAAACTCGATACGCATCTGGGCAATAAAATAAAGTGTGCGTAACCATTCAACAGCGCCGAACAACAAGGTGACCTGTAAAGCCCGGGGTACCCAGGCCTTCCTGACCAACAGCAATAGCGGAAGCAGCAACACGACAAACGCGGTCAGCATCCGGCCTTCACGAAAAAAATGTGCGGCCATTAACAGGAAACTGATAATGACGGGCAATAACCTGAGAAAATTCAACAGTGCTCCCCTGAATCTAATGCTATGAATCTGAAACCGCGAAAGTTCCGCTGCCCTTTGGATAATCATAGGCCAGCAGATTGCCGTTTTCCGTGTCCAGTTCCGACCAGTGGGTCAGGTTAAATTCAATCACCGCAATCGAGCAGGTTGGCATATTCTCAACCGGTGTCTCGCAAAGGATGTTCAAAAGGCTGGTCATGGCGGGATTGTGGCCGACAATCATCACTTTTGCATGGCGGTCATCGAGTTCCTCCAATAGTTTCAGCATGCTGCCCATACCGGCAAAGTACAGCCTTTGATCTCTCAGAATCTCTGCGACATCCACATCCAGTTCGGTAGCAATCTTTTTTGCGGTCGAAAACGCCCGCTGCGCCGGACTCGAGATGATGAGGTCAGGCTGATGACCATCCGCCGCCAGCCGCCTGCCCATCTCCTGTGCAGTGCTGCGACCACGTTGGTTTAGCGGCCGGTCTTCGTCGGCCAACGAAGGATTGTCCCATGAAGACTTTGCATGGCGGACCAGATAGAGAATTTTTGGCATGTATTTCCTCCTGCGGAAAAATCTTTAGGTACCCTGTTCAACCAGGCACGAGGTCAGTTGCGGTATTGCTTAGAATATAAAAACCGACCCCGATAAGAATAAATGGTGTGACATATTTACCATAACGATCCAGCAACAGACTCATTTTTTGGTGCTTTAATGAATAATAGGCCAGCCCGCAAAAAACGCCAGTCATGACCAGAAATGTTGGTGCAATCACGTAATCTGAGATGTCAGATGAGTCAGCAAACAACGCTGAAAATATGACGATGGAGTCGGCACTATTACTTAGCTGAGTGGCTACCAATGCCAGAAAAACTCCGGCACGGGTGCTGCTGGTGGTTAGGTTGATGATTTCACCGGATGGCGTGTTTCGAAACAGTTTCCACACCGCAAAAAAACCCATCATCACGGGAATCACGCCGAGCAAACCAAGATAGGCCAGCGGGATATAGTCGCCCGCCTCGCCAATAATAGTGGCAATTATTCCACTCAGTAGCATCCCGGCGAAATAACCGGCCGTCACCATTCCGGAGTGCCATTCATAACGTGAGTACATCGCTACAAGCAGCAACAGGTTATCCATGTTGGTGCTTATGAATGCGCCTGCTGTGATAGCAATAATTGTTAATATCTCAGTCATTCATACGCTTTCCAGAACTTGTACCTGTGACGCTGCATAAGGGACGGCTAACCGGTTGGCCGGGACCCCGGTTCTGTTCCAACAAGTTAAAGGATTCCTTTTTCTGTGAGTGTACTTTGAAAGGGTGTAATTTTGTCAACCTGTAGCCTGAAATTTACCGACCGGTTGATTTTTTTCCAAAGAGGAACTTCATGCAGTGCCGGTTGATCGATAGATATAGCGGCGAAAAACCTTTTCAGATCAAACCAACTCCAGTATCTCACCTGCTCGCGGGGTATGTACCGGTGCAGAAAGTTCCTGGCGCAGGCAATCAGCCAGAACTGTCATCGCTTGTTCTTCGCCATGCACCAGTGTCACCGGCGGGCGCCCTTCGAAATTTTCGTACCAGTTTTTCAGAGTCAATTGATCTGCGTGCGCAGACAGCCCACCGATGGTGTGCACGGTCGCTGCAACATTTATCTCCTCACCCCATAGACGAATAGACCTGGCGCCGTCTACCAGCGCACGGCCCGTGGTACCTCTTGCCTGGAATCCGGTAATGACAAGCTGACATTCCCTGCGCCAGATGTTGTGTTTGAGATGATGCCTGATCCGGCCACCGGTGCACATACCGCTACCGGCAATGATGATCGCGCCCCTGCGAATATTGTTGATCGCCATCGACTGCTTGGGGGTGCGCGAGATACTTAAGTTCGGCAATAACGGCTTTCTATTATTTTCACGCCACAGTTTCCGGGCTTCTGCATCGAACAGATCGGAATTCTGGGCAAAGACCCGGGTGGCCTCGATCGCCATCGGGCTATCCAGAAAAATATGCCAGCGCTCCAGTCCCCACTCTTTAAAGTTTTGTGCCATCAGGTAGAGAATTTCCTGGGTGCGCCCAACGGCAAAAGCGGGAATTAAAATATTACCCCGGCCCGAGGTGGCATTGTTCAGGACATCATGAAACTCACGAATGGAATCCTCCCAGGAGCGATGTAAACGATCACCATAGGTGCTTTCCATCAGCACCAGGTCGGCCTGTCGAATCTCTGCGGGGTCTTCCAATACCGGCATACCGTATCTACCCAAATCACCGCTAAACACAAGTTTCCGGGTTTTGCTTCCATCATCCAGCCACAGTTCTACAATCGATGAACCGAGGATGTGACCGGCGTCTGCTAAACACACAGTCACTCCGGGCAGAATCTTTTGTTGTTTCCCGTATGCCAAAGCTTTGAACTGGCGAAGCGCAACCTTTGCATCCTCCACCGTAAACAGGGGATCTATATGTTCCAGCCCTTTTCTTTCCAGTTTACGATTTTCCCATTCGGCGTCTTTTTCGCTAATGAACCCCGCATCCATAAGCATGACCCGGCATAAATCCCGGCACGCCCGATGGGTATAGATTGGGCCACGAAATCCCCTTTTGACCAATAAGGGTAATCGCCCCGAATGATCAATATGCGCATGACTCAGCACCACTGCATCAATCTCTGCGGGGTCAAAGGGAAATGGCTCGCGGTTTCGTGCTTCATCCTTGTGACCGCCCTGGATCAAACCACAATCGAGCAGCAGACGTTGATCACCTACCGTTACCAGGTGACAGGAACCGGTCACTTCACCGGCTGCACCAAAAAATTGAATGTTGATGGTCATACCACATCCCTCTGGCTGGCGGACTTGTCTTACACAAGGCCACAAAAAAATCAGGATAGCCGCGCTTTGATAGTAGGTGATAAACGGCTCGATAGAGATGACTTGGATCAATGCTCTGGCCGCCCGGGGGTATAGACTAAGCTCTTGCCAGCTATCGGCAGATTTTAGTGAGTACCAAGTCCCGCCCAACGCCCATCCAGACAGTCTGTCGCCAGGGGTCCACTCGGAACACTCACCGGATTCGGCTTGACCAGTGATTACTCTCGCCCCGGCGAGGCAGGCATAATGAGTTCAAAGACCACAAACATGGTAAAAAATATGCGTCCAAACATTCTTGCTACATCAGAAAAAGCCGCCGAAGGTAAACAAAAAATAAACTGGGTCCGGCGCAATATGCCAATCCTGCGGCAACTTGAAGTCGAATTCCGGCAACAGCAACCTTTCGCTGGTATACGGATACTGGTATGCGTTCACCTTGAGGCAAAAACCGCTTACCTGGCACTGGTTCTGGCAGCAGGTGGCGCGTCTGTTGCGGTCACTGGCAGCAACCCCGGATCGACCAAGGATGACATTGTTGCCGCATTGGATGCGCTTGGATTGCACGTGTACGCCAGGCACGGTGCGACACTGGATGAAATGGAAACTTATATGAGCATGGCGCTCGATATCCGCCCGCATGTGGTGATCGACGATGGCGGTGATATTGTTGAGCTTTTGCATGGTACGCGCAGCGAATTATCCGCGGACGTTTGGGGGGCTTGCGAGGAGACCACCACCGGTGTGTTGCGCGCCAAGACACGTGCAAAGGCAAGCCAACTGAATTTCCCGGTCATGCTGATCAATGAGGCACGCTGCAAATACCTGTTTGATAACGTGCACGGAACCGGTCAATCCGTGTGGGACGCAATCATGCGCACAAGCAACCTGATACTGGCCGGCAAAACCATAGCGATTGTCGGCTTTGGCTGGTGCGGTCGTGGTTGCGCTATGCGGGCGGCTGGACTCGGTGCCAACGTCATTATTTGCGAGGTGGATGCAGTGAAGGCGGCCGATGCCGCCATGCACGGCTACCGGGTGATGCCATTGCTCGAAGCCTGCCGGAGAGCGGATATTGTTCTAACCGTAACCGGTGTACGTAATACCCTTGACCGTGTACATTTTGAGGCTATGCGAGATGGTGTGCTTATCGCAAATGCCGGGCATTTCCGTCACGAAATCAATGTCGACGCATTACAAATTCTTGCTGCAGAGCAAGCGCCCATGCGTGACCAGATCCATGGTTATAAGACCCCATCAGGTGCGTGGCTGTATTTGTTAGGTGATGGCAATATCGTCAATATCGCCTGTGCCGACGGCCACCCTGCTGAAATCATGGATACAAGCTTCGCTTTGCAAGCCCTGAGCGTACGCTACCTGATCGAACACCACGGTAAACTTGTTCCGGGCGCGTACAGGGTGCCGGAAAAAATTGATCTGAAGGTAGCGCGAATGAAATTAGCCGGTATGCATATCAGAATTGACGTACCAGCCAAAGACCCACAGGGTGCGTAAAATTTACGCACCCTGCATATCGCCCTAAGCACCCAGTGCGTGACGCCCGGGATGGATGGACTTGTCCTTGCCGGTGATGGTCTTTTGCTTTTTGTTACGTTGACCCCTGGTAATCGCCAAATTAATCAAGGCCAGTAAAGCTCCGCAAACCATCAGGCCGGAAGCAATATAGAAAGCCAGATCTTCCTTGCCGGTGATGTCTTTAGCCATGCCAGCGATGCGTGGCAGGATAAGACCGCCAACGCCCCAGGCAGTGAACATCACACCATAGTTAAGACCAAATGACTTCAGACCAAAGTGGTCCTTGGTCGCTGCAGGAAAGAGTGCAAGGTTTGCACCATAACAGGCTCCGATCATCAGCACTGCAAACAAGAGCGCTATTGAGTCGTCACCGTGGCGTAAGGGAATCAGCACCATCCCACTCTGCAACAGGAACGCGAAGAACAAAGTTAACTGACGACCAATGATGTCCGAAACAACACCGGCCAGCACCCGCCCACCTGCGTTACCAACGGCCAGCACCGCCACCGCAACAAATGCCGCTGGCCCCAGTGCCGCCTGGGACATGCTGGCAGCCGAACCGATAACCATTAAACCGGCAGCCGCACCAAAGGCATACATGGTCCAGAGCATCCAGAAATTTGAGGTACGGATCATCTGGTGCCATTCCAACTCCACAGGGGGTCTGCTTGCTGCCGTCCCCTTGGGTCTTTGCTCAGCCTTGGCATCAAACGGTATGTAACCGGCAGGTGGGTTGCGCAAAAACTGCGCGAGGGTCACGACGATCACGAAGAAAGCCACACCGAAAATAATCATGGTGGTGGAGACGCCGAAGGCGCCAAGTAATGCTTGTGCTGTAGGGGCAATGTAGACCGACGCCAGACCAAAACCAGCAACCACCAGACCGGCAATCATACCCGTCTGGGAAGCGGGAAACCATTTGACCGCAGCCGGTGTGGCCGCTGCATAACCAAAGCCGATGCCAATACCGCCAAACACGCCAAAGCCTATGACAAAGCCGATATAACTGGAGCCGGCCAAGCCTGCAATAATACAACCGAGAGCGACCGCCACACCGCCAATCGTTGCCACCCAGCGGGGACCAATTTTGTCCTGCAAACGTCCAGCGGGAATCATGGCAATTGCAAACACAAAACAGGCAATTGCGTAAGGATCAGATTTCTGCGCAGCGGTCCAACCCCACTCGACGGGAATCGCTGCTTTGATGACCGACCAGGTGTAGAGAACTCCGAGGGCGAGATTAATACCAGTACCCGAAAAGGTGACCAGCCAACCTCTTTTATTTGAAACTGAATGTGTCATTCGTACTGTCTCCTCAATGCGTGAAGCGGTGAATGAACCGCAAACATTTAGAAGGCTCAGCAGATCTCGAAAATCAGCCTGGATTAGGGAAATCCACGAGCGCTATTCGATTCCAGTGAAGGTTAGATATTCCAGGCCTGCTCCTAATCAGTGTGCCCGTTGAAAAGACACGTAAGTTGCTGTTTTAATAGCAAATAAAAAGCATAGATTAGATTCGTCTCAGATCACTGATTTTAACACGATTTCAATCACTTAACCCGTCTGGCCAACGGCTTTAGAGCCCTTGATTGACCCAGATCAATTAGGACGGTTTCAGGTGCGCTGCCAGCTCTTCATACCTGCTATTGGTGGTATGATTTACACCAATAATGAGGCGGAATCTCGCGTGCCTGACAGGTAAACGAAATCAGATCAAAAGCAACACCATGCTTGCAATATCCATAGGAAAAAGCCATGACCAACGACAAAATGTCCTCACCGCATCGCGGTGTAAAAATTCTCCATGACCCGATACGCAACAAGGGCACCGCATTTACGGAAGCTGATCGTAAGGCCTTAAACCTGACCGGCTTGTTACCCCCACGTGTGCATTCCCCCGCCGAACAGGAGCTGCGTGTACTTGGCAATGTTCGTGACAAGGAAACCGACCTTGCACGTTACCTCTATCTGATCTCGCTTCAGGATCGTAACGAGACTCTTTTCTATCGCGTGGTGATGAACAATATCGAAGAAATGATGCCGCTGATCTACACACCCACCGTCGGGGCGGCATGCCAGGCATTTCAGCACATCTACCGCAGACCCAGGGGTTTCTATGTGTCCTCGCACGACCGTGGCAATGTGAAGGAAATCTTGAATAACTGGCCGCACAAAAATGCCCGCATCATCGTTATAACCGATGGCGAGAGAATTCTCGGCCTGGGTGACCTTGGTGCTGACGGCATGGGTATTCCGATCGGCAAACTGGCCCTTTACACCGCCTGTGCGGGTATCCACCCGACAGAGTGCCTGCCGGTCATGCTGGATGTGGGTACCAACAACGAAGCCTTGCTGAATGACCCGCTATACAACGGACTGGAACAACGTCGTGAACGTGGTGAAAAATTCGATTCATTACTGGATGAATTCATCGAGGCTGCACAGGAGCACTTTCCAGGTGTACTTATTCAGTTTGAGGATTTCGGCAATACCAACGCCTTCCGTTTACTGGATAAATACCGTGACAAAATCTGTTGCTTCAACGATGACATCCAGGGAACCGGGGCAGTTGCCCTGTCCGGGATTATCGCCGCGATGCGTATCACCGGTGAGAAACTGGCTGATCAACGCCTGTTATTTCTCGGCGCTGGTGAAGCCGGCATCGGCACCGCCGATACCTTTGTTGCTGCATTGGTTGAAGAAGGCATGCCGGTCGAGGAAGCCCGCAAACGTTGCTGTTTTGTCGACACCCAGGGTTTGTTAACTTCAAACCGGGACAACATTGCACAGCATAAACAGCGTTACGCCAGGGATATGCCACCTGTCGAAAATTTCCTGGACGCAGTAAATACGTTGAAACCCACGGCGATTCTGGGTCTTTCCGGTCAGCCCGGCAGTTTTCCACAAGCAGTGATCGAGGCCATGGCCGAGATCAACAAACGGCCCATCATCTTTGCCTTGTCAAACCCGACATCCAAAGCCGAATGTACGGCAGAGGAAGCTTATCGCTGGAGCAAGGGTCGCGCAATTTTTGCCAGCGGCAGCCCCTTTGATGCCGTGAAAATCGGCAACAAGACCCACATTCCCGGCCAGGGCAACAATGTCTATATATTCCCGGGCGTCGGTCTGGGCGCAATCGTCAGCAACAGTCGCAGGGTGACCAACGAGATGTTTCTGGCTGCATCACACTCGTTGGCAAAACAGGTAAGCGAGTACGATCTTGAGCGTGGATGTATTTATCCATCACTGTCCCGAATCCGCGAGGTATCGGCAAAGATTGCCTTTGAAGTTGCCACGATTGCCTTTGAAACCGGTCTTGCTGATCGCGAAATGCCCGCAGATCTGATGGCTGAAATCCGTGCCCATATGTACCAGCCGATTTACCCGCATTACGGCTGAGATAACGGTATGCTACTAATGGCTTAGACGAAACCGCCAGCGCTGTGAGTATACTGTGCACAATAGTTCAGAGTCTGGCAGCAAAGCTTGAAAATCGACAGGCAGCAGGGATTTCAACTAGGTGAGTGGAGCGTTTATCCCGACCAGGGACTGCTTGTAGGTCTTAAAAGCCAGCCACACCTTGAGCCCAAGGTGATGGAAGTGTTGATTTACCTTGCCGAACGGCAGGATCAGGTCGTACGTCGTGACGACCTGATCAATGAAGTCTGGAAAGGTACTTTTGTAACCGACGAAGTGCTTTCCCGAGCCATTTCTCTGCTGCGCACCTGCCTGGGTGACGACCGCATGACACCCTACTATATTCAAACCCTGCCCAAGGTAGGTTACCGCCTGTTGATGGATGTGACCCCGCTGGCGGTACCGGAGCCTGAAACCGGCACTGAACCTGAAGCTGAACAGGCATCCAAAACCGCAGCCGTTTCACGCTCCCAAAAAAACCGTGTCATCAAGCTGGCCATCGCCATCGGCGCCACGATCATTCTTATTGTAAGCATTGGAATGTGGTCAGAAGATAAGACAGTGATTGATCCACGTTCGCCAGCAGCCTTTGCAACTATCTCGGAATGGTTTGATTTCCTGGCAAGGGAAAAGGAAGGCTCGGAAGATGTCACCTCCATCGCCGTCCTGCCTTTTGATAACCTGAGCGAAAACAATGACAGTAACTATTTCAGTGAGGGTCTGACCGATGAACTGACCATGTCACTGAGCAAGACCAAGGGTTTGAAAGTGGTTGCCCGGCGTTCTTCCTACAGCTTAAAGAATCGCAACGATGATGTGCCAACCATTGGCAGGCTTTTGCATGCTGATGCGATTTTTGAAGGTACGATCCGGCGTGTTGGTGACCAGTTACGCATTAACGCACAGTTATGCGCCGTGAGTGATGGCTACCTGATGTGGTCCGGAATCTATGAACGCAATGTCAGTGACGTTTTTGATGTGCAGGAGGAAATAGCCACTGCTGTCATCGAGGCCATGCGTGAGCACTTCGATGACGACAGTTTGCAATCACCACTGGTCAGCCAGGCCCCGCCGGATATAGAGGCCTATCAGCTTTACCTGATGAGCGGGAATTTCCTGTGGCAATTGCGCGGCCAACAGCCATTGCGGCAAAGCATTGAACTTTACCGCC
>BS_KBA_SWE02_21mDRAFT_10000260_pt1 | contig 18916 bp, 19 predicted proteins | sample BalSeasSWE02_21m_FD_9196 | JGI IMG/M metagenome (IMG submission 9196)
GTTTACAAAATCAAGCCACTCTGGAATGGGGTGTGCGCTGTCGTCGGTAATGATATTGATGGTCTGTCCATTTTCCAGACGTGTCGACAATGGCACTTCAAGTTTGTCCACCAATATTCTTCGGGTATGGTTGCCGACACCGGTATGGATAGCGTATGCAAAGTCGAGTGCGGTTGCACTGCGGCTTAGGTCAATGATCTTGCCCTTGGGCGTAAATACGAAAATCTGGTCGGGGAATAAATCAGATTTTGCGCCGTCCAGAAACTCCATTGAATCGGTGCTGTTCCTTTGAACCTCAACCAGTTGTATCAACCATTCGCGCGCACGCACCTGAGCGGTACTCGAGCTTGTTTCGCCACTTTTATACTGCCAATGGGCTGCTGCGCCTTCTTCGGACAGGACGTCCATCTCCCGGGTGCGAATCTGGATTTCAACAGGGAGGTTGAATGGACTATTGAGCACAGTGTGTAAAGATTGGTAACCGTTGGCTTTTGGCAGGGCAATATGATCTTTAAATCTTCCGGGTTTGGGGCGGTAAAGTGCGTGTACGGCCCCAAGGGCAAGATAACAGTGTGGTTCAGAGTGGGTGATGATGCGAAAGCCGTATACATCGTTCACTTCGGAAAAAGACAGGTCTTTGGCCTGCATTTTCCGGTAGATGCTGTAGGGGGTTTTTTCCCTGCCTTTGATATCGCAGGGAATGCCTGCTTCGTTCATTTTTCTCTTCAGATCTTTGTGAATATCCGCGATGATTTCGCTGCGGTCACCGGTGACCGAGCTGATGTGCTCGGCAATAGTGCGATGGCGCCACGGGTAAAGGTTGGCGAAACCCAGGTCCTGCAATTCTGACTTGATGCTGTTCATGCCCAGACGGTCGGCGATAGGTGCATAGATATCCAGCGTTTCACGTGCGATTCGACGCCGCGACTTTGGATCCATTGAGCCCAGGGTGCGCATGTTGTGCATCCTGTCTGCCAGCTTGATAAAAATGACCCTCAGGTCTCGTGACATGGCTAACATTAACTTTCGAAAGCTTTCCGCATCGGCTTCATGCCGGGTGCGGAATTTCATTTTATCCAGCTTTGTCACCCCGTCTACGAGGTCGGCGATTTCCTCACCAAAGCGGGCTTCAATTTCCTGTCGGGTTAATATTGTGTCTTCAATCGTGTCATGCAGGATGGCAGCGGCAACACTGCCGTAATCCATGCGCATATTAGCCAGTATGCGTGCAACAGCAACGGGATGAAGTATGTAGGGTTCGCCGGTTTTACGGGTCTGACCCAAGTGTGCATTTGCACCGGTCTCAAATGCGCGGAGAATAATGGCGACCTTTTCCGGTTCCAGATACGTGTTGAGAAGGTCCCTTAAATCAAGAACCGGCTCCGGCAAGTTCGTTAAGGTCGCCAGCACGAAAGAGCTCCGGTTAGGGGGCTAGATAGTCCTCCATGGGATGCATATCAAATACCTCAGCGGCTTCAATTTTAGCTTGCAGAACATCGACGCCTTCTGGGTCTATAAGGCCTGCGGCAATCTCACGCAATGCAATTACAGTGGGTTTGTCGTTTTCTTCTGGAACCAGCGGCTCAGCACCGTGGCCAATCTGGCGAGCGCGTTTGGTCGCGGTTAAGACCAGTTGAAAACGGTTATCAATGTTTGCGAGGCAGTCTTCTACGGTAATACGTGCCATTTTTAATCCTGTATGTAAGTTAGACGGAACCCTGAATTTTAGCTTCTTCCGAGCTGCTGTGCCAGAAGTTGGTGATTTTTATTTACTTTATGTGGTACCCGGTTACGGTGATCATTGATGATTGCGAGCAGTTCTTCAAGTGCCGATTCGAAGTTATCGTTGACTACCAGGTGATCAAATTCAGCCCAATGAGATATTTCAGCCCTCGCGTCCCGCATTCTGCGCTCTATCACTTCTGCACTATCCTGTCCGCGGCCGGTCAATCTTTTCTGTAAACTTTCAAGATTAGGCGGGATGATAAAGATAAGACAGCTATCCGGAAAAACAGTCCGCACCTGGCGCGCGCCCTGCCAATCGATTTCAAGGATTACGTCGCGACCTTGCTCAAGTTGTAAAGCTACAGAGTTTCTGTTGGTGCCGTAATAATGGTCAAACACCCGTGCGTGTTCCATGAAGTCGCCGTTATCGACCATTTGTTGATATTCCGATTCGGAAACAAAATGGTAATGCTGGCCGTCTATCTCACCCGGTCTTGCCGGCCGTGTCGAATGGGAAATGGACAGAACCAGCCGGGGGTCGTTTTTCAGCAATGCGTTTACCAGGCTGGTTTTTCCACCGCCGGATGGTGCTGCAATGATAAAAAGGCTACCCCGATGACTTCTATTACTCGACATTTTGTACCTGTTCACGCATTTGTTCTATTAGCACTTTGAGGTCCACAGCAGCTTGTGTCGTGCGTTGATCAATTGATTTTGAACTGAGCGTATTTGATTCCCGATTGAACTCTTGCATCAGGAAATCCAGTCGGCGACCCACGGGTTCTTCCAGGTCCAGTACCCGGTAAACTTCCTCAACATGCGCATCCAGCCTGTCCAGTTCCTCATCAACGTCAATTTTTTGAGATAGTATTACAACTTCCTGTTCAATCCGTCCCGGGTCCAGGGTTTGTTTTAGATCGGCAACGCGCTCCAGCATTTTTTGTTTTAGTCCGGTGCGAATTTCCGGTAACCATGTCCTGACGTTGGCCGTAATTACTGCAACACCCGCCAGTCGCTCGCGAATGGCATTTGCCATCTGTTCGCCTTCACGTCCCCGGCTTGCCTGTAGTTCATGTGCTGTCTGGATCAGTAATTCCATCGCAGCGCTTTGCAATGGGGCCGGGTCGGGACGCTTTTCCTCAATCAGTCCGGGCCATTTGAGCATTTGGCTGATATCCACCTGTTGCTCGATTCCCGCAAGCTGGGTCAGTTCCCGGTGTACCACAAGAAGTTCCCGGGCCAACCCGGAATTAAGCTCGAGTCGACTGCCGATCGCACCCGGTTCCGCAGTGAATCGTAAGCTGGCTTCGATCTTCCCGCGACTCAGATACTGCCCGAGGCAGGTCCTTATATCTGATTCCAGTGGTCGAAACTCTTCCGGTAGTCGCAGCCCGAAATCAAGGTAACGATGATTTACAGAGCGCATTTCCCAACTCAGGCGGCCAAATTCGTATTGACGCTCAACCCGGGCGAAACCGGTCATACTTCGAATCATTACTTTTTCCACGTTGCAGACAATGGCACAATGTTAACGGTTAGCCCGCAAGGTGGCTATCCGAGATTAGCGGCCTTCGTAATTTTCCCCGATTTTTAGTGACCAACAAACAGGACCAACCAATGAGACCCAGTGGTAGAAAAGTAGATGAGTTACGCCATGTAAGCATTACTCGCAATTACACTTGTCACGCGGAAGGATCTGTTTTGATCGCCTGCGGCAATACCAAGGTGCTGTGTACTGCATCGGTTGAAAGCAAAGTGCCCCCTTTCCTGCGGGGTAGTGGAGAAGGCTGGGTAACAGCAGAGTACGGCATGTTGCCCAGATCGACAGGCTCAAGAATGCGGCGTGAGGCTTCAGCCGGCCAGCAGGGCGGGAGAACCATGGAGATTCAAAGGCTGATTGGCCGGTCGTTACGCGCTGTAGTCGATCGAGTTGCCCTGGGTGAGCATACAATTACACTGGATTGTGACGTGTTGCAGGCCGACGGCGGAACCCGAACTGCAGCTATCACCGGAGCATACGTCGCAATGGTAGATGCGTGCAGGTGGTTGCGTTCCAAAAACAAAATCAAAAAGGACCCGATACATGGTCAGGTGGCCGCAGTTTCTGTTGGGATTTTTAACAGCATACCGGTGCTTGATCTCGACTACCCGGAAGACTCCCGTGCAGAAACAGATATGAATGTCGTGATGAATGACGGCGGTGGATTTATTGAGTTGCAGGGTACGGCAGAGGGTCACGCTTTTCGCAAAGACGAATTAGATCAATTGCTTGCACTGGCAGAAAAAGGTATCAAATCATTGATGGAAATGCAGTCTGCGGTATTGGCGCGCTGAGGCTGGTCGATAAATAGATCATGAAACGGGAATATGTTCTTGCCAGTGGCAACCAGGGCAAGTTGCGTGAACTGGTCGCCATGTTTAAACCACTTGGCTTTCTGGTGCGCCCGCAAAGTGACTGGCAGGTTCCCGAGGCAGAGGAGACCGCCAGCACTTTTATCGAGAACGCGCTGATCAAGGCGCGTCAGGCTTCACGCTACACGGGTTTGCCCAGCATCGCGGATGACTCCGGACTGGTGGTCCCGGTACTAAATGGTGCGCCGGGAATTTATTCCGCCCGATATTCCGGGGATCATGCAAATGACGAGACCAATAAGCGCAAACTGTTGCTTGAATTAGCCGACAAGCACGGGGCCGACCGTTGCGCTTATTTTTTTTGTGCAATGGTCCTCGTGCAATCATTTGATGATCCGGCACCGTTATTGGCGACGGGTCGCTGGCACGGTCAAATCCTTTTTTTCCCTCAAGGTCAGGGCGGCTTTGGATATGATCCCTTGTTTGGTATATCTTCCGTCCCGGTCGATGGCAGCCAGTGCTCCGCAGCTGAACTGGCCGCTGCGGACAAAGATCGAGTCAGTCATCGTGGTCAGGCATTGAGGGAATTGGTCAGACAATTACGTGAGAGGGATGCCGGGTCTATTGCGTAACCCGCCTTTGAGCCTGTATGTGCATATGCCCTGGTGTGTGCGCAAATGTCCCTACTGTGATTTCAATTCGCACACCGCGCCTGGCGAACTGCCCGCAGAAAAATATATTCAGGCCCTGGTTGCAGATCTTGAGCAGGACCTGCCCCTGATCTGGGGGCGACCGATACACAGTGTATATTTCGGCGGTGGCACACCGAGCCTGTTCTCAGCCGACCATATCGCAACATTTCTATCGGCAGCGAGAGCGCGATTGGACTTTAGGCCTGATGTAGAAATTACGCTTGAAGCCAATCCCGGAACCATCGAGCGTGATAGTTTTTCGGCCTATGCAGAAGCGGGTATCAACCGGGTTTCGTTGGGTGTGCAAAGTTTTGATGACGTTCTGCTTGAGCGAATAGGTCGTATTCACGGCCGGAAAGAAATAGAACAGAGTTTGCTGTCTTTGAATACCGCCGGAATTTCGAATTTTAATATTGATCTGATGTTTGCTCTGCCAGGACAGAGTTCCCGCCAATCCAGACGCGACATTGAATTGGCGATCGACGCTGGTCCCGCACATATTTCTTTTTACCAGTTGACCATTGAGCCAAACACGGCTTTTGCTGCACAACCGCCACATTTGCCGGACCATGACATGGCCTGGGATATGCAACAAGCCGGTCTGGATATGCTGCAGGATAACGCATACGCGCAATATGAGATTTCAGCCTTTGCCCAATCAGAAAGGCAAAGCCGGCATAATATGAACTACTGGCGGTATGGTGATTTTCTGGCAGTTGGAGCCGGTGCGCATGGAAAAATTACCACGGCGGCCGATGGTCAGGTGCAGCGCTATGCCAAACACCGGCATCCCAAGCGTTATTTGCAGGGGCTGGATGGTGGGGATTGGCGTGCTGAAACTCGAATATTGAATGCGGAAGAGCTCATCTTCGAATTTTTTCTTAATCAGCTTAGGTTAAAACAAGGGGTAACTATTACGGATTTTAGTGTACGTACCGGCTTGCCCTGGAGTGTCGTTGAATCACGTATACAAAATGCCGTTGGCAAAGGTCTTCTTGAAGCCCGCCAAGAGCTTATCAGCCCCACCGAATTGGGCTGGAGGTTTGTGAATGATATCCAGCAGATGTTTTTACCATGAATGCTTCTGAAAAGCCTCTTGCATTGCGTGTTGCGCGTCGTTAAACTAGCCGGCTCTTTAGGCCAATTGAATATCGGAAACTGTCATGAAAGCTGACACACATCCAGATTATCGTGAAGTGGTTTTTCAGGATCTCTCCTCTGATTTTGTAATCCTGACCCGCTCCACTATAAAAAGTAAAGAAACAATTAAATGGAAAGATGGTAATGAGTACCCACTGATCAAAGTGGAAGTCTCCAGCTCGTCTCACCCGTTTTATACCGGCAAGCACCAGTTGACGGATACCGGTGGTCGCGTAGATCGCTTTAAGCGCCGTTACCAGAAGTAATCCCGGTACACCAGGTAAAGAGCCCGGAATGGTTTTGACCGTTTCGGGTTTTTTGTTGCGCGTACGAAAGGAAAATTTTTGTAAATTGTGAGATAATCGCGGGCCGTTATATTTCGAGAAATCTAAGTGATTCTCAATTGCAAAACCCGCTAATTCACAAGGAGCATTCCAATGGCCGATCGACGCGTGATCATTACAGATGAGAGTACTGGCAAAAGCCTTGAGTTACCTGTCCTAAGCGGCACAGAAGGTGAGCCTTGTTTGCAGATCAAGGCTTTACCTTCAACATTGGGTTATTTCACTTATGACCCGGGTTTTACAGCCACTGCCAGTTGTACCAGTAAGATCACATTTATCGATGGTGGAAAAGGTATCCTGCGTTATCGTGGGTATCCGATTGAGCAGTTGGCCGAAAACAGCAGCTTCCTGGAAGTTGCGTACCTTTTGCTGGAAGGTGAGTTACCGACCAGCGATGAATTCGCAGAATTTGAAAAAGACATCACTTACCACACAATGATTCATGAAAGGCTGAATACGTTCATCAGCGGCTTTCATTATGATGCACACCCGATGGCCATGATGGCCGGCGTAGTGGGTTCTTTAGCGGCGTTCTATCATGACAAAATGGACATGAAGAACCCGGAACACCGGATGCTGGCGGCCAAACGCATGATCGCCAAGATGCCCACCATTGCTGCTGCCTGTTATCGTCATCACATGGGTTGGCCGACTGCTTATCCCAAGAATTCGCTGAATTACACGGAAAATTTTCTGGACATGATGTTCTCGGTTCCGACCGAGAAATATGAAGTCAGCCAGGTTGCCGCCAAAGCATTCGATTTGCTGTTTATCCTGCACGCTGACCACGAGCAAAACGCCAGCACCTCCACTGTCAGGTTGGTCGGCTCAACGGGAGCCAATCCTTATGCCAGTGTTGCTGCAGGTATATCCGCATTGTGGGGCCCTGCTCATGGTGGCGCAAATGAAGCCGTATTAACCATGCTCGATAAAATTGGAGACGTTTCACGAGTGGGCATGTATATCGACAAGGCCAAAGACAAAGACGACCCGTTCCGACTGATGGGGTTTGGCCACCGGGTATACAAAAATTTCGATCCGCGGGCAACCATCATCCGGAAAGCCGCCTACGAGGTACTGGAAGAGTTAGGCAGCTCTGATCCATTGTTATCACTGGCCATGGAGTTGGAGCGCATTGCACTGGAAGATGACTACTTTGTAGAGAAGAAGTTGTATCCAAATGTTGATTTTTACTCCGGTATTATTTACAAAGCGCTCGGTATTCCGACCAGTATGTTTACTGTGATGTTTGCTATTGCAAGGACCGTCGGCTGGGTGTCTCAATGGCTGGAACAAGAAGATGTCGGTACACCTATTGGCCGCCCGAGACAGATTTATGCCGGACCGGCCGAGCGTAATTACATACCGGTTGCGAAACGCTGAGATTTATCAAATCCCTCCCAGCAGGTATACAATTTCTAAACCAGGCACCCGCTATTGCGGGTGCCTTTTTGCCAGGTCAGGTGATGTCAGGTGTAGACTCTCACCATTCAGAAGTTGTCGTAAGGATCCTCTTCTTTAACTGCATCAGATTGCCCTCCTTCTTTTACATCTTCCATTGGGGGAAGGCTTCCCAATTCAAATACTTCCAAAATCGCTTCGCGATTTTCAATTCGGGCGAGTAAACCCGTATCCGGGTCGATACGGGCCTGAGTTATACCCTCCGGTATTTCAGGGGCCAGATCCGGTACATTCTGTAATGCCATCCGCATATATTCTATCCAGATTGGTAATGCCGCTTTGCCACCAACGTCATCTCGGCCCAGGGGTTCGTGATTATCAAAACCCACCCAGACCGATGTAACAATTTCACTGTTGTAACCGGAAAACCACGCGTCGCGCTGTTCATTGGTCGTCCCGGTTTTTCCCGCAAGATCGTTACGTCCCAATTCCATGGCCTTTTTACCGGTTCCACGCCGTACCACGTCCATCATCATTGAGCGAATCAGGAAAGCGTTTTGCTCGGTGATTACCCGGGGAGCAGGGGTTGGGTTAGCCACCATGTACTGTGGCTGCGATGCTTCTTGCTCAGTGACCAATAGACTCTCTTCAGTTTCAAGCTGTAAAGGTCTGAAACTTGGTTCCTCTTTTTCGATGGTTTCAATTTCTGCAGTGTCGGTACCCTGGCTGACTTCACATTCTTTGCAAACTATTTTGGGACTTGCCGCGAATACACGCCACCCCTGGCATCTACTATTCGATCTATGAAAAAGGGGTCGATCAGGTATCCGCCATTGGCAAATACTGCATAACCTCTGACGATGTTGATAGGTGCCAGTGAAGCACTGCCAAGCGCCATCGACAAATTGCCAGGTAGATCTGCCGGATCAAACCCGAAAGAACTGATGTATTCGGTGGCGTAGGGGATGCCTATCTCCCTTAATAATCTGATCGAAACGAGGTTGCGGGAATTGACCATGGCCTCACGCAAGCGCGTGGGCCCAAAAAATTTCTCGCTATAATTCTGTGGCTTCCAATCCCTTTCCAGTTCGGCGTCATTAAAAACAATGGGCGCATCATTAACAATGCTGGCGGTGGTTTTTCCTTTCGCCAATGCAGCCGAGTAAATAAAAGGTTTGAAACCTGAACCTGGCTGGCGGCGACTCTGAATTACGCGGTTAAATTTACTCCGGGTGTAGTCATAACCGCCAACCAACGCCTTGATGGAACCATCATGAGGGCTCATCGAAACCAGCAATGCTTCCGGTTCCGGTATTTGCGCCAACTCTCGTTTGCCACCGTCCCGCAGGCGGGTGCGGATAATGTCGCCGGTCTGGAGCACGGCGCCTACGCTTTTGGGTGCAAACCCGACCCGGTCACGGGTAATGAATTTTTTGGCCCACAGCATATCATCCAGTGTGAGCGCAATTGTCTGGCCATCGGCTTGATAAACCAGGGCGATATCTTCATCAACTTCGATTACCAACCCCGGCGCCAGTCCGGCAACTGGATTATAGGGTCGAAGAATCTCGTCCCAGACTTCTGTAGTTGTGTTCTCTTCCAGATCAGCATGCGCTTCTGCGCCACGATATCCGTGTCTATGATCGTATTCCTCAAGGCCGTCAATGACAGCCTTGTTAGCAGTAGTCTGAAGATTGGAGTTGATTGTTGTGTAAACCGTGTAACCGCCGGTATAGGCCGACTCACCAAATCTTGCGAGCATTTCTTTGCGGACCATTTCAGCCAGGTAGGGTGCGGTAACTTCTGTTGTGGCACCATGATAGAAGGCTGTGTTTTTTTCATTTTTTGCCTCTTGGTACTCAATGTCATCGATGAGTTTAAGTTCGAGCATACGTCCAAGCACATAGTCCCTGCGGTTCATCGCGCGATCGGGGGAGGTGATTGGATTAATCCTGGACGGTGCCTTTGGGAGTGCTGCAAGCATCGCGCATTGTGCCAGGCTCAATTCGCTGACGGATTTGCCGTAATAAACATCTGCCGCAGCACCTACCCCATAGGCCCGGTGGCCGAGTAGAATTTTATTTAGAAACAATTCGAGAATTTCGTCTTTTGATAATTCGCGTTCAATTTTGAGCGCCAGAAATATTTCCTTAATCTTGCGCGTAAAGGTTTTTTCCGGGGTAAGAAAAAAATTTCGCGCCAAAAGTTGAGTGATGGTACTACCGCCTATCGATTTCTCACCGGTTGTTGCAAGGGTCCAGGCGGCCCGGGTGATACCCTCATAATCTATGCCTGGGTGTTCATAAAACCTTTTGTCCTCACCTGCGATAAAAGCATTCTTCAGATAGTCAGGCATTTCTGCTATCTGAACCGGTATTCGGCGCTTTTCTCCGAAGACACTGATTAATTTGTCGTCTGATGTATAAACTCGTAAAGGTACCTGGAGTTGTATATCACGCAGCGATTCAACGTCTGGAAGGTCTTTTGAAACAACAAGATAGGTAACAAAAATTGAAGTAAATCCGATTGCCGCAGCGACAAGCAAAAAGCGAAATATTGAACGAAGTGCTTTTTTCAAAACTTTATCCTGCTATGCTTAGCCATACAACACGGAATTTTAGTTGATATAACCTTCTCCGGATAGCGGGGAAGGGAACAGAAAATGATACGTTGCGTCGGACAAGGAAGTAACCGGTAGATACGAGATGTTGACAACACACCATATTTGTCGTTCCTTAGAGTCAGTTCTTAGGCTTACTTTTGCTCGTTTGCAAAAAGTTTATACACAGAACTGTTAAAAGACATTGAGTATTTGTAAGTTTTCTGTTAAAAATTACTAGAAGAATTCTCACTAAGCCACTGGCATGGAAAAGAAATGGGGGAGTCTTGAAACTGTTTGGAAAAAAATCAAATTCAGTTATAGGGCTGGATATTGGCTCGACAAGTGTGCGATTGCTGCAGTTGTCAAGCCATGGGTCTGGTTACCGGATTGATCACTTTGCTATAGAACCTCTCGGTGAAGGCGTAGTGGTTGATAAGGCTGTACAGGATGTGGAAGCCATTTCGAACGCCATTTCACGGGCGATCAGGGTTTCCGGCACGCGTGCCAAATCTTGTGCAATCGCGGTTTCCGGTTCTGCTGTTTTCACCAAGACCATAAGTTTGCCTGCAAACCTTGCTGAAGCTGATATTGAAAGCCAGGTGCAACTCGAGGCGAACCAGTACATTCCTTACCCGCTTAATGAAGTCAGTCTTGATTTTGAAGTGCTGGGACCATCGGCACGTAACAAAGATTTGATTGACATTCTGCTGGCTGCAAGTAAGAGCGAAAATGTTGAGAGTCGACAGGACGCTATTGATGCGGCCGGGTTAAAAGCAAAAGTTGTAGATGTCGAAGCTTTCGCGATTGCAAACGCATTCGAACTGATACGTAAACGTGATGGCGTAGACCGTAGTGAGGCTGTCGGACTTTTTGACATCGGCTATGACCTGACAACTTTATTGGTGATTAAGGGCGGCCAGGTCATCTATACCCGGGACCATCCATTTGGTGGCCATCAGTTACTTGAAGAAACTCAGCGCCGGTATGATATGACCGCGGCGCAGGCCAGTTTCTTTGAGCGCGATGAAGAAGCACCTGCAGATTTTGAGGAAGAAGTGCTGGAGCCATTTCAGCTAAATGTCGTTCATCAAATCAGCCGCGCATTACAGTTCTATGCCTCCAGCAGCGAGTACTCAAATATCGGTACAATTTACCTGTCCGGTGGTGTCGCCTCACTTAAAGGATTGGCAACCATGATTCAACAGGAACTTGGGATGACAACCCGGGTAGCCGATCCTGTTACCGGTCTGGATGTCGCGCAAAATGTGGCCACCGCCGTGTTAAAGCGCAATGCCTGTAACCTGATGATAGCCATGGGCTTGGCTTTGAGAGGGTTTGACTGATGGCCAGAATTAACTTATTGCCATGGCGGGAAGAAAAACGCAGGGAAAGACAACGTCAATTTATGTCTTCGTTGCTGCTGACCTCTGTTCTGGGTGTGATCCTGGTGTTTTTGACGGGTATTCTGTTTGACCAGAAACTTTCTTATCAGGAATTCAGAAATCAAACGGTTAAAAAAGAAATCCAGGAATTGGAAGTCAAGATTAAAAGAATTGACGAACTGGAAAAAACCCGGGCTCGACTGATGTCGCGCAAAGAGGTTATTGAACGTCTGCAGGCCAGCCGTTCCATGACCGTAGAACTACTGGCCAATCTGGCAAAAACAATTCCCGTGGGTGTGACACTGGTTAGCATTCGACAGCAGGGAGTCGATATGACACTGGTTGGCACCAGCCAGTCCAACGCGCGCGTTTCAGCTTACTTGAGGGCACTGGAATTAAATGATTTGTTCATTAACCCCCAGCTTGATTTTGTGCGGTTGGCAGCTAGACCAGTCGTGGCTGTTGAACCTTATGAATTTAGCATCAGGGTGAAATTGCGCGCACCGAAAACTTCCGATGAAGAAGACGGCTTAGATGATTTGGAAGATCAGGGAGGCACGGAATGATTATTGATGACTTCAGAGGTGCTGACTTTTCGGATCTTGGCAGTGCGCCAGGGTCGGTCCGATATACTTTGCTTTTGTTGGTGGTCATTCTGATCGTTGTTGCAGGTTACTTTCTTTTGATAGATGACAAGAGGGTCGAACTGGAGCAATCCCGACAGCAAGAGTTGGTGTTGTTGGCTGATTTTGAATTCAAACAGCAGAAAGCAGCAAATCTCGAAGCTTATGAGCAGCAACTCGTCGACATGAAGGAAATGTTGGAAACGATGTTCAGGCAACTGCCGAACAAGACTGAAATGGACAAACTGCTGGTTGATGTATCGCAGACTGCATTGGGCGCGGGTATTGACGTACAGCTATTTGAACCACAGGCAGAGCAGTTTCAGGATTTTTATGCGGAACGTCCTATTGCGGTCAAAATGCTGGGGGACTATCACGAGTTCGGTGACTTTGTTAGTGGCGTTGCAGCCTTGCCCCGGGTGGTGATCCTGACGATGCATGACATTTCTATGAAACGCGAATCGCCAGGTGATTCAATGGGGCCATTGATTCTGGAAGGCCGGGTCAAAACCTATCGCTACATAGATGAAGATGAAATGGCTCAGAGAGCGGCGGAGCAATCACCATGAAACTTATTGGCAAACGCGACAGCTATATGTTGCCGGTATGGTGTTGNCCTCTGTCATGTTAGCTGCGTGCAGCGATAACATGGTTGANTTGCAGCAGTACATTAATACTGTTAAAGCACGCCCTGCTGANCCGATTACACCCATTCCACCGGTNAAAACGTACTTGCCGTATGAATATGATGGNCAGGCCGGACGTGATCCTTTCCGTCAATCAATCAATGAAGGCAGCGACGATGTNCGCTCNACGAAAGGCACGGGACCGAGACCGGATTTCGAACGATCCAAAGAGTATCTGGAACGTTACGAGCTTGATACCTTGTCGATGGTGGGAACGTTTAGCAAAGAAGGGTCCTACTGGGCTTTAATACGTGACCCTGAAGGTATCATTCACCGCGTGCCGGTTGGTAACTACATAGGTAAAAATCACGGCAAGGTGGTCAGTATCACAAGTACAGAAGTAGATCTGAGTGAACTTATTTCGGATGGCGCGGATGGCTGGCTNGTTAGGGAAGCCTCCATCGCTTTGGGTGAAGGATAATCCGGTTGGCGCATGGAAAAGCGCGACTTAGAGGGAAGAGCCATGCACAACAAAAAGGATATTAAATTGAAAGGAATACTGACCGGTATGTGGGGACAGTTTATGGATAGCAGAAAGACTGGAGTTCATTTGGGTTTGGGTTTGGCATTGTTGATATTGCCAGCAATGTCGGCTTGGGCATCGACTGATGTTACCGCGGCAAATTACAGCAGCAATGCAGCAGGTGATGTCGTAATCACCCTGTCAACTGGTGGTGACGACCCGAATGTCAGCGTATTTGCGACGGAAAGCCCGGCGCGAATCGTTCTGGATTTGGCAGACACGAACAGCCAGATCGATGCAAGCCCGGTCTCCGTTGGGGTAGGCGCGGTACAGAAATTTACGACCCTGGCAGCTGGTGGAAGAACACGGATCATGGTGGATCTTTCCAAGATGGTCACTTATGACTACCAGTCGGGAAATGGCCAGGTTGTATTGACAATTTCCGGAACCGGTCAAGGCTCTACCGCGCCGCGTCATATCGGCACCGCGAGATTCACGGTCGAAAATATAGATTTCCGTCGTGGAGAGGATGGGCAGAGCAAGGTCATCATCAGTCTGGATAAGAACGATGCCAACATCTCTGTGAATGCACGAGAGGGTGGACTATCGGTAGACATTTTTGATGCAAACTTAGCCGATGAACTGGATCAACGTCTTGATGTTGTGGATTTTGCAACACCGGTACAAATGATTGATACCAATAGGAAAGACAGCATTGTACGGGTTGAACTGGAAGTGTCGGGTCTGTATGAACACATGGCATACCAATCAGGCAACGAATGGATAATTGAAGTTTCGGCACTTGCCGCCACTACGCTTGATGCGTCCCCTGATGTCGTCGAATTTTACCAGGAGAAAGTATACACCGGTGCCCGTGTAACCTTTAATTTCCAGGACATACCGGTACGTTCAGTATTGCAGTTAATTGCAGACGTCTCGGAACTCAACATCGTTGTCGCCGACAATGTCGGTGGAAACCTGACTTTGNGACTCACCAATGTTCCCTGGGATCAGGCACTGGATATCGTTCTGGACGCGCGNAATCTTGATAAACGTGAAAATGGCAATGTGATCTGGATCGCACCAACCGCAGATATTGCGGCCCGTGAACAACAGTTGTTGCAGGCCATACAAGATCGGAAGGAACTGGAACCCCTGGTCACTACCTTAATCAGTGTCAGTTATGCGACGGCCGAAGACTTGCAGGCATTGATTGATTCAGCACGCGCCAATTCAAATGGCGGGGACGATGCGGGTTTATTGTCTGACCGTGGTTCTATTGCCATTGATGAAAGAACCAACACGTTGATGGTGACGGACACACCGGGTAGAGTTGAAGCGATTCAAAAACTGGTACTGGATCTTGATCGCCCGGTTCGGCAGGTGCAAATTGAATCGCGTATCGTAATTGCCAACAGTGAATTTGCTCACGCAATCGGTGTACGTTTCGGTGTTTCAGGTTTGCATAATGCAAGAAATATCCTGGGGCTTTCCGGTGACGTTGGTTCCGCTGATGAAATAAGAGCTTCGCAGAATGTAACCGCGCCGGATCTTTTGAATCGCTACAATGTCAACCTTCCGGTAGCTGACTCTAATGCCGGTAGCTTTGGTGTTTCATTCCTGGCCGGCAATATCCTGCTTGATCTGGAACTTACCGCTCTGGAGGCAGAAGGCGATGGCGAAGTCATTTCCACACCAAGAGTGGTTACAGCCAATCAGTCCGAAGCTTATATCAAACAAGGTGTGGAAATTCCATACGAAGAATCTGCTTCTTCCGGCAGGTCTACAATTACGTTTAAGGATGCCGTACTTGAATTGAGGGTAACACCGTTGATCACACCGGATAACCGGGTACAGCTAGAACTTGAAATCAAACAGGATACGGTCGGTGAACTCGTCCAGACAGGATTCGGTGGATCAGTGCCGTCTATCGACACCCGTGAGATTAGTACGTCAGTGCTGGTGAATAATGGTGAGACGGTAGTGCTGGGCGGTATTTTTCAGGATGAAACTATACGTAAGTCAGATAGGGTTCCTTACCTGAGCAGCATCCCGGTTCTTGGCAACCTGTTCAAGCGGCGTTCAAATGAGAACAAGAAACGTGAACTGCTGATATTCGTGACGCCGACCATCGTGGAAGAACGTCCCGTAGTGAATTAGTAGTTTGAATAGCAATACAAAAAAGCCCGGGCACAACCCGGGCTTTTTTGTTTAAGATGGAAATTATGAAACCGGTTTTCTCATTCCAAGGCGGCGAAACTCCTCTGCTGGTCAGTATTCCACACTCCGGAATCAATGTACCGAAGACCATCAGAACGAGATTGACAGAAAAGGCGCTTCAATTACCTGATACCGACTGGTTCGTTGAACGACTTTATCATTGGGTCGTGAATCAGGGCGCGGGTTTGTTGGTCGCCAATTATTCTCGTTATGTTATCGATCTGAACCGGCCTGCGGATAATGCAGCACTCTATTCCGGCCCAGGAACCGGTTTAGTACCGGATCAACTATTTGATGGCAGCCCGGTTTACAAAGCAGGTTCAGAACCTGATAAACCTGAACTGACACAACGCCTGCAACAATTCTGGTGGCCCTATCACGAAAAGATTAACAGCGAGCTTCAACGTATCAGAGAACGATTCGGATATGCTATTTTGCTTGATGCGCACTCTATCCGAACTGAGGTTCCGAGGTTATTTGAGGGCAGGCTGCCGGATTTGAATCTTGGAAGCAATGCGGGTGCGAGTGCAAGCCCGGGCCTGGTTGCTGCGGGTTTTAGCGCGCTTAACACAAACGTGAAATATTCTGCAGTCCTGGATGGGCGATTCAGGGGTGGTTACATCACGCGAAACTACGGCAGGCCAGATGACAATATACATGCTTTGCAACTGGAAATGGCACAATCAGCATATATGCAGGAAGAGCCCCCCCTTTTCGATCAGAAACTTGCCGCCGAGGTCGCAGTTGTATTAAGTGGCTTTACAGAAACTTTGTTGCGATGGTCTCCGGTTTGAAAATCTATTGTAAAACGATGTTGCAAAGCGATCAGTGGCGGCATGGCGTTGTACTAAGCCTTGCTGCAGATGGTGTTATTACTGGCATTGAACGTGGCACGCCAGAGTCTGCAGATTCAACTATCAATGGAATTGTTGTGCCAGGTATGCCCAATGCACACAGTCATTCTTTCCAGCGCCTGATAGCCGGTTTGACCGGACCGCAGGGAAATCATACTGATAGTTTTTGGAGTTGGCGTGAAACCATGTATCGTACCGCCAACCGGATTTCGCCAGAACAACTCAGTGCGGTTGCACAATGTGTGTTTGTTGAAATGCTAAAGGCCGGGTATACAAGTTGCGCCGAGTTTCATTACCTGCATCACCAGCCGGATGGGGCCGTATATACTGACCTTGCGGAGATGAGTCTGGCACTTACCCGGGCAGCTTCAGTCAGTGGCATTGCTATGACCCTGCTGCCAGTGCTGTACTGCAGTGCAGGTTTTGGCAAAAACGACGTCGCTGACGAACAGCGAAGGTTTGCAAATTCACCGGATCAATATCTGCGCTTATTGGACACTTGTAAAAGTGCCATTTCGGGCATGACAAAAATTGAATTGGGAATTGCACCTCATTCGTTGCGGGCGGTACCAATCACTGCATTACATGAAGTGTTGCGATCTGTTCCGGACCGACAGTGTCCTGTGCATATCCATATTGCCGAGCAACCCGCAGAAGTAGAAGATTGCAAAAAACACCTTAACGCGCGACCCGTCGAATATTTACTTGATCATTTTCCCGTTGACCGGCACTGGTGCCTCGTGCATGCGACACATATGTCAAACAGTGAGTTACAACTTGCGGCAGCCAGTGAAGCGACGGCGGGTTTGTGCCCAACCACTGAAGCAGATCTGGGTGATGGTGTTTTCAGAACCGCAGACTGGTTAAAGGCGGGTGGGCGTTTTGCGATCGGCTCAGACAGTAATGTCCGGATTTCTGTAGCTGAAGAATTACGTTTGCTTGAGTACAATGAAAGATTGAGAAGTGGACAACGCAATGTGTTGACCACCGCCGATACAACTTGTGGCCGGTTTCTTTACCAGCATGCGGCAATGTCGGGTGCCGCGACCCTGGGTCAGCCGGTTGGTCGTTTGGAAGCGGGATACCGGGCGGACCTGCTCGAGTTGGATGCCAGTCATGAGTTATTGGTTGGCCGGGAGCCGGATGCGGCCCTGGATAGCTGGATATTCGCAGGCGATAATTCAATGCTGAATTCAGTATGGGTTGCTGGCCAGCGAGTCGTAGATCGGGGGCATCATGTTGCCGAAGCGGAAAGCAGAAATAACTTTGTACGAACATTGTTGGACATACAATCGGCATGAATGGTATACCCTTTTCCAGCGCAGCCGAACGCAACCGGCAACCGATTCTTGATCAGTTGCGGATCCTGATTCCGCAAAATGGTTCGGTGCTTGAGATCGGATCCGGCACGGGCCAACACGCTGTTTATTTCACACAAAAGTTGCCGGGCCTAATGTGGCAGCCAACTGATAGAGAAGAAAACCTGGCAGGCCTTGAAGCTCGTTTTGTGGCTGAAGGTAATGGCAACATTTTGCCACCGTTTAAACTGGATGTGATGCGTGATACCTGGCCGGACTATTTATATGACGCCGTATACTCTGCTAATACGGCCCATATCATGCCATGGGATGCGGTGGTTGCCATGTTTGCCGGAGTTGCGACTCATCTTGAGAACCAGGCAAGGTTTTGCCTTTATGGGCCATTTAATGTCGACAATTCTTTTACCTCGGAAAGCAATGCGCATTTTGATGCGCAGCTGCGCGCTGAGGACGCGAGAATGGGTATTCGTGATATGGCGATGATTGAATCTCTGGCGAACCTTCATCACATACCGTTGGAGCAAAAATTAAGCATGCCGGCCAATAATTTTCTTCTTGTATTTAAAAAATCATGAATGACTCGCACGATTTTTCCTGGCAGCGACTGGCTCAGCAGGCAGAGGGTTTGTTGAGCGTGTCTACTAATCGTGTTTCAAACGCGGCCAATCTTAGTGCGCTTCTCTATCAGGAGTTAGCCGGTATCAGTTGGGTCGGTTTCTATTTCCTATATGGCGAAACACTCATGGTTGGTCCTTTTCAGGGTAAACCAGCCTGTGTCAACATCGTCATGGGTAAGGGGGTTTGCGGCACTGCGGCTGCCTCCGGCAAAACCATACGTGTAGCTGATGTTGATAAATTCGACGGGCATATTGTCTGTGATGTTGAAGCCCGTTCTGAAATTGTGGTGCCCTTATTCCTGCGGGGTGAACTGCTTGGCGTGCTGGACGTTGACAGCAGTAGACTTGATCGTTTCAGCGCGGAGGATGAAGCGGGTCTTGAGATGCTGGCGCAGGTATACCTGTCTTCAATTGAATGAAAAGTGACTCTGCCGGATGATGTGGAGTAGAAGACCTGCGCGTGCGCTGTGCTTGAAGTGATCGGGAAATTCAATAA
>BS_KBA_SWE02_21mDRAFT_10000261_pt1 | contig 18909 bp, 19 predicted proteins | sample BalSeasSWE02_21m_FD_9196 | JGI IMG/M metagenome (IMG submission 9196)
ACTCCAACTCCAATTCCGATCATAAGACATAATACATTGGCTATATGGACGATATCCGTCATGGAGTTTGTATCAGGGGCAGAGTCCGGGTCGTGGTGCCACCTCACCGCGCTGACGAGTTCCGGCGGAAATGACCAGCTCTCTAATATCAACGCCCCAATTTCAGCATGGTCTGTTCCTAATACCTCCTGCTCTGCCATCTGAAAAGGTAATCCCCTGGCTGCCGCCTCCTCAATCTCCTCGATTTCCTTTTCTACAAAGCTGCCCAAAATAAGCTTTCCAAGGTCGTGCAAAAGGGCCGCCGTAAAGATTTCATCGCTTTCGGCTATTTTCAGCTCCCTCATCAGGCCTTCTGCAGTGACGGAAACCGCAATCGAGTGTTCCCAGAGCACACCGGTCGGCAGATCGTATCCTGGAATTTCCTGTTCTGTTATGGCATTGACACATGCGGCCATTACCAGTTTAGTGACCTTTTTCCACCCCATCATTGCGATGGCATGTCGCACTGAACCGATCTTGGTGGGGATGCCGAAATAGGCTGAATTTGTCAGTTTCAGGAGATTGGCGGTAAGGCTTTGATCCTGTTTCAACAGATGTTCCACCTGGCCGGCGCTCGAACCGGGATCATCGAGAAGTTTGAGGACCTTTGACGCTATTCCCGACATACTGGGAAACGATTTCATCTTGGAGATGATTTCACGCTTTCTGCCCTGTTTCACAGCATCCTCTCCTGCCGACCTGTTTTTATGGTTACCCGTCCTGTAGAAATATCAAAATGGACAGTACGGCTTATGCTGCCGCCGATCTCCTCTGCCTCCAGGAGAATTCCATTTTTCCAGAGCAGTTTTTTCAAGACCGTGTAGTTCCTCTCTCCTATCTTGAACATTTCATTCTTGCCCATGGGAGAACCACAGCCTGCCGCCTTGACAATGAGTCTGCTTTTCTGCCCCCCCAAACCATATACCTCTTTGAAAAGAATCGGAACCCCCTTGTCCACAAACATATAAGGGTTGCTTTCTGCTTTTTGCGGGTTAATCTTGGATAAGGGCAGCATGGCGTGTAACATCCCGCCTACACGGACAACGGGGTCATAGACCATAAGACCGAGACAACTGCCCAAGGCATAGGTGATGATCTCATCACCTTTTACACCAACCGTCATGTCGCCTACCTGAACGATCTGTTTCATTTGTTGTTGTCGCTATCCTGTCAAAATAACCCGGTAAAAATGGTTCGCTACATTGCGGTCTTCAAATTCTCTTCCTGTACGATCTCAACCTCCTGAATTGGCAATACCGACTAAGCCCCCAACATCCAGGATCAGACCAACCTGGCCGTTGGGCATAATAGCGGCGCCGGATATGCCGGGGATATCATTCATGGTTTCTCCCTGCGACTTGATAACGATCTGTTGTTTGCCGATCAATTCATCAATAATCAATCCTGCCCGTTTTTTGTTGTCATCTTCAATTACCACTACGAGTCCATTATCCGAATCCAGGTCAGAGTCCTTAACGGAGAAGAGATCAGCCAACCGAAAAAGAGGAATAAGGCCCCCGTGCAAGGAGAGCATCTTTCCCTGATTGAATAGTGTAGAGAGCTGTCCCGGCGCAGGCTTGAGCGAGGCGACAATCGAGATTGTCGGGACAATATATGTTTTACTGCCCACTCGGACAACCATACCGTCAATAATAGTCAGGGGAAGGCTTATCCTGAAAATGCATCCCTTGCCCTCCTTTGAATCAATCTCCACCTGTCCCCGCAAAGAGTCAATATTTTTTCTTACCACATCCAACCCCACACCGCGGCCCGATACGTCGGTGACTTTCTCGGCGGTGGAAAAGCCGGGCTCGAAAATCATCTTGAAAATCTCCCCGTCACTGAGCGATGTTTCATCACCCACAAGTCCCCGTTCTTTGGCCTTGGCAAGAATGACATCGCGGGAAAGCCCTTTCCCATCGTCCTCTATTTCTATGACTACCTTGCCCGCAGAGTGATAAGCGGACAATTTCACCGTCGCGGATCTCGGTTTCTTCATCTCCTGCCGGACTTCGGGCGCCTCAATGCCATGATCCACCGCATTACGAACCATATGCATCAGGGGATCATTGATAACATCCACCACATGCCGGTCCATCTCGATACCCTCGCCCTCGGTAACAAGGTTCACGTTCTTCCCGACCTTGCGCGACATGTCTCTCACGAGGCGATCCATCTTACTGAAAGTCGCCTTGAGGGGAACCATTCGCATGGACATGCCGAGATCTTGCATTTCCCGAACGATCTTGCCTGTCTGTGAGATCTTTCTTGAAAGTTCAAGATCCCTGGAGCCGGTCACCACTTCGTCGTGTGCAACAATGGAATGGGCAATAACTAATTCGCCGATCATTTCAATCAGGCTGTCTAACTTGTTTGTACTCACCCTGATTGATGATTCAATTTCTTTTTTGGCCTTTGTCTGCTCCTGTTTTCTGAGCGCCTGAGCCACGTCTGTGACCTTTGCGACCCGGAATCTCAACATTTTTACGCCGATCGGGATGTTATCCGAACAGTTAGCAGCTTCCTCCACTTCTTCTCTTTTGGCCTTTCCTTCGGCCACTAAAATATCTCCGATCCGCAGCGGTGCACATGTCTCCCCAAATTCACCGCTTTCGTCGGATATGCCCGCCCGTTCCGGGTCTGCTAATACGGCCAACAAGTCGTCATACCCTTCCGGCTTGACAAGGGGAGCGCCGGCCAGGGCATTCCGGACCATATCAATCATCTGCTTCATCATATCAAGCCCACTGAGAGCAAGGTCGGCGTATCCGCCGGCATATCGTATCTCCTTATCCCGGACACGGCTCAGGAGTGATTCCGCTTGGTGGGCCATTTCTGTTATGAATGTAAGTTCAAGAAACGCAGAGACCCCTTTAACCGTATGAAATGCCCGGAAAACAGCGCCCAACGACTCTGCATCTTCCGGATCCAACTCAAGGGTCAGCAGGGCCTCTTCGGCCTCTGAAATCAGGTCGGCGCTTTCAGTAATAAACTCGCCTAAGAGATCAAGATCGGCATCCTCGGGGAGGGACTCGGGGAAAATCATTCCAGCGACCGGCGCATCATCACGCCCGGGAATAAGATCCGAAGGGCGCTCGGGTGACTCATTTTCGATCAATTCATTATCATCAGGAACAATATCGGCAAATTGTCCAGGGGTCTCGTCCCCACCGGGAACATCACCCTGCTCCACAACCGGAACTGAGGACTGGTCAATGGGTCCATCTTTCCAATCCTCTTCCATTCCATTCATTGCATCCTCCAAGAATCCGCCACTTCAGAAATGTTCAAAACCGGGTCAGAAGCGCTCTCATCAAGGATCGACTCGATTTTTTCTATGGCATGGCCGATATTTTTCAGCATGTTTCAAAGTATGAGTTGTTGGCAACGATTGTCTCTAATATTCCCCTGGGGGCGTCACATTCACATCCGGCGACTTAGAGTCAATGATACCCTATCAAAAGAGAAAATGCAATAGATATGCCACATCGTACCAGGCTTAATTCGTTTATTATTCAAGGATGTTATGCTGATACTGAAATGGACGTGGAGATAGTGTCAGTTTTTTGACGTCAAAAAGGGAGGGAGATTTCTATTTGGCTGATGGAAGGTCTTTGACTGGAATAGATATCCTTGGGGCTGAATTCAGGTTATATGCTGGCACAAAGGACCTTTCCGCTTCGATCATTTTGTTGCATTTTGCCTGATCTGTAATAAACGGGATTCGTCGCAACCAGACTATTCAAAAAGGCGAAAGAACTCCTTATAAGTTCAATAGAGTGCCTAAGCAACACCTCGTTGGCGCCATTCAGGTCCCGGATAGTTTTTGCCAATGGCAGAAGGTCTGAACAGAGGCTCTTGAATCGGGCAGAGTGAGGTTCCTTTACGAGTTCAGCCAATTTACCGATCGTCAGATCACGGGGAGAGCATCCTAAATATTTAGCAAGATCCTCTATGAGAATCTGTCGTTGTTCTTCAAGCATTTGAATTTTGAGGAACAACTCCTCTTTTTCCTTGCCGGCATTCCCCAATTGGCCAAGATTTGAAGCAACGATCGCCCTTTTTTCTCCTTCGATAACGGATAACAGGGCCCGATAATGGCCTGCCTCTCCCTCAAGCAGATCCAGAAGATTATCATACGCGTTTACAGGTTCAAAATTCACTATGTTAAGGATACCTTTCTTTTGCAGCCCTTGCTTGCAGGACCATGGATGTTCTTGAAAACTACCATATCACACGCCAGGCCGAGGGGAATGCGCCTGCCATGCATTTTCAAAGATACCCGTTGAGAATAGATTCCTTTATTATCCCAAAGGCTATCTTTTCACTATCGATATTGTAGGTTCCATTCTCTATCCGCCCCCTGATTTCCGCCACCTTATCTTCCCGGATGTCAGGAAGAGAATCAAGGAGCCTTTTGGCCTCTTGAACCTGTTTGGCCTCCGGCGATAAGGCGACTGTGTCTTCCGACAGGCCTTCCTTTGGGGCCGTATCAGGTGAATCTTGAACTCCGGTCTTTTCCTTACCGATGTTTTTCACATAGGCGTCTAATCTGGCAAAGGGATTATTACCTGTAATTTCCATTTTAAAGGACCTCCTTTCATGTCCTGCAAATCTGAGATCTCAGGGTTTTAACCTGCCCTTTCAAGGAGAAAAAGTCTCCTTTAGAAAGGATTTATCTTACAAATATTGCCTGATAAACGACAACTTAGCAAGGCGCTACGATAAGTTGACTTTTTCCTTTGACTTGCATATCGGCAAGAAAGAACGAAAACTTTAGTCTTTTGATTCATTATTTTCAATATTTTTTCCCCCCACCTCTCCCGGTCGGGTTTCAAGCCGATCAAGAATAAGTGAAGAGAGGCCGATTCCCCGCTGAGACGCCATTTCCTTTGATATTTGAGAATCTAACATGGAGGTATAGATCTCTTCGGCCCGGCCGCCGCTGATAAGCCCGGTCTTGGGAATAGTGGCCCGCATTTCCTTGAGAAGATGGAAGATAAAAAGAGACTCTAACTCAGAGCATGCCTCCTTGAGTTCGGGAGAGCTTTCGCCGGAATGGGAGAGCTTCCCGGCTTTCAGTGTGTTTTGGGCCTTCTCCATTTTACCTGCCACATCTATTGTTTCAAAGGGTATGGCTGGTATAGATAGAAAATCTGACATTTACATCACCTCCAATGTTGCGTGTAGTGCCCCTGCGACTTTGAGCGCCTGGAATATGGCCATCAGGTCCCGGGGCGTCACTCCGAGCGCATTGAGGGCCCTGACTACCTCGGAAATAGTCACGGTTGATTTCAGCAGGAAAAGCTTGCTATTCTCCTCCTTTACGCCGATGCCGGTGTCATAAGTAATCGCAGTATTGGCCCCTGGTGCAATGATGGCGCTGCCATCCCGGGACTCCACCGGCGGTCCGATCGGCCTCGATTCGCCGAACAACGATCCCCCCTGAGAAAAGGGCATCGGCTGAGAGACATCCGCGGTTTCCTTGATCTCGATACTCAGGTTCCCATGGGCAATGGCTACGGTGGCTATCCTGACATTTTCCCCGATGACAACCGTTCCGGTCCGTTCGTTAAACACCACGGTGGATGACTTATCAGGGGTGATATCCAGTTGCTCTATCATGGCGACCAGCTCGACCGTTTTTCCGGAGTACTCCTTCGGGACCTGAACCTCTACTGTCCCCGCGTCCAAGGTCTTGGCCACACCACCTTTCAAAACCGAATTTATCGTCTCTGCCACGCGAGCGGCATTTGTAAAGTCCGGCTTGGGCAAGGTCAGAGACAAAGTCGCCTTATTAACAAAATCATAGGGTATCTCGTTTTCAATGATGGCGCCGCCCACAATGCGGGCCACGGTGGGAAAATTCTTGGTGACCTTGGCCGCCTTTCCAGAGACAGAAAACGCGTCGGTACTGACGGGTCCCTGGGCCACGGCATAAACTTTACCGTCCGCGCCTTTGAGGGGACTGATCAACAGGGTTCCTGCCGTAAGGCTTTCCGCATTGCCTATTGAGCTGACCGTGACATCGATTCTGGAGCCCACCTTTGCAAAGGGCGGCAGGTCGGCTGTGACCATTACGGCGGCCACATTGTCAGCCTTTTCTATATCCTTTGCATTGACCGTAACACCCATCCTCTCTAACATGCTCGCCAGGGACTGGAAAGTGAATTTTGAATCCTTTCCATCGCCTGTCCCATCCAACCCCACAACCAGGCCATATCCCACCAACTGGTTTTCACGCACGCCCTTGATGTCGGCCAGATCTTTGATCCGAGTTGCATGGGCAAAACTGCTCAAAGCGAACAGCGTTATGCATGTTAGGCCCGCCTTAAAAAATTTCGTCTTTCTATCAAAAAACAAAAAGGGTTTTCTCATCTCTTTCCTCCCCGGCGTCACCGGACGGAATTCTCACGACACCTTAGTCTAAAATGGCCAGATTACATTCACGAAGTTGGAAAGCCAGCCCGGACGTTGTCGTTGGGCCAACACGCCTGTACCGCTATAAACGAATTTGGCATCAGAGATTCGGGACGATTCGATTTCATAGCCCCATATGCCATTCTTGTCTTTTTTGTAACGAATGTCCCTTGGCTGGATAATTCCAGACAGGCTCAGGAAATTTGTCTCTTCGTTCACCATGATTTCACGGGACCCCGCAACCACCAGGTTTCCGTCCGAAAGCACTTTGACAACCCTGGCGGTTATGGTGCCTGCCAAGGCCCCTGACCTGTCGGTTGACCCCTTGCCCTTCATGGAGGTGCCAAGGCTGGTATCGACACTGGCATTGTAAGCACTGGCCGTTTTTCCGAAACCGGTAAAGGCGGAATTCATTCCGGCTTTCAATGCGCTGTCTCTACTGGTATCCGTATTGGCGTCGGAAGATCCCGTAAGTTTTTGATCCAAAATAATCGTTACAACGTCTCCCACCCTGCTCGCCTTATAATCCTGGAATAGAGAGCTAAGGGTTCCCTTCTGCTGCCAGAGAGATCCTTCATACTTTTCCGGTTTTATTCTCTGGTCATCGTCGATTCCGAGGGACTTGGCCCGAATCATACTGGTTTCCCTTATGGTTTCCTTTTGACTTGCGGCACAACCTAAAAGGCTCATGGCGAGCAAAGAGAACGCCGCACCGAATAGCAGGGATTTCGTCAACCAACCGCGCTTGCCGAACATCTTTCAACCCTCCTTCTCTAACCGGGATGAACGGGACCTGCGAATTCAGGAATCGATAAATTCCGAGTTCACACAATCCCGGCATCTCAAAATAAGATTCTAAAAATCGACCTGCACCGTTTTGGAATCCAGGACTCGGGCGTATAGGCTCTTCTTCGAGTCGATATTTTCAATCTTGATCCTCTCCCCCTTACGGCCCTCTCTTTCCTCCACCGTACCGAGGGCGGTAATTCTCAGACCACCCGATTCCGCGATTACCACGACCACATCTCCACGCTTGACCAGGGGCGGAAATTCAATAAGATCCGGCCTGAGAACCTGGTTGGCGTCAATGTTGGTCTTGGCCCTTTTGCCCAGGACCTCTTCACCGGCCAGGATAATATTGGATGGGAGTTCCGCCAAATTCTTTAACTTTATTTCAATATCATCCTCTGTAATTTTCCGGTTCCTTCTCAAAGGCCTTCTGGTGACAACCACTTCCGCCAGAACATCTATGTCGGCTGTTACCAAGATCCTCTTTTGAAATTTGCCATCCACCTTAAAATGAAGGGGCAGGGGAACGCTCCCTTTGAAGTCCGTATTTTTAATCGGCTCAACACTGTAAGTGATTTTCCCTTTGGGGAGAATCACGGTATCCGTCACCCGGATATCCTTGATCTTTACTTTGTCCCTGTCCCAGGGGATATTTGCATAGAGGTAATCGGAGACCACCTTTTTTATATCCTCTTTTGTAATCTCAACAAAACCCCTGGTTACCTCAATCCTCTCGGGGGCCTCCAACCTGATCTGCGACAGATCGATTTTTGCCTGTTTCAAGCGGAGTCGAATGTAATTTTCATTCAAGTAACGGATCTTTCCCGGCAACGGGGCACTTGAAATCACAATTTCCTTGACCTTTTGAACCAGGGCTGAATCATCCCCTTCTATTTTGGCAATCTGACCCAAGTATATAACATCTATGTTTATTTCTGCTTTTTCAAATCCCCTTATGGTAATGAAGCCCGCCTCGGAAAGCCGGGGCAGCATCCCCGTCAGGAAGATTGCGCAACAAATAACCAGACACGGAAAGAATCTATAACCCTTCATGGTTCGCTCCTATCGTTTAAGACCATTCGCCATCTGCAACATGTCATCCACGGTCTTCACCGCTTTACTGTTAAGCTCATAGGCCCTTTGAGCGGCAATCATACTCACCATCTCATCAACCACGCTGACGTTAGACAGCTCTAAGTACCCCTGGGAGATCGTGCCGAATCCGTCCTCTCCGGCAGTGCCCGTTGTCACTTCGCCCGAAGACCCGGTGGGAAGATACAGATTCCTTCCGATACTTTCCAATCCGCTCGGGTTGATGAACGTTGCGAGCTGGATGGTCCCGACCTCACTGGGTTCGGTCTGTCCTGCCTGCTTGATGGAAACCGTTCCATCCGTCCCGATGGAGATGGAAACAGCATCCGTCGGGATGGAAATCTCCGGTTCCAACAGGAACCCGTCGGAGGTCACAATACGGCCTTCGCTATCCATCTTGAATGACCCGGCCCTTGAATAGGCAGTCTCTCCATTGGGCTGCACGATTTGAAAAAAACCATGCCCCTCAATGGCCATGTCGAGTTGATTATCAGTCTGCTGATAATCCCCCTGGCTGAAGATCTTCTGCGTAGCCACCGGCCTTGTTCCGTGACCTATCTGGATGCCGGTGGGGACTTCAGACCCCTGGGCCGAGGTGGTCCCTGCCGCGCGGATAGAATGATATAATAGATCTTGAAAGTCCGCCCGGCTCCTCTTAAAGCCGGTGGTATTTACATTGGCCAGATTATTCGCAATAACATCAATATTTAATTCCTGTGCCTGCATCCCTGTGGATGCGATCCATAATGCGCGTTGCATTGTTGCCTCCTACTCCTGAGTATTTCCGTATCACACCAGTCTGCCCACTTCACCAATAGATTTTTTGGCTACATCGTCGAGAAACTGTATCACCTTCTGATATGCCTCGTAGCCTCTGGATACATCTATCATTTCCGTCATCACGGTTATGCCGTTCACATTAGATGTCTCTATATATCCCTGCCTTACCTTGAATCCTTCCGTCATATCTTGAGCAGTCCCGGACTCACCAAGAGCAAACAGGCTATTGCCCAGCTTTTTCAATGAATCGGGTTGTGAAATGGCGACAACCTTCAGCGTACCCACCTCGTTTCCATTTACGAATACATTGCCTCCCTCGTCAACATGGACATCGCTCCCGTCCATTTGAATTTCGCCCCCGTTGCCCAAAACCGGGAGCCCGTCTTTGGTGGCAAGAACGCCATTCTCATTGATCCCGAAACTTCCATTTTTCGTGTAATACGTTCCCTGCGACGTCTGGATGCAGAAAAAACCATTCCCATCCAGCGCCAGGTCCATAGCATTGTCAGTATGTCTTAAAATACCCTGTGAAAAGTCGGTCCTGGCCCCGGATGGTATGGGGGAGGAAGGTCCCTGAAGATAATCGGTAGATGAATCTTCCCTCTTTTCAGTCGGCACCGTGAAAATCAACTTGTCCTGTTTAAACCCCGGGGTATTTATATTGGCGAGATTATTGGCCAAGACATCTAATCGCTCTTGATTGTTGGATGCGCCGACAGAGGCCGCGTACATTGCTTGGGTCAGGCTCATTTTCAAACCTCCAAAGGGTTGTGCGGTTTTACTTCAGATTGACGTATTGCCCATCATGAGAAAAGCGAAAACCCTACCTGATGATCTTTAATATGCAAATTATATGCCATGGAATGCCGGATTATTCAATGAAGAACACTGAATATCTCCGGCGCAAGCTCTGCCCTTTCTCGTGCATGTATTGGCGGGTTAAACAGGGGGCCAAAAAGGCCTTTCATGCATGTGGCAGACTCCTGTCCGGATGCCCCTTCACTTTCGGCATGGGCAATTTTTTCCTATCCTCTTCTCCATGTCTAACCAGGGTCAACCGTTGGATTGAGATCTAAAGATTTCTGATGCTGACGCTGCCCCATCGTTTTTCCCTGTTAAATCTGCGGGCGATTTAACCCGGGCGTCAATCTTCAATGCACGGTTCTGCATGGGGGATTCAAGACCGAATTTTTTCAGACTCAAGACGAGTTCGATTTCGCTCTTGGGGATATTCACATTCTTAGATATTTCTCCTGCATCCAGCCCCAAATTTGCCAATTCCCCCACTTCTTTATATGGGCCGGCATGCTGTTCATCAGAAGTACAATTCTTTTCATTCCCTTTTCCAGATTGATTTATCATGTGGGCAAGTCTTTCTTTAAAACCCACTATGCTTTCCGTGGTCCCCTGTTTTGTGGAAATTCGTTTATATTTGATTGTCATGATGATCAATAACAGCGCCGTAATACCGAAAAAAAAGATGGAGATCACATCCGTCGCTGCTTCCAATTGTCCTACTGTAAAGGATGTCATTTACGATTTCCTCCAAGTGAATAGAGTCACCTTATCCGGGGATGGTAATTGTACTGCTATACCTGAATATCAACCAGAGTTCCTACCGTGCCGTCGCTATTGCCTTTTTTCGTGTCAGAGCCCGGATCTGCCGACCCCTTTCTGAAATTTCCTTCTTCCGGTTTCCCTTTCTCATCACTCGCTTTTGTCATTTCAAGAGTGGGGGCGCCTTGTTTCTCATCCTTCTCACCATCTTTCTCTTCTTTGAGATCCCCTTCAAAGCGCCTTTCTCGTGAATCGGGGCGACCCTCTTTTAAAGGGCGAACCCTCTGTGTGGGAGATATGGGAGAAAACACTTCCTTAATATTCATGGCGTCGCTCATAATACCCGCCTCTCAAATTGCCCGACCCTGCTCAGTTCATTATCAAGCCTTCTTTTCTCAACTTGGCCGTCAGATGAATAAGTGCCCGGGAATGAATCTGGGACACCCGTGATTCTGTTATATCCAAAACTTTACCGATCTCTTTCATCGTCAATTCATCCCAGTAGTATAATGAAACCACCATTTTCTCTTTTTCGCTCAATTGCTCAATGGCGCCGGCGATGGCATTTTTCATCTCTTTCAGCCCTGCCAGGCTCAATGGATCATTACTGTCGCCATCCACCAAAAGATGCATGAAATTGTCTTTTTCCTCGTTTGAAAGCAATCCTATTTCCTCGAAACTGACAAAAGAGATGGTAGACATCTTTCTAATCTCGTAGAATTCGTCAATGTCTATTCCGAGTTCCTTAGCCACCTCATCATCTTTAGCCTCCCTGCCCAGCTTCAGATTCAGGTCTTGACAGGCCTTCTCCAGTTCACGAATTTTACTTCTACTGGATCTGGAATGAAAGTCCCGGGACCGTAGTTCGCTCAACATGGCCCCCCTGATCCTGAACACCGCATAGGTGATAAACTTGTTCTCTCGTGTGGAATCGTAGCGTTCTATGGCATTCATCAAGCCCATTACGCCTGCATGAATCAGGTCATCCGCCTCTACGCTGGGGGGAAGATGGACTGCCATCCGGTGGGCCATGTTCTTAACATAGGGAAGATATTCGGTTATCAGTTCATCTCGTAAAGCGTAGTTCGCTTTCCACTCCTGCTCCATGTCCTTTTTCCCCGGTTCCATAGAAAAGATCCAATTACCCTGTTTCTCTCTAAAATTCTCGCAAATGATGGAGTCGTAATGTCAAGACACCGCCAAATGTCAATTTTCGAGTTTAAAATTTTCACTCGCACCGTGTTCCATTACGGGCAAGCTTCTTCCAGAAAAAATTCGTATCCCCCTCCGGAAAATTCGATGGCCGCGATTCAAACATCCTTTTTGCAAGGGAGACAAAACACCTGCTTGCCTTGGAATCAGGATGGATTTCACATACCACCTTTTGAAGCCTTACACCCTTTTGGACATTTTCATCTATTAACACATGTCCCATATATTCGATTTTTATATCCAGGAATCTATCAGCGACCAACTGAATTTGTTTGTAAACATCGGTTGCTTCTTTGGGACTTCTGGCCATGTTTACCACCAATTTAAAGTGTTTTCTTGAATAATCGAGGGAGAGGACCTTCATTATGGCGTATGCATCCGTAATAGAAGTGGGTTCGGGAGAAACAACAACCATTATTTCCTGAGCGCTGCTATTGAAATGCATCACATTTGACGAAATACCCGCTCCCGTGTCGATCAAGAAAAAATCAACGGAATCGATGAGTAAATCAAGGGCAGTGAACATTCGAATTTTTTGCTCGTCCGTCAAATCGCTGAGTTCTTGAATCCCCGAAGGAGCAGGAAGAATCTTGACTTTTCCCGGGCCATCTATGACTATTTCCGAGACGGTTTTTGCGCCTGTAATGGCATGGGATAAATTGAACTTCGGCGCCAGTCCCAACAATACATCAAGATTGCCTAAGCCTAAGTCCGCATCAAGAATCAGGACCTTTTTCCCCAACCGGCTAAGAACAAATCCAAGATTGGCAACGATATTGCTCTTGCCCACTCCTCCCTTGCCGCTGGTTACTGCGATTACACGCGTATGGGATTTGCGACTTTCTCCTTTTCTCGTTTCTGTGGCAGTCATCTTGCCTGCCATTCTCCGATTCAAATGTATGACCTTGTTTTGCGGCGCTTGATGATTCACTGGCTGTATCTCTCCATTTTTTTAGAGTCTGTTAGCAATAGACTGCAAATGGTTGGTCCCAAATCAGATGCATGGTTCTATGGCGATCAGGCATACGATCGTCTCAAATAGGGGCCGTATTCGCGCTGTACTTGCACATTATCCCTCGGTTTTTCCGGTCTGAGCGGTCCTCCTGCGGTTTCCCTCTTTCCGGCCAATATCAGGTCCACCAATTTCTCCAAGGTTGCAACTTCCATATCCCCGGGGACTTGCGGACCATTTGTGAAATATGAAACAGGTATTTTTGTCCGGATTAATTGATTAAGGAGATCTCCGTATTCACTGCTTTCATCAAGTTTTGTAAATATCAGGCTGTCAATGGGCATTACTCTGAATTTTTCCAATATATGTATAAAGTCCTTTTCCCTTGTAACGGCACTCAAGAGAAGATGAATCTCTACAGACCCGACCGCATCAAGAAGACTCTTTAACTCACCAAGTCGAAGCGTATCTCTCAGGCTTATCCCTGGTGTATCAATCAGGATGATATCCTTTTTTTTCAGCTTTTCCAGAGATTTATTAATCTCTTCTTGGCTTGAAGCAACTTCCATCTGCACCCCGATAATCCTGGCGTAGGCTTCAAGTTGGGCAATGGCCCCGATTCGTTTGTCATCCAGGGTAATCAAACCGATCTCCCTTTTTTCTCTAAGGCCTCCAATGGCGGCCAATTTCGCGATAGTGGTCGTTTTTCCGACCCCGGTGGAGCCTATCAGGGCAATTCTTTTCTGTTTTCCGCGTGCAATTCTTAAATTTTTGGTTGCTGCACCCATTTTTTCAAGACTTTCGATGAGGCTCGGCCTGATATTTTCAAGTCTGAAAAGCTTGCTTGAGGATACTGCGGCGCCAAGTTCTTTGATCAAGCCCAATGCTATGTTTTCCTTCACACCCTGGTTCTGCATTTCCTGGGATAGATCGAATAGACTCATTTCAATCTTCTGCTGTTGGGGCAGATAATTTCTCATCTTAGCCGGATTGGCCATGTTTCCCAAAGCTCCGGTTTCTTCTTTAAGCAAAGAAATTGGTCTCCTCCAATCTCTTTGGCCTTTAGAAACCGGCGCCCCCTTATGAAGATTCCGCTTTCCGGCGGAAAAGTTTTCGTTTTTGAGGACGGGGTAGTCGGAATCAGTTGCCGCTGTTACTTCCACAAACGGCCCTTTTAAAAATCCAAGAACCCCTGTTCCGTTCTTCATCTCCTTAGCAGAAAGGATTACTGCCTGGGAACCAAACTCCTTCTTGACCAACCTCAAGGCCTCAGTCATATCGCGTGCTCGAAATTTTTTAATTTGCATCGTCCACAACCACCGTTCCTAAAGAGTGAACTCGGATATTACTTGCAATCTCATTATATGACAGCACAACCAAGTCAGGAATAAACCGGTCGGCAAGTTTCTTGAAATGTGACCTGATCAGCGGGGAACATAAAACCACCGGCTGCTGATTGATCTTTGAAAATTTCTCCACATTCCGGGTGACTGATCTCATGATCTTCTGGGCTACGTTCGGCGCAATGGGGAGGAAGCTGCCCTGGTCGGTATTCTGAATCGCCTGAGCCACGGTTTTTTCAACGTCCTGATCCAGTGTTATCACCGGGATATCCCCCTCAGGGCTTTGATAGAGTTTGGTGATGGTCCTGGCAAGGGCTTGTCGCACATATTCGGTGAGTATATCAGCGTCTTTTGTCATCGGCGCCCAATCGGACAACGTCTCTAAGATGGTCAACAGATCTCTAATGGGAATCTGCTCCATCAGAAGATTTTGAAGGACCTTCCCGACCGCGCCAAGGGGGAGTTGATTGGGCACCAATTCGTCCACTACTTTCGGGTAGGACTTTTTCAAATTATCCAGGAGTTGCTGAACCTCCTGCCTTCCCAGCAACTCCCGGGCATGCCGTCTGATCACATCCGACAGGTGGGTTATCAAAACAGTGGGCAGGTCAACAACGGTATATCCTTTGGCTAAAGCGTCTTCTCTTGCCCCACTCTTAATCCAAAAAGCCGGCAGTCCATAAGTAGGTTCCTTTGTGGGAATCCCAGCGATCTTTCCGTCTGCATTGCCGGGCGCCATTGCCAGATAGTGGTTCATCATCAACTCACCCCTGGCTACTTCATTTCCTTTGAGCAATATGGAGTATTCCCCGGGCTTCAGCTTCATATTATCTTGAATATGAATGGGGGAGACAATAATCCCGATTTCCTTGGCAATCTGAATCCTGAAGGATCTGATCCTTTCCAAGAGATCACCGGCCTGTTCGGCGTCCACCATGGGAATAAGGCCGTACCCGACTTCCAAGGCCAGGATATCGACGGGAGGGATCGATTCCAGCCTTTCCTGCGGCCTGGTCTTCTCTTCAATCATATCCCTTTTATTCGTCCTTTCCTGCTCGTTCTTTCTCGACTTGGTCACGGTGTACGCAACACCTCCGGCCATCATTGACAATACAATAAAGGGAACAGCCGGAAGTCCCGGCACCAAAGCAAATCCGAAAAGGACCACGGAGGCAATGCCAAGGGCCTTTGGCTGCCGCAAAATCTGAGACAATATCTCTCTGCCCAATGTTGTTTGAGACCCCGCCCTGCTGACCACGATACCTGCAGCGGTAGATATCATCAGGGCAGGAATCTGTGTTACAAGGCCGTCTCCTACGGTTAACAGGGTATAGGTCTGTGCGGCATCGGCTATATTCATGCCATTCTGCAAGACCCCGATGGCAAGCCCTCCCACGATGTTGATCAAAGTAATTATCACGCCGGCTATGGCATCTCCCTTGACGAATTTGCTTGCCCCGTCCATGGCGCCATAAAAATCGGCTTCACGAGAAATCTCTTTCCTTCTCGCCTTTGCCTCTTCCTCGCCTATGAGACCAGCGTTGAGATCCGCATCGATGCTCATCTGTTTTCCCGGCATTGCATCCAGGGTGAAACGAGCGGCCACTTCACCGATTCTTCCGGAGCCTTTTGTGATAACCATGAGATTGATAATAACAAGGACTATGAAAACAATGGCCCCAACCACATAATTCCCCCCTACAACAAACCCTCCAAAGGCCTTGATCACGTTTCCGGCAGCCGCAGGGCCCTCGCTCCCGTGCAACAGAATTATCCGGGTTGAAGCAATATTAAGAGACAACCTGAATAAAGTGGCAATCAGCAGTATGGATGGAAATGCCGAAAAATCCAACGGCTTCAAGAGATAGGTGCCCACCAAGAGAATCGTCAGGGCAAATGTGATGTTGAATGACAAGAGCAGGTCCAGGAAAAAGGGGGGCAAAGGCATGACCATCAAGACCAGGATGCCTACGACGCCCACAGCCGCCATAATCTCGCTGTTCCTGGTGAGGAAGGGGATTCCTATTGCATCATCGATTTGGCTTGTCAACTCCATATTCCTCCAGGCTCTTTAGGGTCTTCAATTTCCTCTATGGTATGGGCTTATGCATTTTCCATGCCCACAGAAAGCTACGCCGGCAGAAGTCCAAGTTTCAGGCATCAGGCCCGTGAGTTCATTGGATATTTACAGGAGACAAGAAGGATGTGGAGAGATTGTAAGGAGTGATAATAACGATATTACGGAAAATCGTGTGCGCGCCCGTTTCGTAATTTGACTATGGGCGTCAAAAATTTGATGGTCGCATTAAGAAGTCAAAAAAGCATCCGTTTCCACCATTTCCGCGCGGGGGTGACGGCCCGGAGACTTTTTGCGAATTCATCCAATATAAACTATGCGCGGTTCCTCATTCCCTTCAGCTTATAAACATATGCCAGAACTTCCGCCACTGCTTTATAGAGTTCAGCAGGAACAAAGTCCCCAATCTCCGTCGACTTGAAAAGGGTCTGGGCCAGGGGCTTATTCTCTACGATCGCCACATCGTTTTTTCTGGCAATATCCTTAATTCTTTCCGCCATCAACTTGGCCCCCTTCGCTACAATCTGCGGGGCAAACATCTTCTTCGCATCATATTTGACGGCAATGGCCAAAGTGGTAGGATTCGTTATGACAACATCCGCATCAGGCACGGATTTCATCATTCTTCTCATGGCCATTTCCCGCTGGGCCTGTCTGATTTTCCGCTTGACCTGGGGATCTCCCTCTGATTGCTTGTTCTCATCTTTCACTTCCTGTTTGCTCATCATCAGATCTTTTGTGTGTTGCCAGCGCTGGTAAGTAAAATCTATGGCCGCCAGAACAAGCATTCCCAAACCGACATAAAACAGCATCTTCATGGAGACAGTGCCGATATAGGTCAGAATCTGTCCCACACTCATCTCTATAAGCGACGGGATAGCATCCAGTTCCCCTCGCAGGACCAGCCAGGAGATGCCTCCTATGAAAGCAATCTTGACGAGCGATTTGAGAAGCTCCACCAGGGATTTCAGGGAAACGAATTTCTTCATCCCCGTAATGGGGTTGAATTTCGATAATTTTGGAACGAAGGGCTTTAAAGTAAACAAAAAGCCCACCTGAAGGAGGTTGGCGGCGACTCCCATAATTAAGATAACCACGAGTAGTGGCATGATGATGAGGCCTACGTGCGTAAGGACCTCTAACAAAAACGCCCTGGCTGAAATCCCCTCGATATGCAAGGCGCCGAGATTTTCAAAAATGCCGCGCATAAAGTCGGAAAGCCTCCAAAACATCCATGGCCCCGCAAAGAGGAACACGCCCAGAGCCCCGAATAAAATGAATGCACTGGAGACCTCCTGACTCTTTGTTACCTGCCCCTCCTCCCTTGCCTTGGAGAGCTTCTTGCCCGTCGGTTTTTCGGTCCTCTCCTGGTCGCCTTTTTCAGCCACGACATTCCCCTATTGGATTGCAGCCGTCACATTGCCTGCAAAAGCTTTAGAATGATGTCCCCCAATCCGCTAAACATGGCCTCAAAAAACGACACCATATACGGAAGAGTAAAAACAAAAAATATCAGTCCGACAAGAATTTTCAGGGGCATTGCCACAAAGAAGATATTCATTTGTGGAACGGTCCGTGCTGCCAGTCCGAATGCTACGCTCATGAACAACAGTACCACGATGAGAGGCGCCCCCACCTTGACGGCTATAACAAACATATTGCCTGCAAGAGATATTATCTGCTGCATCAAGGAATTGGTGAATTGGAATTCAAAGGGGGGCACCAACCGGAAACTCTCGACCAGGGCCCGCAAGAACCAGTAGTGGGCATTTATGGCCAAAAAAACAAGGATGGCTATCAGGTTATTTAGCTGGGCAAGAAGGGGGACCTGCTCGCTTGTGGCAGGATCGATGACGTTGGCTATAGCCCAACCCATCTGAAAGCCCACCAACTCTCCTGCCAACTGTATCCCCTGGAGTAGCATTCCAGCAGAAAAACCGATAATGATCCCGATAAGGATTTCGCTGATTATGCCTATGACAAGGGGAATGGCCCCAATTCCGACAGACATATCGGGCAGATTCAAAATGGGGAAAAGGATAAGACTGACAGCGAAAGATAAGCCGACCTTAAACAGAACAGGGATATTGCGACTGTTAAAGACCGGGGCAGTCAGCAAAATGGCGCCGACTCTCAAAAAAACCAAGAGAAATGTCTGCACTTGCGGAAGGGAAATATTGAAAGACAGCATTGGTCATCAGTTCGCTTTCAAGGGCCGAGGCCCTGAAGTCATTGCCGCCGCTTTTTCAGCGCGCGTACATGGGGATGTTGCTAAACACGTTCTGCGTAAAATCGATCATGAGCTGAAGCATCCAGGGAAAGAATATAAGCAAAGCAAACCCCACCGCCAACATCTTGGGAATGAAGACCAAGGTCATTTCGTTAATCTGTGTTGCCGCCTGAAACATGCTCACTATCAGCCCCACTATGAGGCCGGCTAACAACATCGGCATCGCCAAAAAAATGGCTGTCTGGATTGCCTCTACAAAAAAACTTGTTATAAATTCGGGCGTCATCTGGAAACTCTCCCAAGGGTGTGAATCAAGTCTGTTGGTAATTTAGCTTAAATTTATCCAGGTGTCAGGTGTCAGTGTTCAGGTTGGGTTTCTGTCCTTACGTTCCTCTCTCCTGACACCTGACACCTGAAA
>BS_KBA_SWE02_21mDRAFT_10000262_pt1 | contig 18860 bp, 13 predicted proteins | sample BalSeasSWE02_21m_FD_9196 | JGI IMG/M metagenome (IMG submission 9196)
CTCAACCACAAATGAAACTAAAACTGGAACTGATGAAGTTCAAATACCTGCAATTTTTAATTTTGGATTAAGTTTTCAACCGGTTGATGCGTTTCTTATCTCTTTCAATTATGAATACGCTCCTTACAGTAAAGCTGAATTCAGTTTTGCTGCTGGGGATACCACATTCAGACATTGGGTAGATCAAAACTCTCTTGGAATAGGAGTGGAATATAAAATGTTTGAATACCTTTCTCTTTTAGCAGGATTTAGATCTATACCGGAAGTTTTTGTCCCCGATGGTGCTGCTATTAAAGATAAAGGACCGGGTTCGGACAGCTATAATTTTGGGGTTAGCGTAAATACGATTGTTGGAAGATTTGATCTTGCTTATGAATATAGAAAACTGAAATATTATGATCAGTATTACAGCAATACAAATTATGTTTTTGAATCCAATTCTTCACTAATGTTTGGATTTACTTACTTATTTCAGTAATAAAATTAGCTCGTGGTAAAAATATTTGTTGAGTTAGAAAAGTATGTTTGCGCTATAAAATAAAAACATTACTTTTAACTACATTGTAGTAATTCATAATATAGTTTTTACAATATTTTTAAACTGTATCCCAAAAGGAAATGGTTTATATCTAAAATTATTTTGATTACAGTAATTAATTAACTAAAGTTTAAAATTATAATAACGAGGCATTTATGAAAAAGAACTTACTATCCGTTTTCTTTTTTCTTCTGACCATTTCAACAATTTCTTATGCTCAGATTAATTCTGCAACATCTGGAAATTGGAGTGATGGTGCAACTTGGGTCGGAGGTGTTGTTCCTGGTGACACGGCTGTCTTCATTAATGATACTCATACGGTTACAATAGATGCTCCTGGAGCATTTGGCGGAACTGTTACTGTCAATGCAGGTGGTACATTGAATATTACTGGTGGTGGAGGAGCTAAGTTCACTGGTAACATAGTTGTTAATGGAACTTTGCTTGTTAACACGACTGATTCTGTTATTGTTGGATATTCATCAACTGGCGATAAGAAAATCGACCTTACTGGTGCAGCCGGAGTTGCTACCTTTACACAAGGCACAGTTTTGATCAACGGAAAATTCAACTCCTCTGCTTTAAACACAACGACAGTGAATGGGGCGAATATCATTATTGATGCTCAGGGGTCTACGGGTTACGCTTTTAGGCAAACGACTAATAGTGGTACGCACCCTTTTACTTTTACAAGTGGTAAAATTACAATTTTAAACCCAGCAGTATCTAGTAACAATGCTGAACTGGCAATGTCATCAAATGTTGCTCCGGATATTTCAGGAACGGCTATGTTTGTTTTGGGTCAGGGTGCCAGCACAGTTTCGCGCGTGGGAGGCTATAGAATTAGTCTAAATTTAGCTGGTTATCTTAATCATTTGACAATAAATACCGGTAATGTGGATGTCACACTTCTATCCAATGTTACTGTTAAGGGGGACTTAAAAATTACTAGTAGTGGTGCACTCGGTGGTGGTTTTTTCTGGCACGCTCCGAATTATATATTTGATGGGGATGTTGCACAAGTAACCGGAACAATAATGCCTGATACAGTGAAAAATGTAACTATAGATAATGTTTTAGGAGTTACTTCTTCTCAAGATCTAGCTATCAAGGATACATTGTTCCTTATATTCGGCACATTATCAGGCCCTTATACTGCCGGTACAACAATTTTAGTTACAGGTATAGAACAATTGGGAGAAATTCCACAATCATTTGCATTATTACAAAATTATCCTAATCCTTTCAACCCTGAAACAAAAATCAGATTTGAAATTCCAGTTACTTCATTTGTCAATATTTCTGTTTTTAATCTTCTTGGTGAAAAAGTTGCTACATTGGTCAATGAAAATTTAGGACAAGGTGTTTATGAAAAGAGTTTTGGAGCAAGTAATCTTACTAGCGGAGTATATATATATAAATTAACTGCTGGTTCTTATACAATGACCAAAAAAATGATGTTAATGAAATAGTAACATATGACTAACTGTAATTATGTTTATTCTAAAATTATTTAAAAAGGAGATAGTTATGAAAAAATTTCTAATTATTGCTGGGTTGATTCTTTCTTTTATCCCAGCAGTAGTGTTCGCTCAGATATCCTCTTCTTCATCGGGAAATTGGAGCCTGGGATCAACCTGGGTTGGGGGTGCAGTACCATCGGCAACTGATGATGTTGTTATAGCTGCCGGGCATGAAGTTATATTAGATCCGGCAGATGCAGTTTGTAAAAACCTGACAGTAAATGGGGCAGGAATTTTGAAATTTAGAAATGACGGTACTGCAGCCGGAATTACTGTTAATGGAGATCTAACTATTAATGGCAATTCAACCGCCGGAGGATTGCAGGGGAAATTCTATAGTGATTCAACTTCCTCAACTACATTTACTGCACACACATTAACTTTGTATGGTAATCTTACTGTGGATAGCGGAGTTGACTCATCAGGAGTGATAGTCTTCCGGCTGGGATCAAATGGGATTAATTCTGCCGGCTGTAATATGACACTGGCAGGTACTTCTAATAGTGTTATTAAATTGCAGAAAACTGTCTACACACCTGAATATGAATTATTCAATTCCATCACAATAAATAAAACAGGCGGGTCCAAAGTTGTTCTTTCAGCAGGTAATCTCTTTCAGAACAATAATAGTTCTACAGGATCTTCCTATCTAATCTTCGTATCAGGGATAATTGAAACCGGAGATAATATTTGGGTAACTCTTACATCTGCTAGTGCAGGCGCAGCTGGCGCTTCGGATATCAGCTATGTCAATGGAAATTTGGGACGAGGTATATCCTCTGGCGGCGGTAATCGTGTTTTCGATGTCGGAGATGCAAACGGATTTAGACCTCTCAAGGTTTATCCTGTGGTAACTCCTTATACAAGCAAGAATTACATGGTTGTTACTTGTATAGCTGGTAATGCTAATACAGGCTCCAGTACGCTGACGGGTGACATAGATAAGGTATCAGCCGTACGCTATTGGAGGATCAGGTATTTTCAGAATGTAAGTAGTACTCCATTTTCTGATGTTGATAGATTCTATGCATATTATGCAACTGATGATGGTGTGACTGAGGGCAATACAGATTTGAGGTTAGCTTATTCAGATAACGAAAGGGCAACGTGGAATGGTGATATAACTGGATCTCATACGACAGTCCTGCCGGCGCCCGGGGCATATCCAACTGAAATTAGAACAATCAACCCATTTTCACCAGCTGTTGAACTTCACGACAGTACAAAATCTATGTATGTTGCTTTAGCTCGTTTAACTGGAACAACAACAAATTCTCTTGGAGAAGCGACTGCTGTTGAAAAAGAAGATGGCACTCCTACATCATTTGAGCTATCACAAAATTACCCCAATCCGTTTAACCCGTCCACTTCAATTTCTTTTTCAATTCCGCAATCTACATTTGTAACTCTAAAAGTTTACGATGTCATCGGTAAAGAAATTGCAACTCTTGTGAACGGAGAACAAGTTGCAGGTAATTATAAGTTAATTTTGATGCTTCTAAATTTAGCACCGGAGTTTATTTGTATCGTTTATCTACACCAAGTTCTGTTATTACTAAAAAGATGATGTTAATTAAGTAGTTAATCTTACTTATGTAATTCTATTAAGAAACTCCGGATTCATTTATGGGTGCGGAGTTTTTTTTAAATAAAATTATCGAGAAAAAAATGAATCAAACAAGACGTGATTTTTTAAGAAACAGTGCACTGTTAGGAATAGGTGCAGTTGGATTATCACCTTTAAAAAAAGTATTTGGGGATAAATTATCTTTATTCAATTCGATTACTGCGAGAAGGAAGAACATTCTAATGATTGCAGTGGATGATCTAAGACCTGAACTTGGCTGTTATGGTCATCCAATGGTAAAATCACCAAATATAGATTCTCTTGCCAAGGATGGAGTTTTATTCGAAAGGACATATTGTCAACAGGCAGTATGTGGTCCATCTCGTGCAAGTTTATTAACGGGTAAAAGACCTGATACAACAAAAATTTATGATTTGAAAACTCACATCAGAACGACTATGCCAAATGTCGTCACTATTCAACAGCATTTTATGAACAATGGTTATTTTTCGGAGGGTATGGGGAAATTGTTTCATTCCGGTTTGGAAGATGAAGCATCGTATAGTATCCCTCATCGTTATCCAAAGGGTGGAGTTTATGCTCTCGAAGAAAATAGCAAGCTACAAAAACAAGGAGGAAAAAAAGGTAGTGATACATCTGAAGAACCCGGCCTTTTGCGCGGCCCGGCAACAGAATGTGCAGATGTAGAGGATGAAGAATATCAGGATGGCAAGCTCGCACAAATTGCTATCGAATCACTAAAACTTCTTGCACCAAAAGCAAAAAACGATAAAGATAAACAACCATTCTTTTTAGGTGTTGGTTTTAGAAAACCTCATCTTCCATTTTGTGCACCAAAGAAATATTGGGATTTGTATGATCGCAGTAAAATCCCACTTCCTTATCCAGATAAACCAAAAAATGCACCCGATATCGCATTTACCAATTGGAATGAAATGCGTAAGTATTCAGACATTCCTGAGATTGGAAATTGTGATGAAGCGAAAACCAGAGAATTAATTCATGGTTATTATGCTAGTGTGAGCTTTACAGATGCACAGATAGGAAAAGTGTTAGCTGAACTAGATAGATTAGATTTAAGAAAAGATACTATAGTGATTTTATGGGGAGACCACGGCTGGAAACTTGGTGAATACTCAATGTGGTGTAAGCATACAAATTTTGAATTAGATACTCATGCACCTATGATTATTTCTGATCCTGATTATCCAAAAGGGGAAAGAGTTAATGCTTTGACTGAGTTTGTTGATATCTATCCAACACTTGCTGAATTATGTGGGCTTCCTGTCGCGAACGATCTTGAAGGAACGAGTATGATACCACTCTTAAACAATCCTAATAAGGAATGGAAAATGGCGGCCTTTAGTCAATATCCACGTCCTCATAATACGATGGGATATTCTTTACGAACAGATCAATACAGGTATACAGAATGGATAGATCGGAAATCTAAGGAAGTTAAAGAAAAAGAATTATATGATTTAAAGAACGATCCGTTGAGTAAAGAAAGCATAGTCTTTAAACCTGAAAACACAGAACTAGTGTCTAACCTACATGAAAAGATGAAAGCCGGATGGCAAAAAGCAAAACCCGAATGATTGAATTCTATAAACATAGAGGAAAATGAAAAAAATATTAAACTCGCTTCTGATAAAACCTAGCGGGCCAGATTGTAATCTTGATTGCACTTATTGCTTTTATCTTGAAAAAGCTGATTTATTTCCAACTGATAAAGTTCATCGAATGTCGTTAAAGACTCTTGAAGAACTTACTAAACAAGCGATGGAGCAAAGCCCTCCTCAAATTTCCTTTGGATGGCAAGGCGGAGAACCAACTTTAATGGGATTATCTTTCTTCAAAAAAGCTGTTGAATTCCAGGCTAAATATGGAGCGGGTAAAATTGTCGGGAACGGATTTCAAACAAACGGTATTTTGATAAGCAAAGGATGGGCTAACTTTTTTATTCAGTATAACTTTCTTGTTGGTTTATCACTTGATGGTCCGCAGCATATTCATGACCATTATAGAATAAAAAAAAATGGTAAAGGATCATGGCAGAAAGTCTATAACAATGCAAAATTACTTCTGGATTCGGGAGTAGAAACTAATGCGCTGATAGTAGTGAATGATTATTCGGTAAACTTCCCGGAAGAGATTTACAGTTTTCATAAGGAACTTGGTTTAAATTACATGCAGTTTATCCCCTGTGTGGAAACGGATAGTGCAAATCAAAACGAAGCAGCTCCTTACTCTGTATCAGCTGAAAAATATGGCGAGTTTTTAAATAAAGTTTTTGATCTTTGGCATGCTGATATTAAAGATGGGGTTGCTACAACTTCTGTGCGCTATTTTGATTCGGTGTTTCATAATTATGTTGGGCTTGAGGCACCTGAATGTACATTGGCTCAAGTTTGCGGTTCCTATCTAACTGTTGAACATAACGGTGATGTATACTCATGTGATTTTTTTGTTGAGAATGATTGGAAACTGGGTAATGTCATGACCCATCGATTAAATGAAATGCTTAATTCGCCACGGCAAGAGACATTCGGGAATCTGAAAGCAGAATTACCTGAAGAGTGTAATACTTGTGAATGGTTAAAAAAATGCTGGGGTGGATGTACAAAGGATAGAATTCGGGATCCTCAAGATAATGGCTCGAATCATTTCTGCATTTCTTATAAAATGTTTTTTGAACACGCTGATGTCAAACTGAATATATTGGCAGAACAATGGAAACAAAAGCAACATAGATAAAAATGGATCGAAGAAAATTTATTAAAGCAGCTGGTGTCGTTGCAGGTTCAACTTTATTAGTACCGAAATTTTTCGGAAACAGTTTATTATCAAATACTAATTCTGCAGGAACTCGCCCAAATGTTTTGTTTATTATGACCGACCAGCAGTCATATAATATGATGAGCTGCATGGGAAACAAATGGCTAAGTACTCCTAATATGGATAAAATTGCTTTAATGGGCTATCGCTTTGATAAGAATTATTGTGTCAATCCTGTGTGTATGCCCTCAAGATTTTCTTTGTTAACGGGACATTATGCCTCTGAAGCTGGTGTCAAAGAAAATACTTCTGCAGCAGATATTTCAAAAGTGAAAGAAATAACTTCTGAAAGTGCTTTAGGAAATATTTTTAGAAAAGCCGGTTATAATACGCTGTACTCTGGAAAGACACATCTGTATGGGACAACTGATGTCTCTGAATATGGTTTTGAGTTAAATGGTAAAGATCCATACGATGGCCCAGCAATTTTCGTTGAAAAGTACTTGGCTGAAATTGGAAAAGGTAAACAGGAAAAACCATTCTTCTTGTTCCTTTCCTTCATGAATCCACACGACATATGCTACAAAGCAGGAATTGACAAAAGATTTCCGGACAACTTACCTGAAGCTAATACCAGAGCGACGAAAAAATTACTTGCATTACAAAAATCCCTAAGCTCTGAAGAATACCATAAACAAATTCCACCGCGAGCCCGTAACCTTTCTCCTATTGAAGGTGAGCAACCTGATATGGTGTCTATGAGTACATTGGGAAGAGATTGGGATGATGAGAAGTGGGATCTTTACAATTGGATGTACCATAGATTAACAGAAAGTGTTGATACACAAATTGGTCGTGCACTAACTGCATTGAAAAGGGCAGGTTTGGAAGAGAATACTATTATTGTATTTACATCTGATCATGGGGATATGAATAGAGCACATGGATTAATGCTCAAAAACGTTATGTTTGAAGAATGCCAGAGAGTTCCTTTTATAATTGCCGGCAAGGGAATAAAATCAAACTATGTCGATAATTCTACTTTAACGTGTAATGGCTTAGATTTCATCCCTACAATCTGCGATCTGGTTGGCATCGAGATACCAAAAGGTTTATCCGGTATTTCTCTTAAACCCTACCTTACGGATCAAGGAATTAAACCTGATAGAAAATATATTATTACTGAAAGCTATAACTCTTATCAGATTACTGATGGGGAACATAAATATACAATTTATGAATTACCTGGAAATCCTGAAATACTTACAGACTTGGTGACGAATCCAGTTGAAACTATTAACTATTCAAATGATCCTTTGTATTCTGAAGTTAAAACGATCTTACAAAAAGAATTGATGGCGAATTTATCACAACGTGGTCTCACTCCGTTACCCGAGAACAGGACAATTAAAAATATTCGCAAAATTGAAAAAGGGAAAAAGAATAAAAAAGATGAACAGAAAAATAAAATAGATTATGAAGAGTAAAGCCTCTCAAATTATTGTTTACATTATCATTGTTAATAGGAGTAAAAAATGAAAAGAAGAAATTTTATTAAAGCTGCAGGATTGGCAGCGGGATATTTTGCTGCTGGCGACAAAGTATTTGGCAAAAAAGTATTAAATGATATTAAAGCGTTTGGAAGTAAACCTAATATTATTTTTATTCTTGCAGACGATTTTGGCATAGGAAATGTCAGTTGTTACGGTGCTGATAATTATAGAACCCCAAATATTGATAAGCTTGCCAAAGAAGGGGTTAGATTTACTCATGCATATACAGCACCACTTTGCGGACCATCACGTGCGTTAATAATGACAGGAAGATATGCATTCCGAACAGGTGCTGTAAATCAGGATCTTACGGGAACAATGAAACCTTCCATTGAGACAATGATGCCGAAGATATTAAAACCGGAAGGTTATATTACAGCGTCAATCGGCAAGTGGGGTCAACTTCCGTTAGAACCTTCAGACTTTGGTTTCGATGAATACCTCAATTTTAGCGGCAGTGGAATCTATTGGGACACACAAGAAAAGGCTAAAACTTACACAGTAAATGGAAATAAAGTAGCTCTTAAGGACAAAGAATATATGCCGGATGTTATGCATAATCATGTTGTAGATTTTCTAACAAAAAATCATGACAATCCTTTCTATATCTATTATTCACTATCTCACGTTCATGCTCCAATCCTTCCTACACCGGACAGCGCTCCCGACAGTAATGATTACTACGCCGATAATATATTGTACATGGATAAACTTGTTGGAAAATTGGTAGAAGAACTCGAACGTCAGAAACTTCGCGAAAAAACTCTGCTCATTTTTGTTGGCGATAATGGGACGGGTGGTAAGTATGCTGATATTTCAACAATAGGTGGCCGCCATCTATCAGGTCAAAAAGGTTCAATGCTCGAGTGTGGAGCATTGGTTCCAATGGTTGTTAATTGGCCAGGCACAGCACCCTCAGGAAAAGTTAGCTCACAGATGGTGGATTCAACAGACTTCTTACCAACATTTGCTGAATTAGCTGGAGCAAAACTACCTAAAAATCAAGTTATTGACGGAAGAAGTATTGCTGCACAATTACAGGGACAAAGTGGTAAAGAACGCGAATGGATATTTGTTGAAATTGGCAACCAATGGTATGTTCGAGATGAAAAATGGAAGCTAAATCAAGCCGGGCAGCTTTTCGATATGAGTAATTCACCATTCGAGGAAAAACTTGTAGATGCAGATACTGAAGATCCTGATGCAATGGCAGCAAGAAAACGTCTACAGTCTGTATTAGATGAATTAAATCCTGCGGGAGGAATTTTGGATGATGGTGACGGTTCAGGACGGCATAAGAACAAGGCAAAAGTAAAGGGAAAGAAAAAACAAAGACAGTCAGAATCAAATCAGGATAATGAAGATTAATCTGTTTTGAAAAGTAGCGAAGCATTATTTACTTGTTTATTTAGTAAGATTTTTAGGAGATTATTATGAGTCAAACACGTCGCGAATTTTTGTTAAGAGCTGCAGTTCTTGGTGCTGGAAGTGCGGTGGGATTTTCATCGCTTAGTAAATCACTAGGGAAAAGTCTTTTACAAGGTAATCGTTTTTCTCAAAGGAAGAAAAATGTATTATTCATACCAGTGGATGATCTTAGAACACAGTTGGGTTGTTATGGTCATTCTCAAATGATTTCGCCGAATATAGACCGTTTAGCTAAGCGAGGTGTCCAATTTGCATGGCTACAAGGGCAAGTTTATTGAGTGGTTACAGACCAGATCATGCCAATATTTATAGCTGCAAATCTGTTAAAGAATTGATGCCTGATGCACTTACTATTAACAAACATTTTGCTGAAAACGGATATCAAATTTGGGGAACGGGAAAAATATATCATTACCCTAGTGATCATAAAGCACAATTTGGAAATGATTATCATTTGGCAAAAGGCAATTGGGTAGGTAGAGGTTACGTTTCGGAAGAAGCAATTAAAATAGTAACTGAAAATTCAAATTCAAATGAAGACACTACGGACGATGATACCGGAAAGCAGGATGAAAGGAGGGGACCAGCTTATGAGAGCCCTGATGTGCCGGATAATGCATATGGTGACGGAATACAAACCGAAATGGCGATTGAACAACTGGAAAAATTCAGTAAATCCGATAAGCCATTTTTTATGGCTGTAGGTTATCGCAAACCGCACCTCCCGTTTTGTGCTCCAAAAAAATATTGGGATATGTATAATCCGGATGATCTAAAACTTGCCAATAATCCTTTTCTTCCTAAAGGGGCAACTGAATTTACCTACGATAATTTTAATGAATTGAGGAATTATCATGGAATACCAAAAGATAATAAACCTTTATCGGATGAAATAGCTATAAATATTATTCATGGATATTATGCTTGTGTGTCTTATTCGGATGCACAGATTGGAAAATTATTGGATACTCTCGACCGTCTGGATTTGACTAAAGATACTATTGTTGTTCTTTGGGGAGACCACGGCTGGAAACTTGGAGAACATGGAATGTGGTGTAAGCATACACCTTTCGAACTCGATGCACATGTACCGCTTATTATTAGTGATCCGGATATGAACATGAAGGGGGAAAGAATAAATTCTATGGCGGAATTTGTTGATATTTATCCAACACTGTGTGAACTTAGCGGGATAGATTTACCAGATCACCTGGAGGGAGATAGTCTTATTCCTGCAATTCATGATCCCAAGTCAGAAATTAAAGAGGCAGCATTTACTCAATGGCCGAAGAAGAATCGTGAGGATCCTGATAAAGTAATTACAGCTTATTCAATTGTAACAGATAGATATAGATATATAGAATGGACACATAACAAATCTGCACGTGTATTGGCCAGAGAATTATATGATCATAAAATTGATCCGGATGAAAATGAAAACGTTGCAGATTATAAGGGAAGTAAAGAAATTGTAGAGAAACTAAGCACCATGCTAGACGGTGGTAAGGGATGGAAAAAATTCCGTTCTAAAAAAACAGTTCATTAATATATGTCGAATTGGTTAAAAGGGTTAGTGCGGGTTCTAAATTATGATAAGACGTAAAGGGATATCTATGAAATATTTCAATTTACTTACCCTGGCATTTTTGACTTTAGCCATAGGTTGTCAGACAAATCAATCGGAAAAGTGGTTCCCGGAAATTTTATCTGAGAAAGTTCAAGCAGATCATTTTCTGCCCGACTACTCCTATGCAGGCTACAAATGGGGCGAAGAGGCGATTCCTGAATTCAAGGGAAAGAAAATAGATGTCACGGATTTCGGTGCGGTTCCGAATGATAAATTAGATGACACTAAAGCAATACTTGCGGCATTGAATAAGGCTAACAATACGGAAGGTACGGTAATGCTTTATTTCCCTAGAGGGAGATTTATTCTTAAAAGAATTCTTTTCATAGAAAGAAGTGATATTGTAATTAGCGGTGCGGGAATGGACCCTAAAGATGGAACGGTGCTTTACATGCCTCTGGCATTAAGTGAATTGCCTATGCCCGAAAGGATGAAAGAACTTAATGAATACCTAGTCATAAATAACAAAAGACAGATTGAGAAAGAACGAGGTATTAATGAAATGTTTTCTATGTATACCTGGACTGGCGGTTATATCTGGACAAACTTTCCTGGAGCTCGAGGAAAAGAATATATGTCTGAATACAATGAACCACGTAATGTCTTAGCAGAAATAAGCGGGGGAAAAAGAGGGCAGAAATCTTTTACTGTTAAAGACGCTTCTAATTTAAAATCTGGCGAACTCGTAAGGATCAACCTGTTTAATACTGAAGGGAAGGAATCATCGCTGATAAAATATTTATACGACTATCAGGATCTTGCAATAGGCAGCAGGCACTGGGAAACTCCCGATATTCCTCTAACCAAACAGGAAGTTACAATTACCGAAATTGACGGAAATAAGGTAACAATAAAAGAACCTCTGCTCAATGATCTCCGTCCCGAATGGCATCCTGATATAACTGAATGGAAACATATATCAAACGTAGGGATAGAAAATCTAAGATTTGAATTCTTATATCAGGAGCATAAAGCCCATCATTTAGAATTTGGATTTAATGCAATTTATTTAACAAATACCGCTCAATCATGGGTAAGAAATGTAAGCTTCAGAAACGGTGATAACGGTTTGTTGACCGATTTATGTTCGAATGTAACTATTGAGAATATAGAAGTTTATGGCCGTAAATATCATTATGCAGTTCATTTTGGCGACTGCTACAATTTACTAGCAAAAAATATCTACACACAGGCTCCCATTGTACATTCGTTAACTTTTAATACGGGGTCCCGCAGCTGTGTTTATACAAATTGCCTTATCACGCAAATGCCCACACTAGATCAGCACAGCGGATTGAACTACCAGAACCTATTTGATAATTGCGTGCTTTACATGAGCGATCCGGAATATAACCCATTAACCATGGGAGGAGCTCCTTATTGGCTGCCTTCACATGCCGCATTTTCAACTTTTTGGAATATAAGGTTTCAATTTTTATTCAAAAAGCCGGATAACGATACTGTCAAAATCAAAGGTGTGACTGACAGCCCTTCCGCAAGGCTGATCGGCGTTTATGGAAATTATCCTCTTGATATTTATTATCCAGTAAATATTTATAAGGAAGGAATGAACAGGGGAGGAATTGAAGTTCCATCACTATATGAATATCAGTTAAAAAGAAGACTTCATCGAGTAAACAGTGAATAAAGACTGAAAACTTTTTTTGTAGAGATTTAAAGGAGTAAAATGAAACAATCACGTCGTAACTTTTTAGCAACCACAGCATTACTAGGTATCGGTGCCGCCGGATTATCACCATTAAAAAAAATATTTGGTGATAAATTATCTTTATTCGATTCGATTACCTCAAGAAGGAAGAATATTTTAATGATTGCTGTAGATGATCTGAGGCCAGAGCTCGGCATTTATGGTCATCCGATGATCAAATCTCCAAACATTGATGGGCTGGCAAAAAACGGTGTTTTATTTGAAAGAACTTATTGTCAACAAGCAGTATGTGCACCAACTCGAGCAAGTTTATTAACGGGTAAAAGACCTGATACAACAAAAATTTACGATCTGAAAACTCATATCAGAACTACCATGCCGAATGTCGTCACTCTTCAGCAGCATTTTAAGAACAACGGCTATTTTTCGGAAGGTATTGGAAAACTTTTTCACGTTGGTTTCGAAGATCCAGATTCTTATAGCGTTCCTCACAGAACTGGAAAGGGGAATGCCTATGCTTTGGAAGAAAATATCAGGCTATTAACTGAAGGTGGAAAAGTTACACAAAAAGGAGATACAGAAGATGGATCAATCAGCTCTACAAGAATGCGAGCTAGCGCAACAGAATCTGCTGATGTACCGGACGAATATTATATAGATGGTAACATTGCGCAACTTGCTGTTGGATCCCTTAATAGGTTGGCCCCTAAAGCAAAAGCTGAATCCGAAAATGAAAAACAGCCATTCTTCCTTGGAGTGGGCTTTAGAAAACCTCATCTTCCATTTTGTGCACCAAAGAAATATTGGGACCTGTATGATCGTAGTAAAATCCCACTTCCTTACCCAGATAAACCAAAAAATGCACCCGATATCGCATTTACCACTTGGGGTGAACTTCGTTCATACTCCGATATTCCGGATGTAGGTACATGCGATGATGCAAAAACAAAAGAACTTATTCATGGTTACTATGCATGTGTTAGTTATGCAGATGCACAAATTGGTAAATTGCTTGCTGAGCTTGACCGTCTGGATTTGAGGAAGGATACAATTGTGATTTTATGGGGTGATCATGGTTGGAAACTCGGCGAATATTCTCAGTGGAGTAAACATACAAATTTTGAATTGGATACACATGTACCAATGATAATTTCTGATCCTGATTTCCCAAAAGGAATTAGAACCGATGCTCTTACTGAGTTTGTAGATATATATCCATCTCTCACAGAACTTTGTGGACTTCCAATGCCCGAAGGAATAGAGGGAACGAGTTTTGTTCCGTTGATGGATGATCCAAAGAAACCGTGGAAGAAAGCTGCTTTTAGCCAGTATCCACGTCCTCATAATATGATGGGATATTCGATGAGAACAGATCAATATAGATATACAGAATGGATGGATAAGAAAACTAAAGAGGTCAAGTTTCGAGAATTATACGACTTAAAAAACGATCCACTTTGCAAAGAGAGTATTGTTGATAATGCTGAGAATCAAGCCTTAGTAGCACAATTACATGAAATGATGGCAGATGGAAATGGATGGAAAAAAATAAAGTTATGATTAATATTACTTAAAGCTGCTGATTATAATCCTTCTATAAATATAATAGTTTTGGTCGGCGTGTTTTTGAAAGTTAATTAATTGTTGGTAAAAAATATTACTAGATAGTTTAGAAAAAGTAAATTATGGATCGAAGAAATTTTATTAAAGTTGCTGGTGTGGTTGCAGGTTCAACCATTCTTGAAGAACAAATTTTTGGGAAGATGTTACTTCCAAAATTTAGTACCTCAACTAAAAGCCCCAATATTTTGATGATAATGACTGACCAGCAAGCAGCAGATGCAATGAGTTGGAGAATCGGCACAAAATTTCTAAACACTCCGGTTATTGATGAAATCGCTTCAACAGGAATAATTTTTAGCAACGCATATTCTGCTAATCCGTTATGTGTACCATGTCGTACTTCTATTTTTACAGGCTTATACCCTCATCAGACAAAAGTACAGACCAATTCTGATATCAGTGAACCACTGGCAGGGAAAATCAAAAATATGGGCATGTTTTTTAAAGAAGCCGGGTATGATACCGGTTACGTTGGTAAATGGCATATGGCCTATCCAGCTAAAGATGCATCTGTTCACGGGTTCGATTTTATGAGGAGTATAAAAAATAATGGAATTGATGATGAGATACCTGGTGGTGCGGCTGAATTTTTAATGATCAAAAGAGAAAATCCATTTCTACTGGTTACTTCATTTGTCAATCCGCATAATATTTGTGAATGGGCCCGCGGTGATAAACTTCCCGATGGAGAGATTGGAAATCCACCGGAAATAGATATGTGTCCGCCTGCAGTTGAAAATCTTTCTCCTATGCAAGGTGAACCAGATATAATGCCAATAATTAAAAAATCTTTTCAGAGCAATAGATTATTTCCGGTCGGTAACTTTGATGAAAAAGAATGGCGTGAGTACCGCTGGGCTTATTATAGGTTGATTGAAAATGTTGATGCTCTAATCGGTAAAGTAATTCAATCGCTTAAACAGTCTGGAAATTATGATAATACAATTATAGTTTTTACTAGCGATCATGGCGATATGCAGGGCGCTCATGGATGGAATCAAAAAACAGTTTTGTTTGAAGAATCTACAAGAGTCCCATTAATAATTAAGGAACCAGAAAATCGTGCTAAAACTGTTGACAGTAATTTGGTGAATACCGGCATAGATATTCTTCCAACATTATGCGGCTATGCTGGAATTCAGATTCCCAAAGCCTATCCAGGTGTTGACTTAAAGAATAGCAAGAATGATCGTGAATACATCGTTGTGGAAAACAAAATGGTGCAAGGAGAGTCTCTTGATGGAAACAAACCCGAACCGAGTGGGAGAATGGTAAGAAGTAAAGGATATAAATATTGTATTTATGATATCGGAGAGAGAAATGAATCTTTGATAGATCTTGAAAAGGATCCGGAAGAAATGAATAATCTTGCCGGAAAAGAAAAATTTAAGAAAGTGCTTGAACAGCATAGAAAATATTTGATTGATTGGTGCAAAAAGTATGATGACACTTTTGCTGTTAAAATTGGCCTGGTTAAACAATAGCAAACTAAGTAAGAATATGATAAATATTCGAGATATGATACTGACAAATTTAATAATCTTTAATTTTGTGAATTGAGGAGAGAACAAGTATGAAAGTTCAGAAATTTGCGGCACTATTTATTTTAATTTTTACTTTTTCGATTCCTTGTGGAATTTTAAAAGCACAGGAGAAAATTAGCGACACTACTAATTTTAGTGAAACTGAGGCTCTGAAGTTGGCCCAAGATTGGGCATCGCTTGTAAGTAATGCGGATATTATCGGACTTGAAAAATTACTAAGCAAAAAATACATGCACATTCACGCAACAGCAAGAGTAGAGACAAAGGAGCAATTTCTTGAGGCATTCAAAAATGGATCTAGGAAATATGATCCTATTAAATTAAAATATGTAAATGTTAGTCTGCTTGGAAGATCTGCCTTTGTGACAGGGCAATTCAATCTAAAAGCTTATGCCAGAGAGAAGACTATCGAAGGGGTCAACAGGTTTGTGCTCGTTCTTACGAAGACAAATAACGGGCACCAGGTAGTATTCTTTCAGGCAACCCCAATTCCAAAATAGTAAAAAGATAATTATGTGTGAACTACACGGATAATAAAAAGTTTTAATTTGGTTATAACCAAATAAAGAGAAACTTATGAAAACAACTTATTTAAGAATGTGCTATTCTGTTCTGGTATTAAATATTTTCATTAATTCAAATTTTTTGTATACTCAGAATGTAATTAATGTTTCTTCGATGGAGGATTTGCAGTCGGCTATTAATATCGCCTCGTCAGGAGATGTCTTTATTCTCGTTGATGGTACATACGCGAACGCAACACTAGATATTAACCAGAGTAATATAACAGTAAAAGCAGCAACACCTGGAGGAGTCTATCTAAATGGTGCTCAGTACGTTGATATTACCGGAAGTTACATCACTTTTAGCGGGTTTCAATTTACTTCTGGTGACATTGGTTCTGACTATATCATCAAAGTTTTAGGCAGCCATAATGTTTTAACACAATTAAATTTTAACGGTTATTCAGCTAAAAAGTATATTTCTATAAGTGAAGGTACTCAGTATAACGAAATATCCTATTGCAATATTGAAAATAAACCTGTATCAGCAGTTATTGGTTGTACAATTCAAATAAGCACTTCTCCAGCTGTTCCGGGTCATCACAAAATAAGGTATTGTTCATTTAAGAATTTTCCAGGACCTGGAGGCGATTATGGAAATGAACCTATTAGAATTGGTTTAGGTGCGGAAAGGAATAATAACTCAAGAACAGTTGTTGAGTATTGCTATTTTGATAATGCCGGACCTGGAGATAGCGAAAGTATATCAGTTAAATGCTGTGAAAATGTGATCAGATATTGTACTTTCACCAACAATCCGGAAGGAATGTTGGTTTTTAGAAATGGTGACCGAAATGTTGCATATGGAAATTTCTTTATAAAAGGTTCGGGAGGCATACGAGTAAAAGAGGCCAGGGATATATATTGTTACAATAATTATTTTGAAACCTCGGGTGTTTCAGGTGATATGGATGCCATCACTTTTGCTTATGATAATTCCAACGGATATGCTCTTGACAATATCAACTTTATCCATAATACTTTTGTCAATTGTGGAGATATTGATTTAGGTGATATTGGTCCAACCAACGTCACATTTGCAAATAATATTTTCAAAAAGAATTCGGGAAATATTTTTAACAGTCCAAATGGACAAACCTCTTTTGCCGGAAATATTTATACCGGGACTTTGGGGATTACTATTTTATCGGGTATGACTAATCTTAATCCGATGCTTGAATTAAATTCTGATGGATACTATGGTTTATCATCATCAAGTCCTGCCATAGATGCATCAAGCTCGAATTATCCTGCCATGATAGATATTTTGAATGTTGATGATGATCCCTCCATCTTGCTTGATATTAGTGGACAAGCCAGACCATCGACTTTAACACTTAAAGATGTAGGTTGTGATGAATATACAACCGGCGAAATTATAAATCGTCCATTGACCTTATCAGATGTAGGCCCATCATATTTAATAAATACTTATGTTGAAAGTGAAAATGAAGCACCGAATTTATTCCAGTTGTCTCAAAACTATCCCAATCCTTTTAACCCGGAGACAAGAATTCAATATTCGTTAGCAAATAGGCAGAAAGTAAGTGTGAAGGTATTTGATCTTCTAGGGAATGAAGTGACGACTTTAGTTGATGAAGAAAAATCACCGGGTAACTACGAAGTTATATTTAATGCGCAAGAATCTATTAACAATAAACAATTCTCAAGCGGAATATATTTTTATCAATTAAAAGTAGGGAATCTTGTTAAATGCATGAAGATGGTTTTATTAAAGTAATAAGATATGTCTCTTTACTTAAAAATGTATTCTGACAAGATGTATAGAGTTGCCATAATTATATTTTTATTAGCAAGTTCACTCATCTATTCGCAAGTCATTCTTGAAGCTGATGGACCAGGCAATACATATGAATTGATTAATAGCGTTTTAGCGCCGGGCTACAATGTAGTTGAAAATCCAGAATGTGTTCATCCTGAATTTGGGCGACATATTGCCGAAGTATGGGATACAGATTTGAATCAATATGTATTTGAGTTTTATAGTCATGTTACACCGGATAATGACCGCTGTATAAATTTTGATAGACAGAGAATAGAAATAAAAACCTATGATCAATCTCCAGATAGTTTAATAGGTGCAGTTGGTGAGATTATTACGTACAAATGGGAATTCAAATTACCAATTGGATTTAAACCGTCTAGCAGTTTCACGCACATTCATCAAATTAAAGCAGTTGGGGGTAATGATGGTGATCCGATTTTTACATTAACACCCAGAAAAGGATCTCCAAATAAATTGGAGCTTATTCATAATAATACTGATAAGGTTGCAATTGTAAATTTATCTTCGTTTGAAGGAGTTTGGGTTGAATGCACCGAAGTGGTTTATGTTGATTCTATTAATGGAACTTATTCAATGATTATTAAAAAAGTTAGTGATGGAACAACATTACTCTCATACA
>BS_KBA_SWE02_21mDRAFT_10000263_pt1 | contig 18824 bp, 11 predicted proteins | sample BalSeasSWE02_21m_FD_9196 | JGI IMG/M metagenome (IMG submission 9196)
CAGATGGCTGTGGCAGGTGGTGGATCTTCGCGGTGTGGATCGGGTGGTTGTGGGTATCGGCCAACAAAGTATGGGGATTGCCAACTGGCTGTGGAAAATTATCGACATCAAAGTTCTCGAAAAAAATGTGAATCGTGTGGGGAAACAGGCCGAGTCCGCAGGGGACATGATGCGGGAACTGGAGCCTCGCACGTTACAGCATCACTTGCTGGTGATGATTTTCTGGCTCATTGTGGGGATGGGCCTGTTGTTTTGGTTTGTCGTGTGAGGAACATGTGGCTTGCCGGTGACGTCGGGACAACGAACATGGCATTACAATTCAACGACATTGATGTTTCAAGAAACGATAGGGTGTTTTTCATGACTTGGTGGTGTCATGATCGGCTTTTTATGAAGGGGAGACTATGAACACGATCTTCACTGAGCATCTTCTGAGTTTCATGATCGCCATCCCGTTTTTGGGCATCGCGATCATTGCCTGTATTCGGGACCAGGAATGGATTCGGCGGGTGGCTCTCGGGTGTACGCTGGGGGATTGTGCGCTTGCACTGGTTTTGTTGAGAGAGTTTGATTTTTCCACTCAAGGCATGCAATTCGTGGAGCGGGTGGCATGGATGCCGACCTTCAAGATTCAATATGCGGTCGGAGTGGATGGGATCAGTCTCCTCCTGGTTTTGCTCACGATTCTGCTNTGTCCCCTTTGCGTGCTGTGCTCCTGGNAATCNATNACNACACGGGTGCGGTCATTTATGGCGATGATTCTCTTGGTTGAAGGGGCCATGCTTGTGGTGTTTACCGCNTTGGACCTGTTTTTGTTTTTCATGTTGTGGGAAGTCACGATGATTCCCATGTATTTCATGATCATCCTGTGGGGAGGACCACAACGCNTTGCGGCCGGTATCAAATTCGTCTTGTACAGTTTGTCAGGAAGCTTGATCTTGNCTCTTGGCGATCCTCGGGTTGTACGTGGAAGGGGGGCGGACATTTGATATTTTGGCGTTGGCCGAGAACACGTATTCCCCTGATGCCCAGTTTTGGATTTTTCTGGCCTTCTTTTTGGCCTTTGCCATTAAATTGCCCATGTTACCGTTTCACACATGGCTGCCAGATGCCCATTCCGAAGCGCCTACTGCTGGAAGCATCCTGTTGGCCGGAGTGCTTTTGAAAATGGGTGGGTATGGATTTTTACGGTTTTGTCTTCCCATGTTTCCAGAGGCCTCAGTGACCTTTGCCCCGTATATCTTGTGGTTGTCAGTGGCGGCCATTGTGTATGGGGGCTATATGGCCTTGGCCCAGTCAGATCTGAAAAAGCTGGTGGCCTATTCGTCTGTTTCACATATGGGATTTGTGACGTTGGGAATTTTCGTGTTCAATAACCATGGGATACAAGGAGCTATTTTGCAAATGGTGAACCATGGGATTACCACTGGAGCCCTCTTTTTGGCCGTGGGGCAATTGTATGATCGGACCCATAGCCGATTGATTCAAGATTATGGAGGAGTCCAAAAAACGATGCCCCGGTTTGTGGCGTTCTTTTGTCTTTTTTCCGTGGCATCTTTTGGCTTGCCGGGAACGTGTAATTTTATCGGAGAATTTTTAGTTCTGGTCGGGACATCCTTCGAAAGTTATGTGATGGTTCTGGTCTCTATGGGAGGAATCGTCCTGGCTGCGGCGTATATGCTCTGGATGTTGCAACGAGTGGTCTTGGGGCAGCCTCAAACTCCCACCATCTCCCAACTGACTGATCTCAATGTACGAGAATTGGCCACAGTGATCCCACTTGCGGTTCTCATCTTGTGGATCGGTTTGTATCCCTCCCCGCTCATGGAAATGATGGATGCCAGCGTCACGCATTTAGTTCAACATATGGAGGCGTATCAGCCCCATCTTCCTGGTCTTGTCGCGATTCGCTAAATCGAACAGCCACTTCCATCCCTATCTTGATAAGAAAAAGACCATCCAACGGGAGGTCTCTCTCACGTGTCATTTCCAATAAGGTAAGAAATTCATTCAGTCCGTGAAGAGCAGGGGGCGTAACTTTTCCCTACTCATTCCAACTGGCCTACCGGCAGAAGGAAAGAAGATGGATCCGTAGGGGTAAGTGAAGGGGCAGTAGGTGTGAATGCTCTTCCAATCGGAATGGGGGCGATAAAACATTTCCTGATAAGATTGGTGATTTGCATAGAGAATACGAGATCTTCCCCTCTGTTACCTCAAGGAAAAGCCCAAACAAACCGAAAAGTCAGGGAGCGAATCAGGAGTTAAGCCTTTTCGATTTCGGGTACCTTGAGATTTCGGATGATGAGCTCTTTTGTTCATGAGAGGCGATGGCCTCGCAACCCGAACTGAGGGAGGCAAATCGATGCAGGATAGGCGGTTCTTAAAGATACTTAGCTTGGTTATTGCGACGATCAGGGGTGCTCAGTCTCGGGTGCAATCAGGTTGTCACTATCTATTGGGCAAAGCCTGGGGCAGGGGATTTGGAATTGAAAGAGGATAAGGAAGAATGTCAGTCGCTCCAGCGAGCAGTAGGATGGAATGAAGAGCGAATAGAGAAATGTCTCGAAGCACAGGGATGGTCACCAGTCAGACAAGAAACAGAATCTGCTTCCCCAGCTTCCGAGTGAGCAGGTGGATCGGGCTTTCAGTCTTACAGGAAGGTGCGGGCGTTGCGAGATCACGTGAAGGAGTAAATCTATGAATTCTGCAAAATTCATCTTTGTCATGCTCATGTGTATGATGTTTTTGGGCTGCGTCAGCCAACAGGCTCATGAACGGGCTATTGAAGAGTTGGCGATGACCAGCCAAAATTCTGTGCAGGAGGTGGAGCGTCTTCAGCAAATGGTTGAACTTGAACAGGCCGAAGTCGTACAACTCCAAGAAGCCAAAAAAGAACTGGAAGCTATGGTCGAAGTTCAGGAACAAGTCAAAGAACAACAGTTAGAAGGATTGAAAAAAGAGTTGCAAGCCTTATATTCCCAAGTGGTTGGTCTGGGAAGCGTAGCTGGAACTCAACCCGTCAATTTTTCTGTAGGTGTGGGCGATGACGGAGTAGATTTGGATGATGTCACGAAGGCCTTCCGGAACCTGCGTTCCACGCTCGCCTCTCAAATGAGCGACTTTTCACAATTGCGAGCACAAAACGGGCAACTCGAAGAAGAAATTAAACAGATGGAAATGCGCCTGCAACATGTGGTGCAACTCAGGCAAGAATTAGAACAGGTGCGGGTCGCTCGCGAAGCCCAAGAGGCGAAATTGGCTAAGGTCAAGCACGAAGTGCAGACGGTTAGCAAAGAAATTGAGCGAATTACCAGAGCGCTCGAAGAAAAATTCGGGAAGAGCTTAGTTGTGACGCAACACGAAGATCGCTTGGTCTTAACGATGTTGGGTCAAATTTTGTTTGAGTCCGGAGAAGCGCAACTCACCCATTTGGGATTAGACATTATGAAACAAGTGGGGGAAGTCTTAGTCACCTTACCTAATAAAAGCATTCAAGTTGAAGGCCATACGGACAACAATCCTATCTATGGCCGGTTACAGGAGCAATATCCCTCAAACTGGGAGCTATCAACGGCTCGTGCGACTACCGTACTCCGGTATTTGATTGAACAAACGGGGATGAATCCCAAAGATTTTGCGGCGACCGGGTACGCGGATATACGGCCGGTGGTTTCGAATGATACCCAAGAAGGTCGAGCCCAAAACCGTCGTGTGGAAATTGTGCTGTACCCCGAACGAGTACTGCCGGACAACAAGACCATCGCGACCCTTGCCCGGTAGAGGGTGAGGGTTTCCCCTACAGACTTTCACCTCAGACCAGACAGNCATATTTTAGTGATGGACCGGTCCGCCGGTTTCGCTATCCGTTACGACATGATGGGGAATCAGGTTGATGTCGTAGAGAAAATTTGTGGCTGGTTCTAATGCCACATAGACGGCCAACAGGCCTACCACCGTCATGGTGATGGTATACGGCAGGGCCATCCACACCATGCGCCCATATGATAGGCGGATGATGGGAGCCAGTGACGAGGTCAGCATGAATAAAAATGCCGCCTGACCATTAGGCGTGGCCACACTTGGAATGTTGGTACCCGTATTGATGGCGACCGCCAGTAGCTCAAATTGTTCACGAGTGATGATTCCGGCCTGAAGCGCTCGAAGTACCTCATTGATATAGACGGTTGCCACAAAGACATTGTCGCTGATAGCTGACAAAATGCCATTGGCCAAATAGAACATGGCCGTTTGATGGGTAGGATCCAAACTCAGGCCATACCCGATAATTCCGGCAAATAAATTCTGGTCTTGGATCACCGCCACAATGGCGAAAAAGACCACTAACAATGCGGTAAACGGCAGGGCTTCTTTGAAAGCCTCCCCAATCTGGTGCTCTTCGATAATGCCGTTCAACGCGGTAATGACCACGATGACCGTGAGCCCAATAATGCCCACTTCGGCGAGGTGAAAGGCTAAGGCGATAATGAGCCAAATGCCGGCCACCGCTTGCACGATGAGTTTTGCCTTATCATCGTTATCCCGTCGCTTCTCTTGTTCGGTTTCAACTTCCACTAAAATATGACGCACGGGGTCTGGCAATTGATAGCCATAGTCGAACCACCGTAGCTTTTCGACGATCAGGCAGGTGATCAAGCCCACGGCAAACACGGGTAGCGTTACCGGAGCCATTCGAAAGAGGAATTCCATGAATTCCCACCCGGCCTTATCGGCAATTAACAAATTTTGTGGTTCGCCCACCAATGTACAGACTCCCCCCAAGGCTGTGCCCACCGCGCCATGCATCATGAGGTTCCGTAAAAAGCCTCGAAAATTCTCCAGATCCTCTCGATTGCGCTTGTGAACTTCTTGATCACTGGAATGGTCATGCGAGGCATGCGAGGATTTTCCCGACGCCACCCGGTGATAAATGCTATAGAACCCCGTCGCGACGGCAATGATGACGGCGGTGACGGTGAGGGCATCCAAAAATGCCGAAAGAAAGGCTCCCATGAGCAAGAAAAGAAGGCCCAGCCAGACTTTCGATTGGACACCCAAGAGAATTTTGGTGAATAAAAAGAGCAAGAGATCTTTCATGAAATAGATGCCGGCAACCATGAACATCAGGAGTAAAATCACCTGGAAATTATTCAGCGTTTCATGATAGACCATGGCGGGTGTGGTCATGCCGAGCAAGACGGCTTCAATGGCTAACAAGCCACCGGGTTGAAGCGGATAACTTTTCAACGCCATCGCCAGTGTAAAAATGAATTCCAAGATCAGGACCCACCCAGTCACAAAGGGCCCAACCGTGATGACCAACACGGGATTGAGAAGCAGAAATCCGAGTATCGTGAGCTTGTACCAAGTGGGTGTGGGGTTGAGAAAATTCTGGACCAATTCCTGAGGAATACTTCGGCTCATATGCGTATCGTCCCTTTCCGTGAAGACGGGTGCTCATCGCCAATCAGACGATAATAGTATTTTTAGGATGCTCCTAGAGAATGTTGAGCATGGCAAATGGGATGGGAAATCCTTTTCTAAAGGACTGGGTATTATAAGAAGGTATTCTCCTGTAATGAAAGCATAAAAATGTGAAAATGCAAAATACAATCGTAGGGGAGAGCTATGAATCCACAATCTTCGTTGAGCAATGTGTATCACATTTCTGGGGTTGATGATCGGGAGCGTGGCTTCAATCGGCAAGCGCAAGTGATCGCCCATGGGGAAGCCTACCAGGCCCGCCTGCGTTATGAAGCTTTGCAGGTTGAGGTTGAGCCTGTAGACACGGAAGACGAGGCCTTGCAACGTCTCGTTCAGGCTTTACAGGAGCGTGGCTATACCCAATTGCGTACACAACGCATTTTCCACGGCGAGCAGTATTTAGGCAATCAGGAACTGTGGGTGGAGTATCTGGATCCTGCCCCTCTAGATACGCCACCCGTCTCTTGGTTCATGCGAATCCGACAGTTTTTGGGGATTGGGGAAAAGTGAATAGTTAGAAGTGAAAAGTCAGGCGTTAGGAGTAAGGAGCAAGAGACAAATTTTCCTAAAACTCCTGACTCCTCACTATTCACTACTTACTTTTCTCTTCTCGCGTCTTCCATCTATTGTGCGACGCATGATTCAACGGGAGTTTTGGAGGGGAAGTAGCTGATCATGCGTCTGGGGTTCAGACATTCTCGGATTTTTGGTGAAAGGTCAGCAGGGCGGATGGCTTCCAGAATCGTCAACGAGTCCTCTTCTTCCGCCAAGTTCAAGACAATCGGTTCTTCCGGTGAGGTATGTTCGTCATAGACCAGAATGATAGGTCGTAGACGATTTTCAAAGTTAACGCTGGTCACAATCCCTATCTTTTGGTTACTCAAGTGAACCAGCGAACCAGGCGGGTAGACACCCAATTGTTTGATTAAAGAGACGACGGCATCCTGCCAGAGGGTTTGTCGGCACTTCACGTACAAATATGAGAGCGCTTCAGAGGGAATGAGCGAACGTGCTGGATCTGGGTGATGGCAGAGTTCATCATACAGATCCACGACCATGACTATTTTAGCGAACGTGCTAATTTGCGTGTCTTTTTTCCCTGAAGGCTGGCCCGACCCATTGAGACGTTCATGGTGTTGATAAATCACGTCGACGGCTTCATAGGGGAAATTGGGGATTTTCTTTACTATTTCGACGCCATATTGAGGATGTGTCTGTAAAAACGTTTTGAGTTCGCCCTGCCCCATAGTCCCTTTCCGCAACAGGATTTCGGTAGGGTATTTGAGCTCGCCCACATCATGAAAAAACGCACCTAATGCCAACTTTTCGTTTTCCTCGCGACTGAAGCCAAGGTCTAGGCCCACCATCATTGATAAGGAGCAGACATTGGTGGCATGCAGAAAAAACTCTTCGTTGCTTTCATTGGAGCCAATCAGATTGAGCAGGGCTCTGGAATTGTCCGATCCGTCTAACAGATCAAGAAGGTTCTCCACGATTTTTTGAGCCGTACGAAGCCCACGGGGATGACCGGCCACCATGTCCTGAACCGACTGCTTGGATTCCTGCAGAAATTTTTGGAATTGATTCTCAACCTGTTGGAGGTTCGATTGATAGTCTTGAAAGGCTTCATGCTGGGACACTTTCCGTTGCATCGGGTCTTTGACCGTTTCCTCCACCTCCGGAGGGATGGAGGAGTCGGCATTTTCTAGGGCAACGGTTTCCTCGACCACGGTATTTACAGACTGTCCTCGAGTGGATGATTGGGGGAGGTCAGGCGTGGCGGGAGCCTCAGAATCGGACCGTTCGAAATTAACGAACAGTTTGATTTTCTTGAGACCCTTCAGTGTTTCAATGTCTTTAGCGGAAATAATCTTAAAAGAGTTTGTCGGAAAGGGGTGGCTGAACCAGGACCCTTCAATCTTAATAAATAATCCAAGCCGAAGAGCACAAGGTTCTAAGGGAACGAATGGCATATCGATTTACTGGATGATCAATAAAAACAAGGATCAGAGGGTTTTGTATCCAAATGATCTCAAGGGCACGTTGGGCTGACTTTCTCTTGATTGACAAGTAGGACGAACCGCGTCCTGTAAGGAATCCAATCTCAACCGACATACTTCTATGGACCTTTTCGGATGGCCACACACGAAAATGAAGAGAAAGAGCGATGGGGATGACAGGCTAGACCAAGTAGCTGGCTTCGACCAGATTGAACTGTGGGGCGGCTATGTCTGCGTGAGTGCGTTGAATATCCATATGACGGGCAGGAGTTCGTCAAACATCTCGACCAATCGTGGATCGAAATGAATGCCCGAAAGCGATCGGATTTCTTGAAGAGTTTTTNCCAGGGGCCAAGGGTNTTTGTAGCAGCGTTTGGAAGAAAGCGCGTCAAAGACATCGGCCACGGCGCAAATTCGTCCAACGAGTGGAATATCTTCGCCGGCCAATCGGTTGGGATACCCGGAGCCGTCCCATTTTTCGTGATGGGTCAGGGCAATGATTTCCCCCATTTGTAGAATTGGAGATTGGCTATTGGAGAGCAATTGGGCTCCAATGACTGTATGTTGTTTCATGATTTCCCATTCATCCGCATCCAGCTTTCCTGGTTTGAGGAGAACCCGGTCGGGAATGCCTAATTTCCCGACGTCATGCATGGGTGTGGCATGAAACAAGATGTCGCAGGCTTCCTCGCTCATCCCGCAGGCTCGTCCCAGGACCATGGCATAATGGCTCATGCGGACGATATGACTTCCGGTTTCATTGTCTCGATGTTCGGCCGCTTGGGCTAAACGTTGGACAATTTCCAATTGCGTTTCCTTGAGCTGTTGTGTCCTGATCCGGACTGTTTCTTCTAGCGTTTCCTTTTGAAATAAGATCGTTCGATTCAAGAGACTAGCTTCCAGGAGATTACGAATACGCATGAGCACTTCGATTTTGTCGAAGGGTTTATGCAAAAAGTCCTTAGCCCCGGATTCTAAGGCCCGTAGCCGCGTTTCCCGATCCTCTTCCGAGGTCAAGACCAAAATGGGGAGAAAGAAATCCTTTTGAATAATTTTTAATTGTCCCATGACCTGGAATCCGTTGATCTCGGGCATGCGAATATCCAGACAGATGAGATCCGGATTGAGCTCTTTGACTAAAGAGACGACTTGTGTGGGATCTTGGGTGTAATGGATCTGCGTATAGCCAGAATTTTGCAAGATGCTCTCCAAGAGCAGAATGTTGGTCATTTGGTCGTCCACGATGAGAATCGTGGCATTGAGACATTGTTGTTGGGAGATCATAGATGTTAAGGCGGGTATCCGAATAAATTATTGCTTAAGAATTGATCGGTTTTGAAGGGAAATTTCGTTTTAGTGTTATTGCGTCGAATACGTTTTTAGACTCGAAAGTTCTGAAAGGTTTTTGCACTCTGATTCATTTTCGGATGGACTCCCAGAAACTTGAAGCAGGATAACGAGCATTTTGCCTCAGAAAGTTCGCCCCCAGTATGTTGTATGAAAAAGGTGCAGGATTGCGGGAATTGGTGAAGAGGAAAAGTGAGAAGAACAAGCCTGAAACGTGCGGCGTTAGCTGTGCGGCGATTTGATTGTGGCAAGAAAGGTCGTCACCTCGGCCATTGCAGCCTGAAGCGTCTCCATTATAAAACGATGGGCTGAAAGAGAATCGCTCAAGGTAGGTGTTACGTGATGCCACAACCAACAAAAGCGAGCTGTGAGGGCGGATCAAAAGGGAAGGGATGAATTTGAGGCGAGGAGCAGGGAAGGATTGAAAAAGAGAAGGAAGCCTGATACATGCAAAGCGTTAGGCGTAATCACTCATCCTAGGGGTTTGGAGATTGAGAGGTTTGGACAATGCTTCTCCATATTCACATCGTTAGGTATTCTTTAGGGTGTCTTCTAGTTTCTGACGGGTTTGTTGGAAACTGTCCTGAAGGGTACTTTGAAAGGATGAAAGGCATGTGGCCTCACCAGCCTTGCAGGCGGCTTCGAGGTCCAAGGCCACTTGGGCGAGCGCGTTGGCTCCCATGTTCCGGGAGATGCCTTTGAGCCCATGTGCGGCTTCCTGGATTTGCACGAGATCGTGGGTGTCCAAGGCCTGCTCAATGAGAGTGACGCAATGCAGGGCATCTTCCACAAATCTCTGAATCATGGTTTGGAGAAATTCGCGGCCTCCGAGGATTTCCAATTCGGCTAGCGTGTCCTGATTGATGAAATCCGAATAGGAAGAATCATGTCGAGAAGGCTGGGAGGAAGCTTCCAGGGGTCCAGGAGTAGGAGACGAACGGTTTTCTGCTTTCGGTAGCCACTTGGCCAAGATGTTGGACAACTCTTCTGGACGAATCGGCTTGCTGAGATAATCATCCATGCCGGCTTGGAGACATTTTTCCCGGTCTCCCTGCATGGCATTGGCCGTCACCGCAATTATCGGAACGTGGAAGGACGTGAGGCGTAAAGCTTCAAGTGAGTTAGCTTCTTGCACTTTACTCCTCACGCCTAACGCCTTACCTTTCACGGCTTCCGCTTCACGAATCTGCCTCGTCGCCTCATAGCCGTCCATTTCCGGCATTTGGCAATCCATCAAAATGAGGTCGTACGAAATGCGGGAGAGGGCTTCTAGGACTTCCTGGCCGTTTCCCGCCACATCGGCCCGATAGCCCAGCCGTTCGACCAGCAAGACGCCCAATTGTTGATTCACCTGATGGTCATCGGCTACCAAAATGCGAAACGCATGTTTCCCTTGAAGATCCTTCAGGAAATGGGAAGTCACCAGCGGTGGAGGGGTGGGCAGATGTTCGGGTGGGAGAAAACCCATAACGGTTTCCATGCAGGCTTGGAGTTGAGCCTTGCGAATGGGTTTGGTCAAATATCCTGAAAATCCACATTGATGCGCGGCGGTGGCATCGCCTCGTCTTCCCAAGGAGGTGAGAAGAATCAGACGTGTGGCTTGAAGGTTGATGTCGGACTTGATCAACGTAGCCAGTTCAAATCCGTCCATTTCCGGCATTTCCATATCCAAAATAGCCAAGTCGTAGGGTGTACCCCTTTGCGCCTGTTGCTGAAGGAGAGCGAGGCAATCACTGGGACGCTCCACTAACGTTCCCTCCATATTCCAGCACTGAAAATATTGTTCCAGCAATTTACGGTTGGTGGGATGATCATCCACAGCGCAGACGCGGAGGTTTTTCAGAGCGATTGTCTCTTGAGAGATTGTTGCCGTCGATTCCGGTTGTTTTTGGAATTGAGCCGTAAACCAAAAGGTGCTGCCCCCTTCCGAACGGTTCTTGACGCCGATCTCCCCCCTCATTTGATGAACGAGTTGTTTGCAAATCGCTAAGCCAAGGCCGGTGCCGCCATGACGACGGGTCGTGGAGCTATCAGCTTGAGAAAATGGGCGAAACAGTTTTGGCAGAATGTCCGAGGGAATACCTTCTCCGCTATCATGGATTTCCACACGAATCGCAATCTCGTCGTGAGTCTCCTCGTGGGAAGAGATTTTCACAATAATTTCCCCTTGCGACGTGAATTTAATGGCATTCCCGATGAGATTCATGAAAATCTGGCGCAGACGGCCGGGATCACCTTGAAGCGCAGTAGGGACATTGGCAAATACCAACCCCACCAATTCTAGATTTTTTGTGCCTGCCGCTTCTGCCAATAACTCCAGCGATTCTTCCAATGTGGTTCGAAGATCAAACGGGATCAGTTCGAATTCCAACTTTCCTGCTTCAATTTTTGAGAAATCTAAAATATCGTTGATGATTTTGAGCAGGGTCTCGCCGGAGGACCGCACCGTTTCGGCAAACTGCTGTTGTTGTGTGGAGAGAGGGGTTTCCAAGAGCAGGCCGGTCATCCCAATCACCCCGTTCATCGGCGTCCGAATTTCATGACTCATCGTAGCCAGGAATTGGCTTTTAGCTGTGGCAGCCATTTCCGCCCGTTCTTTGGCTTCTCGAAGTTCTTGTTCGTGTTGTTTGCGATCACTAATATCTCTCACAATGCCGGTGAAGGTGCGACGAACGCCCAATTTGATTTCACTCACAGCCAGTTCCATCGGAAAGACGGTGTCGTCTTTTCGTTTTCCGACTAACTCTCGACGCTGGCCAAAAATCGTGGAAGGATGGCCGGACAGATACCGTTGAAGATATCCATCATGTTGCTCCTGATGAGGGGATGGCATGAGTAGAGACACATTTTGGCCTATGGCCTCCTGTGCCGAATATCCAAACACGTGTTCTGCTGCGCTATTGTAGGATTGGATGATCCCAGCTTCATTAATGGTAAGAATGGCATCTGCCGCCGTTTCCACGATTCCTCGGATACGCGCGTCACTCTCTTCACGAGCCTCTTCTCCTCGTTTTCGTTCGAGAACACGCCCCAGTTGCGTACCAATAATTTCCATCACTTCCAGTAAACGGGTGTTGGGGGTCTCCACCGAGCGAGAGAAAAATTCCAAAACACCCATGACGTGATTGCCAACCAAAATGGGGAAGGCAAAGCCCCCGTGGATTCCAAGATTGCCGGCCATCTGAGCCCGTGGGAAATTGAGATCTTTCGTAATATCGGCGATCCATGCGGCTCGTCCTTGTGCCAGCACGCGTCCGGGAAGGCCCACCCCTGCGGAAAAATACGTCTGTTCGGTGAGCATGCGGAACGTGCGGAATTCCTCAGGATTGTCCAGATGCCATAGCTGGGATGGCGTGAGAGTGGAAGCCTGTTCGTCTTCCCGGAAATACACATGCGCCACTGGCCATTTTGTAAACGCACAGATGAGGTCCAGGCTACTGTTAAAGGCCACATCCACGGATTGGGCTTCGTTCGCGGAGATCGCCACTTGTTGCATGAGTTTCATGAGGTCTGTTTCTTGGCGTAAAGCCTCTTCTGTCCGTTGTTGCTCTGTGAGATCTCGCACGAATGCGTAAAACGAATAAGTGGTGTCTTGAAAAATAGGAATGATGGTCAGCTCAATGGGAAATTCTTGGCCGTCACGATGCAGCGCCGTTAATTTGAGACGCTGATTGACGATGGTCCCTTTTTTCGTGGCAGCAAATCGCTTCAGCCCTTCAACGTGGGCCTGTCGGTATTGGGGAGGAATGATCGCGTCTGTGAGCGATTGTCCGATGATGTGATCCTTTGCCCAACCGAAGATGCATGTCGCCTGTGGATTCCAGGTCGTGACGAGGCCGTCGGGGTTGATGCCGATGATCCCGTCCAGGGCGTGATCGATGATCAGTCGTATCTCATCACGGTTTTCTTGCAAGGCCTTGATGGCGTATTCACGTTGTTGGACTTCGGTGTTGACCCGGTCCAACACCCTGTTGTATTCGGTTGCGATTTGCCCAACTTCGGTATGCGGCTCAACGGTGACTGTCCGGGAAAAATCCCCTCCGGACCTGTGAGTTTCCATATCTCCCAACAAGTCTAAGAGTGCGGTGCTCGCTCCGTGTTCGGTCATATTCAATCCCAGGCGTTCTTCCTCTTCGGAAACCCTGAGGGGAATGATCCGGTTGAGGTACGTCAAGATGGCAAAGCTCATGCCGAAGGACCACGCGAAACAGGCGACAACACCGGTGAATTGTATGCCGAATTGGGTGAGGCGGTCGTGCCCGGTTCCCCACAGCTCGGTGTCCCCTAGTAAGGCCAGCGCGAGCGTGCCCCACACTCCTGCGCAGGTATGGGCCGGAATGGCTCCGATGACATCATCCACGTGCCAGCGCTCCAAGAGGCGGGTGGCCAGGACACAGAGGACTCCACCTACCCCTCCCACGAACAGTGAGCTGGCAGGGGTCATGAAGGGCGCTGAGGCGGTAATGGCCACCAGTCCGGCTAATATGCCATTGATGACTGAGAGAACGTCCGGTCGCTTGGTGCCCCACCACGAATAGGCCAACGCAGCGAGTCCACCTGCTGAACTGGCCAACATGGTATTCACCAACACAATGGGAAGATTGTGTGAGGCTTGCATCACACTGCCGCCATTGAATCCCATCCATCCCACCCACAATAAAAATAACCCCAGTGCGGAGAGCGGGAGATTGTGGCCTTGAATTGGGTGGGTGTTTGCCCCAAATCGTCCGAGGCGAGGCCCAATCACCAGAATGGCTGCAAGGGCGACCCACCCGGCCGTGGAATGGACGACGGTGGCTCCCGCAAAATCCAGGAATCCCAATTGATTGAGCCAACCAGCCGTGAGGCCTTCGGCTTTGCCTCCCCATATCCAATGTCCGATGACCGGATAGATGGCCGCGCTGATCAGCATGGAAACCAGCAAATACCCGCTAAAGCGCATCCGCTCGGCGACGGCTCCTGAAATAATCGTGGTTGCCGTTCCGCAAAAAGTGAGTTGAAACAGGAAGAACGTCCACATCTGGGTATTCGACCCACCGTCGAACAGAAACTGAGAGGTGCCAATCAAGCCCATCGCTGAGGCGCCAAACATCAGGCCATATCCAACGATCCAGAAAAGGATCGAGGCAATGCAAAAATCCACCACATTTTTGATACCGACATTGATACTGTTTTTGGCGCGGACCATGCCGGTTTCCAGGCAGGTAAACCCCGCCTGCATCAAGAGGACCAGGGCTGTGCAGGTCAGCATCCAGGTTAACGGTTGGAATGATAAATTGGTTGGCATGGAATAATCTTAGAAAAAAATATCCGGCAAGGAGGAGAGATCATCAATAGGGGAGAGGAGAGGTATAAGCTTTATTCTGGTTACGTACATGAGTCTTCCTTTTATCTCATAGTCTCAACTGTGACTTGAGACCCCGATCGTTGCTTGTAGATTTCTCCAGGACAGATGCGCGTGATCTACCCAGAGATATCTGTTCATTGAGACGCTTCTTGATCATTGGGTATGGTCTCCGTCGCTTGAAGAGACGATACCCATCTTTTTTATTCGGTTTTTGAGAGGGCGTTCTAAAGGGAAGCCCGAGAAGGTGAAGGAACCTGAGAAGCGAAATGCGGAAGGTCAGAAGGGAAAGGTGAGAAGCAGGCAGAAGAATTTGGGGTCTTCATCAAATCGAGTGAGTCGGTTCTATCGGCGAACCATCCAGTTGGGTTAGGGCTCTGGTATAGAAGAAGGCAAGGGGGGCAAAGGTTTTGCTGCATGGATCTGTTGGGTTAACCGGGCAAAGAGCTTTTTCCGAGTGGAAAAAAAGGCTGGGTTGCCTTCTGCCAGTTTCATAAATTTTCCATAATATTGATTGGCCAGTCGATCATTTCCCAGTTGTTCATAGGCGTACCCCATATTCAGATGAATGTGCGGAAGATCGGCTTCTAGGGATTCTGCTTGCCGCAATTCATGGATAGCCAGTTGATAGTCGCCGCGTTGTTGAGCCACAAGGGCACGTTGAATCCATAGTTGTGGAATTTTGTCATTTCTGGCTAACCCGCTTAAAAGAAATTGATCAGCCTGTTCCATGTCGCCTTTGCCGAGCAGTGCGGTTCCCATCCAAAACCATGGTTGCCACTTCACTGGCGGGTCATGAAACAGTGGAGACAGTAACGCCACGGCCTCTTCGTAGTTACCTGTTTGAATCAATCCTTGGGCCTGGCGTAATCGATGGGCTGGCGAGGGTTGAGGCGGGACTTCCGTTGTATTCGGCTCCAGCGGTGGTGCTTTTCGCGCTGCGAGGTTTACTGGCGTATGAGTGGGGTTAGTAGAAGGTTTGTCGGTCTTGACGAGTGCCTCCGTGTGAACAATTTCTTCTTCCAATGTCACGGGAACGGGGTTGGTTGTGTGTGGTTCCTCGGCTTCTTCGACATCAATACTGACGATGCGTTGAGCTTCAATTTCTGGAATTGGTTCGTGCACCGATTTTCCAAGAGCGGGAGGTTCTTCAGAACTCGATTCGCTGGGTATGATCTGCCCACGATCCTTATCGGTACCTGGTTCAGATGCGGAGTTGGCATGCTGGTCCTGTGATTTGCTGAGGGCAGGTGGTTCCGTGGAAGCGGTAGTGGCTAGAGATATAGCGGGCCGTCGTGTAGAAGAAGTGTCTTGAGTCGATGCATGTTGAGTAGGTGAGCTGTCGGCAGTGCCAATTGATGGTAGGGAGATGTTTTCTTCATTGGCCCGAGGCGTAGATGTCGGTGGCGGCTGGACAATCTCATGTTCGGTAGCCATAACGGCTTCTGAAGGTCGGGGAGTCGTGATCTGAACATCTGAAGGAAAGGGAAGCGTGGATACAGAACGACTGTTGGTCATGCGAGCCTGGGTGTCGGTTGCCAGCCCAAAGTCTAGATGCCCACCCATCCAAAATGCCGCAAACGCAAGACCGCCTAAGGTGAGAGTCATTCCTACCATCACCATCAAAAATCCGAACGGGGAATCCTTGCGATGCCGTCCAGACCCTTCTCCCTTATTAAAGGCAGGCCTCGACGAGGGGGCATCCATAGATTCGGGGGATGTCCCTTCTGATTGGGTCTGTAAGCGTTTCAATGTGTCTGCGATGATACTCATTGTTTTATGCCAGTGAGAAGTAAGGAGTGAATAGTGAGTAGTAAAGAAACGTTTTTCCCTTTATTTTTCACCTTACTCCTCACTCCTTACTATTATTTACTTTAAAAATTCTTGCGCCGCTTTCCAGACTAAAAAGTGACCGATGACGGGGTTCCTTTTTGCAAAGGCCCCTAGCAAGGCGCGATCACAGATTTGATTGATCCGCCTGGGCACTCCACCAGATAGGACAAAAATGAGCCAAGGGACTCCGGCTTGGAATCGAAGGCAATCGGCCTTTTGCACTTTTTGAACGCGGTGCCGAATATAGTCGCGGGTTTCCCGGTAGCCAAAGGGTTGCAGGCGATAGCGCACGCTAATGCGTTGCCGTAAGGGGCGAAAGGCTCGAGCGGCTAGCTTCTGCTCCAATTCCGGTTGTCCGACCAACAAGAGACACATCAGTTTGTCTTTTTCTGTATCAAGGTTGGACAAAAGCCGGAGGCCTTCTAAAACTTTGCCGCTTAAGCGGTGCGCTTCATCCACCAGAACCACCACCCGTTCGCCCCCTTCCGCCAAACGGAGCAATAATTTGGGAAGCTCACGCTGCAAAGACCCTAGTGACCGATCTTCCGGTATGGTTCCCGTGAGATCTTCATAGATGGAGGTGAGTAAGTCACCGTAAGACTGATCCGGGTTTAATAAATAGGCGAAGCGGACCCCGTCAGGCGGGTGCCGAAGAAGATGTCGGCACAGGAGAGTCTTTCCCAGACCCACTTCCCCTGTCAGCATCGTGAATCCACCACTGGCAATGCCAAATTGCAGGTGATTCAGAGCTTCCATATGATGACTGCCAGGGAAAAAGAAATCGGTATCCGGTGTGAGCCGAAAAGGGGATTCCGTAAATCCCAATTCCTGGTAGCACATGCTGAGATCTAACGTCGTCATGATGATGACCGAATAATCTTGGGGGAGATAAAGATAACCAGCTCACTTTTTCTTTTGGCCGTGTACGTTCCCTTAAATAGGCGACCAAGGTAAGGAATGTCCCCTAAGAGAGGAACCTTGCGCTCGGTTTCCGAGGATTCGTCTTGGATAAGTCCACCGATAATGACCATTTCTCCATCTTTCAACCTGACCAATCCGGAGGATTGCTTGACATCCAAAACTGGAGCGGTAGCCGTTTTTTGTGGCGATGTCTCAATGGCACGAAGTCGGGAAAGAATAGGTGTCACATCCAGCATGATCCACCCATCCTCGGAAATTTGAGGGGTGACGGAAAGGACTAAGCCTACCGTGACGGATCGCGCCTGCTCAGTGACAATGTTGCCATTCCCAGCGGTTCCTTGAGCAATGGTCGAGGTAAAAAATGGTTGATCTGTGGCGACTTTAATCAAGGCCGGTTGATTATTCATCGTGACCACGCGAGGTTGCGAGACCACACGAACCTCCCCCTGTTCTTCCAGGGCCTCGAGAACTCCATCAAAGGACCCATCCTGGAAAGAAATGGCGGCCGTGGCAGCCTTAGCCATGAAACCTCCGAACGGCGTGGCAATAATGTTTGCGAGGGCAATGGCGCCATTGGTGCCATCAAAATTGATTTTGTTCCAATTAATGCCCAGACTGTACTGATCATCCAAGGCGACTTCATAAATCCGCACTTCGATCTCTACCTGTCGGTACAGAGCTAGATGAACGTTTTTGAGAAAATTGGCAATTTCGTCGACCCGTTTATACCGATCGGTTATCTGAATGGTTCCTGAGAGCCGGTTGACCACGAGTCGACCCTCTTCGGACATAAGCGTCTTAATTTGTTTTTCTAGTTCTTCCCAGAATTTAATTTCGTCTTCTTGGTTCACCGTAATTTGTCCAGTGTCCTGTGAGGCACCTCCGCCCCCCCCACTGGAACCGGAACTAAGTTGCGCGCGGTTCTGTCCCGTTCCGCTCCGCACGAGACGGATGTAATCGACATTGAGTGATTGCGTTTTAAATTTTTTCACCTTAATCAGGCTGCCGAGTTCTTCCCAGTAATATCCATGGGCTTCCAATAGTGCGGACATGGCCCGTTCCAATGGCAGGTCGTGAAAGTCGATCGTAACGGATCCAATGATCTCTGGCCCGGCGACGATATTGAGGTGATTGCTCCTGGCGAAAAGAGCTAAGGCATCAACGATTGGCAGCTCTTGTGCCCGAAAGGAATACAGCGGTCCTAACTCGGCAGGTGGAGGGGGAGAAGGGTCCTCCATCGCACTACTGAGTAACATGCGATCTTCCAGGGAAAATACGGCGTAGGGCTTCTTGATTGCCGTTTGGATGGCTTGTGGACCGGATGATGGAGATGATATCGGCATGGTAGTCAAGGGTGCAGGCGGCACTTCTTTTTCTGGGCCAGTTGTCGTACAACCCCAGAGAGGCAAGAGGCCCATAAAGGTTACCGTCGCAATCATGGATAGAGAACAAGGGTTGAGGGAACGCACGGGCTGAACCCTCTCTTGGGGCTCTCTGTGGATCGGTGGTGATTGAGTTGGTTTCATCGTCTTGAGTTGGTGGTTACGAGGTCGTGTTAGTGGTAAAGGTTAAGAATTCTTTCTTCCCATGACGTTCCAGCCAGACGCCTTTGAGCTGAATAGAGACGACCTGATATCCCTCGATCATTTCCCCTTCATACACCACCTGGCGATTAATGACGGCACTTCGGTGCTGAGCCTCAACAGCCACGGCTTTCAGAGTCAGTGTGTTGGACAATTGTGGGTGCGATCTTTGGGTTGATGATGCGGAGGTCGAGGATTGTTTTGAAGATGTATTCGACCCTTTAGCCTCAGACATGGGTGCAAACGGATCTCGTGTAGGATTGTCAATCCATTGGGTCGCCCCTATTTCATGCACTATCAAAGAGCGTGCCAAGG
>BS_KBA_SWE02_21mDRAFT_10000264_pt1 | contig 18812 bp, 17 predicted proteins | sample BalSeasSWE02_21m_FD_9196 | JGI IMG/M metagenome (IMG submission 9196)
AAGAACCTGAACTTTATCAATTAGAAATTCTGATAGCTTGTTTGAATCTTTCATATAAGCAGAAAAATCTGCAAGACAATAAAATGTTCCATCAGGTTTTGAAACTTTAACACCTTCGAATGATCTTAACAAATCAACCATAACATTTCTGTTGTTTTCTAATGTTGCACGTAAACTCTCTACACCGGATTGTATTCCATTTATTGCGGCAACAGCGGCTTTTTGTAAAAGGACAGAAGGACCAGAAGTCTGATGCCCCTGAATATTACTCATTGCTTCGATTACTTTCTTATTTCCAACAGCCCAACCGATTCTAAATCCGGTCATAGCGTACTGCTTAGAAACTCCATTAATTACAATAAGTTTAGAATTTTCATCCTTCTTTTTTGCATGCTTAAAACAGTTGATTGGTTTTCTTCCATCAAACAACAAGCGATGATATATGTCATCCATAATTAACCAGATATCCTTCTTCTCACAGAACTCAACGACTTCTGCAATAAAATCCTCACTGTACATTGCACCTGTAGGATTATTTGGACTATTAATGATCACCGCTTTTGTGTAAGAGCCAACCCTGTCTGTAATATCTTTTATATTGGGATAAAAAGTGCCGTCTTCTGGAAGTGCAGCAACCGGAATTGCACCAATCATCCTCGCCATATCCGGGTAACTTACCCAATATGGAGCAGGGAAGAGTACTTCTTCCTGCGGATTTAATATTGCCTGAAGTGCAACCATAATTGCCTGCTTGGCACCGCCTGAGGCAATAACGTGTTCGGGTCTTACTTTTCTTTCATAAAATTCTTCTGTGTACCTTATGACAGCTTGCTTAAGCGCAGGAATGCCGTCTGCGGGCGCGTATCTTACTTCGCCTGTGTTAACTAAGGCAACGGTCGCAAGAATTGCATCCATTGGAACCCTGGTTTTTGGTTCACCACCGCCAAGATGAATTACAGGATCACCTTTTTCTTTTAGGATGGCAAATTTTTCGTTAAGCTTTAAAGTAGGTGAGGCTTTTATTGATTTAGCAATTAAACTGAGACTCATTTAGAACCTCTAAATTCGTGAATAATAATAAATTTCTGTACTGTTAAATTATTTGTGATGGGTTAGAGATACAAGATTTTTAGAGCTATTTTAGAAAAAAAGAATGACTAAAACCGAAATATATTTTCAACCTGGATACACTTTGATCAATTAAAAGTCAGGAATATTGTTGAGACTAAGAAGATGATCTTAATGAAGTGAACTTTGTAGCTAAGGTTTCCAAACCTGAGTCTGTATCTTAAATCAGTAGCAATCTCAGGACAGGATTCGCTGTGAACTGAGCTGTACTAACTAAAACTTTTTCTTCAAAGCCTCGTGCACATTTTGGGGAACAAAATCACTAACATCCGCGTGGAGAGAAGCAAGATTACGAATTACTGTAGAGTTTAGGTAAGTGTATTTTTCGTGAGGCATTAAAAATATTGTGGTAATATCACCCGCAAGTTTTCTGTTCATCAATGCCATCTGAAATTCAAATTCAAAATCGCTTATCTGGCGTAAGCCTCTAATAATTCCAGTTGCACCAACTTGTTTAGCGTGCTCAACAACCAATCCATTAAATGAATCTACGCTAACGCGTTCATAATCTTTAAGACTTTCTTTTAACATCGTTACTCGTTCAGAAGTTGAGAATAACTGATTCTTGGTGGGATTAACTGCAACCGTAACAATAACTTCATCAAATAAATTAACTGCACGTTTAACAATATCAATGTGTCCGTAAGTTACAGGATCAAATGTGCCGGGATAAATTACTTTTTTCATATTAAAACTCTGTTTTGATGTGATGAAAAGTAGAAATAATAATCATAAAAAAAAACTATTTATGGATTTCATAAAGACAAGCATCGCCAACTTTTTTAAATGGTTCGACTCCAAAGTTTAAAATATCTGTTGCTTTAGTCTGGATTGAACGCTCAATAACAACCGTTCCATCTTCTTTAAGGAAATTATTTGCTTTAAGATTTTTTACAACATCATAAACATCTTCTTTAAAGAAGGGTGGATCAGCAAGAATTAAATCGTATTGTTTTTCCGGTAATTGTTTGGAGTAATAAATCGCTTCAGACTTAACAACCTTACATTGATTTTCAACTCCAAGTGATTTGATATTTTCTAAAAGGTTTTTGTAGATCTGAAAATTTCGTTCAATAAATGTAACGTGCTTTGCACCGCGACTAATACATTCCAAACCAAGTGAGCCTGAACCGGAATAAAAATCCAGGACCTCAATATCAACAAAATCAATTCTGTTGTTTAAAAGATTAAAAAGTGTTTCGCGAACTCTGTCTGTAGTTGGTCGTATATCTTTTGATTGGGGAACATTTATCAATCTTCCTTTGAAGATGCCGGATATGATTCTCATTCTCATTTGGACTCTAACAATGTTAGGCAATTCTAAAAGCAATTCCGGCAGCGGAAGAAAATGAGTTATACTTTTCTAAGTATAATTTGCTTTCATAAAGATCTGACGACGGTCGTATTTTATCAAATGGATTAAATGGAATAAAATCCAATCCCAAAACTTTTTTCAAAGTCTGAACAACAGAAGGCGATATTTCATCACCAGAAATAAAAGCGGCTTCAATTTGTGAGCGTTGTACATTAAGAATTGAAGAATGCGATGTTTCTTTAACCAGATGATTTGTTATCTCACTTGCGTCATTTAACTGGATAACTTTAAAGTAAAGCGGTTTGCCATTAAATGCATAGAAAAGAGAAAGAAACTTATTATTAAAGTAAACGCTTAGTGTTAACCCTTTATACACTATCGCATTGCTTACAGATAAGGACCTCTCTGCAGCGATGTGAAGATTATCAATAAATTTTAATTTTAGATTATTCTTTTTACAGAAACCATCCAGCATTTGTAAATATCTTCGCTGGATAGCAAATACAAGTGCCGAACTTGTTTCGTTAAACGGTCCTTTGTCAATTTCAAAATACTGAAGAACTAAATTCTTTGTTGAGATATAAGGATAGATTACAGACAATTCCCATTTAAACTCATCAAGTAAATCCTGATATAAAAGAGTTGTGTCGTAAGGCATCTGCATTGTATGAAAAAGTTCGAAGGGAAGTGTGAACGAAGCTGATGTGCTGTTAAAGTTTTTTTTGATCAGCAGTTCATCAAAAGCGCCCTGTAGTAGGGCGCTAATTTTTGTTTCTTTATCATTTTCAAAATCTATCGGATCATTAAAGTAAGTTTCATCAACATTAATTAGCTTGTACTGATCACCGACAAAATTTACTTCAACAACCTGCAGTTTAGAACTGGATATGTTAAATCCAATATGATTTTCAAATCCAGCCATTATTTTTTAGATTACTCCCAGGATGCCGTGTTTTTCAAAGCATCGTTATCAATACTTCCAATTGTTCCATATCCGTTGGGATCTTCAATATAGTATTTTGTTCCAATTACAGTCTTTGTTTCAACTCTTAAAACTTTACCCCGTGGAGTAACAACAGTGTCGGTAACAACCGAAGTATCCACATTCATTACAAACCGTTCAGATGTTTTTGGAGAAGTGAAAAGACTATCAGGTGTAAAATTACCGCCTGATAAAGGTTTAAATGGATTCGCTGGTTTCATTGTAAGTGAATCAAAAGCATTGACTACGCTGTCAACAAATTTATCATTCTTAATAAAGTCAATTAGTTTATCCAGGCTTGCGGTAAAAGCACCATTCTTATTATGAAAAAGAATTTGTGCTTCTTTAAGATTTGCCATTCTCATTCTTGTCTCAGTCTTAAAGTATTTTTCAGCTTGTACTTCAGAAGAAGGATCAATTACAGCAACCTTGATTAAAAGAAAAGTTAGGATGGCTACAATAAAATATAAGCCAGCGTGTACGTACCAGGGATCTTCATTCTTAGAATTTTTGGAAAACATTTTTCCTCCGGAAAAAATATAATGTTAAACGTTAATCAATAAAAATGTACTTTTTAATTTTAGCTAATTTAGCTTCTCCAATGCCTTTTACATTCAAGAGCTCATTAATGTTTCGGAATCTCTTATGCTGTTCCCGATATTCAATAATTTTTTGAGCTGTTTTTTCCCCGATTCCGGGTAAGTTAACTAAATCCTCAAGTTTGGCAGAGTTAAGGTTAATACTTTTTTCAGCCGGTAAAACTTTTTTCTGAATATTATCAAAACTCTGACTGTTAAAATCTAAAACTTCCTGCTTATAATCAACCTCTTTATCATCACTTTTTTGAGAATTAATTAAAGAAGTATCTTTAGATGAACCATAAAATTTTTCATCCTCTTCTGAATAATCAAATATTTGATAGGGAACAGTCTCTTGCTTATCAAAAAACACTTTGTAACTTAATCCGAAAAGAAAGATAATTATAACAAAAAGAGAAATTTTTAACTCAGTTTGTGTTAGTCCTATTTTTTTTGAAAGTCGCTCGAGCATTCTATCCCCGAGTTATTCTTTTGATTATTTATTTACTTAGAAAGTTAACAATAACTGCTTAATTACAAACCAAATCTTTTAAAAAAACCTTTTTCGTTTTCTTTTTCGATTGTTTTGAAATTTGGTTGTTCTGCCAATTCCTTTAATAATTCTTTTTCTTTGTTACTAAGTTTCATTGGAATGTTTACCATAATTCTAACAATTTGATCACCACGACCTGAATGATTTAGATGTTTTATACCTTTATCACGCATCTTTAAAAGTTTACCAGATGGTGTGCCGGAATCAATTTTTAATCTTGCCTTTCCTACCAAAGTGGGAACATCAACCTCGGTTCCCATTACAGCTTCAGGAAAAGTTACTGTAAGATCATAAATAATATCATCCTCTTCTCTGATGAAATACTCGTGTTCTTCTTCTTTGAATACTACAATTATATCTCCGGGATGTCCGCCACGTTTTCCGGCATTTCCTTCGGCGCGCATTGTCATATAACTTCCTTCGTGTACACCTGCGGGAACATCAATCTTTACATTAGTTTCTTCATTAACTCTTCCATCACCCATGCATTTTTTACAGGGAGTATCAATCACTTCACCTTCGCCGTTGCAGTTTGCACAAGCTGTTATATTAACAAATTGTCCAAATACGGAACGAGAGACTGAACGTATTTCTCCCGAACCATTACAAATAGGGCATTTCTTTTTTGATGTACTACCTTCTGCACCCGATCCATTGCACTTATCGCATTTTGCTTGTTTTTTTATTTTAATTTTCTTGGATACACCTTCGGCAATTTCTTCAAGAGTAAGTCTCAATGTAACTTTTAGATCAGAACCTGGAATACCGCGCCCACGTTGTCTGCCGCGCTGTTGTCCGCCGCTAAAAAAGTCATCAAATATGGATGAACCACCGCCGCTGCCAAAAATATCAGAGAAGTGAGAAAAGATATCGTTAATGTCTGAAAATCCTTGTGAACCGTACTGACTGCCTCTAACTCCATCGTGACCAAATCTATCGTACTTTGCACGCTTGTCATCATTGTTCAATATCTCATAAGCTTCAGCAGCTTCTTTAAATTTTTCTTCTGATTCTTTATCTCCTGGATTTCTATCCGGATGATATTGCATTGCAAGTTTACGATATGCTTTCTTAAAATCATCTTTAGTTGCATTTCGTTCAACACCAAGTATTTCGTAATAATCTCTTTTAGTCATTAATTTCTTTTTCTTTTTGTGTGATATGAAAACTAATCTTCACTTACAATAACTTTTGCATGTCTTATTACTCGGTCTTTAAACATATATCCGGTTTCTAATTCATCAATAACTGTGTGCGGTGGAACAGAATCATCTGCTCTTTGCAATAATGCTTCATGGAATTCAACACTAAATGGTTTTCCAACAGATTCCATTTTTTTTACGCCTTGTTCATCAAGTATTTTTACAAATTTATTGTAAACAAGCTGAATGCCTTCTTTAATTTTTTGAACATCAGTTTCTTCAGTCATATGCTCAATTGATCTTTCAAGATCATCAACAGTTGGAAGTAACTTTATTATCAAAGATTCTGCAGCATATTTTAATAGATTTAACTGATCGTTTTCTGTTCTTCGTTTATAGTTTTCAAACTCAGCAGCTTTTCTTAAGGCTAGTTCTTTGTATTGATCTATTTCTTGTTCCAGTACTATAATTTTTTCTTCAATATTTTCAGATTGATTAGAAGCTTCGTTTTCAACCGGAACCTCATCATTAAGTTCTTGTTCTGTATTGATGTTTTCATTCAGATCTTCTTTGTTCTCATCTTTTTCTTTTTGTTTGGACATTAAAAATATATCTCCTTATTTATTTCCTGTTAAAACTTCTGATAACATATCTCCAAGATATGATACAATTGCAACAACTTTAGAGTACTCCATTCGTTTTGGACCAATAATTCCAACAGTTCCCGATGTTTCACCGAAAGTATATTCTTTAGTAATTAAACTATACTCATTAAATTTTTCTTCTTCATTTTCACTGCCGATTGAAATAAGGACATTATTTGTGTTATCAAATTTTTTCTTATCCATTATGTGAATAATTATATCTTTATCTTCAATCAGCTCGATTACACTTTGAAATTTTCCAGGGTCTTCAAACTCAGGCTGCTGAATAATATTTGTGGCACCGGTGATTACAAGTTTATCTTCTTTTTTATGATCTTTAAATATTTTATCAACTGAGTCAATAAAAAGTCTGATTATGGGTTTTTCGTTATCACCAATATCCGATAATCTATCTTTAAAAGTTTTTCTTATTTCTTGAAAGGTTAAACCGTTTAATCTTTCATTCAACAATGCTTCAACTTTTTGAAGTTTTTCACTTTCAACTTCTGTCTCAAACTCAAGAGTCATTGTTTTTACTAAACCTGATTTTATGCTAACCACAACAAGTAAGCGTGTTGACGAAAGAATGACTAATTGAATCTTTTCTAAAATACCATTATCCAAGGTTGGATAAGTAACACATGCAATTTGTTTTGTAATAGTGCTGAGTAACCTTGAAGCAATTTTTAATATCTCATCTGTCTCTAAAATATTTTGATCCAGATTTTTATCAATAATTCCTTTATCAGAACTTTTTAATTGCTGGATTTCCATCAGAGTATCTACATAATATCTATAACCTTTGTCAGTGGGAATTCTTCCAGCAGATGTGTGAGGATGGTTAATAAATCCTGAATCTTCCAAATCAGACATAATGTTACGAACCGTTGCTGGAGAAACACCAACGTCAAATCTTTTTGTGATATTTCTTGAACCAACCGGGGAAGCGGTTAAAATAAACTGCTGCACGATTGATTTTAGGATCGTTTTTTCTCTATTGTTCAGGTCTTCGAAAAGCATTATGCAAACATTTTTAAATTAGATTTAATTTTCAAGTATTAAATATATCAATAAATAAAAAAAATTCCGCAGATTTTAATATGCCCAAAAACACCGATTATCACCATTTTTTAAGTTTTGTATAAAATTGTTAATAGTGGTAAATTTTTTTGTGGAATTTTAATCAATATTTAAAGAAAATGAGAGTTTGTTTTGGATCAAACATATAAAGCAGCCGGTGTAGATATTGAAGCAGGTGAAAAGACTATAGATAAAATAAAAGGTTACGCTAAGTCTACATTTAATAAAAGTGTACTCGCAGATATCGGAATGTTTGGTGCGTTCTACGAGCCTGATTTTTCCGATTATAAAAATCCGGTATTAGTTTCAAGCGTTGATGGTGTTGGTACAAAATTAAAAGTTGCAATCGAAATGAATAAGCACGATACAATCGGTCAGGATTTGGTAAACCATTGTGTTAATGATATTTCTGTTTGCGGTGCAAAGCCGCTTTTCTTTTTGGATTATTATGCAACCGGGAAATTAAATCCTGATAAAGCTGCTGATGTAATTAAAGGCTTTTCCATCGCGTGTAAGGAAAATGATTGTGCTCTCATTGGCGGAGAAACGGCTGAGATGCCTGGTTTGTATCAGGCAGATGATTTTGATGTTTCGGGTACAATTGTAGGTGTTGTAGATAAATTAAAAATTATTGATGGTAAGAGAATTCAAAAGGGAGATTTGTTGATTGGATTTCCGTCTAATGGATTACATACAAATGGATATTCGCTTGCAAGAAATGTTTTACTTGGAAAATACAAGGTAACCGATTACGTTGAAGAAATTAAGAATAAAATCGGCGATGAGCTGCTTAAGATTCACAAATCTTATCTCCCTCTTATTACTACCTTACAAAATTCTGTTGATTTAAAAGGATTATCGCATATTACCGGCGGAGGAATTGTGGGAAATACTTCACGCATTATTCCTAAAGGATTGGATCTTCTTATTCACTGGGGTGCCTGGGAAATGCCAGCCATCTTTAAATTGATCCAACAAACAGGAAATATTTCTAGCGAAGAAATGCACAAAGTTTTTAATTGCGGTATTGGCTTGATAGCTGTTATTTCAAAAGATGATAAACTTCAGGTATTTCAAATTGCTCACGATCTACACGAGCATCCTTTGTTGATTGGCGAAGTAGTATAAAATGTTTATCGATACACACGCACATTTATTTTTTGAAAATTACAAAGATGATATTGATGATGTACTCAGACGTGCAGAAGAAAACGGAGTTGATTACATTGTTATTCCTGCAACAGATCTAAAAACTGCACGTGAAGCAATTACTCTCGCTGAAAAATATGTACAAGTTTACGCAACGGTAGGTGTTCATCCACACGATACAAAAGATTGGGATGAATCATTAATACTCGAAATTGAAAAACTTGCTAACCATCCTAAGGTTGTTGCGATTGGTGAAATAGGACTAGATTATTATTACGATTTTTCGCCGAAGGATCAGCAGATAAAAGCATTCAAATCTCAGCTTGATCTTGCAATTAAGCTTGATCTTCCCGTCGTTATTCATAACCGTGATTCAGATGAAAATATGATGGATATAATTCAAAGTTATTGCAGCACTGGTTTGAAAGCTCAGTTTCACTGCTTTANTGGTTCACTTGTAGATGCAACGGAATTTATGAAGATGAATCATTTTNTATCTTTTACGGGAAATATAACTTTCAAAAAAAGTGATGGACTAAGNGAGATTCTTAAACACATCGATTTAAATCACTTGATGCTTGAGACTGATTCACCATTTATGACCCCAATTCCGTTTCGTGGAAAAAGAAATGAACCATCATATGTTAGTTATGTTGCAAAGCAAGTAGCTGATGTTCATAATATATCCATTGAAGAAGTTGGAAGAATAACTTCGCTAAATACTTTTAGATTTTTTGGAATTGGGAAGGTTCCTAAAACTAGTTTTACTTATCTGATTGATAATTCATTATACATTAATGTTACAAATCGCTGTAATGCTGATTGTACTTTTTGCAGAAGGAAAGAGGATCCCTTCTTACGTGGTCATAATCTCGGAATGCAAAAATCTGAAGAACCAACCGCCCAAGTTTACATCAACGAGATTGGTGACTCTAAAAAATATGATGAAATTGTTTTTTGCGGATATGGTGAACCAACGATTCGATGGGGTATTGTTAAAGAAGTTGCAAAGTATGTTAAAGCAAATGGCGGCAAAACGCGAATTAACACTAATGGACATGGAAATATCATAAATAAAAAAGATATTACTCCTGAAATGAAAGATGTGATTGATGTTGTCTCGATTAGTTTTAATACATTCGATTCAAAACAATATGCAGAATTAATGCGCGTTAGCGAAGACCATTTTGAGGAGATGAAAAAGTTTGCTGCATTGGCTAAACCTTTTGTTCAAAAAGTTGTTATGAGTGTTGTTTCATTAGATGAAGTTGAAATAGAAAAATCGCGTAAAGTTGTTGAAGAAGAAATTGGTGTAGAGTTTAGAGTGCGAGAATATTTTTAGACTCATCTTTTAATATGTCATTCCCGAGAACACGGGAATCTATCCTAATATAAGGCACAATATGAAAAAAGTTTTTATCGTTCTTGTAATCTTTTGCATCTCATCTTTCCCTCAATCGTTAAAAACAAAACTAGATAATGTTTTAAAGGATAAATTCTTTGAAAGCTGTTTAGTTTCAATTCAGGCTGAAGATTTAACTACTAATAAAACCCTATACAAGAAAAACGAAAAAATTCTGCTTCGTCCTGCATCTAATATGAAAGTTATTACATCTGCTGCGGGATTATACTTTCTTGGTCCAGATTATGAATTTAAAACTGATTTGTATTATGACGGATATATTTCTTCCGATACGCTTTATGGAAATGTTTATGTAGTCGGTGGTTGCGATCCTGATTTTAAAACTCCGGATTTATATTACTTTGTTGACGCAATTAAATCCTTAAATGTATCAGTCATTAAAGGAAATATTTATGGCGATGTTTCATTTAAAGATTCTCTTTATTGGGGTAATGGTTGGATGTGGGATGATGATCCTTCAAGCGATGCACCATATTTAAGTGCGCTAAATCTTAATGATAATTGTGTAGAAGTGTTTTACAATGGTACGGAAGATGAGACTGAAATATTTCCTAAAACGAAATATGTTAATATTTTTAGAATTGAAAATAATGAAAAACTAATTGTCGATCGTAATTGGTTTGAAAAAAGGAATGATATCATAATCAAAGGTGAAAATGATGATAAAAAACATTATTTAAAAGTGAATATACTTGAACCTGCAAAATATTTTTTAACAGTTTTTTCTGAAATACTTGATTCAAATTCCGTCCATTTAAATGGAGATATAGGATTAAAAAACCTTCCAGAATCAGCAAAACAAATTTGTAGCTTTAAAAGAAAATTTGGCGATATCATAGAAAACTTGAACAAGACAAGTGATAATTTAAGTGCCGAAATGACTTTGTATGCTCTTGGTGATAAATATTCTGGTAAGCCTGCAACTGTGGACAGCGGAATACAATTTATAAATATGTTAATAGATTCAATTGGATTAAATCATAAAGATTATAGAATTGTTGATGGATCAGGTGTTTCACATTACAATGTTGTAAGTGCCGAACTTTTGTCTAAACTTCTAAAATATTTTTATGAAGAAATACCGGAACTTTATACAATCCTAATTGAATCATTTCCGATTGCAGGTGTTGATGGAACACTTGAAAATAGAATGCGAAAGACTGCGGCAGCAATTAATGTTCACGCAAAAACAGGAACTTTAACTGGAGTTAGCACTCTTTCAGGTTATTTGACGACGAAGACAAACCATACAGTTGCATTTTCTATTATGATGCAAAATTATGTTGGTACATCATCTAGAGCAAAAGAATTGCAGGATGAGATTTGTAGAATTTTGACTGAATATAAATAGCAATGTCATCTTGAGCCTGTCGAAAGATAGCGACTCATTCAATAAAAGAGGTCACACTTCGATGAACTCAGTGTGACAAAAAGTTTAAATTAAGACATAAATGAAAAAATCATATAAAGAATATATTATAACTGCTGAACCATTTAATGTAGAAATTCTCAGTTCTATTTTGTGGGAGTTGAATATAGATGGAATAAACGAAGAAGTTAATTGCTTAAAAGTTTTTGCTCAGGATGAAAATGTAACAGTTCAGACTATCGAGAATGAATTATTACATCTCAAAGAAAATAATCTCCTAAGAGAATTTAGTATCCAGGAAAATTATATAGTAGAAAAAAATTGGAATGAAGAATGGGAAAATAGCAGGGAAGTAATTCACGTTACAGATAGAATTGTAATCAAACCAACATTTAAAGAATATACTGAAAAGCCGAATGAAATTGTTTTAACTCTCGATCCCCAAATGTCTTTTGGAACTGGTGATCATCAAACAACAAAAATTTGCCTGATATTTGTAGAAAAATATTTAAAACCAGGAATGAAAGTACTTGATGCAGGTTCCGGTACTGCCATTCTTGGAATTGCAGCTGCAAAACTAGGAGCAGATAAAGTTATAGCTTTTGATATTGATGAGTGGTGTTTCGACAATGGAATTGAAAACGCTCAACTAAATGATGTTGTTAATAAAGTTGAGATTAGAAAGTGTGAGCTAAAAGATATTCCTGAAAAAGATTTTGATTTAATTATTGCGAACATCCAGAAAAATATTTTATTAGAACTCGCTGATGGATTTAGAGAAAGATTAAAACCGAATGGCATCTTACTTCTTTCTGGTTTGCTTGAAATGGATAGGGAAGCAATTAGTTCCAAATATTCTTCACTGGGTTTTAGTGAGTTAGATTTTATGCAAATGGATGACTGGATAGGAGTTGTCTATAAGGAAATTGGACACTGATCTTTAAGATTACTAATGATGAGTTATGATCATATTAAATCATAACCAATCATAAATATCAGCATACCATTTTTATTTTTGATAAATTATCTTTCCATCAAAAATAGTCATTTCAACTTTTACATCTTTTATTTTGACAGGATCAATTGTGAGGATATCATCGCTCAGAACAATTAAATCTGCAAGCTTGCCTACTTCGATACTGCCTTTAATATTTTCTTCAAAAGAAGCGTAAGCAGAATTTATAGTATAACACTTAATTGCTTCCTCAACGGAAATTTTTTGCTCCGGTATCCAGCCATCGAAATTTTTATTATCCAAAGTTCTGCGAGTAACTGCAGCATAAAGTCCAAGTAAGGGATTTAATGGAGCGACGTACCAATCAGTGCCAAAACACATTTTAACCCCGGCATCCAAAAAAGATTTGAAAGGATAAGTATATTTTATTCTTTCAGGTCCGATTCTTTTCTCTGCCCAAACACCGTCATCAATACAATGATATGGTTGAACTGAAGCAATTACACCTAACTCAGCAAATCTGGGGATATCTTCAAATCTAACGTGTTGAGCATGCTCAAGCCTAAATCGTCTATCCCATTTAGGATTTTGAATGGTAATCTTTTCAAATAGATCTAACATATAAGAATTTGCCTTATCACCAATAGCATGGACAGAAAGCTGCAAATGATTTTTATCAGCATCAGCACACCACTTTTCCATACTACCGTCTGTTATAATATCCATTGCTAAACCTGTTGTAAGAGTATCCTGATCATATCTTTCAAAAAACCATGCGGTACTTGAACCAAGCGAACCATCAGCAAAAGCTTTTAACGATCCCATTTTAATATATTCATCACCATATCCAACTTTTATGTTATTCTTAACGTGGTCTTGATAATCAGAAATTGGCCATCGAGTAAAAATTCTGCTCGTAAGTTTACCCCCATCTTTAGCTTTTTGGAATACCATGAGAGCATCTGAGTAAGTAATATCCTGAACACTGGTTATTCCTAATCTTTTAGCTTCATCAAGAGCTGCAAGAAGTGCTTCGTAATTTTCTTCCGCAGTTGGCACAGGAATCAATTTATTTATTAAGTACATCGCATTGTCTTTAAGCACACCAGTTGGTTCACCCGTTAAAGGATCTTTTACAATCAAACCGCCATCGGGACTTTTTGTATCTTTTGTAATTCCTGCCATTTTAAGAGCAAGCGAATTTGCAACACCCATATGTCCATCTAATCTATCAACAAAAATAGGTTGGTTACTCACTGCTTCATCAATCATTTCTTTTGTGGGAAGATCATTTACTTCCCATTTTTCATGATCCCAATAGCCTCCGGTAATCCACTTATTTGGAAATTTTGCAGCATAATCTTTTAAGATTTGTTTAAATTCTGTTGTTGAATTTGAGGGACGTAAATCAATCCCTAACAAATATAATCCCCCGCCGATAAAGTGAACATGATTATCAATAAAACCAGGCATCATAAGCTTGCCTTCAAGATCAATTACATTTGTATTTACATCAATAAATTGTTTTGCTTCATCATCTGAACCGACAAAAACAATTCTGTTTTCCTCGACTACAACCGACTGAGCCAAAGGTTGCTTTTCATTTACGGTGTAAATCTTTCCATTGATAAATGCTGTTTTCATTTGCTGTGCCTCTGATGATATTAGTGCAATTATAAGCAGTGGGAGCATTGTAATTATTTTCATTTTCAACTCTTTCCTTTAGACTGAAAATATTTATAAAAATTCTATCTAATTTAATGTGATTATAAGTTGAATAAAAGAAGTTCATAAAAGTTATTTCATAATACTGTTGTAGAGTGATTGTGCTTTTCCAAAATCCCATTCTTACTGCCTAACATTAGCATCAATTGAAGAAAATTTTTATGTTCACACATAGAAAATTATTACTTAAGGGAGAAAATGAATTTAGATGTTTTAATCTTTGGTGCTCATCCTGATGATGCAGAACTTGCTATGGGAGGAACAATTGCAAAACTTACCAAGGGCGATCTCAAAATCGGTATTATTGATTTAACTCGAGGTGAACTTGGTACAAGAGGAACTGCTGAAACCAGACAGCAGGAAGCTTTTAATGCGGCTATCCTGTTAAAAACTTCTATGAGAGAAAATCTTGAAATGCCTGATGGTGATATAAGAAACTCTGAAGAAAATTTGATGAAGGTGATAATTGAAATTAGAAAGTTCAAACCTAAAATTATCTTTGCGCCATATTTTAATGATCGTCATCCAGATCATATTGATGCAAGCCATTTAATTAAACGTGCAATATTCTCCACCGGTTTAAGTAAAATAAAAACTTTTGATAAAGAAGTTCCACAAAATCATTACAGACCAGAAAAATTGTTTTACTATATGCAGACTTACACCTTTGAACCAACTTTTATTATTGATATTTCGGATACTTTTGATTTAAAAATGAAAGCTATTGAATGTTACGGCACTCAATTCCACAATCCAAAAAGCAAAGAGCCAGAAACATTTATCAGCAAACCTGAATTTCTTAATTACATAAAATCACGAGCGGAATTTTATGGTTTTTCAATCGGGAAGACGTTCGGGGAACCGTTTTTTTGTGAAGAGAAAATTGAATTAGATTTGCTTAATATGTTAAGAAAAAACTGATTACATTTTAATAACATTTTAATTAAATTAAATTTAGTTGATTAAAAATCTTAATATTTTAAAAAGGTAAAGTTATGATAAGAAAAGTTAAACTTATGGAAGAGCTTGTATCGATTGGAATAAAAAACACTCGTGAAGTATTTTATAATTATGGCACTCCAGCTCTTTATGAACAGGTTATCAGGAGAAGAGAGGGATTACTATCACATCTTGGTCCGCTAGTAGTTAGAACCGGATATCACACCGGAAGGAGTCCGAATGACAAATTTACTGTTCGGGAATCATCAAGCGAACAAAATGTTTGGTGGGGAAAAGTAAACAAAGGAATGTCTGAAGAATGTTTTGAAAGAATATATTTTAAAATGATGGCATACATTCAAGGAAAAGATCTTTATGTAGAAGATTGCTACGTTAGTGCTGATCCGAAATACAAACTTGGTATAAGGGTAATCACTGAAAATGCGTGGCATAATTTATTTGCCCGTAATATGTTTCGACGCTATAAATCTGAGGAAGAGCTTAATAATCATGAAACCAATTTTACAATCATTCATACGCCAAATTTCCATGCAGATAGGGAAGTTGACTGCACAAACTCAGAAGTGTTTGTAATCGTAAACTTTGCAAAAAAAATAGTCTTAATTGGCGGGTCGAGTTATGCTGGAGAAATAAAAAAATCAATTTTTTCAATAATGAATTATCTTATGCCGCTTCGTAATGTTATGTCTATGCACTGTTCATCAAATCTGGGTAAAGATGGTGATGTTGCAATTTTCTTCGGATTAAGCGGAACAGGTAAAACAACTTTATCTGCAGATCCGAACAGAAAATTAATTGGTGATGATGAACATGGCTGGAGTGATGATGGAGTTTTTAATTATGAAGGCGGTTGCTATGCAAAAGTGATAAAACTTTCTGAAGAAGCCGAACCGGATATCTTTGAGTGTACAAGAAAGTTTGGAACTATTCTTGAAAACGTTCAGATTAATTCTCAAACAAGAAGATTAGATCTTGATGATGATACTTTTACTGAAAATACACGGGCGGCATATCCGCTTACTCATCTTCCCAATATCGTTGAGGAAGGTCGGGCGGGTCATCCAAAAAATATTATAATGCTTACTGCTGATGCATTTGGTGTGCTTCCGCCAATCTCAAAATTAACTACTGAACAAGCAATGTACCATTTCATATCCGGCTATACCGCAAAAGTTGCAGGAACGGAAAAAGGAATTACCGAACCAAAAGCTACGTTTAGCACCTGTTTTGGGGCTCCATTTATGGTTCTTCATCCGAATGTTTATGCAAAATTGCTTGGAGAAAAAATAGAGAAACATAATTCTAGTTGTTGGTTAGTTAATACCGGCTGGACTGGCGGACCCTACGGAGTCGGCAGTAGAATGAAAATTAAATATACTAGAGCTATGCTTACAGCAGCATTAGAAGGCAGCCTGGAGAATGTAGAATATGTTAAAGATCCAGTTTTTAATTTGATGATACCCACAACATGTCCCGGTGTACCTTCTGAAATTCTTAATCCTAAAAATACATGGGCTGATAAAAATGCTTATGATGAACAGGCTAAAAAACTTGCTAAAATGTTTGTCGAAAATTTTAATGAATATGCTGAAGGTACTTCTGACTCGATTAAAAATGCAGGACCTAATAGATTTTAATTTCATTTTAATGGGATCGGCTTTATTCCGGTCCTATTCTTTAATAATATGATCATCAATTTTATTGATTCTTACTAAAACTACTTTTAACTTCCTTTAAGAATTTTACTGAATCTTATCATCATAGGAGTATTATATGCCAGAAAAAAAACTAACCGGTGAAGTTTATTATCCAACAAAAGAAATTATGGACTATGCTCATGCCAAATGTGAGGGTTTATACAAATTAGCCGAAAAAGATACGCTTGGATTTTGGGAGAAGGAAGCAAATAATCTTTTCTGGCATAAGAAGTGGGATAAAGTTTTAGATGATTCTAAAAAACCTTTTTATAAATGGTTTATGGGTGCTAAAACAAATATCTCGTATAACTGTCTGGATGTTCATGTTAAAACCCCTCGTAGAAATAAGCTTGCCCTAATTTGGGAAGGGGAGAACGGTGACTTTAAGGCGTTCTCATATTTTGCTCTGCATCGAGATACCTGCAAGTTTGCAAATGTTTTAAAAAGTCTTGGCGTAAAAAAAGGTGACCGCGTAACTCTTTATATGGGCAGGGTTCCTGAATTGATAGTTGGCATGTTAGCCTGTGCACGTATTGGTGCTATCCACTCTGTTGTGTACGGCGGTTTTTCTGTTGAGGCTCTTCATGAAAGATTAGAAGACAGCCAGTCTAAAATATTAATAGTTGCCGATGGCGCTTTCCAAAGAGGCAAAATAGTTGAACTCAAAAAAATTGCTGATGAAGCATTGCAGCGTGCAGCAACTGTTGAAAGTGTTTTAGTTGTGAAGCGTACCGGTCATCAAATCAATATGGAATCCGGCCGTGATATGTGGTATCACGAATTAATGAATCTCCCCATCGCAAATAATTCTGAAAGTCTTGAAATTGTTGATGCAGAACATCCGCTATTTTTACTTTACACATCAGGAACAACGGGAAAACCAAAAGCCATTTTGCACACACACGGCGGATACATGGTTGGTACCTATACTACTTTAAAATATGTATTTGATATCCATGAAGAAGATCGTTTTTGGTGTGCGGCTGATCCTGGTTGGATAACGGGACACAGTTATATCGTATATGGTCCTCTGTTAAATGGTGCAACATCTTTTATGTATGAAGGTGCGCCAACTTATCCGTATCCTCATCGATGGTGGCAAATGATTGAGCGGTATGGAATAAATATTCTGTATACTGCTCCTACTGCGATCAGAGGATTGATGCGGTTTGGTGATGCCTGGCCTAATCGTTACAATCTTTCTTCACTAAGATTACTCGGCAGTGTTGGTGAACCAATAAATCCTGAAGCATGGAAGTGGTATCACCGCGTTATTGGAAAAGAAAAATGTCCGATTATGGATACATGGTGGCAGACAGAAACCGGAATGTTTATGATAACTCCAATGCCTTGTACTCCGTTAAAACCTGGTTCGGGAACAAAACCATTTCCTGGTTTGGTTATGGATATTGTTGATGAGGAGGGAAAATCTGTAAAACCAAATGAAGAAGGTTATCTTGTAATTAAAACTCCTTGGCCTGCAATGTTAAGAAATGTTTGGAATGATCCTGATAGATATGTTGAGCAGTATTGGACGCGCTTTCCGGGAATGTATATGACCGGTGATTCTGCTCGAAGAGACAAGGATGGATATTTTTGGATAATCGGAAGAGTTGATGATGTATTAAAAGTTTCAGGCTATAGATTAGGAACAGCAGAAATAGAGAGTGCACTTGTTAGTCATCCTTCAGTTGCAGAAGCTGCTGCAATTGGCCTGCCGCATGAAGTGAAAGGAAATGCAATTCATTGTTATGTTATTCTTAGATCAGGATTCGCAAAATCGGATAAATTAGTTGAAGAATTAAGACAGCATGTTGGACACGAAGTTGGTCCGATTGCAAAACCTGAACAGATCGAGATAGTTGATTCATTACCAAAAACTCGAAGTGGAAAAATTATGCGAAGAGTTTTGAAAGCTAAGGCATTAGGTTTAGACCCTGGCAATTTGAGTACACTTGAAGATTAATAAAAAGGGGTCTTTCCAGACCCCTTTTTTTATTAAACAAATTTCATAATTAAATAGATTACTAGAATTGGAATTCCTAAAAATAAAATTCCTTGTATATAATCTTTAATTGCTGAGGATTTATCCTCATTTTTTTTAATCTCTTT
>BS_KBA_SWE02_21mDRAFT_10000265_pt1 | contig 18807 bp, 14 predicted proteins | sample BalSeasSWE02_21m_FD_9196 | JGI IMG/M metagenome (IMG submission 9196)
AGGCAACTGTTCCCAGCGTGATTCGCTCACCCCGGCTGTTGTACAGCGGCAGGTTAGCCAACTGTTCGATGGATTGCTTGTCATCTTCACGGAAAGCCAGGCGCACGGTTATATCGCTGCTTTCGCCGCGGTACTCACGCAGGACTTCACCGCGCATGGCGATGGCCACGGCACTGGCAACCTCGCGTGCGGTCAGACCAGCATTGGCGGACCGGTCCCTGTCCACAGAAATACGAACTTCCCTTTCGCCGGTCTCGCTGTCAGAACGCAGGTCTTTCAGTCCCTCGACGTTGCCCAATACCCGGATCACATCCTTGGTCAGTTCCTGCAGGTGGGTAGTGGAGTCACCCATTAGCTGAATGCTAAAACCGCTTGCGCCGCCGCCATCCTGGTCAAACTTGAAGCTGGGCTTGCCGATGATGATCTCGGGCATGCCTTCCTCAATGCGTTTGATTATCTCCCTGGTTGGGAGAGTGGCATCTTCCTCGGGAGTAAGCAGAAGCAAGGACTGCGCTCGGGCGGGGTCGAAATAGCTGTACACCGAGGCAATATTGAATTCTTCCTGGTGCGCGAACCAGAAGTCTTCCATCTTGTTCACCGCTTCTTCCATACGCTCGAGTGCATGCTCCCCTTCGATGTGGTAGTCCATGAACAGCCGCCGCGAGCTTTCCTGGGGGAAGGTGTCGAAATTCACCAATTGCATGGGGATAAAGCTGGTTCCCACCACCACGAGAATCCCCAGCCCGGTCCAAGCCGGATGTTTCTGGGTCCAGTGCAGGATACGCATGTAGCTCACACTGGCTTTGAGCATCAGATTGCCCTGCTTGGGAGAGGGCGGAGGCGGTACCCTGGCTGCCAGCATTGGGACCAGGGTCTGGGCAATCAGCAGCGAGGCAACCAGGGCAACCATGATAGTCAGGGCCACGTGGCCGAGAAACACCGTGATGTCGACCTTGGCGCCAAACATGATGGGTGCGAACACGATTATTGAGGTCGCAGTGCCGGCGATGACGGCCAGACCCACCTCGTTTACGCCTTTCAAGGTAGCGGCCAGCGGATTACCCGGGTCTAGCTGGCGGTGACGGAAGATGCTCTCGGTGACTACCACCGCGTTGTCCACCAACATGCCTACCCCCAACATCAGTCCCATCATGGACAGGATATTCAGGGACAGTCCCGCAAAGTACATGACAGCCAGGGTGATCAGCAGGGAGAAGGGTACCGAGGCCGCCACAATCAGGGTCGTGGTCACCTGGCGTAGAAACAGATAAAGAACCGTGATGGCGAGCAGCAGGCCCATTAAGCCGGCCGTCAGCAGGTCATGCAGGGATTCCTTCACGTTATCCGCCTGGTTGTCCAGGTCGAAAATCTTGATGCCACGCATCTGCGGCAACTCGCCGACGCGCGCGACTTCCGCCTTCACCCGGTCTGCCACTTCCACCATGTTGGAACCGGTGGCTTTGTATACGTTAAGGCCAATGGCGAAATTGCGGTCCAGGTGACGACCGTAGTTGCGCTCTGCGCTGCGCATCTCCACCTGGGCAACATCGCCCAGGCGAAGATTGCTGTCGTTGATCACCAGGTCACGAATCTGCTCCAGCGAGGTGAATTCTCCGCGGGGGCGCACACTGAAGCGTTGTCCTGACTGGGTGATACGCCCCGCGCTGACCGAGAAATTGCTTTTCTCCAATAGCTGTAGCAGAGCATTGATGTCCACCCCGTGGGCCGCCAGGCGATCGGAATCCAGCAGTATTCTGACTTCCTTTTTTTCTACCCCTTGCAACTCGGTTTTCGAAACACCGTCCAGGCGTTCTATCCTGCGCTTGAGCAGGCGATCCAGCATGTCGTAGCTATCACTCAGGTCGCGGTCACTGGAGACACGAAGCGTCAGCATGGGCTGATCACCGGTAGATCCAGTGAAAACCAGCACCCGTTTAACATCGGCAGGCAATTGATTGCGTATTGCGTCCACCTTGGCGCGAGCGTCTATGCCCTTGGCTGAGACTTCTTCGTCCCAGTCAAACTGGAGAAAAATCTCGGCCATGTCCTGGGTGGACCTCGAGTTCATTTCCTTCACGCCGGCCAGGGTGGCCAGCGCTTCTTCAATGGGTCTAGTGATCAGCTCCTCGACCTCTTCGGGCGTGGAGCCGGGGTAGGGCACCTGGATGAAGATTCCCGGGAACTCAATGTCCGGGAATTTCTCCAGGGGCAGCAACCGAGTCGCAATGGCTCCAACCAACGCCAGGGCCACGAATGCCATGACTGTGGTAACCGGTCTGCGCAGGGCAATCTCGGTGTGTTTCATCTTGCCTCCCGGCCTAGTTCTGCTGCACGGCGTTACCCTCAGACGCTGTATTCCAGGTTTTCCTGTCCATCAGGGAGTACATCACGGGGATGACTACCAGGGTCAGTAACGTGGACACCAGCAATCCTCCGATCACGGTGATGGCCATGGGAGTACGCACCTCCGAGCCTTCACCGAAACCGATGGCCATGGGTAATAAACCCAGAACCGTGGTCAGGGTTGTCATCATGATCGGCCGCAGTCGCGCCTTGCCGGCATCAAGTATCGCCTGGTGTTTTTCTATGCCCCTGGATCGAAGCTGGTTGATCATATCTACCAGCACAATGGCGTTATTGACTACGATACCTGCCAGCATAATGACGCCTATCAGAGCCACTACGTTGACNGTGGTGTCGGTGAGATACAGGGCCAGCACGGCGCCGACCAGCGCCAGCGGAATGGTGAACAGGATGACAAATGGATGGATCAGGGACTCGAACTGCGAGGCCATGACCAGGTAGACCAGAAATACCGCCAACGCCAGGGCGAATTGCATGGATTCGAAGGATTCCTGCATTTCCTCGCTTTGACCGGCAACGCTGGCGGAAATGCCGGGTGGCAAGGCGATCTGCGCAACCAGTTGCTGCAGTTCAGTGACCGCTGTGCCCAGGTCACCATAGCTGACGCTGGCGCTGATAATACCCACGCGTTCCTGGGCAATTCGGCGAATTTCCGAAGGCCCCCTGGCGATGAATACATCGGCCACCGCACCCAGGGTTACTGGACGGTCACTGGCGGGATTGACGATGAGGTTTCGAATGTCCTCCACCGAGGCTTTCTGAGTGTCCACGCTGCGTACCAATACATCGATCTTCTTGTCGCGCCAAGTGTAGCGAGTGGCCAGCTCGCCACGCACATTTGCCACCACCCGGTCGGCAATGTCGCGAACAGTCAATCCCAGTTTGGCGGCTCTTTCCTGATCAAAAATGATCTGGATCTCGGGGTTGCCTTCTTCGATCGTGCTCTTGATATCGGAGAAGCGATCCGATCCGGACATGGCGCGCACAATCTGAGTACTGATCTTTGTCAGTTGTGCCAGGTCATATCCTGAGACCTGGATTTGCAGGGGTTCGCTGAAGCTGAAAAGGGAAGGGCGTGAGAATTCATATTGCATGCCGGGAAGCTTGTGCATTTGTCCGCGCATGGCGTTCATGACTTGATCCTCGGTTTCCCGACCGGCGCCCTTTTTCAGCGTGACTGCGATACTTCCCGTGTGTTCACCAGCGTCCACCGGGTTGGCGTCCAGGCGGTTGCCGGTTCCGGCGACCGAGTAGGCCATGGCCACTTGCTCCAGTTCGCTGGTCTGCTGTTGCACTTCAAGCACCGCCCTGTCGGTCTCGGCTAGCGGGGAGCCTGGCGGGAGGCGAATATCAACTGTGAATTCACCCTGGGAGAGCTGTGGAATCAGCTCGGTGCCCAGCCGCGGGACCAGACTCATGGTCAGGACAAACACGGTGGTAGCGAAGAGCATGACCAATCCGCGGCGCCTCAGGGCCCATCCCAGTATTCCCGGATAAATTCTGGCGGTGGCGTCGTACATGCCGCGCAAAGCCACCGAGGGCACATACATGAGCTTGGCGGTGACCCAGCTGATCCCCGCGAACAACCAGCGGAACAATCTGACCACGAACACGGTCGCCAGGGTCAGAAACGCCCCCACCCATTTCAGCGACGCTCCCACCCTTGCCATAATCGCGGCCACCCGGGGGAAGCGTCGCGGGGGAACCTCAGCAGGCTGGTCTTGATCGCCTTTTGTCGGAGTTTCATCAAGCTGGTCATGATAACGTTGGCCGGAACCCATGGCGGCCAGCATGGGTATCAGTGTCAGGGCTACTACCAGCGAAAAAGCCAGGGCAAAGGAAACGGTCAGGGCCTGGTCCTTGAACAACTGGCCGGCCACTCCACTGATAAATATCATCGGGAAGAACACGGCCACAGTGGTCAACGTGGATGCAGTCACTGCCATGGCCACTTCTGCGGTGCCAGAGCGCGCCGCTTCAAGCACATCCTCGCCTTCCTCCCGCTTGCGAACAATGTTCTCCAGCACCACGATCGAGTTGTCCACCAGCATGCCGACCGCCAGGGCAATGCCTCCGAGGGACATTATGTTCAGAGTCACGTCGCTGGAATACATCAGCAGGAATGTACCAATCACCGATACCGGGATCGCAAGGCCGATAATCAGGGTGGCCCGCGCGTCGCGCAAAAATCCGTACAGCACAATGATGGCCAAAAGGCCGCCGCCAAGGGCCGCCGAGGTTACCTGGCTGATGGCAGCCGAAATAAAGGTGGACTGATCGTAAACGGTGGTCAGCTCAAGGTTCTCCGGTAGGGATTTGCGTACCCGCTCCAGCTGCCCCTTGACTCTATCCGCGACCTGCACGGTGTTAGCGTCACCTTCCTTGTACACAGCAAGTTCCACGGACTCTCTACCATCGACCCGGGTGATGGCTTCGCGTTCCTTGTAGCCACGGGTAACACTCGCAATGTCTCTAAGGTAAACCGGCCGGCCCTCGACATTAGCCACGATGGAATCGGCCATTTGCTCAACCGAGGTAAACTCATTGATGGTGCGTACGAGGAATCGTTGGTTGCCTTGTTCCAGGCGTCCGCCCGACAGATTTACGTTCTCGGCCCTCAGTCGACTGGCAATCTGGTCAATGCTCAGACCGAGCTGGGACAGTCGTTGCTGGTCAACACGCACCTGGATTTCGTCCTTCAAGCCACCGCTGACCTTCACCGCTGCTGTGCCTTCCACCGCCTCCAGGTCGGTCTTCAATCTATCCTCGGCCAGTCGGCGCAGGGCCTTCAGGCGTCCCTCGCTGCTCTCGGCAGTGCCGTCGGCCTGCTTGTCTCTTAGCGCAAGCCGGAGTATGGGTTCGTTGGAGGGGTCGAACCGCAGCAACATGGGCCGCCCGGCTTCCAGCGGCAACTGCAGGAGGTCCAGCTTCTCACGTACATCCACGCCCGAAATATCCATGTCCGTGCCCCAGAGGAATTCCAGGATGACGTCGGACTGACCCGAGCGGGAAACAGACCTCACCAGGCGTACATTCTTGATGATGCCTACTGTTTCCTCGATCGGCTTGGTGATCAGATTTTCTACTTCCAGGGGAGCGCCACCGACGAGTTCCGTGCGTATGGTTATGGTCGGGTAGGAGATATCGGGAAGCAGATTCAGCTTCAAACGTGACAGAGACACCATGCCAAACAGCACGATTGCAACCGTAAACATCGCTATGGTGACTCGTCGTTCTGTGGCGATTTCAATGAACCGGCGCATAGTTGGTCCCTAGTTTGGTTAATGGGCACGCGGGCTACCCACTGATCCGATTATTGTTTGTCGTCTTCGGCGTCGGCGTCAGGCTTGTCTGCGTCAGGCTTGTTGCATGCCTGGTCGCCCAGCTCCGGGGATTCGTTCACTATCTGGACCTTGGCTCCATCCTTCAGGCCGGCTTGGCCTAACAGCACAAAGCGGTCCTCATCAGATAGCCCGGAAAGTACTTCTACCTGCCCATCCCGGCTAATGCCCGTACTCAGTTGTCGTCGCACAGCCTTGCAATCCTGGATCAGGAAGACGGCTTCTTCCTCGCCATCGACAACGATGGCCTCGCGGGGAATCAGCAAGGCGTCGTCATGAATTTCGTGCACAATGTGCACCCGTCCGAACATACCTGGCTTGAGATTCCGGCTGGGGTCGTCCACCTCGATGGTGATTTTGAAAGTGCCGCTCGCGGGATCAATGATGGGGCTGACCCTGGCAACATCTGCCGGGAATCGTTGTCCCTTGAGCGCGTCGACTTCCACCATCGATGACTGTCCCGGATGAATTTTCCGGTATTCCTTTTCCGGCGCATGCAAGTAGATGATCAGCGGTTTCAGGGTGGTGACATGAAAGGTCCTGTCACCGGCGCTGAGTGTGTTGCCCACCTTGATGAAGCGCTCTGCGACAACACCTTCGATTGGGGCCCGGAGTTCGGTGTAAGACAATTCCAGTTTCGCTCGATCATAACCGGCCCTTAGCGCATCCAGTTCGTACTTGATGCTTTCAAAAGCCCCAACGCTGACCAGTCCCTTGTCGTGCAGGTCGAGGTTGCGCTNGTATTCGCGCTCCAACTTGTTCATGTTGGCCTCGGTCTGTTTCAACTCCAGGCGCAGGCGATCGCCGTCCAGTACCGCCAACACCTGGCCTGCCTTGACCTCGTCTCCTTCTTCAACCAGTAATTGGCGAACCTCGCCGCCAACCTTGGCTATGACGTCGGCTTCGGCGGAAGCCTCTATGGATGCAGTGCCGGAATAGGTTGCCAGCATCTGGCCGCGGGCGGGGGAGGTCACTTCGACCGGTACGGGCGGGGATTCTTCCTTGTTCTCGCCTTTCTTGCCGTCGGCGGTCTTGCCCTCCGGACCGTTACCCTGGCAGCCCGCCAGAAATGAGAGTGCCAGCAGGCACGCACCCAGGTGTTTAATGGAGATCCGCATTACAGATTCCTTATGGCTATTTGGTGATTTCGGCTCTGCATTTTGGCTCCGCAGTTTAAGGTGTCCTGCCCAATTAGCCAGCATCGAGTTCCAGGTTTTTCGCAGCCGCAACCGGTGTTCCCTCTCTGAGGCTGCTGCTTCCCGACAGGATGACAGTCTCATGGCTCTCCAGGCCGGCCAGAATTTCGGTCATCCCTGCATCGGATATTCCCGTTTGTATCACTCTCCTTCTTGCTTCACCATCGGTCACCACGTAGACCACGGTATCAGTGTCTTCATGAATGATTGCCGTTTGCGGCAGCAACATGACATTGTCATGCCGCTCAACTGCAATCTGGACGCGGGAAAACATGCCTGCTGCAATCCCGTGTTGTGGGGCATTCATCGACAACTGGACCCGGAAGGTACCGGTCGCGGGGTCCACAGTCGGGCTAATTCGGCTGACAACTGCCTCCTGGCTCAGACCAGGCAGGGCGTCAAATTGCAGAGACGCCACCTGGCCGACGTCGAATTTGCCCAATTCCGACTGGGGGACTTGTATCCGCGCCAGCAAGGAGGCGGGGTCGGTGATCCACATGACCGGGTTTCCTTCAGATAGGGTCTGTCCAACCTTAACCATGCGTTCGACGACGATGCCCGAGATGGGCGCAACGATCCGGGTGTAACTGTATTGAAGTTCGGCCAGTTCGTGGGCGGCGCGGAGAGCCTCCATCCTGAACCTCAGGTCCTCGAAATTGGTGGCTGCCACCAGGCCCTTTTCATTGAGCTCAATCTGTCGGCGGTATTCCTGCTCAAGCTTGGCCAGGTTGGCGCGCGTCTTGAGGCTGTCGAGACGCAACCTTTCCCCGTCCAGAGTTACCAACAGGTCGCCGGCACGAACAAATTGACCTTCCTCTACATGAATTCCCCGAATTTCCCCACTCGCACGGGCACTGACCAGGGCCTCGACGTCGGCCTCAAGTGTGGTCGTGGAGAGGTAGCGGGCAGAAATGCTCCCGGCAACCGGTTGTGTCATCTCGACCGAAAGGCGCACAAGGGCTTCCTGGGAGGCGTCTGTTGCCCCCACGCTGGCTTCACCGGTTCCACAAGCCTGTAAAAAGGGCAGCAGACAGCAACTTAGACCAGCGAGAAGTCTTTGATTTTTCATGATTTGTTATCATCCTCATTGATGGTCTGATCGAATACTGAATTAAGTAAATCGGTGTTGTAGTGAAGTATAACACTAAAAACCAGATTGACAAGCCTCATTGTGGTGTTTCGGTAAAACTGGAACGTTGCCCTAACGGGTGGTGACCGGACTGACCCCATCTTCAAGTCCTGTGACAACGGCAGTCCCTGGAAGTTTCAGGAAATCCGGGTCACGGCCACAAAAAAGCGGGCCAACGGTTCCCCGTCGACCCGCTCGTGTTCGGTCGTCTAGTTTGTCTCGGCGACCTGGGCGGCGGCTTTAAGCACCGATCTGGATTGCAAATTGATCATGTCTATCACTATTTGCTCGGTTTCACCGAGGATCACGTCAGGACTTTCTTCGTCCTCTACCAGGCTGCCAGGCAAGCCCTGGCCATGCCCCGGCACTGATGGGTCAGTCGGCGCGCTTTCTACCGAATCTTCTGGCTCACCCGCCGTCAGTTCTTCGTCTGCTGTGCCACTATTTGCATTCTGTTTGTCGCGTTCGGCCTTGCGCACTGCAAGATTCAGCGAAACAGTCTTGCTCGCCCGGGCCTCCTCGAAACTGGCGAATTCACCGAGCAGGGCCTGGAATCCCGGATCTGTTGCAGCCCGCTCGCGGTGTAGTTCGTTCAGAATCGGCAGTTCCTGGTCCGGCACAGTGTTGCCCGGTTTGAACGGTGAGCCATTGATCTGGTCCCAGGGCATGGCGGTCTTTTGCGAGCTTTCTCCTACCGACGCCATGTCGATAGCTGAGGGCAGTTCAATGTCAGGACTAACGCCACGGTTCTGGGTGCTTCCACCGGTGACCCGGTAGTACTTGCCTATGGTCAGTGTAAGTTGGCCAAACCCCGGACTTTCTGAACGCTTGTAACGATCCAGGCTGAACAGGTTTTGCACGGTGCCTTTGCCATAGGTTTGCTGGCCTACAACTACACCGCGTTTGTAATCCTGGATGGCAGCGGCAAAGATTTCCGAGGCCGAGGCGCTAAAACGATTCACCAAAACAGCCAACGGTCCGTCGTAGGCGATGTCAGGATCTGCATCATTAAGCACTTCGATACGGCCATTGGTGTGACGTAGTTGAACGACCGGACCGCTGCCGATAAAAAGGCCGCTTAATGATTGAGCTTCTTGCAGGTGGCCACCACCATTATTGCGCAAATCCAGTACCAGCCCATCCATACCGTCTGCCTTGAGTTCCTCCACCAGCCTGCGCACATCGCGTGTAGTGCTGGTGTAGTTTTCGTCACCAGCGATCAGGGCCTGGAAGTCCAGGTAAAAACTGGGCACCTCCACCACGCCGATTCGCAGGGTTTGGTCCCCGCGTTGCACCTCGACCATTTTTTTCTGAGCGGCCTGGGCCTCCAGCTTGATTTTGTCGCGGGTCAATTCAAGCACGAATTGCCCGGATCCTGGCGCGGCTCCGGCGGGCAGAATATGCAGGTTTACCCGCGTGCCGCCAGGACCACGAATGAGATCGACCACGTCATCCAGCCGCCAGCCGATCACATCGACCAGGTCCCCGTCTTCCTGGCCCACTGCCGTTATTCGGTCATTTTGCTTGAGCGTGCCATTGATGGCAGCCGGACCACCCGGGATGACATTCATGATCGTTACGTAATCGTCGATCAATTGCAGGGAGGCCCCGATGCCGTCATAGGACAGGCTCATCTGGATGCGGTATTCCTCCGAGTTTCGCGGTGACATGTAGCTGGAATGGGGGTCCAGTGTATGGGTAAACGCATTCATGTATATTTCGAACACATCGTCTGCCTTGACCTGGGTGATACGTGTCAACACCCTCTGGTAGCGCTTGCCAAGGATATCCTGGATTTCCGTCCAGGGCTTATCGGTAAGGGCCAGGCTCAGGGCGTCATTCTTTACCCTCATACGCCATAGTTCATCAAGCTCGGCGATGTCCTTCGCCCAGTGGGATTCGCTGCGGTCGTAGGCAAATTCTTCGTTCAGACTGAAATCCGGCTCGTTTTTCAATAGTCCAAGTACGTACTCCAGCCGCTCACTTGCCCGAGTCTGATAGATGTCGAACATACGAAAGGCGATATCCACTTGTCCCGTGCGCAGGCTATCTTCCAACTGGTAACGCCCGGGCTCGAAGCGCTCGATATCCGACGCCAGGAAATACATCTTGCTGGGGTCCAGAGAATCCAGAAACTGGTCAAAGGCCTTGGAAGAGAATTCATTACCCAGGGGCGCCTGCTCGTAATGGAAGCGCTCGGACAGGGCGTAGACAGCGCGCGCTATCTCGCTGTGGCGCGCCTCGGGCAACAAGGCCTGTCTGGCCGAGTCGGAGTGGACTGCGGCGACTGCCGTTATCCAAGGGGCTGCGCATAACGCGAATATGGCGATATGGCGCACAAAGCTCCTTGTCATTGATAAACGCATATTTTCCTGGCCTCTGTGCTTGCCTGTGGGTTCATGTGGATGTTTTGATACAACCGAGTCACGAATGATGGGGTTGCCTGCGCAATGATTCAAGGTTATTTATATCAGACAGCCTTCAATCTGGTACTCACCACACTGGTTTTTCATGCAGCCTATTGCTGTCATTACGGGGATTCTTCTGGGCTCGAGCTTTGCCATTGCCTCGGGGCTGGCTGTTGTGCTGTTCATATACTGGCTCCTGGTCGATGACTATCCGCGCCTGCAGGCGGAAATGCCCGTATTGCTGGAAAGTTGCGGTATTTTCACGGTTTTGACCGTGATTTGTGCGTTCAGTTTCCTCGGCGTGCTTAAAATGCGTCCCTGGCGCTGGTTTGCCCAGGTGACCATGTGGGCTGCAATCCTGTGCGTCGGGTACTTCTATTGGCCCTGATTGAGCGCTTTCGGTCTCAGAAAGCCGACTTTACCTGGTAGGGATTGTGGATCTCTGGCGGCTGATCCAGTGGGTTGTATTTGTCGGTTTTCGCGCCAACCTGGCGTTTTTCTTTTTTCCCGAAATTGATCCCGGCAACGCCCTCGCTGCTGAGACTCAGGTAAAGCCTGTGGGAACTGTCCTCCCATAAGGTCAGCAATGACAGGTCTTGCATGGGGTGGAAGGGTGCTCTCAGGGCAGGATTATCCTTGAACAGGATGTTTCCCATATCCCACTGGCTGGGGCCGAAATATATGGTCTGGCCCAAGGCATTGGTGTAGGTTTGCGGCGGCTCCGCGGATCCCAGTTGCTCTATGGTCGCCAGGCCGAATTTCTTGGGATAGGCGAAAAGCCGCTCCACAAGATTCTGGGCGGCTTGTTTCAAGCACAAACCCGAAGCAGGGCAGTCATCCTCGTGAACTTTGCGCGGTTCCTCGGCCGAGGCTATGGTACTACACTGCACCGACAGTATTGAGACGGTCGCAATAATCCCGAATCTAATTTTTTGCTTGAGCCAATGCACCATAAAAACGTATACGCTGTGCGGGAGAACTGGTGTGACTGATGTCACAGTTACGGTATGTACAGTCGGCGTGGCCACTGGCGCAGGTCGGATCAACGTCCAAGGTAATGAGAGAGTGACAGCTTATGTTTAATAGAGAGCTCGGTTTGGTTGTGCTACTGGCGACACTGGTTTCGCCGTTGGCCATGGGTTCTGACCTGTTGATCAAGAATGTGCGTGGTGTTACCCCCACGGTGGATGGCATGCAGCAGTTCTCCTGCATGACGGTCAGCAATGGCAAGGTGGAGACCCTGGCGACCGGAGAAGAATGCGACACCCTCAGCGCTGCGGAAATTATCGACGGCAAGGGTCGTGGGTTGTTACCCGGACTGATTGACGCGCATGGCCACGTCTTATGGTACGGACTGGCCCACACCCGGGTCGACCTGGTGGGCACCAAGAGCCTTGAGGAGGCCTTGCAGCGGGTAAAGGCATTTGCCGACGCGCATCCGGACCATCCCTGGATTCTCGGCCGAGGCTGGAACCAGGAGCACTGGCCTGAGCGCAAATTTCCGACGGCTGCGGACCTGGACAAGGTAGTGTCAGACCGCCCCGTTTGGTTGGGGAGAATTGACGGCCATGCGGGTTGGGCCAATAGCGCCGCCTTGAAAGCTTCGGGCGTCAACGCTGAAACCGCAAATCCACACGGCGGCATGCTGATACGGGATGAGCAGGGCAAGCCCTCTGGTGTGCTGGTGGATGCGGCGGAAGCGCTGGTCGGTGAGCACGTGCCGGAACTGACCATGGCTCAGCGGCTGGATGCACTGTCGACGGCAACCCGCGAACTGGCTGCCTTTGGGCTGACCGGCGTGCATGATGCGGGTGTGGATCCAGCTTCACTGGAAGCCTATCGAGAACTGGCTGGTAGCGGCGGTCTGGCTATCCGCATTTATGCGATGCTGTCCGGCGCAGACTACGCAGACGGAGTGCCACCCTATCCGTTCGTGATTGGCGAGCAAAGGTTGCTGGTGCAAAGTATCAAGTTATACCTGGATGGCGCGATGGGTAGCCGGGGCGCGGCATTCATGCAGCCGTACAAGGACGACCCGGAGAATTCCGGTCTGCTCTTTATGCAACCGGAGCAAGTGAATGCCCTGGTTGCAAAGTGGTCAAACGCCAGTTACCAGGTAAACGTGCATGCTATTGGAGATTTGGCGAACAAGGTTGTGCTCGATGCATTCGAAAGGCTGGATCCGGTAGACCGAAAACGCCTGAGGCATCGCATCGAGCACGCGCAGGTTGTAGCACCGGAGGATTTGCCGCGATTTGCCGCCCTGGGGGTGGTACCGTCCATGCAACCGGTGCATGTCAGCAGCGACTGGCGCATGTTGGGCGAGCGACTGGAAGAACCAAGGCTGGTGGGTGCCTACGCCTGGCGCAGCTTGCTGAATGATGGCAACCGGATTGCTGCCGGGTCAGATTTTCCGGTGGAATCACCCAATCCCATGTTCGGCCTGTATGCAGCCGTGACCCGCCTGGACATGGATGGAGAACCCAAGGGCGGTTGGCATCCCGACCAAAAAATGACCCTGGACGAGGCCTTACGTGCGTTTACCCTGGATGCGGCCTGGGCCGCACATCAGGAACGAGAACTCGGATCCCTGGAAAAAGGCAAGTGGGCGGATTTCATCCTGGTTGACCAGGATTTGTATGCAATTCCACCCGAGCAAATCAAGGATGTGCGTGTGTTGGGTACCTGGGTGGCTGGAGAAAAAGTGTATTCTGACAGCGGGAAGTAAACGTCCGGGGGATTGGCCGGGAAACGAGATTGGCCGAACTAATCCTGATTCTGCCAACTCTCCCAAAGCTTGCTGCGATCGAACACGCCTGTGTCATAGGGATCGAATCCCTCCTTGACACCATCGCCTTCAATACTCAGTCCGGGTGCATCCAGCACCTGCAATACCTTCGCGGCTTCGGCAGTGCGGGACGCTCGCGGCGGTTCTTTGGGCGCTGAGGGTTTACTCGGCACATCCGATTTTGCCTTTTTTCGATTAAGCGGCCACATTGCTGATCCTCCGTCTCCCGGTCATCCATCTCGGTCTCTGAGTCCGATTTTGCAGAGAGCGCTGGTTTTATCTCTTTCCAGAACTCGGAGTCTAGGACCAAGCGCCGTGCAGCTGTGTGACTGATATCACAATTTTCAGAATTATGTCTGATCAGTGCGAAGCGGAGTATCTGGCTCGGAGCTTCGGTGCCTGAAGGGAATCCGAAGCAGGCGCAGCCATTGCAGCAACAGGTAGGGGGTCAGCAACATCAGCCAGGGAATCGGGTCGGCTTGGCCCAATTCCAACCAGAAACGGGCATAAAAGGTAGCCATTCCAGCGCCGTCGTCGTAAGGCCCGAAGGCTGCTTGTCCCACAAGAAACACAATCATGGGACCCAGAAAAGCCCCCACACCCAGGGCTGCCAGCAGGATAACCAGTTCTTTCTTCCAGTTCATGACGGGACCGCATATGCCGATATAGTCCGGGAAAGCTAGAAGAATGCCGAGTGCTTTGCAAGGCTTCGCTGCGGATTGACACCCGGTTCTGTAGCCTGACATGCCCATGCTATGCTCGGTAGCGGTTCGATTATCGGCACACACGGCGACTAATAGGCGATCTATGGAAAGGGTGATGAACTGGTTCAGGCGGCAAGTGGGAAACCCGCAAGTCGTCAGTCTGGTGATGATTCTTGTTTTTATTGCCTCGGTTCTATACCTGGCAGGGAATAGCCTGGCGCCGGCTATTGCAGCCCTGGTGCTTGCCTATTTGCTGGACGGGTTGGTGGGACGTCTGCGACGCATGGGTATTCCCAGAGGCATTTCCATACATGCCGTGTACCTGATTTTCGTTACCGCCCTATTGCTGGCTGTATTTCGCCTGCTGCCAATGTTGTTCAGGCAAGTCACTCAACTGGCACAGCAATTTCCTTCCATGCTGGCCAAGGCGAAGGAAGTGCTTATGGCGCTGCCCGCCAAATATCCCGACGCCATCTCCGAGGGGGCAGTATCCCAGTTCATGTCTGGTCTGACAGCTGAGATTGGGAATACGGGGCAGATTCTGGTCTCGTATTCCTTGAGTTCGGTGCTTACCTTGCTCGCGGTAGTTGTCTACCTGATCCTGGTACCACTGCTGGTGTATTTCATGATCAAGGACAAGGACCGGATTCTCAACTGGTTATCCAGGTTTCTGCCAGACGACAGGCAACTTACCAGTACAGTCTGGGTCGAAGTAAATAAGCAAATTGGTAATTATGTGCGGGGCAAGTTTGCGGAAATTCTCATTGTCGGTTTTATCTCGGTGGTGGCGTTCAAATTTATCGGGTTGCAATACGCGCTGCTTCTGGGAGCCCTGACCGGCTTGTCTGTGCTTATCCCCTATATTGGCGCCGCAGCCGTTACCTTGCCGGTGGCCCTGGTTGCTGTTGCCCAATGGGGCTTCAGCAGCGATTTCTATGCAGCGGTTATCGCATACCTGGTTATCCAGGCACTGGATGGCAACCTGCTGGCGCCCTTGCTATTTAGTGAAGCAGTTGACTTGCATCCGGTCGCTATTATCGTGGCGATTCTGTTTTTTGGTGGTGTCTGGGGGTTCTGGGGTCTGTTTTTTGCCATTCCCCTGGCCACGGTTATCCAGGCGGTGATCCAGGCCTGGCCAGGTGAGGATTCAGTTGCTGCGGTCTTGACAGACTCTCCGACTGCCTGAGAAAGAGCCTGGCCGGGGCTATTCTCCCAGCTGTTCCAGCCACCAGTTGAGGAATTCATCAAAAGTGAAATAGCGGCTGTCCTGCCTGGGTGTTTGCGAGAAAGTCAGGCGCAAGTCCGATGTACTGGGATGCATATCCATATCGGCGAGCACCTTGCGAAACCCGTCGATGTCCACGCGCCCCTGCCCCTGGTGATCAACTGCTGCGAAGCTGGATCGTAGCTGACTCATGGTTTTCTTGCCGGGGTCGGTGGAGAGCATGCCGGCACCCCCGGCTTGCCACCATTGTGTAAATTCGCCCAGGTCGATCCGATCGTTGCCGTCGCGGTCCAGTTGTCTGAAAGCCCGGTCCACCACCGCCACGGTCCGCACCAGTCCCAGCTTACTCAGCATGGCCTGAAATTCGTCACGGTCGATCAAACCGTTGCGGTCGGTATCCACAAGCGCGAAGTATACTGACAATGATTTTTCGTCCATAGAATGCTCTGTTCCTGGCGGTTTTCCCGCTAGTCTACCGAAAACCGTGTGACAGCCGTTAACTGATCGACCGACTTGAAAACCTGCCCACAGGCCCCAACACAGTCAGCTGTCGCACGATGCAATACAATACGACCGACCCGCCCGATCAAAGGTCCGGGCCCCACCATGGAGAGCGAATATGTTCAAGCGCATTGCCCTGTTTCTAGTCACCAACCTGGCTGTAATTATGGTGCTGGGTGTGGTTCTCCATCTGTTGGGTGTGGACAGCCTGTTGGATGAGCAGGGCAGGGGGATGAATATCCAGGCCATGCTGGTGTTTTCGGCGGTGCTGGGTTTTGTGGGTTCGTTCGTATCGCTGGCCATGTCCAAGTGGTCGGCCAAGCGCATGACCGGCGCGCAGGTCATTGAGACTCCACGCAACGACATGGAATCGTGGCTGTTAAGCACCGTCTCACGCATGGCCAAGACAGCCAACATCGGGACGCCGGAAGTAGCGATTTATGATTCGCCCGAGCCCAATGCCTTCGCCACCGGTATGAACAAGAATAAGGCGCTGGTGGCTGTCAGCACCGGCCTGTTGCGCAATATGCAGAGAAACGAAGTGGAGGCGGTGGTCGGGCATGAGATCGCGCACGTGGCCAATGGAGACATGGTGACCCTGGCCCTGATCCAGGGCGTCGTGAATACCTTCGTGATCTTCCTGTCCCGGGTGATTGGGCATGTTGTCGATCGGACCGTATTCAAGACTGAACGTGGCTATGGCCCGGGCTATTTTATCGTGTCGATGATCGCCCAACTGGCGTTGGGAATACTCGCGAGTATGGTGGTGGCATGGTTCTCACGCCGACGCGAATTCAGGGCGGACCAGGGTGGCGCCTATCTATCCAGCCGTGAAAACATGATCGCCGCACTGGAGCGGCTTGGGCAGTCAAATCTGCCCGACCAGGTGGAGGCCATGGGTATTGCAGGCAAGGAAAAGCGCGGGATCACTCACCTGTTCATGACGCATCCCCCGCTTTCCGTGCGCATCGAGGCTTTGCGCAATACAGCCCGGGCTCAAGCTGGAGTAGGCTAATGAAATACTTGCACACAATGGTCCGCGTGAGCGATCTGGACGAGTCCCTTGATTTCTACGTCAACAAGCTGGGTTTGAGGGAGTTGAGCCGGAAGGACTATGAGAAAGGGCGCTTTACACTGGTGTTCCTGGCTGCGCCCGGTGATGAGGAAGCCCAGCTTGAGCTGACCTACAACTGGGATTCCGGGGAGTATTCCGGAGGGCGCAATTTCGGCCACCTGGCCTACCGCGTGCAGGACATTTACTCCATCTGCCAGACCCTGATGGATGCCGGTGTGGAGATTAATCGACCGCCCCGGGATGGCCATATGGCGTTCGTGCGCTCGCCTGACGGTATTTCCATCGAATTGCTGCAGGCCGGATCCTCGCTGGAGCCTGCTGAACCCTGGCTGTCGATGCCCAATACCGGGGTCTGGTAGAGGGCGGACCTTTTCAAACTGTGCATTGCTTGCGCCATCTCGAGTGGTGTAACGTCTTGCGCAGGAAGGATGGGGCGGAACTATGTGGGGATCCCTTGGTAAACCGACAGAGACGCTGGTCTATCACGGCATAGACCGGGAAGTGTTTGCACGCCTGGGTGAACGTCTGTCCGGTTACGGCGTGGAGGTGGGGGAGACTCCACAGGGCCGCTTGCGGGCCTTCGGCGTGTCCGGCGAATACCAGTGGGAAGAAGATGCCGGGATTCTTGAAATCCGGATTTTTGACCGTCCCTTTCTGGTTCCCCACCACCTGATCTCCTCTTATTTCAGGGAAGCCATCGAAGAAGCCGGGGGGCGGGTTGCCTAGGCACTTTCTATGGTGCGGGCGCCTTTAAATCTCAGCCTCTTATGTTAACTGTCTGTGTCCTGCGACAGGTGTCGGACTAAACTGTCAGACCTATCATGGCTTCCGGATTCCAGAAATTCTTTCCGGATTCCCGAATGCAATGGAGATAACCCACATGTATAAGCAGAGATCTTCCGCCTGGTCCTGGTGGCCGGCGTTTATTCTGATTTTATTGCTGGGGAGTTGCGGCGGTTCGTCCGATACCTCGCAGAGCTTGCAGCCCCAGGACGGCATGGGCAAGGTAGCGTTGCTGTTTACCGACCTGCCCAGTGAAGATTTTGATCACATCTGGATTTCTTTTGACGAGGTGATCCTGCTGGGGGCCGATGGCCAGCAGCAAGTGTATGGCCAGCTCGCTGAAGACACCGGGATGACCATAGACCTGCTGGATCTAGAGAACGTCATGGACCTGGCCTTCATCCGGGAAGTTCCGGCCGGGATGTACAGCAAGGTCCGCTTGCACCTGACGGGCATCGACCTGGTGAAGGGTGAGGTGGTTACCCCGGTAGACCTGGTGGCAAACGGCAAGCTGGACCTGAACCCCCAGGGTAGCTTCGAGGTGCGCGCGGGTCAGTTGCTGTTCATACAGCTGGATATGGATGCCAATCGCTCATTCCAGCTCCACCAGGGCGGTAACGGTACGTGGCATTTCCGCCCCGTGGTGTTCATGGATATCTACGGCGATTTTGATAGCCAGCGTCTGATGCGGGTCTTCGGAGACATGGTGGCAGTGGACAATGCTGACGCACCGACCACTTTCGACTTGTGCCCCACGGGTATGATTTCCCACTACGGTTCGAGCATGGGCATGGGCATGGGCATGATGGTATCCCCCGATCACAGCCACTGCATACAGGCTTTCGTCAATCAGTCTGGAGTGTTTGGAGGGATCGATGGGACAGACCAGGGCGCCGGCGCGCTGCAAGTCACCGATCCAGCCCAGCAGCTCACCATGATCGGGTTCTTCCGCCCAGGCGCCGGCATGCCGGCGGATGCCCTGAGCCAGTTTGATACCGTGGTCATCGAGTTGGGTGACGAGGCGGCCTTTGAGAGACGAGATGGCTTTGCGGTGAATGCGCCTGATGAAACGGGGCTGTTTGACTGGGACTCTGCGGGGGTTGTCACGTCTACCCAGTTGCAGGCGAAAACCCGGGTGTTTGACAGCCATGGTGCCGAGTATCTGAATGGGGTCGGGATCGTACCGGACGCAACCGGTACGGTGGACGGCATTGAGACGGTGGGCGGCCTATTCAATTCATCCCTGGTGTTACTGGATGCGATGGCCGCTGCGGAGCTGTCGGGCACCGTGGC
>BS_KBA_SWE02_21mDRAFT_10000267_pt1 | contig 18777 bp, 11 predicted proteins | sample BalSeasSWE02_21m_FD_9196 | JGI IMG/M metagenome (IMG submission 9196)
ATCGCGGTTCTTGAACCGCGAGGGCCCATGTTTTTTGGTATTGCCGACACGATGTATCGGCAAATTGACCAACTGGCGCATTACAAGGTGCTCATTGTGTCTTTACGTGATGTGCCCATGATTGATCTCTCCGGAGCCTTCGCGTTGGAGGATATGGTGGATTTGGCTTATAAGCGAGGCACGAAGGTGTTCATCAAGGGGATGAATCCCGCCGTTCGCCGCACGCTCACGGAGTTGAGTGTGATCAAGCATATTGGTGAAGAGAACATCTTGTTAGATTTTGACACTGCCCTGAAAAAGGGCATTGATTACATCGGTGAACAATACCTTGGGCGTAGCATTGATCCCAAAACAGCCTAACTAATAGAGGAGGTTAAAAAACTTGCTCATAGGGCTCAGGAAATAGACACTTGAATACATTGCCGTTCATCTTCATCACGAGCGTTCTTCTCATCGCAACCTTGCTTGGACTCCCCACTCTGGGTTTTTCCGCCTCCGAAGGCCATTCGACCATAGATTTAACAACATCCCCCGTCGGGTATTTTGCGTTGGGTCTGTTTATCCTGGCCTATGCGCTGGTGATGTCCGAAGAATTCACGCATCTCCGAAAATCCAAACCTGTGATTTTGGCGGCTGGCATTATCTGGGGGGCCATCAGCCTCGCCACCCCTGCCAGTCAAGCCGAATTTGTTGAAGCCGCCTTCAGGCATAATCTGATGGAATATGCGGAACTGTTGCTGTTCCTGCTCGTGGCGATGACGTACATCAATGCCATGGACGAACGGTTGGTGTTTGAATCTCTCCGGTCGTGGCTGGTTCGAAAAGGGTTCACCTATCGCCAGTTGTTTTGGATTACCGGCACGCTGGCCTTCTTTATTTCTCCGGTGGCCGACAATCTGACCACCGCCTTGTTGATGTGCGCAGTCGTGCTCGCGGTGGGGTCGGACAATCCGAAATTTGTCAGTTTGTCGTGCATCAATATCGTAGTCGCTGCCAATGCCGGTGGGGCCTTTAGCCCATTTGGCGATATCACCACGCTGATGGTCTGGCAAAAAGGCCTTCTACAATTCTTTAACTTTTTCTTGCTCTTTATTCCCTCAGTCGTGAACTTTCTCGTCCCGGCCATCATCATGACCTTTGCGGTCCCTAAAGTATCCCCGGCGCCATCCTCCGAAGTGGTGAACATGAAGGTTGGGGCCAAGCGTATTATGGGTTTGTTTTTTCTGACCATTTGCACAGCGGTCAGCTTTCACAATTTTCTCCATCTTCCGCCCATGCTGGGGATGATGATGGGGTTTTCGTACCTTGGATTTTTCGGGTACTACCTGAAACGAAAACCGGAGAATCCCTCGATGGGTAACCAGGACATGATCGGGGATGTGATCCCATTTGATATCTTTAGGAAAGTGGCGCGGGCAGAATGGGATACCCTGTTGTTTTTCTATGGAGTGGTCGTGTGTGTCGGAGGGCTTGGGTTAATCGGCTACTTGGCCCTGGCTTCGGAGGTGATGTACTCCCAATGGGGTCCTACGCTCGCCAATACGATGGTCGGTATTTTATCCGCGATTATCGACAATATCCCGATCATGTTTGCCGTGTTAACCATGAATCCCGAGATGGCCGAAGGACAATGGTTATTGGTGACGCTGACGGCGGGTGTTGGAGGAAGCCTTCTCTCGATAGGATCTGCGGCTGGGGTCGCTCTTATGGGACAGGCAAAAGGACAATACACCTTCTTTAGTCATCTCAAATGGACTCCTGCCATCGCGCTGGGCTATGCCGCGAGTATTCTTGTTCATATGTGGATCAATGCGAGCACCTTTTAGGTAAGCCAAATTACCTCTTTGTTAAACCAAAAATGATATGAGAAATAAGTTTTCCAAACTTTTGCAAGGTTTGCAGGAAAAGGAAATTCTGGTTTGTTCCCTTGCGGGATTGAGTCATATGAAATTGAGTACAACGACATGACCGTGATGCTTTTGGGCCTCTTTCTAGTCTATGCGGCAGGAATCGTCCTTCCGCTCTGTTTCCCGGGTCGCCCTCATCTTCAAAATTGGACCGCCCACGGATGCGCCATTGTCGCCAGCTGCTTAGGGATTGTCATAGGCCTCATGGGGTTACTCGCGCCTAATCCGCTGTCGCTGTCGTGGACCTCTAATATTCCGTTTATTGAATGTGCTCTGTACCTGGATCATTTAGCGGCGTTCTTTATGTTCACCATCTCGCTGGTCGGATTAGCCGCTTCAGTGTATGCCCTCGGGTATGTGACGGAATATTACGGGAAAGTGTCGCTGGGAGCTCTTGGTTCGTTGTATAACGGCTTCCTCCTCGCAATGATTCTCGTGGTGCTTGCCGACAATGCTTTTTTCTTTTTGGTCGTGTGGGAAGTGATGTCGGTGGCTTCGTACTTTCTAGTGGTGACCGAGCATGAGAAGGCTGAGGTCCGCTATGCGGGAATTTTTTACCTCATCATGACCCATATCGGAACGGCGTTTATCATCCTGACCTTTCTCGTGCTGTTTCAAGGTGCGGGGTCGTTTTCCTTTGATGCCCTTCGGGAGGCAGGGCACGCATTGCCGGAAGGTCTTCGTACCGTGGTCTTCTTTGCTGCATTGGTCGGCTTCGGGACCAAAGCCGGCATTGTGCCCTTGCATGTCTGGCTACCCTATGCACATCCCGCTGCGCCGTCTCACGTGTCGGCATTGATGTCGGGCGTCATGATCAAAACAGCAATCTATGGGTTGATCCGGGTGTATTTTGATTTTCTCGGTGGGGAATTTCCCTGGTGGTGGGGCGTCGTGATTTTGGTGGTCGGGACGGTATCGGCGTTATTGGGGGTGATGTATGCCCTCATGGAACACGATATTAAAAGATTGCTGGCTTATCATAGCGTCGAGAACATCGGGATCATTCTGATGGGACTTGGGGCCGGNATGATCTTTTCTGCCTATGGATTTCCGGAGTTGGCAGCGTTGGGGATCATTGCTGGTTTGTATCACACCATCAATCATGCGGTCTTTAAGTCATTATTGTTTCTTGGTGCGGGATCCCTTCTGTATGCCACGCATACACGAAATATGGAGGAGTACGGTGGGCTTCTCAAACGCATGCCATGGACCGGGCTTTTCTTCCTGATCGGTGCTGTTTCGATTTCCGCCCTGCCACCGACAAACGGGTTTGTGAGTGAATGGCTTATTTTCCAGGATCTCTTTTTGGCATACCAGATTCCGGACATTCTGTTGGAAATTTTGCTTCCCATCGCCGCCGCGATGCTGGCGTTGACGGGAGGACTCGCTTTAGCCTGTTTTGCCAAAGCATTCGGCATCTCGTTTTTAGCTCTTCCCCGAAGCAGTCACTCCAAGCAAGCGCAAGAAGTTCCCATTACCATGCGAATCGGCATGGGAGGTTTAGCCTTGATGTGTCTCGTTTTAGGGGTGGCTTCTAGGCGTGGCTCCCATGTTTGCGATTCCCTTGCTCGATCAGGTGAGCGCAGGATTCATGGGGGTTTCCGTGGCTGAACGCGCCTTGTCCATGGATGGGTGGGCGTTGACCACGGCTAATTTTGCCAGTGTGTCCATGCCGGCACTGGCGATCATGTTACTGGTGTTAAGCGGCGTAGGGCTGCTCATTGCCCTTCTCGTTGGGGGAAGGCTTAAGAGTCGTGTCTATAAGACCTGGGGGTGTGGACTCAATGTGACATCGCGGATGGAATATACCGCCACCGGGTTTGCCCAGCCCATTAAACGCATGTTTAGTACGGTGTATCAACCCACGGTCAAATTAGAGTCGGAAATGTTGGAGGAATCCCGCTATTTCGCCAAACGAAAGCATTTTGATTTTCATATCACCCCTTTCTTTCAGCAGTACCTGTATGACCCGGTGGTGAATCTGGTTCTTCGCATGAGCGATCGACTACGGAACATGACCGTGGTCAATGAATTAAACCTCTACCTTGGATATGTGTTTGCAGCACTGCTGGTGGTGCTGTTGTTAGTTCGGTAAGGACATTTTGGCATGATTGGCAACATCGGTCTTCTTCTCTTGCAAATGGTCGTGATGTTGGGTGTTTCACCCTTCGTGGTGGGATTGATACGAAAAGTGAAGGCCTTGTTGCAATGTCGTGAGGGAGCCAGTGTCTTCCAGCCCTATGCGGACCTGACAAAAATGTTTGGTAAGGAAGCGGTGATTCCCTCAACCACGTCATGGATCTTTACGATCACCCCTTACATCCTTTTCGGATCGACGTTAGCAGCAGGATTGCTTGTTCCGGCATTTCTTGCGGACATGCCTCTGGGCTTTGCCGGTAACATTATCGCCCTGGTATACCTGCTGGCTCTTGGGACGTTCTTTCTTATTTTGGCTGGCCTGGATGCGGGGTCGGCGTTCGGTGGAATGGGAAGCAGCCGGGAGGCATTGGTCGCCTCAGTCACAGAACCAGCTATGATTCTTTCTATTTTTGCCATTGGCTTGACCGCCGGGTCCACCAATCTCAATACCATTGTTCATAGGACCGCGCTCTTGCAGGGGGTGATGACCGATCCTGCCCCCCATTTATTGGCCCTTGGTGCCCTCTTCATTGTGACCCTTGCTGAGACAGGTCGTGTTCCTGTTGATAATCCTGCTACTCACCTTGAGCTGACCATGATTCACGAAGCCATGATTCTTGATTACTCAGGCCGGTATTTGGCCTTGGTCGAATGGGCTGCCAGCATGAAACTCCTGGTGTTTTTGTCTCTTCTGGTCAATATCTTCGCGCCCTGGGGCATTGCCATCGAAGCGACGGCAGGCGCGATGGCACTGGGCTTGGTTGCGTATCTGGTCAAAGTCTCGGCCCTCGCTGTGGTGATCGGGATCTTGGAATGTACGGTAGCCAAGCTGCGACTGTTCCGGTTGAGCGAATTATTGGGTGCGGCGTTTATTCTTGCGCTGTTGGCTGTCATCTTTTTCTATATTTTTCGGGGGTAGTCATTGCCGGGACTCAACGAACTGATTCACGATGTTGAAGGCCAGGCTATCAACGTCTGTTCCATGTTTTTGCTTCTGACCAGCTTTGCGATTGTGGCCCAGCGCAGTCTGGCGTCCTGTGTCAGTTTGTATGCCATGCAATCGTTTTTCTTGGGTTTCACCGCGATGGTGGTGGCAGATGCGAGTGGCGTGCAACATCTCTATTTCGCCGCTTTCCTGAACTTCACCATCAAGGCCTGGTTAATTCCCCGCATCTTACATCGATCGATCGAGCGATTACGGGTGAAACGCGAAGTGGAGCCATTGGTGAATATTCCTTCGTCTTTACTCATCTGTGGGGGGCTCATGATTCTGGCCCTGTACCTCTCTCAACCGATCAAACAGATCGGACCGTTGTTGACCAATGACTCCTTGGCCTTAGGTTTGGCGATCGTGTTTATCGGATGCTTCATTATGATCAGTCGACGAAAATTAATCACCCAGATCGTGGGCTTTTTGACTGTGGAGAACGGCTTGTTCCTCCTTGCCACCGCCATCACCTACGGCATGCCGTTGATTGTGGAACTCGGGGTGTTTTTCGATATTTTGGTGGCGGCGCTGATTTTCGGTGTTCTGCTTCACCGTATCCAGGATACCTTTGAGTCGGCGCATCCGACTGAAGAAAGCGCCAAAGAACAGGTAGGTTCTACCCCATGACGATACTGATGGTGTTATTGGGCATTCCTTCCTTTGCTGCGGCCCTCGCTCTCCTCCCATTACCCATCACCATCATTGGTCGATTGAATGTCCTGGCAATGCTTGCCACTCTGCTGACCGCCGGGGTCATGGTTCCTCAAGTGCTTGCACAGGGAACGCTTGAAGGATTGCACCATTTTCTTCGGGTGGATGCGCTGAGTTGTCTTATGGTGTTGCTGATCTCACTCACCTCTTTTCTGGCCTCATTTTATTCTGTGGGCTATTGGGAAAGCCAACCCAGGGAAGAGCGAGGATCCGACCAGAAGATACGCGGTTATTACGCACTGTATAGTTTATTTGTCGCAAGCATGCTCTTGGTGTGTACGACCGATAACCTGGGAGTCCTGTGGGTGGCCTTGGAAGCTACGACTCTCACCTCCGCTTTNCTGGTTGGTTTTTATAATAAAGAGGCGAGCCTTCAAGCGGCTTGGCGATACCTCATTATTTGTTCGCTTGGCATTTCCTTCGCCCTGATTGGCGTGGTGTTGGCGTTTGCCTCGGCGGTCAGTGTGGCAGGCTTTCGTGAAGATGCACTCAACTGGTCGTACCTGATGTCCATAGCCGATCAATTGGATCCGACGGCCCTTAAGTTAGCGTTTGGTTTTGCGGTGGTGGGATTTGGGACGAAAGCCGGATTGGTGCCGATGCACGGGTGGCTACCTGATGCCCATAGTGAAGCGCCTACGCCGGTCAGTGCCCTCTTGTCGGGCGTGCTTTTGAAGTGCGCCCTGTATGCCATCATTCGGTTTACGATATTGGTGAATCATGGAATCGGGGGCAATTTTGCCGGTTCGATCTTACTTCCCTTTGGGTTTCTTTCGGTCGGGTTGGCGGCGTTCTATATTTTGGCCCAAACACATATCAAGCGATTATTGGGATATTCCTCCATCGAACATATTGGGATTATTACCATAGGATTAGGCTTTGGCTCACCGCTGGCCGTCTTTGGGGCGCTGTTTCATATGTGGAACCATGCCATGACCAAATCCCTGCTTTTTTTTACGGCAGGCAATCTTTCTCTTCGCTATCACACGATGATCATACAAAAGATCACAGGCTCGTTGCGTCTGACGCCAGGGACAGGGATGGCCTTGTTAGTCGGAGGGCTTGCGCTGTCTGGCACGCCTCCCTTTTCCATATTCATCAGTGAGTTTTTAATCGTGTCCGCGGGCATTCAATTGGATCATTGGGTTCTCTCTCTTCTGTTGATCGTGTTGCTCGTGATGATCTTTGCCGCGTTGTTTAATCAATTGAGTCCGATGGCACTTGGCGCAAGCCCCGAAGATTCCCAGCACCATGAGACATCCACGGCACCACCCATGAGTTCCCTTACCAATTGGTCGTTGGTGATACCGGCGCTGTTCATCATCCTGATGGGGTGGTTTATCCCTGGACCTTTATTCGAACTATTTTCCGAAGGAACGCGTATCATTACAGGGGATGTTCCAGTGGAGACCTCAACCCTCTCTTTGTTAGGAAACGGCGGACATTAATAACATGCACTCGTTCCTCCTGTGCGGACGATAATCACGGATGGCGTAAAGGGCACTTGTGCGAGAGGTGATGATATGGAAACGCTTTTTGAAAAATTTACGGGTCAGTTCGAGGGGAAGATTCTCAATGTCCGACGTTGCCATGGTATTCCCGTGGCCAACGTGGCCAAAGAAGATCTTTCGGCTATGACACGTTTCATTCACCATGACAAAGCTATGCATGGAACCTTGTCTCTCTTGTGGGCCGTGGATCATCGTCCACGGGACGATCGTTATGAACTGTTGTATTTGTTTACCCTTCGTGGCTATCAGGATTGGATGGTATTGACCATTGACCTACGCGGTGACGATCGCGTCTTCCCATCCATCACTTCCTTCATTCATGCGGCACAATGGTATGAGCGTGAAATTCGAGACATGTTCGGCCTCATCGCGCAAGGCCATCCTGATCTTCGCCGGTTGGTGCGTCATGAGCATTGGCCCAAAGGCACGCACCCCCTTAGAAAGACCTATCCTTGGGATACGGTATTGACCCGGGAACAGGGGGAATATTCTTTCCGTCGTATCGAAGGTGAGGGCGTGTTTGAAGTCGCCGTCGGTCCCATTCATGCCGGAGTTATTGAACCCGGTCATTTTCGTTTTTCCGTGGCTGGTGAACCCGTGATGCAGCTTGAGGTTCGTCATTTTTGGAAACATCGGGGTGTTGAAAAATTGTTTGAGCAGAAGTTTCTGACTGAAGGGGTCACGCTTTCCGAACGCATATCCGGCGATACCACGGTGGGCCATGCCTTAGCCTATTGCGAAGCCGTCGAAACCCTTCTTGGCCTAGAGGTGCCAGTTCGAGCTAAATATCTCCGATGCGTGTTTCTTGAGCTCGAGCGATTACACAATCATCTCGGTGACGTGGGTGCCATCTGTAACGATGTGGCCTTTGCGTTGGCCCATGCTCATTGCGGTCGGATGAAAGAACGGATGATGCAGCTCAACGACCGGTTGACCGGCTCTCGATTTCTCAGGGGAGTCATGGGTGTGGGGGGAACGCAGGTCGACCTCGATCCCCAGCAATTTGCTCAATTGGTTGGCGAATTAGATACGATCGAACCAGATTTCACTGAGCTCGAAAATATTCTTGCGGTCAATGCGTCCTTAAATGATCGATTGGAGACCACGGGCCTGTTGAAGGCCAGGACGGCATGGGACCATGCGGCGCTAGGGTATGTCGCCCGTGCTTCCGGGATGGATCGAGATCTTCGGTTCGATCGTCCCTTCGCGGCCTATGATTTACTCAATGTCAAAGTGGCTCGGTATCAAGAGGGCGACGTACGGGCGCGGATGCGGGTGCGGATTGATGAGATCCATGAATCCATGCGACTGATTCGGCAAATCCGGTCGGATATCCGTCCCGGCCCCATTAGGGTGGAACCGACTACGATGCCGCAGGCAGGGGACTGGGCGCTATCGGCGGTTGAAGGGTGGCGTGGAGAAATTTTGTATTTTGTCATGGCCGGGGAAGATGGGCGCATCCACCGATGCAAGGTGCGTGATCCCTCGTTTGTGAATTGGCCAATCATTCAATTAGCGGTCTTGGGAAATATTATTCCAGATTTTCCCCTCATCAATAAAAGCTTCAATCTTTCGTATGCAGGGAATGATTTGTGAGACGTGTGGGGACAAAAAGGGTTAAAGACTTTTCTTTCCTTGGAGGCTGGCTGCCATGTTTAAAATGATTAAGAAAAGCCTGAAGACGGCTACCGTCACGGGGCAATACCCAGTCAACTCTGGAGATGCGCAACCGGTTCAATGTACTGCCGAAGCCAAACGGAAGGCCAAGCCATTTCGGAAATCTTTAACCATCCGGGAAGTGGACACCGGTTCGTGCAACGCCTGTGAAATGGAGATAAACGCCCTCGCGAATTCCGTGTACGATGTCGAACGCTTCGGAGTGCATATTGCTGCCTCCCCTCGTCACGCCGACGCGCTGGTCATCACCGGTCCCGTCACCGTGAATATGGAAAGCGCGCTTAAGGATGTCTTTAAGACGACACCAGATCCAAAGCTCGTGATTGCCCTGGGAGATTGTGCTATCAATTGTGGAATCTTCAAAGGAAGTTATGGGGTGACGGGGCCGGTGGACCGGCATGTGCCCGTCGATGTCCGTATTCCCGGATGTCCTCCGCGCCCTGCGGAAATTCTTCAGGCCTTGGACGATCTCAGAAAAGATTAGCGGGATGAATGACTCAAAAAAAATATGACGAGGTGAAACGATGTTTTCTTCCAATGTCGACATCAAAGCGATCCTCGGAGATTTTGTCATTGAAGGGATGTTGTTCCGTTACAGCAGCTTTGTGGGACGCCTGTATAATTTTTGCCGATCGCTGGGCTTCGAAAAAGGGAAGATTCTGCCATCCAGGGCCTTTTGCTCGGACGAAAGCCAAGGCTACCCTATCATCCTGATCGCGAAACATTTTGGAGCCTTCCCATTTAATCATGGTCGAGTCGGGGGGGTCGTTTCGACAGATCGACATGGCCCCTATGCCGAACATGGTAAGTATCTCGTGCTCATTCATGCCAGCCATGTCGGATATGATCAGGATACTCATACCTTTGGCCCTTATCGTCGATTGCATACGGAGCTTTCTGAGCCTCGACCGACATGTGGGAAGATCGATACTGTCCTGAAATGGTATGAGCACGAATATGCATTCGCCCAAGAAAACATTTTTCTTGAACTTCATGGTGGAAATTTCATGGTCACGATCGATAACCAATTGCTCCGTGAGAATAGGCCAGAAGGTTTATTTTTAAACATGGGGAAAATCGTTCTACCCGAAGTTGGCGGTGAGTTTCATCCCCTTAAATCCTACAGCACCTCGAAATGTTATCAGGCTTCCAAGGATTTTCGTGCCCTCATCGGAGACTCCAGATGGCCTGCCAGCGGACGTCGCTCGATTGGTGACTGGCTTTTGCCGGAACTCTTCCGTTTTAAACGGGCCATTCCTGATGATCCAGACACCCATGGCTATCTTGAGCAGAATCTGCTCAATCCCATGTCACAAATCATTACATCCAAAGCGCCGCTGTTGACTGCCGCTCAAGTCAATACGCAAGTCGAATTTGACCGCACCTACCGGACCCTCGTCACAGCCGAGGGCTATCGGGGTAAACAGGTGGTTCTTATCTCCGGCTTGAACATTGATATCTCACCAAGAGAAGGGCAATTGTTTCCTCTCACAAAATTCGTGCCTTGGGCCGCCTTCGTGAAGCAGAAGGATGGCGGTGGTCATCTTTTCGAACAGGAAGAACTATTTAACGCATTGTTGAATCAAAGTGAAGACAACCCTGATGCAGTCGACCTCGAGCTCGCTATCCAGAAAATGGAAGATGCCGAGGAGATCAAGATGAAAACGGTGTGATCCGACAAGACGATTCCTCGCGAAATGCCTATCTTAGCGATGCCTCCTTGCATCATCGAGGGCAGGCGGAATTCCTAGGCTTAGGAGCTCGGTTGAAGCGAGGGTTCTCCCGAGAAGTTCACTGCGTTTCTCCACTTCGAAGTTGCCTGCCAATACTTTCTTTTTTCTGTGGAAACGCAAGTCGCAGCATTTTTCAATTCCAGTGGCCGCGAAATGCTTCAGGTAGGCGTACCCCTTATTGGGTGACTTCCACCAAAAGTCCGAAGACCTCAAGTAGGTGAGGGGATAATGCTGAATTTGTCCTATCCGGTGGAAACGACCCAGAAAGGTTGTTCCGGTATAGGGCTCATCGAAAGGGAAAACGAGAGTAGGCGAACGATTTCCGAACTTTGAAAAAATTATAATTTTGTCGTTCGCAATCGGAGGGCATTGGTAATGACCGACACCGAACTAAATGTCATGGCGGCGGCGGCAATCATCGGACTCAAAAGAATGCCAAATGACGGATACAGAATGCCAGCGGCAATCGGCACCCCAATGGCATTATAGAAAAAGGCAAAGAAGAGATTTTGACGAATGTTGCGCATGGTCGCCTGGCTGAGCCGGCGGGCACGGGCAATGCCTCGAAGATCACCTTTAACTAACGTGACTCCGGCACTTTCCATGGCCACATCCGTTCCTGTCCCCATGGCAATGCCGACATGGGCTTGGGCCAGGGCTGGCGCGTCATTGATGCCGTCTCCTGCCATGGCCACGATTCTACCTTGTGCTTGAAGTTGTTTGATGATTTGGCCTTTCTGCTCGGGCAACACCTCCGCTTTCACCTCATCGATGCCAAGTTTCTGCGCGACGGCGTTTGCGGTTTGCTGATGGTCACCGGACACCATGACCACTTGAATCCCTTCTTCATGTAACAGGCGAATGGCTTCTGGTGTCGACGCTTTCACGGGGTCGGCCACGCCTACGATTCCCACAGCCCGATGATCTATGGCCACAAACATGACGGTTTGGCCGTCCCGGCGCAGGTTCTCGGCCTTGTCCGCTAACTGCTCGAATGCGACAGGATCAACTTGATAGTCCTCCTCCAAAAATTTCCGTGTTCCGAATGCCATGCTGTTTCCCTGAACGGTTCCGATAACGCCTTTGCCGGTTTTCGATTGAAAATCTTTTGCCTCCCATAAGTCCAGGCCTTTGTCTTTTGCCCCGTTCACAATGGCCGAGGCCAGAGGATGTTCGCTGTTTTGTTCCAGACTGGCTACCAATTGCAGTAGGTCATTTTCGCTCATATCGGAAAGGGAAACCACCGACATCAATTTGGGTTTGCCTTCGGTGAGTGTTCCCGTTTTATCGATGACTAAGGTATCCACTTTCTCCAACTGTTCCAGGGCTTCCGCATGTTTCATCAGGACTCCGGCTGTGGCTCCTCGTCCGGTTCCCACCATAATGGACATGGGGGTGGCCAGGCCGAGTGCGCAGGGACAGGCAATAATAAGTACGGCCACGGCATTGACCAGGGCATGAGCCATGCGTGGCTCAGGACCGAGGAACGCCCATATTAAAAACGTCAGTACCGCAACCGCGATAATAATCGGGACAAAGTAGCCGGCTACCAGGTCGGCCATCCGTTGAATGGGAGCCCGGCTGCGTTGGGCCTCGCTGACCATGCGCACAATTTGGGCCAGCACCGTATCCCGACCCACTCGTTCAGCTTGCATGACCAACGTTCCCGTGCCATTCACCGTTCCCCCGGTGACCTGAGCACCGGCCTCTTTTTCCACCGGGATCGATTCTCCGGTAATCATCGACTCATCCACCGTACTGAGCCCGTTCAGTACCACTCCGTCGATCGGAATTTTCTCCCCTGGGCGGATGCGCAGCTTGTCCCCTGGATGCACCGCTTCCACGGGGACGTCTTCTTCTGCGCCATGCTCGCGAATGCGCCGGGCGGTTTTTGGGGCCAGTCCAAGCAAGGCTTTAATGGCGCTACCCGTCTGGCTGCGAGCCCGCAATTCCAAGACTTGGCCCAACAGCACGAGCACGGTGATCACCGCAGCCGCTTCGAAATAGACGGCGACCTCACCTCCCTCTCCTCTGAATGAATCGGGAAATAATTCAGGAACCAGCGTCGCCACCGCGCTATAGACATAGGCGGTGCCTGTTCCCAACGCAATTAGCGTAAACATGTTCAGCCTTCGGTTGACGAGCGAAGCCCACGCGCGCTGAAAGAACGGCCATCCGCACCATAAGACGACTGGCGTCGCTAACATCCATTGCACCCATGACATGACCGAAGGTGAGAGGGCTTGCTGAGCGGGACGTCCCGGAATCATATCGGACATAGCCAGCAAAAATACCGGGAGCGCCAACCCCAACCCGATCCAAAACCGACGGGTCATGTCCTTGAGTTCTGGATTCGCTTCCTCCTCTAGCGCGATTTCCCTCGGTTCGAGGGCCATGCCGCATGTTGGACAGGAGCCTGGCTGGTCCTGCACCACTTCCGGATGCATGGGACAGACATATTCTGTTTTAGTGGCTGGTGCGACAGCGATATCCGGCTCAAGTGCCATACCACATTTCGGACAGGCAGCCGGTTTGGAAGATTCCACTCCCGGACACATGGGGCAGATATATGTGACACCAGGCTTAGCCGGTTCCGCTTCCATTGACTGCGTATGTTTTCCAGTCAGGTAGCTCTCGGGATCATGGCTGAACCGATCCAGGCAGCGTGGATTGCAGAAGTAGTACATGGTGCCCGCATGCTCGAATTTCCCTGCGGCGGTGAGCGGATCCACCGTCATGCCGCAGACAGGGTCCTTCACCTGTTCAACTTTGGCCATACTCAATTCGCGGCGTTTCGGTTTGCCTTCAGAGGGATGAGGTTGATGTTCCATCAAGTGATCCTTTTTATGAGCTGAAAATTTCGAAAGAAGACATTTCAAATTTCCCTCGCCCCTCGGGAAGAGGGCAGGGGGGTGAGGGGGAAGCCCCATCTGCCCAGTTGGAATAGATAAAAACTATAGCACCGATTGCTGTCGTAACCAAGAACAGGGTGCTCAACAGGGGATGTGCGTTCCGTCGCATCAGGAAGCATCTGCTTGTGGACCTCGCTCCCCACTGTGCACAATGCCGAAGACTAGCATTTCGTCGGCTGTTCCTCGTTCCCGTTTCCCTTGGCGCCTGCCGTCCAACGAGAGCGTATCGACCTTAATTGCTCCAGCAAACGTCCATTCTTCTTCGATCGGCCAAGCCCTGCGGGTTTTTCACCGATGTTACACGTGGATGGCCCGTGCGGCGATTCATGCTGACGAAATCAGCCGCCGTGGGAGCAGGGACCTCTGCCACAAAATGCTCAAGGAGTCCGCCTGATCATGACTGAGTGCGGGAAACGTTCAATCGGCCTGAGGCCGGGCCAGGTTGTGACGCCATGGGCCAATGCCCATTCAACGGACAAGCCATGGGGCTTACGACTGGAACTCTCATCTGGTGGGGGTCTGGAAATATCGGAAGTAGATCGTTCGGGAGGATATCCGACGACGGATAGAGCAGGTGTTTCGTCAGATGAAGTTTTTTGATAATTTTGGAATGCTCCGCCATTTTGCCGGGGTATTTTACTCAAAGGGTCGGTGGTGGTTGTACGGGTTGCGTCTCCATTCTGTCATCCTCGCAGGTCGTCGGCGGGGATCCATCCGAAAAATTGCAAGATGGATTCCCGCCACCTACCTGCGGGAATGACGAGGAGAGAGATGGATTCCCGATAACCAATGCTAGGAATGACGAAAAAGAGAGATTTCCGAAAAAAAGATGCCAGGAATGACAAGGCACGGGAAACCCTGATTTCATGGAAGGCATAGTGAAGGGATTTTTGGTTTGGATCCCTTCTATTCACAATTGCCCGGAAATAATCTGAAAAAGACAGCCTCAGTTTTTACCGCTACCATTCTTTACGAGTCTCTTCAGGAAATGGGGGCGAGGCCGACTTAGGGTATCCCCCGTAAAAAAATGATTGAGGGAGTTCACCTGGTATAGAATGAGAAAGATCATGCGTCGTCGCTCTCTCTTTATTGGAATTGTTCTTGTCATAGGGTTAATTATCACCCTCGCCTACATCCTTTTTCCTTTTTACAAAGCGGATATTTACCGGGAATCTTTAGAGGCGAGTTTCTCGGCCGCTCTGGGGCGAACAGTCAAGCTGGAAGGACCCATCTCACTCACCTTCTCCCTGCAACCAACCTTAATTCTAGAAGACTTGCATGTTTCCAACTCTCCAGGGGTTGTTCAACCTCAACTGTTTCGAGCTGATCGCCTTGAGATTCAAATCTCCTTAGTCCCACTTCTTCAACGCCGGTTGAAGGTTGAAAAAATCATTCTTGACGGAGCGGATCTTCTTTTAGAGGAAGGCCCTGATGGTCTTAATAATTGGACCATCGGAAAGGATGAGGGGCCCGGCATCTGGTCGTATGCCACACCTCAGATTTCTATCGAAATTCCGGATACGGGAGTTCTTGGCATCAAAAATTCACACATGTCTTATCAATCGTATCCACCTGGGCATCTCCATGAAATAACCATTCAAGAAGGGTCACTGATAGCCCTTGATGAGCATCTCCGGAAAATATCTCTGGCAGGAAATTTCCGCGATGTCCCATTTAGGGTCGAGATCAATGGAGGCCCTATTGTCGATTTGTTTGAATTGACCAAAGCCTGGCCGATCGATGGCATGCTGTCTGCAAACGATGTATCGGCTTTCGTTAAAGGAAAGGTAGGAGGGCCGAACCCCGACCAGACGTTTGATCTTCAAGTCCAGCTCAATGGGGATCGTCTGAGTGCGCTCAATGGTCTCCTGAAGACGGAACTTCCCGAGATAGGACCATTCGAAATTGCTGGAGATGTCGTCCTCAGTACCGAGAGAACCAACCTAAACAATCTGCGGGTAAAGCTTGGGTCATCTGATCTTGCCGGACAATTGAGTCTGTATCAGGAAGAAGGGCGTCAGAAACTCTCTGGCGCATTGACCGCAGATGTTATTCAGGTGAATGATTTCCTTATCCCGGTGAATGCCTCTTCCAGCGTTCTCTCCCCTCAAAAATCGCCTTCCCCCGTTCCAGCCTTTCTCTTGCCTTTTGATGGGGATCTTGATGTGACGATTAATAAATGGAAACTTGGCGAAATCGAGCTTGGTTCGAGTTCCTTCACGACTAATCTCAGAGAAAAACATATTCAGGTCACCCCTTTTCAAGGGAAAAGTTTTGGAGGAACGTTGCAAGCCAATCTAGATATTGATCTAAGGAATTCGCCACCCTGGACCAGGTTTACAGCAAACGTCAAATCCTTCAATTTGGGACAGGCGCTGCAAGCTTCTGGGGTGACAGAGAGATTCACCGGATCTACCGATTTGGATGTGATGGTTCTTGGGAACGGAATAAATATGCAGGATTTCCTGAAGACGTTGACGTTAAAACTCAGGACGAATCACATGACTTGGGGCCTTGCCGATTCAATTACCCAAAAGCCACCACCTGTTGCTTTGCATCAGATATTTTTGGGTGTCTTAAAAGGGGGACCAATTGAAATAGCGGCCAAGGGCTCTTTTCAAAAAAATGCGTTTGAAGCAAAACTCATGACAGCCTCTCCCGTTGAGTTGATCAAACCGGAAAACCCCTGGCCCGTTTCTCTCTTCGCTCAGATGGGTGACGCGGTATTTGCTGCAAAAGGAACCCTGAATCCTGAACTCCCAGAAATGGCTGGCACTCTAGCGGTTTCGCTCAAAGGGAAGCAGCTGAATCAACTTGATACTGCGCTTCCTCCCGTGGGGCCGTACCAATTTATGGCTCAGGTTACAAAAGAAGATACTCGTTACCGCATACATGATCTTCAAGCCAGGTTCGGGACCAGCGATCTTTCAGGAAATCTGGAGGTCGATACCGCAAAGAACACCCCGCAATTCACCGGAATATTGACCGCAGAGCATATCAATTTCAAGGAGCTGTCCACTCCAGGTGATATCCCTATCCCTACGGAAGCCCTTGGCACCGTCAATGGGAACTTGAAGATGTTAATCCATCAGGCCGACATCGGAGAGTTTGAGTTAGCGGGGTTGACAGTGGAAGCCAACCTTCATGCTGGATTCCTTACCGTCAAGAATATGCAAGGCGTTCTTTTTGATCAGAAATCATCTTACGGAAATTTTCAAGGGACGCTCGATCTGGATACCACCAAACCGATTCCCTCTGTTTTCGGCCAAATGGACCTGAGAGATATTAGATATGAACATGTCTTTTCTGATGTGCAGTTCGTGAATCCAAAAGACCACGTCATAAATTTGCATGCCAAATTTTCAAGTGTTGGCGCTACCCTTGACACTCTCCTGGCTCAATCTACGGTTACCCTCACCGGGCATAATCTTCAGGTGCGTGTTCATGGAGGAGAGAATAGTCGACAGCCTCTGGACCTGAGTTCCAACCTTTTGGTCGAAAGTGTAACAGGCGGCCCCTTGCGCTTGTACGCCGAGGGACAGCTTGACCATACCCCGTTTCGCCTTCGTTTTTCGGGAGGCCCAATGAGTGACCTCTTGGCAAACAAGGGGTTTTGGCCGGTAAATATCCGGGCAGACGTGCCACGTGCCATGGTTGAATTGAGCGGCTATGTGGATCTTCCTCATCCTGGTGAGAAATTTTCGTTGCAGGTACGTGTCAAAGGAGACAATCTGAGAGATCTGGATTTCCTGGCGACAACCGGTTTGCCTGATGCCGGTCCGTTGGAAATAGCCGGTCTCGTGACGAAATCCCCTGTGGGGTTCCACGTCACCAATTTAGAGGGATCTTTAGCTGGAAGCGATGTGAAGGGCCATGTGACGGTCATGACGAAAAGGAATCGTCCACGTGTGATGGGAACGCTTGTTGCCGAAAGGATTGTTTTTCGTGAGCCGAAACCAAATCCCGCCGATATCACTAATCAGAAAAAAGGCTCAGTATTAGGTGCCATAACAAGCACCGTGACAGGCGTCGGATCAAAAGCGATCGATGCCCTGACTGGGTCCATTGGGGACTCCAAGTCATCTCAGGATTCAGATGGACGTGTTTTTCCGGATTTCGTCTTTCCTGTTGATAGCCTGCGGGCTTTGGACCTTTCCCTTGAGAGCGAGATCAAGCATCTCATAAGGGAAGAGCAGGATCTCGGAAATGTGAAATTTCGGCTTACATTGGAAGATGGGCTTCTCACCCTACAACCTGTGACGGGTAATCTATGGAGTGGAGAGATTGATGGTGGATTGCTCCTCGACGTCAAGCCATATGTCCCTACCCTGGAGGTCAATCTGAATATTCGTGGTCTTGATTACGGTGGCGTGACCAAAACGCTCGGAGGCACCGAGATGATAAAGGGACAATCTCAATCCATCAAGTTAACTCTGAAAGGTCGAGGAGACACACTGAACGAGGTTTTGGGCAGAGCCAACGGCCAATTTGAGCTCGTCGACGGACCTTTGGAGTTATCCACCAAATATATTGACCTGTGGGCGGCAGATTTTCTGACGACCGCGCTATCAACGGCCTGGAAAGCAGAGCCCGTGACCAAGCTGAACTGCGCGGTGGGCTATTTTGATATCGATGAGGGTGAAATGAAGACGGACAACATCCTTATTGACACACACCGGGTCACCATCGGGGGGGCTGGGACCCTGAACCTTGCCAGCGAATACCTGGATCTGATTTTGACGCCCAAGCCCAAAGATCCCAGTCTGGTCAGCCTCGCGCATACCGTTCGATTTACCGGGCCACTCTCAGATCCTGATGTGTCACGTGACAACCTTCGGATTGCCGAAAGCGGAGGTTGGGCGTTGTTGGGGTTGGCGACCCCGCTGGGCTGGGCGATCGTCATCCCACAAATCGCCGGAACGACCGTCGGCACCATGAATCAGAATCCCTGTGTGGAAGCCATGAAAAGCAGGCATCATACGGCTCTGGCTATCGAAGACCTCAAGGGCGGTTTGTGGGGGAAATTCAAGAGGGCTTTGAGCAATCTTGGTGGGTCTTCCGAAATTCCGCCAGAGAATCCACAGTAAAGGAATGTCACTGTGAACAGGTTCAGGTTGTGTGTTGCTCTCTTCTTTCTTTTCTTTATGACTGTGGTCATCGGAGGGTGTGGAGAGGACGAGCCTCTCAAGTCGATTTCAC
>BS_KBA_SWE02_21mDRAFT_10000268_pt1 | contig 18777 bp, 15 predicted proteins | sample BalSeasSWE02_21m_FD_9196 | JGI IMG/M metagenome (IMG submission 9196)
AACTTAAACTATAATCTTTTTGTGTTCGCTTTTTGTAATTTGAATCTTGTGTTTCCATAAATAAGTAGTGTTATGTGTAACACTATATCAGGACGAGACATTAATAAAAAATAAAAACCTCATAAATATAAAATATTTATGAGGTTTTTAATAGTTATAAAATCCATTGGTTTACAAACCAAAAGCTACTTTTATTTTGTCAACGTAATCTAATTTTTCCCAGGTAAACAATTCAACATCTACAGAAATTTCAGTACCATCAACATTGCTAAATGTTTTAGTAACAGTTCTATTGTCACGTCCCATATGTCCGTAAGCGGCTGTTTCCAAATACATTGGCTGACGTAATTTTAAGCGTTCTTCAATAAAAGCTGGGCGCATATCAAATAAGTTTTCAATAATGTCAGCAATTTCACCATCGGCTTTATCAACATTTGCAGTGCCATAAGTATTTACATAAATACCCATTGGTTTTGCTTCACCAATTGCATACGAAACCTGAATTAAAACTTCATCAGCAACACCAGCCGCAACTAAGTTTTTTGCAATATGACGTGTTGCATAAGCTGCACTTCTATCTACCTTACTTGGATCTTTTCCTGAGAAAGCACCACCACCGTGCGCACCTTTTCCACCGTAAGTATCAACAATAATTTTTCTTCCTGTCAAACCTGTATCTCCGTGCGGGCCACCAATTACAAATTTCCCAGTAGGATTTACGTGGTAGGTAATATTATCATTAAATAAAGCCTTAATTTCAATTGGTAAGCTCTCAATTACTCTTGGAATTAAAATTAAAACTACATCACTTTTAATTTTTGCTAACATCGCTGCATCATTCGGTCCAAAATCATCGTGTTGTGTAGAAACGACAATGTCTTTTATTCTAAAAGGAACATTATCGTCAGTATATTCAATAGTTACCTGACTTTTAGAATCTGGTCGTAAATAAGTAATTTCCTTATTTTCTCTTCGTAAAGCAGCCAATTCAAATAAAATTCTATGACTTAAATCCAATGCCAAAGGCATATAGTTCTCAGTTTCATTTGTTGCGTATCCAAACATCATTCCCTGGTCTCCAGCGCCTTGCTCTTCTTTTGTAGCACGATCAACACCTTGATTTATATCTTGAGATTGTTCGTGAATTGCCGAAAAAACACCACACGAATTACCATCAAACATATATTCACTCTTGGTATAACCAATTCTATTGATAACGTCTCTCGCTATTTTTTGAACATCTAAATAAGTTTTAGATTTCACTTCTCCAGCCAAAACAACCTGACCAGTAGTTACAAGTGTTTCACAAGCAACTTTTGAATCTTTGTCAAATGCTAAAAAATTATCGACTAAAGCATCTGAAATTTGATCAGCAACTTTGTCTGGATGCCCTTCTGAAACGGACTCGGATGTAAATAAATATGACATATCTTTTTAATTTTAAATTAAATAAGAGAATATTAAGGTTGATTGCAGAGGTAGCTAAAAGTAGTAATAATTACTGCTTTAGCATTTTTTAATGAGGTTGCAATCAGTTCAAATTTTTCCTCTTGAATTCTTGACTGCAAATTTAGAAAAATTAATGCGACTAAAAATTTTTTTAACTATTTTTTTGCTTTTGGAGTTTTTGTAAAGCAAAAAACCTAATATGCGTTATTTACATATTAGGTTTATTTTATGTTATTAATTTTTAAACTGCAGCTAAAAACGGCTAACTAATTAATTATAATGTTTCCTGCCATTTCCAGGCTGAAAGTAAAGCATCATCTAAACTTAATTCAGTTTTCCAACCCAATTCATTGTTTGCGTAATTGGTGTCAGCATAAGCGGCAGTAATATCACCTTCTCTTCGGTCAACTAGCTTGTAATTTACTTTTTTGCCAGTTGCTTTTTCAAAAGATTTGATAACTTCTAAAACAGAGTTTCCTTTTCCTGTTCCAAGGTTAAAAACCTCGAACTGATCTTTATTGTTATTTTCAATTAATCGTTTTAAGGCTATAATGTGCGCTTTTGCTAAATCTGCTACGTGAATATAATCACGTACAGCAGTTCCATCGGGTGTATTATAGTCACTGCCAAAAACAGATAATTCTTTGCGAATTCCAGCAGCTGTTTGTAACACGTAAGGAATTAAATTTTGAGGAACACCAATTGGTAATTCTCCAATTTTAGCTGACTCATGTGCGCCAATTGGATTGAAATAACGCAATGCAATTGCCTTTAAATCTGAAATTTTAGTAGCGTCTTTAATAATTTCTTCACCTATTTGCTTGGTATTTCCATAAGGAGATTCCGCAGGTTTAATAGGTGCATTTTCAGTAATTGGCAATTCATCAGCTTGCCCATAAACAGTGCAAGAAGAACTGAATATGAAGTTATTCAAGTTGTTTTCTTTCATTTCCTGTAAAATATACACCAAACTACCAATGTTGTTTTCGTAATATTCTAACGGCTTTTGAACACTTTCCCCTACAGCTTTATATGCGGCAAAATGAATAGTTCCATCTACATGGTTTTTAGCAAAAAAATCTTTTACTGCCGCTTTTTCTCTTAAATCGAGATTAAAAAATAAAGGTTTTATACCTGTAATTGAAGTGATATTATCTAAAACTTCAATAGTTGAGTTTGATAAATTATCAATTATTACAACTTCAAATCCTTCATTTTGTAATTCAACAACTGTGTGTGAGCCTATAAATCCTAATCCTCCTGTAACTAAAATTTTCTGCATTATTTATGAATGAAATTTATAATAGTTGAAGTAATAAATGCCAATTGCTCTTCATCTAATTCGGTATGCATTGGTAATGAAATTACGGTATCAATAAGTTCATTGGTTACTTTAAAGTGTTCTTCTTTATAGCGAGCATCTTTATAAGCTTTTTGGCTGTGTAACGGAACTGGATAATAAATTGCATTTGGAATGCCATTATCTAATAAATGTTTGTGTAAGTCGTTTCGTTTTCCGTTTGTAATTTGCAAAGTGTACTGATGAAATACGTGGCAATCGCAATTGTCACAAATAAACTCACAACCATTGCCCATTTTTGGAGTAATGATAAATTTTTCATTTTTGAAAGCATTATTGTAATAACGTGCAGCTTTTCTACGCGCATCACAATAGGCGTCTAAATGTGGTAGTTTTACTCTCAAAACAGCAGCTTGAATGCTGTCCAATCTAGAATTTACACCAACAACATCATGGTAATAACGTTCGTACATACCGTGGTTTACAATTCCTCTTAAAGTGTGTGCCAACTCATCATCGTTAGTGAAAATTGCACCACCATCACCATAGCAGCCTAAATTTTTTGAAGGAAAAAATGAAGTTGTCCCAACAATTCCTATAGTACCAGCTTTCTTTTTAGTGCCATCTTTAAAAGTGTAATTTGCGCCAATCGCTTGTGCAGTATCTTCAATTACAAACAAGTTGTAAGCTGCAGCAACTTCTAAAACAGCTTCCATATTGGCACATTGTCCAAATAAATGAACTGGCACAATAGCTTTTGTTTTAGGTGTAATTGCTTTTTTTAATGCAGCAATATTCATATTGAAAGTGTCTTTTTCAACATCAACTAAAACTGGAGTTAAATGTAATAATGCAATTACTTCAACAGTTGCCGCAAAAGTAAAATCGGCTGTAATTACTTCGTCACCTGGTTGTAAACCAAGACCCATCATTGCAATTTGCAATGCGTCAGTACCATTGGCACAAGGTATTACGTGTTTAACATTTAAATATGTTTCCAATTCTTTTTGAAAACCGTGCACTTCTGGACCGTTGATATAAGCGGCAGATTTAAGTACTTCTAAAATATGTGAATCTACTTGTTCTTGAATTTTGGCATATTGACCTTGGAGGTCAACCATCTGAATTTTTCTCATGGTAAGATTATATGAATTCTAACTAACAAAAATACAATAAAAGGTATTGGAATCCAATCTTAAAAAGAGATATATACTACAACGTTTTAATCGAACAAATCTGAAGATAAATACCTGTCTCCACGATCGCAAATAATGACAACAATTACACCTTTTTCTATAGTTTGTGCTAATCTTAAAGCAGCTGAAACGGCTCCTCCACTGCTCATTCCAGCAAAAATCCCCTCTTCAATGGTTAGTTTTTTAGTCATAATGCGTGCTTCTGCTTCACTAACTTCAATTACTTGATCAACTTTTGAAGGGTTGAAAATTTTAGGCAAGTATTCTGGCGACCATTTTCTAATACCCGGAATTTTAGAATTATCGGTTGGTTGAACCCCAATAATTTGAATATTTTTATTTTTTTCTTTCAAAAATGTAGAAGTACCCATAATGGTTCCAGTTGTACCCATTGCAGAAACAAAATGAGTAATTTCACCATTTGTATCTCTCCATATTTCAGGGCCTGTAGTTTTATAATGCGCTTTCCAATTGTCATCATTTGAAAACTGGTCTAACATAAAATAGCCTTTTTCTTTCACTATTTTATTTGCATATTCACGAGCACCTTCTATACCAATTGCAGCAGGTGTTAAAGTAACTTTGGCTCCGTAAACCTGCATTGTTTGCACACGTTCTTTGGTCGAATTTTCAGGCATAACCAATTCAATACACAGCCCAAATTGTTGCGCCATTAATGCCAATGCAATTCCTGTATTTCCGCTTGTAGCCTCAATTAAGCAATCACCTTTTTTTATTTCATTTCGCTCAAGAGCAGAAAAAATCATATTGTAGGCTGCACGGTCTTTTACACTTCCACCTGGATTATTTCCTTCTAGTTTGAAATATAATGTAACCCCTTCTTTAACTAAAATTTTATGTGATTTAACCAAGGGTGTATTTCCTATAAAATCGAATAAATTACTACTTTCCATGGCTTATTTTTTTGGTTTCAGATGGGTTTCTGGTTTATGATAAACAAGTGAATTTTTTGGGATAGATTCTGTAATCCAAACATTACCTCCAATTACACTGTTTTCTCCAATAATAGTATTCCCACCAAGTATTGTAGCATTTGCGTAAATAGTAACATTGTTTTCAACAGTTGGATGTCGTTTTACATTTTTCAATTCTTTTGAAACCTGCAAAGCACCTAAAGTCACCCCTTGATAAATTTTTACATAGTCTTTGATTAAACAAGTTTCTCCAATTACAGTTCCGGTAGCGTGATCAATAAAAAATGATTTTCCAATAGTAGCACCAGGGTGAATATCTGTACCTGTTTTGCTGTGGGCATATTCACTCATTAACCTTGGGATTAAAGGTGTTTTTAATAGAAATAACTCATGACTAAAACGGTAAATAGCGATTGCATAAAAACCTGGGTAGGCTAAATAAACCTCTTCAATATTGTTTGAAGCAGGATCGTTTTTTACCAATTCTTGAGCGTCAAGATTTAAATTTTCTAAAATTTCAGGCAATGTAGATAAAAATGTTTTCCAAATTGTACTACAAGACTCTTTGTCAAATACACAAGCTAGTTTGTAAATTTCTTCAAAATCTATTTCAAGCTGTTCAATGTTTTTGGCAACGCAGGCGTTGGCATCAAATAGTGTATGAAATAAATTATCAGTAAATTTTTCAGTTTTGTATTTTAAGCTAAAATCTAAATGAGGTCGATTTTTACTCGACATGATTTTATATATAATGTTTTCTTTTGCTGTCATGATTTCTATTGACTAATAAAATTTAAGTCGTGCTAATACTTACCATTTTTTATAAACTTCTTCAAAAGGAATTCTAAAGCGTTCGCCATAAACACCTTCAGGTTTTCTAATTCCACAAGAAATAACCATATTAATTTCACTTGAAGTAGGTAACTTCAATATTTTTTTAATTCTAAGGGTGTCTGTGCCTTCCATAGGGCAGGTGTCATAATATTCTGCAGCCATACTTAACATAAAAGTTTGAGCCGCCAAACCAGCTGTTTTATGTGCTACAATGCGCAAATCAGCATTTCGAAGTTGACGATAACTTGGTTTAAAAAGGCCCATAATCCAAACAATACTATATTTTATATATCCAAAAATGCCTAAAAAATCGGCATACACAAAAGGAATTAATTTGTTGTAATAATTTAAGGCAAATTTCTCTCGAGAAGAATATTCGGCTTTGGGTTTTTCACCAAAAGTTACTGTTAAATGTTCTGCATTAGATTTTGCACGTTGTTTCCATAAATCTTTTCTAACAACTACAACAAGCATTTGTTTAGCAGTTTTTGCAGCACTTTGATCTAAACAAGCTACAGTTAACTGGTCAAGAATTTCTTTAGATGTGATGTGGTGAAACTCCCACAATTGCATATTACTGCTGTTGGGTGCTAAGGTGGCTTGCTCAATACATTTTTTTACAATTTCAGTATCAATTTCTTTAGTTTTATCATAAACTCTAACCGAACGACGGTAGTTAATGGCATCAATAAGACTTGTACTATTTCCCATAGTTTTTATTTTTCTAACTAAGACTTATTAACTCAAAACTCCAATCTTTAAATAATAGTTGACTGTCCTAAATCTATGTTGTTTTTATTGTAAAATGTATTTTCATCGTCCAAAATAAAATCGCTTAAAAAGTTTCCAACACTGGTAGTTGAGAAATGATTTGTGGCGTTTAAATCGGGTGTTGAAATATTTAATTCCAGTGATTTTTCAACTGCGGTTCTTATATCTTCAGCTTCATCATACAATTGAAAATGATCTAATAGCATAGCCGCTGATAATACTGTTGCTAATGGATTGGCAATATTTTTACCTTTTGCCTGTGGATATGAACCATGAATTGGTTCAAACATTGCTGCTCTTTCACCAATAGAAGCTGATGCCAATAAACCAATTGAACCTGAAATAACACTTGCTTCATCCGATAAAATATCACCAAACATATTTTCAGTTAAGATAATATCAAATTGTTTTGGGTATAGAATTAGTTGCATTGCAGCATTGTCAACAAACATAAAATTTAACTTTACATTTGGGTAACTTTTTGAAATTTCAGAAACACGTTTTCTCCAAAGTCTAGAGGTTTCTAATACATTTGATTTGTCAACCAATGTTAATTTTTTTCTTCTTGCTTTGGCAGCTTTAAAAGCCAAATGTGCGATTCTGTCTATTTCAGTTTCTGTATATATGCAAGTATCAGAAGCTGTTTTACCATCATCACTTAATTTTTTTTCTCCAAAATAAATACCACCAGTTAATTCTCTATAAATTATAAAATCTGTTCCTTTGATAACATCTTCTTTTAAATTTGATTTATGAATCAAAGAACTATAAGTTGTTAGTGGTCGAATATTTGCAAATAAGCCTAAACTTTTTCTAAGTTTTAATAAACCTTGTTCAGGACGCACCTTTGCACTTGGATCATTATCATATTTTGGATCGCCAATAGCACCAAATAGAATAGCGTCAGCATTTTTACAAATTTGAAGTGTTTCATCGGGAAGCGGATTGCCAGTTTCATCAATTGCAATAGCTCCTATAATGGCTTTTGTATATTCAAAAGTATGATTGTATTTTTCAGCAATGGCATCTAATACTTTTACAGCTTGCTGAATTACTTCGGGTCCAATTCCGTCACCTGCAAGTAAAGCGATTTTTAATTTCATGATTTAAAGATTCAAAACCACAAAGTTAATCTAAATTGCGATACGGTTTTTATGAATATGATTCAATCCCATTAAATGATGTAAATCTTCATCATTAATTTCTTTATGGTGATCTGCAAATTTTAAAAATTGAGGATAAACATCGTCTAATTCAATTTTTGTTAACTCGTATCCTATATTTTTAGCTCTATAAGCCAAGGCAGCTCTACCACTTCTGGCTGTTAACACAATTGAAGATTCAGTTACACCAACATCGGCTGGGTCCATAATTTCATAAGTTTCACGATTTTTAATCACTCCATCTTGATGAATTCCTGAACTATGTGCAAATGCATTTTCACCAACTACAGCCTTGTTAGGTTGTACTATCATTCCCATACTACGTTGTACCAATAAGCTAGTGTCGTATAATAATTTGGTATTAATTCTGGTGTCCAAATTTAAATAAGGGTGTTGTTTTAAAATCATAACCACTTCTTCTAAAGCAGTATTTCCAGCGCGTTCTCCAATACCATTTATAGTACATTCAATTTGACGAGCTCCATTTTGAACCCCGGCAATTGCGTTGGCTGTTGCCAAACCTAAATCGTTATGACAGTGGCATGATAAAATCACATTCTCAATACCTTTCACGTTTTCTTTTAAGTACTTTATTTTAGCCCCATATTCATCTGGTAAACAGTAACCTGTAGTGTCAGGAATGTTTAAAACGGTAGCTCCGGCTTTTATTGCTTGTTCTAATACCCTCGCTAAATACTCATTATCTGTTCTTCCTGCATCTTCGGCGTAAAACTCTACATCTTCAACAAATTTTTTGGCATAAGCAACCGCATCATATGCACGAACAATAATTTTTTCTTGCGTTGATTTGAATTTATGAAATATATGAGAATCAGAAGTTCCAATTCCAGTATGAATTCTTGGGCGTTTTGCGTATTTTAATGCATCAGCTGCTACTTCAATATCTTTTTGGTTTGCACGTGTAAGTCCGCAAACTGTTGCGTTTTTAACAAGTTTTGAAATTTCTACTACGGAAATAAAATCACCTGGACTTGAAATTGGAAATCCAGCTTCAATAACATCAACTCCTAAAATATCAAGACGTTCAGCAATTACTAATTTTTGTTCAGTATTTAACTTACAACCTGGGACTTGTTCACCATCTCTTAAGGTTGTATCAAAAATTTGAACTATATTTTTACTCATTTTTGATTTTTTTTTATCACATTTGATACGTCAAAAATAGATGTATAGGTTTTTTATAATTCATTGAAAATACAGATATTACTATACTCAAATTGTGGGCATTAGATTTAATACACTGAAAATCAAATCAATAAAAATATTTTAATTACAATGGCTATTGAGCAAAAAGATGCACTTTTCACATTAGTTAAGTCGCTTTCTAAATCTGAAAAGCGACAATTTAAACTTTATGTAGGAAGATTGGGCGGAAATGTGGACGCAAATTTTATGTCGTTATTTAATTTGTTAGATAAAGTGAATAGTTATAATGATGAGTTGATTTTACTAAAAACCAATATTAAAAAACAGCAAATATCCAATACCAAAGCACATTTATACAAACAAATTTTGGTGAGTTTAAGATTCAATCCTGTTCATCAAAATGTAAGAGCTCAAATTAGAGAGCAATTTGATTTTTCTGCTATTTTATACAATAAGGGTTTGTATAAACAGAGCTTGAAAATTTTAGATAAGGCAAAAGAATTAGCCATAAGTAACGACGAAAATAATTTAGCTTACGAAATTGTTGAGTTCGAAAAAGTAATAGAATCTCAATATATTACTCGAAGTTTGAACAATCGGGCTGATGAATTATCTATGCAAGCGAAAGAATTAAGTTTGAAAAATGTACGAATAAGTAAGCTTTCAAACCTTTCGTTACAATTGTACAGTTTATTGTTAAAAGAAGGGTATGTAAAAGACGATGCAGATTCTGAGGCTGTAAACCAATATTTTGAAAAACGATTGCCAAAATACAAATTATCAGAACTGGGTTTTAGAGAAAAATTATTTTTATACAAAGCATATTTGTGGCATAGTTTGATTATGCAAGATTTTGTTTCAAGTTATAAATACGCCCAAAAATGGGTCGATTTGTTTGAAGACAATCCTGAAATGAAAAAACAAAATCCGGTTTTTTATTTAAAAGGTGTTAGTTATTTATTGGAGGCTTTATTTTTAATTAGACATAAAACAAAATTTACCAAAGTACTTAAAACTTTAAAAAATGATATTGAATTAGAGCAGATTTCACTAAATGAAAACACAAAAACATTAGCATTTATATATTATAACCAAAACAAGCTAAACCTTCATTTTATTGATGGTAAATTTACTGAAGGCTTGCCATTTGTTTCTAAATTATTAGTTGAAATTGAAAATTATAAAACCAAAATTGATGCTCATCATATTATGGTTTTTTACTATAAAATTGCTTGTATGTATTTTGGGGCAGGTAAAAATGAAGAATGTATTGTTTATTTGGAGAAAATAATAAACAACAAAGATTTAACAATGCGTGAAGATTTGATGTGTTTTTCAAGAGTATTAAATTTAGTAGCACATTATGATGCGGGTATTGATTTTAATATTGATAAATTAATTGTTTCTACCTATAAGTTTTTAATAAAAATGAACGATTTACATGAAGTTCAGCAAAAAATGATTGTATTTCTTAAGAATTTAAGTAACATATATCCACAAGATTTACGAAAAGAATTTATTAAATTGCATAGTGAATTAATTAAATTTGAAAATCACCCTCATGAAAAACGGGCGTTTTTATATTTGGATATTTTAAGTTGGTTAGAGAGTAAAATTCAAAATTCAACAGTTGAAAAAATTATTCAGCAAAAAGCTAAAAAAATAACCAAATAATTTATGAAAATGTTTTTATCAAATAATTATTTTCCATATTTGCATTTATTAAAATGAAAAAAACAAATAATAATATCATCTCAATTTATGTCTCTGTGATAATTTCACAAGCAGGATAGGAACGATATTGTAATTTATATAAACAATTAAGCCTTCCTATTCTATTTTAGGAAGGTTTTTTTGTTGAATAATCATTGTAAAAAAAAAGAAGTTAACTATTTGATGATTAATAGTGTAGCTAAAATTATATGAATGTGGCTATTGTAAAAAAAGTAAAAGAAACAACGGTAAAGTAAATGCCTGAATTAAATTTGTGTCTTGTTGTGAAATAAGTAACAAAAATTAAGTTGTTTTAAAAATAATTTAAAATAATTAAATAAGGACTAAAATAAATGCAATTAAATAAATATAGTAAAAGAGTAACACAAGACCCAACCCAACCTGCTGCGCAAGCCATGCTATATGCAGTTGGTCTTTCTGATGAGGATATGAAAAAACCTCAAGTAGCTATTGCAAGTACGGGTTATGATGGTAATCCGTGTAATATGCACTTGAATGGTTTGGCTTCAAAAATTAAAGTGGAAGTAAATAAATTAAGTCAGGTAGGCCTAATTTTTAATACTATTGGTGTAAGTGATGGTATTTCAATGGGAACTTTAGGAATGAATTATTCCTTGCCTTCTCGTGATGTAATAGCCGATTCTATTGAAATTGTAATGAACGCTCAAAGTTATGACGCATTGGTAACTGTAGTTGGCTGTGATAAAAATATGCCAGGAGCCATTATGGCAATGTTGCGTTTGAATCGTCCGTCGTTAATGGTGTATGGTGGTACTATTGCATCAGGAAATTATAAAGGAAAAAAATTAAATATTGTTTCTGCATTTGAGGCTTTAGGGCAAAAAATTGCTGGAGATATTTCAGAAGAAGAATACAAAGAAATTATTAAAAATGCCATTCCAGGAGCAGGTGCTTGTGGTGGAATGTATACAGCAAATACAATGGCTTCATCAATTGAAGCATTGGGTTTTGCATTGCCTTACAACTCATCTATTCCTGCTGAAAATCCTTACAAAGGAGATGAAAGTGAGCGTATTGCTGCAGCAATAAAAAACTTATTAGAGTTAGATTTAAAACCTTTGGATATTATTACCAAAAAATCGTTAGAAAATGCGGTGGCTTTGGTAAATGCTTTGGGTGGTTCAACAAATGCTGTTTTACATTATTTAGCAATAGCACACGCAGCTGAAATTGAATTTACACTAGAAGATTTTCAAAGAGTTAGTGACAGAACTCCATTAATTGCTGATTTAAAACCTAGCGGTGAATATTTAATGGAAGACGTTCACGGCGTTGGAGGAACTCCAGCTGTGATGAAATATTTGTTAGAAAAAGGATTTTTACATGGTGATTGTATGACAATTACTGGAAAAACCTTGGCTGAAAATTTAGCCGATATAAAACCATTGAGTTTTGAAGAAGATCAAAAAGTAATTCATCCAACCGAAAGAGCCTTAAAATCTTCAGGAAATCTTCAAATTTTATATGGAAACCTTGCAACAGGTGGTTCAGTTGCGAAAATTAGTGGAAATGAAGGTAATTTGTTTGAAGGAAAAGCAGTGGTTTTTAATAGCGAACAAGAAGCAAATGATGGTATTGGAGCAGGAAGAGTTTCAAGAGGCGATGTAGTTGTAATTCGTTATGTAGGTCCAAAAGGTGGTCCTGGAATGCCAGAAATGTTAAAACCAACTTCAATGATTATGGGTGCTGGTTTAGGAAAATCGGTTGCTTTAATTACTGATGGACGTTTTTCTGGAGGAACACACGGTTTTGTTGTTGGTCATATCACTCCAGAAGCACAAAGTGGTGGTGGAATTGCTCTTATAAAAGATGGTGATCTAATTGTAATCGATGCTACTAATAAAACCATTGATGTGAAAATTTCTAACGAAGAATTGGCAGAAAGAAAAGCAAAATGGGTTGAACCAGCTTTAAAACATACAAAAGGAATATTATATAAATATGCTAAAACCGTTTCCTCAGCTTCTGAAGGTTGTGTAACGGATAAATTTTAAATTTATGGAGACTTTAAATAAAAAAGTTAATGAGGTGAAAACTTCAAAAACTGTAAAAATAACAGGAGCTGAAGCAGTAATTAAATGTTTATTGGCTGAAGGAGTAGATTTGGCTTATGGTTACCCTGGTGGCGCTATTATGCCTGTGTACGATGAGATTTATAAATATCAGGATCAGTTTCACCACGTGTTAACACGTCATGAACAAGGTGCAATACACGCTGCACAAGGCTTTGCCCGTGTAACAGGAAAAGTTGGGATGGTTTTTGCAACTTCTGGCCCTGGAGCAACTAATTTAGTAACAGGTATTGCTGATGCCCAAATAGATTCTACACCATTGGTTTGTATAACAGGTCAGGTTGGTTCACATTTATTAGGTTCTGATGCATTTCAGGAAACCGATATTATTGGAATTTCAACACCAGTAACCAAATGGAATTATCAAATTACTAAAGCTTCAGAAATTCCTGAAATAATTGCAAAAGCATTTTACATTGCAAAATCGGGTCGTCCAGGACCAGTATTAATTGATATTACAAAAGATGCTCAATTTGGAGAATTAGATTTTTCATATAAAAAATGTGAGAAAGTTAGAAGTTATAAAGCTGTTCCAAAATTAAATATTGAAAAGGTTAAAGAAGCTGCAGAACTAATAAACAGTGCTAAAAAACCTTTTATAGTTTGGGGACAAGGTGTTATTCTTGGTGCAGCAGAGCAAGAGTTTAAAAAATTTATTGAAAAAACTGATATTCCTTCTGCTTGTACAGGTCTAGGTCTTTCAGCTTTAGAAACAGCTCATCCATTGCATGTTGGGATGGTTGGTATGCACGGTAATTATGCACCAAATGTGTTAACCAATTCTTGTGATGTTTTAATTGCTATTGGAATGCGTTTTGATGATCGTGTTACTGGAAATTTAGCCACATATGCTAAACAAGCCAAAGTTATTCATTTTGAAATTGACCCAGCTGAAGTTGATAAAAACGTAAAAACAGATGTGGCGGTTTTAGGAACGGTTAAAGAATCGTTAGTTGAAATTATGCAGTATGTAAATAAAGCTGAGCATAAAGAATGGATGAAAGAATTTGACAAGTTATATCAAATTGAAGTAGATGCGGTAATTAACGATCAGTTAAATCCTACAAAAGAAGGATTAACAATGGGGGAAGTTATGGGTGGAATAAATAATGAGACAAATGGAGATGCTATTATAGTTTCAGATGTTGGTCAGCACCAAATGTTTGCTTGGCGTTATGCTAATTTTGTAAAAACAAGAAGCAATGTAACTTCTGGAGGTTTAGGAACTATGGGATTTGCATTGCCAGCTGCTATTGGCGCGAAAATGGGAGCTCCAGATCGTGAGGTTGTTGCTATTATTGGTGATGGAGGTTATCAAATGACTTGTAATGAATTGGGTACTATTCTTCAAACAAAAGCCGCAGTTAAAATTGTGGTTTTAAATAATAGTTATTTAGGAATGGTACGTCAATGGCAAGAGTTATTTTTCGACAAGCGTTATGCTTCAACAGAAATGGTTAGTCCAAATTTTGTGAAGTTAGCAGAAGCTTATGATATTGAAGCTGTTAGAGTTTCAAAAAGAGAAGATTTAGCAGGTGCTATAAAAACAATGATGGCATCAAAAGATGCATACTTTTTGGAAGTTGTTATAGAACAAGAAGATAATGTATTTCCAATGATACCAACGGGAGCAAGTGTTTCAGATATAAGATTAAGTTAAGATGGAAGAAAATAAAAATTTTACAATTTCAGTATATACTGAAAATAATATAGGAATATTAAATCGACTTTCTGCAATATTTTTAAAACGTCATATTAATATTGAAAGTATGACAGTTTCTAAATCTGAGATAGATCACGTTCATAGATTTACATTTGTAGTTATTGTGCCGGAAACACTTATTAGAAAAGTTGTTCTTCAATTAGAAAAACAAATTGAAGTGATTGGCGCTTTTTATCATACTGAAGATGAAATAATTTATCATGAAACAGCTTTATTTAAAATTTCTTCAGAGCATTTGTATGATGAACAAATTCAGGATAAAATGAAATTTAGAAGAGCACATATTATTTCAATAAACGAACGATGGTTTGTAATTGAAGCAAGTGGTTTAAAAGAAGATATTGATAATATGTATGATAAATTAAAACCTTATGGTTTATTGCAGTTTGTGCGTTCAGGTCGTATTGCAATTACGAAACCAAAGATGGCAATATCAGAATTATTAGCAGAAATTAATTAAAAAAATAAAAAAGAGAAAATGGCAAATTATTTTAACACACTTTCATTAAGAGATAAATTAGATCAATTAGGAAAATGTAGATTTATGGATTCGTCTGAATTCAGTGATGGTGTTGCGGCATTAAAAGGGAAAAAAATTGTAATTGTAGGTTGTGGAGCTCAAGGTTTAAACCAAGGGTTGAATATGAGAGATTCTGGATTGGATGTTTCTTACACACTTAGACCAGCAGCAATTTCTGAAAAAAGACAATCGTTTTTAAATGCTTCAGAAAATAAATTTAAAGTTGGGACTTATGAAGAAATGATTCCTACAGCCGATTTGTTAATCAACTTAACACCTGATAAGCAACATACATTAGTAGTTTCTGCAGTAATGCCTTTAATGAAAAAAGGAGCAACCTTATCGTATTCTCACGGATTTAATATTGTTGAAGAAGGAATGCAAGTTCGTAAAGATATTACCGTAATTATGGTTGCGCCAAAGTCACCTGGTTCTGAAGTTCGTGAAGAATTTAAAAGAGGTTTTGGAGTGCCAACGTTAATTGCGGTACATCCTGAAAATGATCCAGAAGGAAAAGGTTGGGATTATGCTAAGGCATATGCAGTTGGTACAGGTGGGCATACGGCTGGTGTGTTAGAGTCTTCATTTGTTGCTGAGGTAAAATCAGATTTAATGGGTGAACAAACCATTCTTTGTGGATTGTTACAAACAGGGTCTATTTTATGTTTCGATAAAATGGTTGCGGAAGGTGTTGATGCTGGATATGCTTCAAAATTAATTCAGTATGGTTGGGAAACTATCACTGAAGCTTTAAAGTATGGTGGAATTACCAATATGATGGACCGTTTATCAAATCCAGCAAAAATTGCTGCATTTAATGCTTCAGAAGAATTAAAAGACATGATGCGTCCGTTGTTCCAAAAACATATGGATGATATTATGAGTGGTCATTTTTCTAAAACTATGATGGAAGATTGGGCAAACGATGATATTAATTTGTTAACATGGAGAGCTGCAACAGGTGAAACTGCTTTTGAAAAAACACCTGCTAGTGATGTGGAAATTTATGAACAAGAATATTTCGACAATGGTGTGTTAATGGTTGCAATGGTTAAAGCTGGTGTTGAATTGGCTTTTGAAGCGATGACTGAATCTGGAATTATTGATGAGTCTGCTTATTATGAATCATTACACGAAACTCCATTAATTGCAAATACAATTGCACGTAAAAAGTTATTTGAAATGAATAGTGTAATTTCTGATACTGCTGAGTATGGATGTTATTTATTTGATCACGCTTGTAAGCCGTTAATCGCTGATTACGTTAAAAAAGCGCCAAGCAATTTGGTTGGTCGTCCTTTTAATGATGGTTCTAACGCTGTAGACAACAAAGAATTAATTGAAGTAAATGCCGTTATTAGAAATCATCCAGTTGAAGATATTGGAGCGTATTTAAGAGAATCAATGACAGCAATGACCAAAATAGTTTAAACAATTTTAATTTTGATTGCACTAACAAAAAATAGCATTTCAATACTAAAATATAAATCTCAATAGAGTTACAGAGGAGTTGTTCAAACAACTCCTCTTGTTTTTTATAACATTGATTAGATTGTTAATTATTGATTGTTAATTATGGAATGTTGTTAAATAATAAACAAAATAGATTTTATATAACTTTTTTATGTAATATTGTTCCAATGAAAAATGAAGCTTTAAATATAACTATTTTAACACCCCCGCCTACTACTTATAGGATGCGCCGCTTTGTGCGTTAATTTTAGAGTACACAACAACTAGTTTTATTTCATTTTTTAAGTCCAATTTTGTATCAAACCTTTAACATAATAACTATATTTAATTTCACTTTAATTTTTTTAATTAGGGTGTTCGGTGTTATTTTTTATTCTCGCCCCATGCGGGCTATATCATTTTAGGAAATAGGTGAGTCCATTTCCGATTTTTAAACTTAAAAACACACAATATATTAATTTTAAAAACTCACTTGAATTGAAAATTGTAATTGCTAATAGCTCACATAACAAATATGCTGAAATCATTTGCGAAACCATAGAAACTTCTGCAATGCAAAGAGGAACTGGTATTGCAAAAAGAACTCAAGAATATATAATGACCAAATTTGAAAATCAAAATGCGGTTATTGCTTTAGATGGGGATAAATTTGCTGGTTTTTGTTATATAGAATGTTGGAGTCACGGAAAATATGTGGCACATTCAGGTTTAATTGTTCATCCTGATTATAGAAATGCTGGGTTGGCGAAACAAATAAAAAAAAGAATATTTGATTATTCGCTGGAAAAATATCCAGAGGCAAAGATTTTTGGAATTACAACTGGATTGGCAGTAATGAAAATTAATTATGAGTTGGGATATCAACCTGTTACTTTTTCAGAACTAACAACTGATGAAGCTTTTTGGAATGGTTGTAAAACGTGTAAAAATTTCGATGTTTTAACAAGAACTGATCAAAAAATGTGTTTATGTACAGGGATGTTATATGATCCAAATCATGAAAAAAATATTAAAGAACATACCTATAATTCAAAAGTATTGAGCAGGTTAAAAAAAATTAAGCAAGCAATATTTCTTAAAAAAAAATAAAATAATATCATGGAAAAAGTAGTAGTAGCATATAGCGGAGGTTTAGACACATCATATTGTGTAAAATATTTACAAAATGTATTAAATCTTGAAGTTCACAGCGTATTGGTTAATACTGGGGGTTTTTCAACTGAAGAATTGGCTGTTGTTGAAGCGAAAGCTTATGAGATGGGTGTAGTTTCACATATTAACCACAACATTTTAGAAAAATATTATCAAAAAGCGATTCGGTTTATGGTATACGGAAATGTGTTGAAAAACAATACTTATCCACTTTCAGTAAGTGCAGAAAGGGTTTTTCAGGCTATTGAAGTTGTAGAATACGCAAAAAAAATAAATGCAAAATACATAGCTCACGGAAGCACAGGAGCAGGAAATGATCAGGTTAGATTTGATATGATTTTTCAAACATTAGCGCCTGAAATTGAGATTATTACACCTATTCGTGATTTGAAATTAACACGTCAGGAAGAAATAGCTTATTTAAAAGAAAATGGGGTAGATTATCCATGGGAAAAAGCTAAATATTCAATCAATAAAGGGATTTGGGGAACAAGTGTTGGTGGTGTTGAAACTTTGACATCTCATCTGCCATTACCAGAAGAGGCATATCCTAGTCAGTTACAAAAAACAGATCCAACCAATATTAAACTTCATTTTGAAAAAGGCCAATTGGTTGGGTTGAATGATGAGTTTGACACTTCAGTAAACACCATTTTAAAATTAGAAGCCATTGCGTCAAAATATGCAATTGGAAGGGATATTCACGTTGGTGATACAATTGTTGGAATTAAAGGAAGAGTTGGTTTTGAAGCAGCAGCAGCAGTTATTACGATTAAAGCACATCATTTATTAGAAAAACATGTGCTTTCTAAATGGCAACAAAATTTAAAAGAACAAATGGGAAGCTGGTACGGAATGTTATTACATGACGGACAGTATTTTGAACCTGTAATGAGAAATATTGAAGCTTTCTTGGAAAGTTCTCAGGAAACAGTAACTGGTGAAGTTTTTGTAACTTTAAAACCTTACCATTTTAGTTTGAATGGAATTGAATCTAAACACGATTTAATGAAATCTAAATTTGGTGAATACGGCGAAACGAATAAAGCTTGGACGGCAGATGATGCAAAAGGCTTTATTAAGATTTTAGGGACTCCAAATAAAATTTATCACAGTGTAAATTCAGAATTATGATTAAAGTAGGAATAGTAGGAGGCGCAGGTTATACCGCAGGGGAATTAATCAGATTAATTGTAAATCACCCTAGTGTTGAATTAGATTTTGTGTACAGTACTTCCAATGCAGGAAATTATATTTACCAAGTACA
>BS_KBA_SWE02_21mDRAFT_10000269_pt1 | contig 18774 bp, 27 predicted proteins | sample BalSeasSWE02_21m_FD_9196 | JGI IMG/M metagenome (IMG submission 9196)
GCAATAAAAACCTAAAAACTTGATGAAAAACGTTCCAATATCCGACCCCGCACCCCATTTGAAAGCGGTTTTCCTTTTGAAGTTTGCACCACTCAGCGCTACTAACAGCCCCACCCACGCTGATATGTGGTATTTAATTTATTGTTATGGTTCTAAACCTAGCAATTTCACATATTTGCTGTGGTGTGTTCCTTTTTTTTCGGTCGATGGATTAATCACAAGAACAGTATTTTTCGCTATTTGCTTTTTCAAAACACTCTTTCCCTTCTTTAAACGCAAAGTAGGAGAGTGCAAGTGTCCCGATGCTATCAATATATGAAATGCTTGTTAATTCGTAAATTCCGCTGCTTACAAGAAGAATTATTGACATATATACACAAACCATGGTACAATTTGCATCTGCTAAAATTGGTTCGGAATTAAGTTTTTTTCCAACTTTTCTTTTCCAAGCAACTAAAATCAACATTACGAATATTGAAATAGCCGAAATTATTACTCCGTAAAATGTGGTTATAGGGTTATGACCCTTCCAAATATTATATAAACTTGTTATAACTAAAGCGAGAACTAGTACGTAAAAAGAAAAACCTGTAACCCTCAAAGCTGTTCGTTCAAATTTATCTCTGTTACTATTTGGTTGAATTTGAATACGGATAATCATGTGTGCGATTCCAAGTCCCGAAATCACTTCAATGAAACTGTCCGCACCAAAACCGAAAAGAGCCAAGCTTTCATCTTCAAATCCGAGATAAGTTGATACAAGCCCTTCAACTATATTATAGATTATCGTAAATATGGCAAGTCCGAATGCAACTTTGAAAAGTTTATTGTTTTTATTCACTGATATTTTTGAAGTTACCATTTCAAGTTTAAAGTTACCTAATAAAACCTTAAAAAGGCTGTTAGGTTCAATAAAAAACCTCCACCGCAGTACGATGGAGGAAAATTGCTATGAATAAGATTGAGGCTATGAAGCCCCAACTTTGAATATTAAGTGTAGTGAAATTATTTGGAGATTTTTCGGTTGTAGCAAATCGTTAGTTTAATGTTTGTCGGTTCGTTATTTAGTTTAAATGTGAGCATAAATTTTATGAGGTGTTGTAAACAGTGCTTTTATTCTGTTTCTTCCTTTTTCATAACATACTTTTTCGTTAAAAGTGTTAATGTTAAAAATATTATGAAAAGAATTATTTTTCCAATTAAATAACCAAATCCATATTTAGTCAATCTTTCAAAATCGTCTGTTAATATTTGGATTATATTAACTAATAAGATTAAAGAAATTATTGCTGAAAGGTAAAAAGTTGTTTTTTTCATATTAGTTTATTAAAAAGAAAGGCAATTTAATAATTGCCTTTCTTTCATAATTCATTAACTATTTCGTTACTGTTGTAGTTGTTGGAGTATAAAGTCCAAACGTTAAACCAGAAACTAATCCGTTAACAAATGATTGTCTAGTGTGAACTGTGTAATTTTCAGCACCATTTGCCATTTGTTTTGAATCAGAAACACCAACAGGAGCTAATCCATATACAACATAATGATTCCATTTAGTCGTTTGTGAATTCCCTTTTGCTCCTTCTCCTACAACACTTGTGTAAGAGTAGCAAGAAGATAATAACATTGATGAAGCAAATAAGATTGCCGTCATTTTCATTGAATTTTTAATCATTCTTTTTTAAATTTAAATTAAACATTTATTTATAATACTCATTTTGAGTTCTTTTTTGTCAGTATTGTTTACAACGATTTGAATATGAAAAGTTGTGGGTTTAGTATAAAACTTTTCGTAAACAGATTAAATATAGTTAAATAAAAATAAATATTAATAAAACAATGCACCCACAATTTTTTATATGCGTTGTTAGCAAACGTTTTTATTCGTTATTACTTGACTTCGAAGATACAAAACAAAGTAAAACAATTATCGAGTTAACAAAAAATAGTTCTTGATTATGTATTAAGTTATCGAAGTTTAAAATTACATTTAAAACAAAATAAATAAAATTTATATGGATAGAGGTCTTTCAATTTCACAAAACAGAGAAATAATAAACTATTTATTAGCTATAAAATTTCCTATGGTTAATAAAAACTCAATCGATTCAGATATTTATGAAATATATGAGTGCGTTAAAGAAATTAAAACAGGTTTAGATAATTATTCAGAATACATAAAATCTATTATTGAAAATCGTAAATTTATCTCTAACTTTAAATACGAATAAGTCAATATTTTCTTTTGAGTGTGTTATTTTTTCTACTCTAAATATTTCATTGTTATATTCTATTTTGTCGTTGATGTTTGGAGATGTTTGCAATTCAATTTGTTCTTTTGAATTATCTCTTTTGATAATTGTAAATTTCATAGTTTTTAATTTTTAAATATTTATAATTCTATCTTAAATATAATTTTAATAGCGTACAATACAAGTGCTAGTATTATTCCTTTAACTAGCCAAGAATTTATTGTCTTTTTGAAAATATTAATACCTTGTTTAATTTTTACGTTTTTAGATGAAAAATATTTTAAACGATAAAACCAATAAGGTTTATATGGATAAAACTCAAACTGCTCTTGATTAGATGCTGTGTTTTGTCTATTAAATAAAGTTAAGTCTGTGTTTTTCATAAATACAATAGTTCCAAATCCTTTCCTTCTAACTCTATACATTTTATTAGATAAACAAAAAGATTTTCTCATAACTTCATCTTCCTTTTTACCTTTCATCTCAAATGTTTGCTAACGGTTAGTATATGAAAAGTAGGCGATTTCGAAGCACCAAACTTTCGGTTAAGTACAAAGTTTGAGAAGAGTAAAAAGCCTTGATTTTACAACTATTTCGCCTATTTTTCATATACATTGTTATGTGCTGCCCTTAAATTCAATCGTGTTTCGGTTCGGGCAGATTAAAGTATTCGTTTTTTGTTTTGTCCAAAGTTTGTGAAATCAGATTGTAATTTTCCTTCGTTGGCTTTAAGTCCACGAATTTGTCAATTATCGCTCTGTTTCTATAAATTACAAATGTATTTTCTACATCGGGATTTATTTTGTTAAGGTTTACTTCACTCTCTTTGTCCGAAAAAGAAGGAACAAATGTTAGAGCTATGTTATTTAAATTCAGTTCGTTTCCCAATTTTTCTAATTCCTCTTGTCTTTTTTCTTTGCTATAATTTTTATCGTTACCATAGACAAAATAGACTTTTAAATATTTACTTCGGCTCACACTTTCTTGCTCTAAAAAGGTTAGCCATTTTTTTATGTCAGCCCAATTCGGATGGTTGCCCACGAAGTAAACTATACCGTGAAATCTTCCATATTTACAAACTGGACAAGTTCTTGTTCCTTTGTCTGGACCAAAGGCGTGAAAAGGAATAAAAGAAGGATTGTCTTCACCAATCTCAAGTCCTGAATTCTTTTCTGTATTATTTGTTTCTGGGTAATTTGGGATATTAAGCCCCAAAATAATATTGTGTTCTGCAATTTGCAAATCATTTGAGAGTAAAACTCTCAAAATTCCACTTCCTCCACGATTTTCAAGTGCTTTTCGTTTCTCACCGGTCAAAAACTTATCATCATCAAAAATAAATTCGTCAATGTAGTACTCGTCTTTAATATTTGGTTCTTTTATCGATGTATGGATGTGAGCAGGCATATTATCATTCGGGTAAGGGGCTGGTCGAATGGTGTAAATCGAATATTTTCCGTTCTCGTCCGATTTTACCCAGCCTCTTATATGTCCGTGCCTTTTGGCTTGTTCATCCATTCCTTCTTTTGGAGAATAATATCCGTTGTTGTCGGTTTGCCAATAGTAAATAATAACATTTGGTGCTGGAATTTTTCCACCAAGTTTATAGACTGTTCCTGTTAACAAAAGTTTTTGACCATTTTCAGTCCATCCTGCACTTGTGTCGATTGACTTGATGTTTTTGGGCATTCCAACATACATTAATTCGCACCCGTCACAACCTCCACCAACAAGCTTTTTCTTGTCGGTTGTTATTTCATTTTGTTTGTTTTCAGATTTGTTTTGTCCGTTGCAGTTGGTTAATGTACTTACCAAAAAAACAAAAATGATGCTTTTAAATATTTCTTTCATTGGTATTGGACTTTTTTGGGTTGCACATAACGAGTTTTTATAAGATTTGTGCGACTGGAAAATCGGAGATTTTTCGGACGAGGCAAATCGTTAGTTGAATATTTGTCAGTTCGTTATTTAGTTTAAATGTAAGCATAAATTTTATGAGGTGTTGCCACAAGTTTTTTTCATTTCGTAATTTGTCAATCAGTGCATACATCCCATATAAATATTAGCTTTTATTATAAAACCTCGATTCGTAAAATCTTTCAATTTTTTCAAACTATTCTCTGCTTTATCTTTTTTGTCAAACATTCCAACAATTATTCCAATAGATTTTTCTCCATTCTCTCTGTCATAGAAATCTAAATATTCAATACTCAAAGTTTCGGTCGGATATCTTCTCGGGAAATAATCTCCAGCATAAATTTCATCCTCATCATTTTCAGGAAGGCAAATCAAGTCTTTCTTTAAATCATATCCACGCCCCATTGTGTCAATCTCAATATTCAGCTTTTCTCGTAAATCTATCATTTTGATTTTTAAATCTTGATACACTTGAGAGGTGTCAGCAACAACAACATAAATATCCATATAATCCTCATTCAAGTCATTTTGAGAGAATAGGAGAGTTGGAATTAAAATCGTTAATATTATTGTCAATTTTTTCATTTCGTAATTTGTGGCAACGGGTTAGGGTTATGATTTGTGCGACTTAAAAATCGGAGATTTTTCAGTTTTAGCAAATCATTAGTTGAATGTTAGTCAGTTTGTACTAGTTCAAATTTAAGCATAAATTATACCCATTGTTGGCAAACGTTTTATTCTTTTGACAATTCTAAATAATAAATTTTAGCACTTTCCTCAAGTTCTTCATCAAAAGAATCATCAAATTTAAAACTATTCAATCTCCATTCGTTATTTGGTTTATAGAATTGAAATGTTAATCGAAGAAATTGTCTGTCAAACTTTAAAAAATATGAGTATAGAATGAAAGAATCTCCAATCTGTTTTTTTGTCAAAAATTCGTATCCATAATATTCTCCTACTAAATCTTTATCAAATCGTGCTAATTGAGTTTTGATATTATTTATAGCGTCTTTTACTCTGGAAGTCCAAGGATTTGTTGCGTACATTTCTTCTACTGCAATTTCTGCGCCTTTATTCTTATAATCGTTAAAGAATTTCTCAATAATTGAATGAGGAGTATTTTGTGAATTTACTGAAATCGTAAGAGTCATAATAATTAATAGACTCATTAATAATTTATTTTTCATATAATCTTATTTCTGTTTGTTATTTTTTTTCTTTATTATGTTTGCCAACGGTGAGTATAAGAATAGTAGCCGATTTCGTGGCACTTTCCTGTCAAGTTAGAAAGTTGGAGCGGGTTACAACCATTGAATTTACAGCTATTTAGGCTATTATTTTTATACATTGTTACCGGCTGGCAATTGATTTTAAAGATGTTTTTATTATCAAACAAATCTTATATATGAAAATACTTTTTCAATCTATAAGTCGATTAAGACCACCACCCAATTTTATCTTGAGTGGTGGTTTTTTAATTCGTAACTTACTTCACTTCAAGCACCAATTCAGGTATGCTTCCATTAAATTTAGATTTGTGCTCAGCACCAATTCTTTCCACCACCGGAGTTGCCAAATCGATACCAACGTCTGCGGTTTCATCAGCAGAGAAAATTCCCGATTGTGTAAGTTCAATCCGTCCTTGTCCAACTTGTTTTCCATCGATAAATAATGTTCCCATACCGCCTTTGCCAATACCTCCGCCATCATAAGCAAAATCAAATTTAATCTGGTGACTGCCGGGTTTTAATTTTTCTGAGGAGGATACAGTGTATCTTTCCATACCGAGAAAATTATAATCGTACGCCAAAACTCCATTTATCACGTACAAAGCCCAACCGCCAAAACGACCTCCCTGAGCGATGATAATACCGTTGGCTGGTGTACCTTCGGGAATTACCAAAGTAGCAGTTATTACCTTTGATTTGTTTTTTATATTGAGGAAAGTATTTTCACTCATGCCCATCATACCCCCGGCCAGAGTCAATGAATTACGCCCTTCCATAATATCGGGCCGTCCAACATTTGAAGCAATTAACCGATCAAACAAACGGTCATCAATTGGCAGTGCATAGTTTTTCTCAGCTTCTTTCATAAACAAATCCTGCATCTCCTTCAATTTTTCAGGAAACTGAGTTGAAAGATCGTTTACCAGGCTAAAGTCGTTGGCAACTTCATACAGTTCCCAGATATCTTCAGCGAGAGGTCTTCTCGGAACACTTTCCCATGGCGCCCTGTGAATGGTTCGTGCATACCAGCCTTCATGATAAATGGCCCTGTTGCCAAACATTTCAAAGTACTGAGTGGTATGTCTTTCCTTTGAATTCGCATCATCAAACGTAGAAGCCAAACTAATTCCATCCATTGGCCGTTGTTCAATGCCGTTAACTATTTTTGGTTCAGGTAGTCCGGCGGCTTCCAAAATGGTTGGAGCCACATCTATTACATGTGAAAATTGTGTTCTCACTTCCCCTTTTGCCTGAATACCTTTTGGCCAGCGAATGGTCATTCCAACTTTGGTTCCTCCGTGATCAGACCCCATTTGCTTTGTCCATTTATATGGTGTATCGAACATAACAGCCCATCCGGCTGCCATGTGCGGATATGTTTCGGGGCTACCCCATTTGTCGATTTTCTTTAACATATCGGGTACGGTTTCCTGTACTCCATTGAAATAGGTCATTTCGCTGTACATGCCATTGGCTCCGCCTTCGGCACTGGTGCCATTATCTCCGTAAACAAAAATAACCATTGTATTTTCAGTCTGACCAACTTCGTCCACTGCATTAATCAAGCGTCCGATTTCGTAATCCATCATATCGATGTATGCTGCAAATACCTCCACTTGCTTGGAATAAAGCCGCTTTTGATCTGCCGAAAGGCTTTCCCATTCGGGTATGGCTTCAGGTTTTGGAGCCAGCTTGGTTCCTTCGGGTACTACGCCCAACTTGATTTGACGATCCAGAATTTGCTGACGAATAGCATCCCAGCCATCATCGAATTTACCTTTAAATTTATCAATATAACTTTGTGGTACATGGTGCGGTGCATGTGTTGCTCCCGGCGCGAAATACATAAAAAATGGTTTTTCAGGAGCCATGGCTTTCTGAAACTTCATCCATGCAATGGACTGATTGGTCATATCCGTCATAAAATGATAGTTTGGATCTTCTGGTAGTTCAACTGGCATAGTGCCATCATAAACAAATGGGGCCCATTGATTGGTTTCGCCACCCAGAAAACCATAAAATTTTTCAAATCCCTGGTGAATGGGCCAACGATCCAAAGGTCCAATTGTATTAGCTTCCCATGCAGCTGTTTCGTGCCATTTTCCAAAAGCTCCGGTCGAATAACCGTTCAAACGCAACATTTCGGCAAGTGGAGCTACATTTTGCGGGATTTGGCCTGTATTTCCAGGGAACCCTGTACCTGTTTCAATAATACTTCCCATGTTGTTTACATGATGGTTGCGCCCACTTTTTAATGCAGCTCTCGTTGGGGAGCAAACCGCAGTAGTATGAAAATTATTGTAATAGACACCTTCACTGGCAATTTTATCAAATGTCGGCGTTGAAACAGGTCCTCCAAAAGTACTGGTGCCGGCAAATCCAAGGTCATCAACAAGAACAAGTATTACATTGGGTGCACCCTCTGGTGCTTCCACTTTAAACTGAGCAGGGAGTTCAACATTGCGTACATCCAATTCTTTACTGGTCGGAGGAATGGGCTCCTTTAGAGGAAGAATAGTCCTATCAATACCTTTGGGTTCTTGAGACAATTGTGTTTTCTTGTCGGTAGTGTTACAGCCAAAAACTGTAAAAAAGACCAAAATAAAAACTGCATAGATTTCTTTTTTCATGTTTTTAAATTTATTAAAGTTTATTCTCAAATTTTTACTTGCTTGCCGGTAACTTGTTATATCCGTTTAATATATACTGTTTATCATTTTTATTGTCGGGATAAACGTATGTTTTTGTTTTGTTTATCGGTTTTTATTTTCACCAAAACACCCCATGAGACACATAATATGTCCACTTATTTTACAAATCGAAATAATTGGTACTGTTGCAATTTTTCAGGGTTTTTTAGGTGACACTAATTTATATAATTTTTCAAGACCCAAAACATAACGTCGTAGTTTAAAATGATTCAAAATAACGTGATTGGAATTGGAGCAAAATTGTTGGACATGGGTGCGATTTATTTTACAACAGCAGCGCCAATTTCTATTGCGAAATTACTTGCTAATTTCAGGTATATTTCGTAAATTAAAGGGTGTTAAACTAACTTAAAATCATGAAAAAATGAAAAAGGAAAAACACCAAGTTGAGAAAACGGATTGGACAGCTTTACTGAAAGTGAACTTGCCTCTATCGGAGAAGACTTACATAAAGTTAGGAATCGCTTTAACGAAAGGACACCTAAAATGGACGGATTTGCCGAACGAATTGAAAGTCGCTTACGGGAGTTACGGGGCAGAAGAAAGGGCGAGGGATTGGCAGGAAGGAGTAGACGCAGGGAAGTGGCGATGGTGGCAGTAAAAAACTTTTATAACAACAAAACCACTTGTAATTACCGCTGCTTTCCTATACATTAAAGGTGCAATTACGGGCTGTTTTAAAGCCTCTAACAACACCAAAACGGTACGCAATAAATATGGACTCTATAATTAAATTCGGGCAGTACGTGAAGCATATACGCTCCCAAAAAGGTATTACCCAACTGCAACTATCTTTAAAAGTTTTTAATAAGCCAAATATTGAATATATAGGCAAATTAGAGCGGGGTACATTAGCAGGAGTTACATTCACAACTGCTGACAAAATTATGTTGGCTTTGGATAGTGAATTGGAGTTTAGGGAGTTTGAAAGTTTTAAGCCTGATTATGTCACTTGAAAATTTAGCATAAAAAAACTGCCCAATCTTATCAACCTTCAAAATGGATATTCACAAATTAAATTTTATATTATGAGTAATGACCCAATTATATGGAAAAAAATTAACAAGTTAGACCGTGGCGAAATGATTAAAATTTTAGCAGACCTAAATTTATTCTTTGATGATTATGATACTACCGAATCAATAAAAGAACTACTTTATGAATGCGTAGAAGACCATGAAATTATTTTACCCGATTAAATTTTATTATTAGCAACAAAAAAGCAAAATATTAATTCTCGCATTTTAATACAAGCCATTTCATTAATTTGAGGTGGCTTTTTTTATTGTCTAATAAATATTGATTCTTAATAGTTAATTGAATATTTTTAATAAAAATTTAAGCTATGAAAATAAAAACTATTACAATAATATTAATTCTTTTTTCCTCACACTGCTTTTCTCAAATCATAACAACTAAGTTTTCACGAAATGGGTACTTACAAGACAATACTAATAAGACATCAAATGCAATTTGCAAGTTTAAACAGGATAAAGATGTAGTAATTATTGATTACATCACTGAAAATTGGTGGAAAGTTAACTATAAAGATTGTGTCGGTTACATCGTAGAACCCTTTTTGGTTGTAACTGATGAAATGATTGATTTTAAAGATGAAAAATTATTGGCTAAAAGATATGAGAAATTTAAAATTGACTCCATTAACAAATTTAATATTGAACAGCAGAAAATAAGTGAACTTGAATATATTTTGTTAGCAGATAGCTTAACTCGTAATATTTTAAATTATGTTAGTGATTCTTTACTGGTTGTAAATATTGGAAAAAGCGAAATATTAAGAAGTAAGCCTTCAATTTTTGGAGATGTAATTTACACTACGGTTAAGAAAGAAAAAGCTATCGTTGTTGATTATGGTGAAAATGCATATTATAAAATTTGTATTGATTCAAATTGCGGATATGTAAAAGACTTTTCACTTAAATATAGCGGATTAGAAAATAGTGATTTAGCTATTAAGTTAGTGAACGAATTGAAATATAAAAAAGAAAAAGATGCTATCTTAAAAGAGATTGACGATGCCATTGCTGAAAGCGATAATAAAAAAGAGGAGTTGGCAAATATTGAAAAGTCCTATATCAAAAAATACGGAGAGAAAACTTATGCAAAACTTAAAGAGCATTATTATTGGATTGGTATGACAAAAGAAATGGCAACTATATCCTTAGGTAGACCAAGTGATATTAATAGAACAGTAGGTTCTTGGGGTGTTCACGAGCAATGGATTTATAGTAATATTTATTTATATTTTGAAAATGGAACGTTAACTTCTTACCAAAATTAATTTAAGAGCCTATTTTTGATTAATCAATTTATATTCAACTTTAATTAATCTTATTTTAATTAATACCCATTACCCCCATTAAAAAGAATAGTATAGTTGTTTATACTCAAAGAAAATTTTTATCACTTTTTTGGGGAATTATAGATTTTTGATAAAAGTCCTATAATATTAACAATCAATGATTTATATTTGATTAAAATAATTGTAAATCTTAATTTTAACTTAAAAAAACTATGAAAAAAATTATTATTACATTAATCACGATTTTTATGATTAATCAAATATCGGCAAGAGAAGAACCTACAACCGCAACTTATACATTTGTTCTAACTCATTTAGGAAGTATCAAACTAAGCCAAAATGCTTATTTTAAAGCGGGAGACACAAAAACTTGGACATTAGATTTAGGAAAAGGAAATAAAATATATTATTTAATAACAGGGCGAGTTGGTAATAACCCAATGTGTGGTTTAACCGCCAAAGACAACCTTGGAGATATTTGTGCAATATGTATTACCAAATTAAGTGGAGATAATGTAGAAATCGAACTAAGATACTCTTCCAGAACTTTTACGTATAAAGGATATATTTTAAGGTAAACTCAAAGATATACTGTACTCTTACAAGTGTAGTAAATTGATTATTCAATCTTTATTCAAATAATTAGTTTAAACTGAAATGAAAAAAATCTTCTTTCCTTTTTTAATCTTCATATCAACCTTGTCCTTTTCACAAGAAATTAATATAGAGAAAATTAAAAAAAGTATCTCTCGTATTGAGAGTGAAATTGGAATAAAAACGGACTCTTTAAAAATATTAACTGACGAACTTAAATATCTCGAAAGTTTAGAATTTATTTCTGAAATTCAAAACAAAGAAGGAATCTTTCCAATTAATACAATTGTAAAAGTTAAAGGAAAGGTTAGGAAAGAAAATAATTTATTTTCTGAAACAGTTATTGATGTTTACCCTAAAGATTCAATTGAGTTAATCGATTATGAACTTGGGTATTGGATAATTAAAAAAGGGAATTTGGTGGGCTACTTATCCGAATTATTCGTAGAAGAAACCAAAACGATTTCACTCGCTAAAGAAGTTACAATAAGTCAAAAAGAAAAAGAGATAAAAATAGTTGAATTAACCAAAATTGAGTTAGAAGAAAAAGAGTTATACGCTTATTTTAATGAGTGCAGTTACACACAGGATGAAATAGATGAGTTTACTGGTAAAGGAAGAAAAGTAACAAATTATTACAGCATTGATGAATTAAACATTTATGGAATCAGAACTCTAGATATAAGACTTAGGAGAAATGGTAATTCTAAATACCTGGAAGTGCGTGTGAGCAGCGATTTAGGGTGTGCAAGTCCATACCCAACGGATAAATCTTTTGTAAAGATTAAATTAGAGAATGGAGATATTATAACTATTCATCATACATGGGATATTGATTGTGGTCATTTTAATTTAATTGGAAATCTTACTGAAAACGATATTTTACGACTAAAAAAATCACCAATAAAGACTATTAGATTACAGGGTACAAAATACTATGAAGATTACGACAAAATTTATTTTAAAAGATTTTTCATTAATAAACTTGATTGTATAAAATAGAAATTTTAAACTTTTATAGGCTTTCATTAATTTGAGTTTCTTTTTTGATTAGTCAATATTTATTCAAATAATAAGTTTAAACTAAAATTAAACAGATGTTTTTTTATATTTACACCACGTTCAATTTAAGTACTACTACCTGACATAGCAAGGGTATTAAGCAATAATAAAAAACTTACATTTCAATTAATTAGATACGAAGCCATTTCATTCAGTTGATGTGGCTTTTTTTTATGTGTTGCTAATTTGGTGGGCAATACTTTTTGAAGAACTGTTATAATTTTGCAGCATAAAATACACTAAATATTTTGGGCTTATAACAAAGGAGCAGGGGAGGTTAAATTTATCCACCGAACAGTTTCAAAGGATAATGAATATTGTGCATTTAGAAGGCGTAATTGCGGGTTTAAATAAAGCCAAAGAAACCTACAAAGACACCAACCAATATTATAAGTACGATACCATTATTCTTAAACATGAAGTTGAACTAACCGACCTAACAGGAAACTTAGTGCCTGATTTGCTAATAGAAGAAATGATGAGGTTTGAGGATTGAAAAACACGAACCTGATTATATAACCAAGTTCGTGTAGTTTAATCAATTATCGACCTAACTCATTAAGTTTGCTTAAAAAGAAATCAGCTAAATCACCACTTGCCTGATGATAATTATTTTTCAACATAGTGGAAAGATTGAACTCAAAATTATTGGCTTGAATTTTCCATTCTTCAAAATTTTCATTATTTGGAAAAAGAGTTACATTTTGCCCAAATACAGGCGAGAATAATGAGTAGTCTAAAGTTTGACCTGATGTTGCAAGCCATAGCGAATTAGGGAATATGATACTAGCCATAATAGCAGTCATTTCATCTTCAACAATACAAATAGGCAATGTGTTAGATTTAGTCAATCGGTGCAACCCAAACAATGTTTTTTTATGATAAGAATAACACCCGATTGTTTGTTCAAATATTTCACTTATTAATACAGCTTTAGTTTTATCAGTATCTGACAAGTTCTTTCCGCTAACTTTATCAAATTTTAATATTCTTCCATCAACAACATTTTTACTGCTGTCTATTTGCCAAAATATGTTTAAACTACTGTCAAAACTTGGGGAAGTTACTTTATATTTTAGAATTGCTCTTCTGACGTATTTCGATTCAAATTTAGTAACTAAAAATAAAAAAAGATTACTAGAAAAAGGGTTTTCTTTCCAATATTCACTATCACTAAGAAAATAACGCTCACCATAATGGGTAGAATAACGAAAGCTTGACCACATTCCATTTTTCATTACCAAATCATTAAGATATTGTTTATTACATTTCTCAATAAGTTGCTCTGATATTGGCGGTACTGTTTCATTATTTAAATGATTAAAAAAAGATTCCTTGTTTCCACATTTAGAAGTTTCAATGTTTGTTCCATGTTTTAGTTCACTTGTTTTCATAATTTTTAATTTCAATTATTTAATGTTTATATTTTGTTTCTCGGTTATATATGTATTTTTTCATCAATTAGGGAGGCTTCATAACAACTGACTGATTGAAGTAATGATAAAATGTTCCTATACCATAGCTGTAATTGGTGCTTAATGCTCTGCTATAATCGGCATCGCACCTGTCCGAATCGTATAGGTCGGAATACTGACTTACGATATGAGCATAACCACGACCACCTTGCCCATACTCATTTGCAATGCCACATAGTATTGTAAACCATTGTTCATTGCTACCTGTAATATCTATGCAATTACTACTAATAATTTCTAACGATTTATAGAAGTTATCACATTCATTTATAGGCTCAATATGAACCTTTTTTAACTGTTGCAACGCCAACTGTTTCGGCTCTGCTAAACCCTCGTAAACAAGCGCATTTTCGTTTATATAATAGTTCTCATCATAGCTGTAACCACGCAGTCTAGTAACATCTTTACAGCTTTTATCAATCACAATATTAAAGTCATAATTAAAGTCATCCTCTAAGGCTAAAAAATGCTCCTTGTGTCGGTGTGGATGCAAAATTGGAACTAATGCAAACAAACCATTCCCACTTACAGAATAGGCGCAAAAACATACCTGCTCCACCTGCGTTAACAGTTCCTTTGTTTCTGCCATATTTAGATGTGGATTATCCTTACCATCAATGTCTATTTGAATCAACCCTGAATGCTGAACAAGGTTTTCCACTTTACGTTTTGTATGGAATAATCCACTTGGTGTAATAGCAGGTAATTTACATTTTAAAGCATCTTTTTCCTGCTTGGTTTTAACGTTTCTAATTTGTTCAACTTCGTATTTATACTTTGATGATGTTAGAAATTTAAGTAGTTCTACATCCTTTGGAATGTTATCTCGATAATTCGTAAAATAACTGACTGTTTGGCTTAAAACGCTCATAATAAATGATTTATGAATTATTTTCTTATATGTTGGCTAGTTTTATTTTTCGCACCTCTCTAACACATCATTTTAGCCAATATTTTCAGCTTTATGTGTTAGATTAACTCCATCAATAAATGCAGTGGTGGTAAGGATTTAAGCCTTATGTGTTAGATAGTTTAACATACCAACACATGTTGTAACTCACCGTAATGTGTTGGTGTGTTACGTACCTATATATAATAGGTACGTAACACAACCTATAACACATCATAACATCTGAAACTTGACTCGTTCTTTAGAGATGAAATCTGTGTTAAGGGTGTAAGGCTTTTTTTCTGACTGTTGTAGGATTAGCTGTTGTTCCTTATAGTAGGTTACCCAATCTCGCAATATGGTATTACCGACATGATAACCCTTATCAGCCAAATAATGTTTTAACTTCCCCTTCAATGTGTCAAGTAGTAATCCACCCTCACCTGTAAATGCCTCCTCGATAAGGTTCATCTTGAAATCATAATGAAAATCAGTTGGTTTTTTTAAAGTTTTTTTGGCAGCGTTTGATGCAGGAGCAGCTACAATAATGGGCATCCCATTCTCATCAATTGTAAAATAAATATCATCAATATCAATACCTCTACTAAATGAAGGTTTAACAACTGAATAGTCTTTGTTTTCGTTAGTTTTCATAACGTCTAGCACTGTTTCACCCTTTTGTGTAAGCTGAGCGCCCAAATGCCCTTTACTGTTGGAATCACCCTTATTTTGATGTATCGCAACAACGATATGAATATTGAGTTTCTGTGTCCATTTTAGGAGTTTTGAAGCAATCATAATGGCATCAGCTTCATCATTATAACCGTTCATACTTAGGTCGGCTATTCCATCAATTACTACAAAACTCAAATCCTTTGTGCTATAAAGAATTTTCTCAATAATAATCAGCTTTTCTTTAGGTGAATATTGGCGTAAACTATATATATCAAATCGATTGTTTTCAGGCTTTAAGCCTAATTTACTTACTACTCTATTACCTAACCTGTTGACGTGGTATATTGACTGCTCCGTATCAAAATAAATGGCATTTGTATAAGGCTGATTGGTTTTAAAACCCTTATAACTTAAATTATTATAATCTAAAATTGCAATAATAAGCATTGTGGCAAAAAAGGATTTTCTGCTTTTTGGTTTACCATTAATTACCGAAAAATTTCCGAGCGTACCGTATAGAGTGCCATTAATTTCAAGAACAGATGGTGGCTTTTCCATCCTTTTAAAAGGGTCAACTTTGGATTCCGCTATCAGTTCGGCGATATTTAAATCTTTGCCAATAGCTTCTTTATGGGAAGCAATAGCATCTCTTAAACTTGTGAAGTTTGAAGTTTTTTTAGTATCTTTACTATCGTCATTGGGAATGTCAGGGCTTTGTGTATTTGCAGTACTCATAGCCCTAATTTTTTAGTTCAATAACAGCTTCTTCAACTTCGGTGCGTTTGTAGTAAACGCGGTTGCCTAAGCCATAACTTTTTAACTTCCCTTTTTTAGTCCATAACCATAGTGTGCTTAAATTTATTTTAAGGATGGCACAGGTTTCTTTGCGAGTGAGATTTTCAATAGGTTTTATTGGTTGATAGGATTTTTTTAAGTCCTCGAATAGAGGCTTTATTTCGTCTAAAATTTCCTGTTTTAATAAATCAATAAAAGGCTGAAATAATTGTATTTTTTCCATTGTTAAACTATTTTATAATTAATAATTCAACAATATTAGATTGTACTTAACATGGAACTTAATACCAATTCAGTTCCACCTTTTATTAGGTATAAAACGTTTGGCTTTTTTTTGCTTTTCTATAAATATAGAACACATCGAAATTTTATTTATTTTGCAATAGTTGTAAATAATATTAATCTTCTCGTAACCATAAACATTTTTTTCACTACCATCATCTTCATCAATATGTGAATTGTTCAATGTTGCACTTAAATATGGTCGAAGGCTTTCGGGGTTTTTCATTTTGAGAATTTTTTCACCTATATGAAATGATATTGACCTTATACTATCAAATTCATTGTTTTCAAAATAAAAATAAAATCCTTTCCGAATTATTTTTCCTTGCGCAATTAATAATCCCAATTTGAACCAAATTTTATCCTTATGATTTCTAAACTCATTCGTTTCAGAAGTACTTGGGTTCTTAATTATATTATCCCTTAATTCAGTATATAATTCTTTAACATCATCAAGTTCATGAGTCTTATACGTATATTTCATACGTGCAATTACACTTATACCTTCCTTAAACTTATTAATCTGAACTTGCGGCGGCAACTTTTGTATTTCATCTAAGTAAGCATCTTGTCTATTCCTGTTCACTTCATCAATAATTTCATCCAAATTAGTTTTTACCCAATTTTCACATGTTTGATAAGTTAAAGGTGGCAGGTATCGATTTTTAGGAGATGGGAATTTATTTATATAGCACTCTTTTTTTAATAATAATCCATAACAAATAGCTTCAATTCTAACTGTTACATCAGCACCTATTTCAGGATTGCTAATTGCAATATTGGCTACATTTGTAAACTCGGTATTGTTAGTATAAAAACCATTACTTTTTAAAAGTTTCAAGGTGTTTTTTAATAATTTCATATCATTAATATGCATCATCATATCACCAATATTCATCCCTTTTTTAGATGGTTCACCTAACTCAATATCATCTACTACATCGGTGTTTAGTATGAAGTCTATTGCATCTTTAATTATTTCGTTAGAAAATTCGGGTTTGGTAATTTGAATAACTCTCATATGGGTTAAATTAATTGTTAAATATAAACTTAAATTAAGTTAAAAACAAAAAACAGTAACATATAACAATTTGCTAATCAGAACATTAATGGGTAATATTACCCATTTTGATGTAACATATTACACATTTAAAAAGCACTTTTTGGGGTTAAATACTTCTAAATCAATCTTTCATATTTCAAATAGTATTTTTAGGTTTAAAATAATTGCTTTTAGTAAAATGTAACATTTAAATTATCTCTATATTTACGTTAAAGGGTCAAATTAATCATTAAATACTTTAATATGTTATGGAAACAAAGTTATATTTAGTATTAGCATTGTTTATATCATTTAATGTTTCGGCACAAGTTTCATCAAAATATACTGCATTCGCAAAAGAGTATAGCAAGGAAGAGTCATTATTTAAGGCAAAAGAATTTTTGATAAAAAGTATTATTGACCTTAAAGAAAATGAGACAATAGAATTTTATGTTGACCCCTTAGCCGCTGCTTCATCGGGAGAACTAACCACCTTAATATACAAATGTGAACAAAGAAACCTAGAGGGTATGCTTCTAGTATTTTACGGGAATTATTGGAATGAAGAAGGGGTGGTATTTCAAGGTTATGGTTTTAAAAATTTAAACAGAGAGGAAGCCTACGCTTTTTTCAAAAAAATTGACGACGCTAAAGAAGAGCATAAGAAATTTTTAATGGAAGATGTCGATAATAATAATATCACTTTTAAATTTGATGATATGCAATTTATTATTTGGGGTGGGTGGTATAAATATAGAGTTTTTTGGAACAGGTTTGACTCTTCATGGGAAAGTGTATCTTATGACCGCACTAGAAAGCGTTTTGAAAAGAAAATGGATTGAAAAAAGAATATCTATTTTTATTTAGAAATATTTTGTAAATTTAGATATGATAATAAAATTTAAAGTTGCGAAGAACTTTAAGTTTTTCTAAGCCGTAACTTGTCATTGCGGCTTTTTTATTGGTTATCATGAAATTGCATGTCTTTAAGTTATGTAATTTCCTGTTTTTTAAGGCGGTTTTTCTTATTTTTAGAGTAAAATATATATGTTATGAAATATCTTGAATACTTAAAACTTCTAATAGGGCTTATTTTGGTTTCATTTCCAATTATAATTGGAGTAATATTTATTCACTATGCACTTAGTGATTATCATGATTGGAATGATATTTATAATATATTTTTAAAATCAGTTGATGACCATAATACTGAAATGGCTATTCATTCGAGTGTATTCATTTTTTTAGGAATGTGCGCCTTTTCGGGGTCTTATTTATTGGCTTCTGTGAAGAGTAAATCTAAAATTTAATAGAACGATAAAAACAGTAAAAAAACACTTTTTTTTCTAAATGTTGGAGTTTTGGTTGGATAAAATAAATCGTACAAAAACAAAAAACGCCTAAAACATTAATGTTCTAGACGTTTGTTTGCTCCTCCTCTTGGGCTCGAACCAAGGACCCTCTGATTAACAGTCAGATGCTCTAACCAACTGAGCTAAGGAGGAATCTTTTTCGCTTTAGCGAGTGC
>BS_KBA_SWE02_21mDRAFT_10000270_pt1 | contig 18735 bp, 15 predicted proteins | sample BalSeasSWE02_21m_FD_9196 | JGI IMG/M metagenome (IMG submission 9196)
GTGGCATCCTGTCCGCTCAGGGCAACCGCCAGGACGTCGGCCACCTGTGCCTGGCTCACGCCCAGCAGGGCCGCCTTGTTCCGGTCCACCTCTATTACCAGGCGCCGGGAGTCGGACTCCACGCTGTCATCCACATCCACGATATCCGGCGTATTGGCAAACAGCTCGCGCAGAGACCCGGCCAGCGCCAACTGTCCCGCGTAGTCCGGTCCGTATATCTCGGCCACCAACGGAGCCTGCACCGGTGGCCCCGGAGGCACTTCCACCACCTTCACTGAAGCGGCATACTTTCTTCCTATCTCGACCAGCGGCGCACGCACCGCGAGGGCGATCTCGTGACTGGAACGACCGCGGTGATGCTTGTCCTGCAGGTTGACCTGGATATCACCCACGTTAGCGCCTTCGCGCAGGTAGTACTGGCGCACCAAACCGTTGAAATTGATCGGCGACGCGGTACCCGCATAAACCTGGAAGTCAGTCACCTCCGGTACTCCGCGCAGGTATTCGCCCAGCTCATCCAGAACCCGGGAGGTTTGCTCAAGAGACACTCCTTCGGGCATATCCACCACCACCTGGAATTCGGATTTGTTGTCGAAGGGCAGCATCTTCATGACCACCAGCTTGACCCCGGCAAGACCCACCGCGACGGCGATAGCCAGGACAACGCCGATGAACAGGCGCTTGCGGGTGCCGGACCCGTCCCTGCCCCGTAAAAATGGAGTCATCACCTTCCTGAATAGCGCGTCCAGCCTTTGCTGCAGCTTATCCTCCTTATGCTCACCCGAATGGGCAGTACTGAGCAGGTGATTACTCAACCAGGGAGTCACGGTGAGCGCCACCGCCAGTGACAGCACCATACCGGCGCTGGCATTGATGGGGATCGGGCTCATATAAGGACCCATTAATCCGGAAACGAAGGCCATCGGAAGCAGCGCAGCGATTACGGTAAAGGTAGCCAGGATGGTCGGCCCGCCCACCTCATCCACTGCCGCTGGTATCGCCGCCCTCAGGCTTTCGGCTCCCAGCATCATGTGGCGGTGAGTGTTCTCCACCACCACGATGGCATCATCCACCAGGATACCGATGGAGAATATCAGCGCGAACAGGGATACCCGGTTGATAGTGAAACCCCAGGCCCAGGATGCAAACAGGGTCAACGCCAGGGTCAGGACCACCGCGGCACCCACCACCACCGCCTCGCGCCAACCCAGGGTAAAGCCGATCAGCAGGACCACCGAGGCAGTTGCAAAAATCAGCTTCTGGATGAGCTTGCTGGCTTTGTCGTCGGCGGTCTGCCCGTAGTTGCGCGTGATGGTGGTTTGCACATTATCGGGAATCATCACGCCCTTGAGTTGATTCACACGCTGGATGACCTGGTCGGCAATATCCACCGCATTGGTGCCGGGTTTCTTGGCGATGGCCAGGGTCACCGCCGGAGCAATCACTCCGACAGGCAGGGATTTGTCTGCCGCAGCGGGACCGGTGCCGAAAGATACATAGCTCTCGGGTTGATCGGGGCCGGCACTGACGCTGGCCACGTCGGACAGGTACACCGGCTTGCCGTCATACACACCGACAACCAGTTCGGCGATGTCCGAGGCGTTCGACAGAAAAGTACCTGCGGTAACCGGAATCTGGCGATTATCCGCGACCAGCGAGCCCGCTTGCCGCACCACGTTACCCATGGTCAGCGCCGCGCGCAGCTCATCCAGCGAAAGGCTATAGGAAGCCATGGCCTGGGGGTCCAGTTCCACGTGCACCACGTTGTCTGGACCACCAATAGTATAGACATCACGCGTACCGGGGACACGCTTGATCTCGGCCTCAATGGTGTGCGCCACGCGCTGTAACTCCTGGGCGCCAAACTCCGGGTGCTCTGTCCACAGAGTTACCGAGACGATAGGCACATCATCAATACCCTTGGGCTTGATCAGCGGTCGCATAATGCCCAGGCCCGGGGCTCGCCAGTTGTCATTGGACTCCACGGCGTTGTACAGACGCACGATGGCCGGGTTGCGCAGCTGACCCACCTCGAATTGCACGGTGAGTATAGCCATGCCGGGTCGGGACACCGAGAACGTGTGTTCCACCCCTTCAACCTCGGCCAGAATTTGCTCCATCCTGCCCGAAACCAGGTTCTCGACTTCTACTGCACTGGCACCGGGAAACGGCACAAATATATTGGCAAAGGTCACATCGATTTGCGGTTCTTCTTCACGCGGCGTGATGCCAGATGCGAGCAGACCCAGCAACAGACCGGTCAGTGCCAATAACGGCGTAATCGCTGACTCCTGAAACCTTGCCGCCAGTCTGCCGGAAAACCCCAGTTTTTCTTCATTGCCCATGGTCAACTCCCAGGGCGCGGTACTGCTTCAGGTAGATTCCGGCCTGAACCGTATCCAGCGCCAGGCTCTCGTTCTCCTCGAGACCTGCAAGAATTTCGATTCGCTCACCGTAACTACGACCCACCCTGACCTGGCGCAAAGCGATACCGCCGTTCCCGTCCACCACGTACACAGCGGTCAATTCACTGCGTCGCAACAGGGCCTGGGCGGGGATCAACAAGCGGTGGGTCTGCCCCACCACAAATCCCACTTTTACGAACATGCCTGGATACAGCACCACATCGGTCCGTGGGAGGCTTACCCGCACCCGAAATGTGTTACTGGCGGCATCAGCCACCGGGAAGAACGTGATGCTTTCAGCAGCAATATCGATCTCGCCGTAATGCACGGTAGCCTTACCGATCTGGCGAATGGCGTCCACCATGCTCTGGGGTACGTCGACATTTACCCGTAGTTGTTGCAGGGACAAACCGGTCATCAGCGGCTGGCCGGGTGCCACGCTTTCGCCTCGTTCGACATGACGCCTGGAAACGATACCGGCATAGGGCGCGCGCACTACGGTGTAGTCCAGCTGTTGCCTGGCGGCAACCACGCCGGCCGCTGCAGACTGCTCTCTGGCCTTGGCTGCCTCATTGTTGGCGCGAGCCTGGTCCATACGCGCCCGGGAGACGGTCTCATTCTTGAACATTTCCTCTATGCGCACGAAATCGGATGCCGCCTCGCTGGCGCGAGCCCGGGCTTCCTGCAAACCCGCCTCGGCGCTCTTCATAGCGGAGCGCTGTTCCTTGTCCGTCAGGCGGACGATAACCGCGCCTGCCTCGACGAAATCATTCACATCCACCAGAATCTCGGTAACCCTGCCTGATGTCTGGGCCGACACCGTGGCCTCGTTGACCGCTTCAACCGAGCCATCCCAGATACGTTCCCTGGGGGCGATCTCGTAAACGGTCTTGGTGACGGCGAAAGGATAGGTGTCTGCGGCCCGGGTGCTATTGCCATTCCCCAGCACCAGCAAGCCTGACGCAGCGACGAAAACCAGAACTGTGCGGGCAATAGATGAAACGTTCATTTCTTTCTCCATGTTCATAACAGGCCCACAGCCCGGGCCAGCCGGATACGCGACAACTCAATATCGTATCGGGCATTGTCGTAATTCTGTTGACTGAGGTTGCTTAGATTCTGGGCCTCCAACACCTCGGTGTTTGTGCCCTCTCCGTTGCGATACCGGTCACGTACTACCCTGAGGTTCTCCTGCGACTGCTCAATCGCGCGCGACACCACTTTCAGACGCTGCTGGGCCTCCCCTTGTTCCAGCCAGGACTGGCGCACTTGCAGCGCCACCAGGCTCTCCATATTGCTTCGACTCTGGCTTAGCGCCCGGGCTCGCCGGGACAGTGCATCGGCGGCATGGCGAGTGCGTCCGCTGTCAAACAGATCCCAGTGCACGCCCAGACCTACCATCCAGAAGTCTTCCTGGTTAAGAAACTGGTTCTCCAGATAGGTGTAGCCGCCAGTCAGCGCCACCTGGGGCAAGCCTCGAGCATTGGCCGCCTTGGCCTGGGCACGCAGGGCGGACGCCCCTTCTTGCATGCCGGCCAGTTCCGGTCGTTGCGCTAACGCCAGGGCCGACAGGGATTCCAGATCCTCGGCGCCAAAATCCAGCCCGACCAGCGGTACCCCGCCGTCCAGATTCACCGACGCCTGCAATTCCCTGCCCACTCCGCGGTTGTAGGCGGCGCGTGCGATATCCAGCTGGTTGGTGGCCTGCAAATTGCGCTGGCTGGCATCCGCCAGTGCTACCTGGGCCGAAAGGTAATCGTTACGCGGAACCAGGCCGGCGCTAAACATATCCTCCACGTCCCGGGCATGGGCCTGAAGGCTCAAAAGATTGCTCTGCGCCACCTTCAATGCGCTTTCTGAGCGCAATACATTGATATACGAATTGGCGATGGCCAGCTTGGTATCCATGGCCACGGACCGCGCCTGGTATCTGCTGGAACCCAGACCGCCTTCGGCAGCAGCAATCCCGTTGCTTAATGCACCCGAAGTAAACAGAGGCACGCTAATCAGAGCATCGGTGGCAGCCATGGTAGAACCCGCGTATAGCGGCAGTTGCACCGGGATACCCGCAGCCGCGAAATCAAATGCCGGCGTTTCATCCATGCGGATAATACTCGCGTTGGCCGAAAGCACCGGGTAACGCTGGGACTTTGCCACGGCAAGATCTGACTCGGCCGCCTCGACCTGGGAATTGGCAGATTGCAGAGCCAGGTCGGAATCCAGTGCTAGCTGCCAGGCCTGGGCAAGGGTTTCCGCCCGGGCGACATTTGCCAGCAGGAGCAGGGACAGCAGCATCGTAACCCTGGTCATTTTGCTGGCCACGTGCGCTGATTGGAATTGGCGTTTCATTGTTGTTTGTTCTCCTCTGGCCTCGCCCCGCGAGATAGTCAATCGTGCAAAACCCGACAGGTCCGGAGCCGGGTCATCAGGACATCAAGAATTAAGGCTGTAACATCCGCGGGCATTGCCACCATCCTTGTGGACCGCCAAACGAGTGACACCGCCAGCGCCTGACCTGCGTTGTTTGGGGCCGAGCTCGTCACGCAATATAAGATATTTCTAATAAACTATGCAAATCAATAAGCTATATTTGCAAAAAGACCAATTCGTAGTTGCCGAAGTGGCGCCGCGAGCAGACTGCAAGTGACTGAAAAGTCGGGCTTTCAAATGAATGCATGAAGCAATGGACGCAAGCCTTTTTACCCACGCCAGCCAGTCCCGCGCCTGCTCTTGCGCAGACGAAGCCAGCCTGCATCAGCAGCAAGGTCTAGTGAAAAGCAACCAGAATCACTGCGCCGAGAAAGAGCCGATACAGAACGAATGGCCACATACCCACCTGGCCAATGAGTTTCAGGAAAAAGTGTATGCAAAGATAGGCGCCTATCGCCGAGGTGAACGCACCGACCAGCATGGCGCCCCAATCCACAGCGTTGGCCGACTCCAGCAAGTCCAGCCCTTCCAGCCCACCGGCCAGGACTATTACCGGGATGGATAACAGGAAGGAAAACCGCGCCGCCGCCTCACGCCTAAGACCCAGCAGCAAGCCGGCTGTCATGGTGATGCCGGAACGCGATGTTCCGGGCACCAGGGCTACCGCCTGGGCCAGGCCAATCAGCATCACGTCCTTGAAGCCAAGGCTATGCTCATCCCGGCAGCGCTTGCCAAGCCTGTCGGCGGCACCCAGGAGTACACCAAAAATGATCGTGGTGGCGGCTATCACCATGGGATCCCGCAGCGCGGTGGATACCATGCCGCTCACGAGTAATCCGGTGAGACCTACCGGGATGGTAGCCAGCAATACGCCCCATGCCAGGCGGGAATCCTGATCCAGTTTGCGCGTGTGCAGTGAGCCAAACCAGGCACGAGTCAGTACCAGCAAATCCTGCCTGAAATATATCAGGACCGCTGCCAGGGTTCCCACGTGCACGGCAACGTCAAAGGCCAGTCCCTGGTCCGGCCAATTCATGAACCGGGGCAAAAGGATCAGGTGCCCCGAACTTGAAATAGGCAGGAATTCCGTCAGGCCCTGCAGAAGAGCCAGCCAGATCGCGTGGTATATGTCCATGGCTCGAGTGTTACTCCCCTCAGGCTCCGCTTGTGGCGGCAGACTACCGCAAAAACGCGCCGATGGCGCGAACCGCGTTCCGCTTGCTGAATGCCGGCTGGCTCACAACGTATGGGTCAAATCATGCATCCCGAAACCCGAAACACAGCCAGCCATGCCTCTGGATAAACCGATGACCTTGAACCGCTCACCCATTTCGCCGGGCAGTATCAATTTGCGCATCTGGGCTGCCAGTCCCAGCCTCTGCCGGGCAGTGTCACCAGACGCACGCTGAAGCAATTGATCGATGCCGCCGGCCGCGAGAAAATGGGCCTGGGTCGCAAAGCCCATTATTTCCAATCCAAGGTCAACCGCCGTTTCTGCGACCCTGGTGAAATCCACCCAGGCGGTAATGTCCTGGATACCCACAAGCCGCAGCGGGTCAGGGTGGGCACGGTGTCGGTAATGGCAAATCAACGTGCCATCGCTACGTTGGGGATGGTAGTACTGGGACCGGGGCAGGCCGTAGTCGATCAAAAGCATCAATCCCCTGGACAATGACTGATTCAGGGCCCGCAGCCAGGGACCAAGCTGCAAACAAATCTCCGAGGTAAACCCGGTGTCTGGCGTTGCGAGTAATTCGGCGCTGAGGCGCAGCCATTCCTGCTGCAACGCATCGCTCGCGATCGCATCCTGCCAGGCAAAACCATCCACCGACCAGTTAACCGCCTGTGCAACCAGACCTTCTGGCTCAATCCGGAACCGCTCCACCGGTAGGGCATCCAGAACCTCGTTGGCGAGAATCACGCCCTCCAATGCGGCAGGCAGGCTGTCCAGCCATTGAACCCTATCAATCAAGCCTGGCACCCGGGCTGCCAATAACGCCTGTTGCCTTTGGCGCAAGTCAGCGCTGACCTCCAGGATCAGGTAACGGCGCGGCAACCGGCCCAGGCGATCCAGTTCGTCAAGGATGTCTGCCGCCATAACCCCGGATCCGGCACCCAGCTCCAGCACGTCTCCACCTCCAAGCTCCTCCAGGACCTGGGCGACCTGGCCGGCCAGGCAGCCGGAAAACAAGGAGGAAATTTCTGGCGCTGTAACAAAGTCGCCATGCTCGCCAAGCTTCGCTGCGCCGGCACTGTAATATCCCAGGCCTGGCGCATACAGGGCCAATTCCATGAATCGGGAGAACGGGATGCTACCCCCGGTCGCGTCCATCACCTGGCGTATGTAGGCTTCCAGTTGCCGGCTATGGGCTAACGCATCCGAATCCGGGACTGGCAAACTCGGGCTGGAATTACCCTGCTCTGATGGATCGCTCACGGGATCAGCCTGATGTGAAAAACAGCCCCGGTACTCTACTGCCTGGGCGAGTCTTATTCCAGAAGCCCCGCCTGCCCACTCACGATGCCAAGCCGGTTGCGAGCAATGGCCCTAGCCGGTGGGTCCATGGTGAGCGACCACCCGTGTTTCCGTAGCGGGAATCAGAATATTAAAGCTCTCTAAATCAGATCAATCTAATTAACTAGCTTTACAACCCATGGCCTGGGGTACCCTAGAACAGGCCATCCCGATTAGCCGCCATGACCCAGATACCAGACACAGGAAAGCGCAAATGAGTCATAACTCACTGTCTGAGAAGACAGTTTTTATAACCGGAGGAGCAAAACGCCTGGGCGCCACCATGGCCAGGGCGCTGCATGACGCGGGCGCGAGTCTGGTATTGCACTATAACAATTCAGAGAACCAGGCCCGGGCGCTGGCCGACGAGTTGCAGACCAGGCGTCCCGACTCAGTGGTCCTGGTTCAGGCCGACCTGCTGGACATGCCTGCGCTGCATCGGGCGGCAAAACAGGCGGAAAACGCTTTTGGTGGCCTGGATGTGTTGATTAATAACGCCAGCAGCTTCTATCCGACGCCGCTAGGCAATATCACCGAGAATCAATGGGACGATCTGATCGGTACTAATCTGAAGGCCCCACTGTTTCTCTCCCAAGCCCTGGCCCCGGCGCTAGCCAGACGCAAGGGATTGATCCTGAATATCGTGGATATTCATGCCCGTCGCCCAATGCGCGAACATACTCTTTACTGCGTAGCCAAGGCAGGACTGTCGATGTTGACCACGAGTCTGGCCAAGGACCTTGGGCCCCACGTACGGGTTAACGGGATTGCGCCAGGTGCCATCCTGTGGCCGGAGGCGGGCATGCCCCAGGCGACCCAGGACAAGATCATCGGCGAGACCGCATTGGGCCGCAGCGGCACACCCGAAGATATCGCCCGGGCCGCCATGTTCTATATCAGCGAGGCGTCCTACGTCACGGGCCAGATACTGGCGGTGGATGGTGGGCGCAGCCTGGGCTGGTAAAAGGAAGGGGCGCCATGGCGCCCCTTCCTGTGCTGAGAAACTAGATCCTTATTGGTAGCTCTGCACCAGTTTCCGGTAGTTCAGATTGTCGGTTTCCTGCTTCAAATAGGCCTGCTTGGCTTTAAGGATTGAAGCATCCACCGCCCGGGCCGCCGGGCAGCCACCTGTATCTATCCAGGCCAGGGCTGCCGCCAAAGAATCCTCCAGTGGATCGCCGAAGGCGAAATCCGGGTTATCGTCGGCCACGCAAGTTGGTGTAAATCCGTCGAAGTAATCGCTGCTAGACAGGGCATTGGCCACGCTGAAGGTAACCGGCCTTAGCACCTGGTCACAGAACGAGAATCCGTTGGAACCTACCGGCTTGCCGTAGCTGGTGGCACCGACACTCGCGGTTTGCACCTGGGGAGAATAGGCAAGCGTACCATTGAGCACCAATTCGCTGGCCGAGGCGGTACCCCCTGTGGTGATATACACGATCCTCTCCAGACCGGGCAGACTATCCGCAAGCTGCTGGACCGAACCGAAAGTGTCGTTGGCGGATTTCTTGTCGTTGTACATCATTTGGTAAAAGACCTGCCCGGGAACCACGTTGCCCAGCAACAGGTCACCCAGGTAGTCGGCCACGCTCACCAGGCCACCACCGTTGTAGCGCAGGTCCATAACCATATTGGTTACGCCCTGGGCCTTGAAATACTGGAAGGCCTGGCTCAGCTCGGCGAAGGACGGATTGGCAAAGGATCGGAAATTCAGATAACCGGTGATTTTCCCGTTGAGATTGAATACCTGGTAAAGGGCCACGGTGGAGAACTGGATGACTTCCTTGGTCATATTGGCCACGCCAGCCACGCCCTGCAGATCAAGGTAATCCAGCTGGCCTGCCAGGCCCACATCCGGAGGCCCAAACGCAGCCGAAATCGCCTCAGCCTCGGTAGTACCTGCGGGCCTGCTGGCGATAATTTCGTCGGTGGACACGCTGTTAATGGCGGTAATATGGAAACCGCGTTTCAGACCGGCATCGGATGCCGGGGTTTGCAATTCCGCTGGAAATTCCCCAAACACCTGCAGCAAACGAACGTCGTTGCCCGGCAAAACACGGAAGGAAAATCCAAAGCCCGCATACGTAGCGGACTGGAAGTCGCTCTCCTCCTGTTGAGACCAGACATAGCTGAACCGGTCCACGGGGATCACATTCGCCACCAGGTCATCCAGGAAGGTTTGTATATCGGCGAAGGCGGCCGGATCAGAATTTTGTAGTTGAGGGTAGAATAAATACCAATCCTGCATGGTGGCCTTGATGGTGGCGTTCTGCCCGGCCACCGAACAGTCGCCGGTGCCCACCATGGTACTGTCGGAGCCACCATCGCAGCCAGCCAATACCAACAATGCACAAGAACATATCAAGCTGTATATGCGTTTCATGATCATCAAACCCCAGTACGTTCAACAGGCGTCAATATTAACCGATTAGCCATCTCACCATTGCATGAAAACCGACTCCATGGGCGGCATCCCGTCACGGTTCTCCTGCCACAACTCGTGGAAGGTTTTATCGAGAATTGGATGCCGCTTCATTGGTGAAAGTTCCGCCAACGGACCCAGAACAAACCCATATTCCATAATCTCGGGGCGAGGCAAGGGCGGGGATCCATGAATTTCATCACCATAGAGCAATAAATCCAGGTCCATGGTGCGGGGGCCAAAACGCTTGTCATTCCGACTCCTGCCGCAAAGCACCTCCACCTCTCCAAGGACCTGCATCAATGGCTCAAGGGCCATGTCGGTCTGCCAGCTCACCACCATATTGAGGAACGCGTCTCCGTCAAAGCCAACCGCTTCGGTGCGCAACACTGCCGAACGAACCACCTCACCGAAGCGATGATTCAGTTCGCTAATAGCCTTGCGGAAATTAGCTTCTGGTTCAACATTACTGCCGACCCCAACGAAAACCTCAGGCATCTTCGTTCTCTCGGTTACGTTCGATCAGGATACCCACCTCTTTGGAGCCACGAATAGCGCCGGGCTTGCTCAGGCGCACCCTCACCCACGACACACCGAACTCATCAATAACTATGCCGGCGATGCGCTCCGCCAGCGTCTCCACTAATTGAAAACTGGATTGCTCCGCAAACTCTATAATTCGCTTGGCCACACTCTTGTAGTCCAGCGTGTCCTCAATAGAATCCGAGGACGCCGCCTTGCGGATATCGGTCGCCATTTCGAGGTCTATGCCCACGGTCTGCTTGATGGCACGCTCCCAGTCCCAGATTCCGATTACACACTGGACCCTGAGGTCACTGAGAAAAATAAGGTCTCGAGCTTGCTTTTGTGCAGGCATAGGGTCTTGTTCTCCTGTCGCTGTCAGCCTATAGCAACCAGCGGCTGCAATTCGGCGAGGGGCCACCTGGCCCGAGTCTGCATAGGTGCTGTATCCACCTGGCCCGCGGCCAGGCGGAGATAGCCCGCATACGCAATCATCGCCCCATTGTCGGTGCAAAACTCCAGGCGCGGGTAAAAAACCTGCCCACCCAAATCGAGCACCTGCTGCTTCAATAGCTGGCGCAAGGCCTTGTTGGCGCCCACGCCTCCAGCCACCACCACGCTGCGCAATCCGGTCTGCTTGAGGGCCCTGACGGTTTTGCCCACCAGGGTTTCTACCACCGCATCCTGGAATGCGCGAGCAACATCAGCCCGTGTCTGCTCGCTCATGTCCAAACCACGGGTGGCGATTACCACAGCCGTTTTCAAACCACTGAAACTGAATTCCAGCCCGGGTCTGTCCAGCATGGGTCTGGGAAACTTGAACACGCCCGGCCGGCCCAGTTCAGCCAGCGCCGCCAGGGCGGGGCCACCTGGATAGGCCAACCCCAGCAACTTGGCGGTTTTATCAAAAGCCTCGCCCGCTGCGTCATCCAGGGTCTGCCCCAGGGTGTGGTAGCGGCCGATCCCCTGCACGTCAACCAGCATGCTATGGCCACCCGAAACAAGCAGCGCCAGGAAAGGCATGGTCGGGGCTGGGTCTTCCAGCATCGAGGCCAACAGGTGGCCCTCCATGTGGTGCACCCCCAGCACCGGCACCCCCCACGAGCGGGCTAGTCCGGTGGCTACGCTTGCCCCCACCATCAAGGCACCAATCAGCCCGGGGCCCGAGGTATAGGCAACACCCTGGATATCCTTGCGGGTACTGCCAGAGTGCTCAAGAACCCTGTTAATCAACGGAACCAGCTTCCTGACGTGGTCCCTGGAAGCCAATTCCGGTACCACACCACCGAAATCTGCATGCAAGCTTACCTGGCTGTACAACTCGTGGGCCAATAATCCCCGTTCGCTGTCGTACACCGCCACGCCGGTCTCATCACAGGATGTTTCAATACCCAAAACTCGCAAAAAACCCCCTTCCAGACCTGGACTCAGCCGCGTTTGGCTGAAAACTTTGCAATTGTACAGTGCTGCCGGTACTATACGCGCCCTTTCCTGTCCGGAGAGACGACGCTGCGCCCGGGCAAACTAAATACAACACTTTTGTGAGGTGAGAAGGCTTATGCCTAGCGTTCGTGTAAAGGAAAATGAATATTTTGACGCCGCGCTGCGTCGCTTCAAGCGTGCCTGCGAAAAGGCCGGGGTTCTGACAGAATTGCGCGCTCGCGAGTTCTACGAGAAACCGACCCAGGAACGCAAGCGCAAGAAGGCCGCGGCAGTAAAACGCCACGCCAAGCGCCTGTCCCGCGACACGACGAAGCAAAAGCGTCTGTTCTAAAAGATTTACCGCGCTCCCGGGTGTACGTTTCGGGCGGCTGACCTGATAAGGTCAGCTGTTTTGGGCAACCTCTGATCCATTCATGAACGCGTATCTTGCGGCAAAAAAATCCAGCTTCTGCGTTGCCAATCTTCACAATAGCCAGCTATTACATGCCATGCACGCCTTGAATCTGAACCTTTTCGCCAACAATCTGCTTCGTTCAGAATAAATTAGAGATTCTCTAGATCTATGTCATTGAAAAATCTCATTATCGAAGACATGAAAGACGCCATGCGTGCCGGCGACAAGCTCCGTTTGGGCGCCATACGCATGGCCTTGGCAGCCATCAAACAAAAAGAAGTCGATGAGCGGATTACGCTGGATGACGAAGCTGTACTTTCTGTTCTGGAAAAAATGCTCAAGCAGCGCCGGGAGTCGATTACCCAGTTCCGAGATGCGGGCAGGGAAGACCTGGCCAAGCGGGAAGAGGCTGAGGCCGAAATCCTGATGGCCTACATGCCGGAGCCACTGGCGGAGGCAGAGCTGGAAGCAATCGTAAAAGCGGCAATCAGCGAGACCGGGGCCGAGTCCATGCGCGATATGGGCAAAGTGATGGCTATCGTAAAGGCGCAGGCCCAGGGCCGTGCGGACATGAGCGCAGTAAGCGCCAGAGTCAAGAGCCTCCTCGGTAGCTAACTCCCGAGAGGGCCGCGATGGCCCAAATTAACTGACTGCAGGCGGCCCAATTGGGGCTATAGTTTTCGGAAGGTTAACCCGAGAGTTTGATGGCCGGCCGAATCCCCCAACATTTTATCGATAAATTGATCGCCCGAGCAGACATCGTGGAGGTGATCAGCTCTCGCATGCCATTGAAAAAGGCAGGCAGGGAATTCAAGGGACTGTGCCCCTTTCATGGCGAGAAAACCCCGTCGTTTACCGTCAGCCCCGGTAAGCAGTTTTTTCATTGCTTCGGCTGTGGGGCCCACGGCACGGCAGTGGGTTTTCTTATGGAATACGAGCACATGGAGTTCGTTGATGCCATTGAAGCCCTGGCCGGGAGCCTGGGCATCGAGGTTCCCCGGGAGGACGGCGGCCCGGACGAGAAAATCCATACCGACCTGTACAGCCTGCTTGCGCGAGCTGCGGATTTTTACTGGGAGCAAATGAAGACCAATGACAGGGCCATGGAGTACCTGAAGCGACGTGGCCTGGATGGGCGCATCGCCCGGGATTTTCAGATTGGCTACGCACCCCAGGGTTGGGACACCTTGCTGAATCTCCTGGGCGGATCATCAAGTCAGCGCGACGGCCTGTTGGAGGCCGGAATGATTATCCGCAAGGATGACGGTCGGGAATACGACCGCTTCCGGGATCGCATCATGTTTCCAATCAGGGACTCTCGCGGCCGGGTAATTGCTTTCGGCGGCAGAGTTCTGGACCAGGGCGAACCCAAATACCTGAACTCGCCCGAGACGCCCGTATTTCACAAGGGTCAGGAACTGTACGGAATGTATGAGGCACGCCTGGCGCTTAGGGACATTCCCAGACTGCTGGTGGTCGAAGGGTATATGGACGTGGCCAGCCTTGCCCAGCAGGGCATTCAGTACGCGGTGGCGACCCTGGGCACTGCCACCACCCCGGATCACTTGCGACGTTTGTTCAAAGTGGCCAATGAGGTGGTTTTTTGCTTTGACGGTGACAAGGCAGGGCGCAGGGCAGCGTGGCGCGCCCTAGAAAACAGCCTCGGCGTGTTGCGCGAAGGACGGCAGATACGCTTTATGTTTCTGCCGGATGGCGAGGACCCGGACAGCCTGGTCCAGGCGGAGGGAGCGGGCGCCTTTGAGCAGCGCCTGGCCGAAGCGCTGCCCCTGTCCCGATTCCTTATACAGGAACTTGAGAGCCAGGTGGACTCGCTCGAAAGCGTCGATGGCCGTGCACAACTGGCCGAATTGGCCCGGCCCATGCTTAATCGCATACCGATGGGAATCTATCGTGAATTGATGCTGGGCGAACTGGCCATCCAGGTTGGCATGTCGCCTGATCGATTGGCGGGGCTGATATTCGATCAACCCAAACCACAGCCGCCTTCCCCAGGCCACTCACGGCCGCAGGTAGATCTTGGTCGAAGCAATCTAGTACGCCGGGCCCTGGAGCTTTCACTGCACTATCCATCGGCCGCAGCCCAACTGGAGGTATCGCCAGCGCTACTGCAGGTAGAAAAAAAAGGAATTTCCCTGTTAGCTTCTATACTTGAAGATTGCAGGGATAACCCCAATATCACCACTGCAGGGCTGTTGGAGCGATGGAGAGAGGAACCAGAGGCTCCTCACCTGGGAAAGCTGGCTAGCGGCGAGTTGCTGATCGACACTGAACAGGCTGCCAGGGAATTGAAAGATAGCCTGGACAAGTTGGTAAGAGAGGCGGGGCCCGATCAACGCACAGACTGGTTGCTAAGGAAAGCCGCATCAGGGCTGGAGCCTGCTGAGAAACAGGAACTTCGGGACTTGCTGGCCTTGCGCGCAAGGCCAGTCCAATCTCCTGAATGATGGAATTTTTCACTAATTTTTGCTAAACTGCCTGATTGTTTTGTCCGGCTCCAGAGGATCTGCAACCTTGAGCGAGAACATCCCCACTGACAATAGCCGCCAGTCACAGCTAAAACTCCTTATTGCGCGAGGCAAAGAGCAAGGCTACCTGACTTATGGCGAGGTCAACGACCACCTGCCCAACGATATTGTCGATCCAGAACAGATCGAAGATATCGTCAACATGATCAACGACATGGGCATCACGGTATACGAAAAAGCACCCGAAACGGATTCCTTGATCCTTTCAGAAAACGCCGTATCTGACGATGACGACGATACCGAAGAGGCAGCCGAAGCGTTGGCGACGGTAGACAGCGAATTCGGACGCACTACTGACCCGGTGCGCATGTACATGCGCGAAATGGGTACGGTGGAGTTGTTGACCCGGGAAGGTGAAATCCGCATTGCCAAACGGATTGAGGAAGGCCTGAACCAGGTGAAAAGCGCGGTGGGCCTGTTCCCACCCACGTTTGACCTGATTCTACGTGAATATGAACCGGTGGTGACCGGAGAAGGCCGCCTGACCGACCTCATCGTGGGCTTTATTGATCCTAATGAGGAAGAAAATCTGGCTGCCGCTGCAGCACTGGCGCTTGAAGCCAAGGAAGATGAAATCTCCGCCGCTGACAGTGACAGCGACGATGACGACGACGAGGACGAGGACGCGGAGGATGACACTCCGGTCAATACCGGACCGGACCCCGAAGAGGCCGCACGCCGCTTTGCCACCATCGGCAAGCTGCACAAAAAATCCACCGCCGCCATCGAGGCCCACGGCTCCGATTCCGACAAGGCCCGTAAGGCCAGGGAAGCAGTAATTGAAGAGTTGATGCAATTAAAGCTGTCGCCGAAACTTTTCGAACTGATAATCAACAACCTGCGTGCCGTCGTGACCAATATTCGCGATCAGGAAAGAGCGGTAATGCAATTGTGCGTACGCCAGGCCGGGATGCCCCGCAAGGACTTCATAGCGAGTTTCCCGAAAAACGAAACCAGCCTGGAATGGGTGGACAAGCATATCCGCGCCAAGCGCAAGCATTCGTCCGTGTTGGCCAAGATGAAGGACGATATCGTCCGCTGTCAGAAGAAACTGATCCGGCTGGAGAAAGAAAGCCTCCTGACCATCAACGAAATCAAGGAAATCAATCGGCAAATGTCGATTGGTGAGGCCAAGGCGCGTCGAGCCAAGAAGGAAATGGTCGAGGCCAACCTTAGGCTGGTGATTTCCATTGCCAAGAAATACACCAACCGGGGCCTCCAATTTCTGGATCTTATTCAGGAAGGCAATATTGGCTTGATGAAGGCTGTGGACAAATTCGAGTATCGACGCGGATACAAGTTTTCGACCTATGCCACCTGGTGGATCAGACAGGCTATTACACGCTCTATCGCCGACCAGGCTCGAACGATACGAATTCCGGTGCACATGATCGAAACGATCAACAAGCTGAATCGCATTTCTCGCCAGATGCTGCAGGAAATGGGTAGAGAGCCTCAGCCGGAAGAATTGGCCGCGCGCATGGAAATGCCTGAAGACAAGGTTCGCAAGGTCCTGAAAATTGCCAAGGAACCGATTTCGATGGAGACCCCGATTGGTGATGACGAGGATTCACACCTGGGCGACTTCATTGAAAACGTGAACGAAGCGTCACCGATCGATGCGGCAACCGGCGAAGGCCTTAAAGAGGCCACTCATGGCGTGCTGGCGGGTCTCACCCCTCGTGAAGCCAAGGTGCTGCGCATGCGCTTTGGCATTGACATGAATACCGACCATACACTGGAAGAAGTCGGCAAGCAGTTTGATGTCACCCGGGAACGCATCCGGCAGATAGAGGCCAAGGCACTACGCAAGCTTCGGCATCCAACCCGCTCTGAGCAACTCCGGAGTTTCTTGCTGGAAGACTAGCCAGAGTTTTCAGCGATAGAAAAAGCGCCCGGCGGGCGCTTTTTCTATCTGGGCTGTAATTCGGCCTGCCAGGGCTGCGCTCCGGTAGATGACGCTCCTTCAGACACCCCTAGTCTTTTTTCAGCAAGTCGCGAATTTCCATCAACAACTTCTCTTCGTTGCTGGGGCCTGGCGGTGGTGGCGGCGGCGCTTCGATCTCTTTCTTCTTCATCTTGTTCATCGCCTTGATCGCGATAAAAATTGCAGCGGCTACGATGAGAAAGTCAAAAATCGTCTGCAGAAACATGCCGTAGTTCAGGGTAACCGCTGCAGCATCTCCCGCAGCCTCCACGAGCACCACTGATAAATCCGAGAAATCTACCCCGCCGATCATCGCCCCTATCGGAGGCATGATCACATCCTTGACCAGTGACGCAACAATCTTGCCGAATGCGGCACCAATGATGATACCGACCGCCATGTCGACCACATTGCCACGCATGGCAAATTCTTTAAACTCTTTTACCAAACTCATTTTTTTCTCCAGTTACAAGAGATCATTTCCGGTATTCTTCGGAAAAATATCGAACCAATCGAGGCAAATCTACATACTACCTGCACGACGTTCAATGATTTTTTCGCCTGCCTTCCCTGCTGACCCGAGCCGGAGATACCAAGAATCGGGCCTGAAACACTTGACCCAGCCGGATCAGCGGCCTATATACGGGAAAAAAGCGGCTGAATAGCGGCGTCCGATTACCGAAAACTGAAACAGGACCGATCCGCCAGCCACCGAGACAGCCATCAATAGATGGACCCAAAGCAGGTAGGCAAACGAGAGATTCATGACCAAGCACCACCTAGACCTCCGTCGTTACACCGGTAAACTGGATGACGATCTGGACGATGATGACATCCTGGATGAGGAGAAGCCGGTACTTCGCAAATATCGGGATAGTGAAATAAAGGGCAATAAGCCCCACAAGACTCCCGACAGGCGGCCCAGGCGGCAGGACCACGAAGCCGACTAGAACTCCCGACTGGCCCCAAATACCTTCGGCGATCGTGACCTGTGGTTCGACCGAGGCTATACTCTGCGTCCTCGACAAATCACTATAGGGCCTCTAGCTCAATTGGTTAGAGCAGTGGACTCATAATCCATTGGTTGCAGGTTCAAGTCCTGCGGGGCCCACCATTTTTCCAGTGTCATGAGAAGCTGCCCAGACTGGCAGTGCAGATCGCGACAGCAGATCTGCTGGAGTCCGCGGCACAATTGAAGACTGATATCGCAACTGGTTATTGATGCTCAGATTTGGTCGAGGCGCCAGGTGATTCCACACCGGGGAATCACGGCAAGGATCAGATGCCAGGCACGCGCAAAAGCCGCGGAATTACCGACAAAGGAATCCCCACACGGACGGCTCAAATACGAAACTGAAAGAAGCCCGACTCCCGATTAAAAGTGTTCATCAGTAACCCGGTGACAGCCGCTTGACGAACAATCCTGATCCTGGACGATTCCCCGATGCTTATCCACTGATGGGCGGTAGTCACTGGCATGGCAACCAGCACAGAAGGGTGCGTAAGCCGGGGACGACCAGGTCACCATCTCGGAGTTACCACCGTGGCAATCCGCACAGGTCAGAGCGAGCCTGTGATCTCCCGGATAGTTTGCAGACATATGCCGGAAGATATGCGGCACCCAGAAATCCGAGGTATGGCAGTAATTGCAGTCGCGGTTGGTCACGAAATGGCCGTTGTCCTTACCGGTGGCGGTGATCCCGTTGTGACAGGTCGAACAAGACCCGGTCACGGTGCTGTGATCAAAGGTCGCGGGCACCCAGGCCACGGTGGAATGACACAGGTCGCATTGGCCGTTAGTCGCAAGGTGAGTGGTTCCCTTACCGGTGGCTGTGGTTCCGTTGTGGCAGGTGGAGCAGGTGCCCGGAATCACACCGGCGTGATCAAACACGGCCGGTAGCCAGGCATTACTGGTATGGCAGTCATCGCAGGTATCGGCACTGGGAACGTGGGTGGGATTCTTGCCGGTTGCAGTCACCCCGTCATGGCAACTCACGCAACTACCTACGATATTCACATGATCGAAGTTCGCCGGTAGCCAGGCATTGCTGGTATGACAATCGTCACAGGTATCACCGCTGGCGATATGGTTTGGCGTCTTGCCGGTGGCAATCACTCCATCGTGGCAGGC
>BS_KBA_SWE02_21mDRAFT_10000271_pt1 | contig 18713 bp, 18 predicted proteins | sample BalSeasSWE02_21m_FD_9196 | JGI IMG/M metagenome (IMG submission 9196)
ACTGGTAGTTTTTATAATGAAGTTGATTTTGGAGCAAATAGCAATTCCGCATTATATGGAACAGGAATGGATATGTTGACCAATGCATTTGATAATATTTTTAACGATTCAGATAGTAAATTTAAACTGAAGCCCGGTTACACCGTTGGTGAAAATAATAAAGTTGATAATTTAGATATTAGTGATCAATTGACATTTAATATGGATTATCAAGTAAACGACCGAATAATTATCAATGGAAAAGTTGGTGTTCCACTTGGTCCTGAAGAAAAATCAAGCGTTATTGGTGAAGTAACTGTTGAATTTTTAATGAATGAATCTGGCACATTTCGTTCGTCTGTTTTTAATCGCCAAAATGATATTCAATATTCAGAAGAAGAAGAAGGATATACGCAAGGTGTAGGTTTAGCCTATCAGATAGATTTTGAAAATGGAAGGGAATTGTTAGAAAAATTATCACTGAAAAAGAAAAAAGTAACCGATTCAATTAGCAGTCAACAAGCTGTTGACTCTGTAATGAATCAAAAATTAATATATTTTAAAAACAAAAAAGAAACAAAAAATGAGTAAACCAACATTAGTAATTTTAGCTGCAGGTGTAGGAAGCCGTTATGGAGGATTAAAACAATTAGACACATTCTCAGATCAAGGAGATACTATTTTAGACTTCTCAATTTATGATGCTATTCAGGCAGGATTTGGGAAAGTTGTTTTCATAATTAGAAAAAGTATTGAAGAAGATTTTAAAGCATTTTTCAATCCTAAATTAGAAGGTAAAATTGAAGTTGCTTATGTTTTTCAGGAAATAGACAGCATTCCGGATAGATTTAAAGATAACAACCGTGAAAAACCTTGGGGAACTGGTCACGCATTGTTAATGGCAAAAGATGCCGTGACTGAAAATTTTGCAGTAATCAATGCCGATGACTTTTACGGAAGAGCCGCTTTTGAAGGGGTTGCAGAAGCACTAAGAAATACTGATAAAACTTCAGCAGCTTTTAATATGATGGGTTATGTGTTGAAAAACACGATTTCCGATTATGGTTTTGTTTCAAGAGGTGAATGTAGTGTTGATGAAAATAATTTTTTAACTGGAATTGTAGAACGTACACATATTGAAAAAACAGATGGCGAATTAAAGTTTAAAGATAGCGATGGTGGTTTAAAACCAATTTCAGAAGAAACAATAGTTGCTATGAACTTTTTTGGATTTACACCAAAATATTTTGACATTTCAGCATCTATGTTTGAAGCATTTCTAGAAAATAATTACAAAGAACCTAAAGCTGAATTTTTTATTCCTTTAGTAGTGAATAGCGTAATTGTTGATAAAACTGCAACAATGGAAGTATTAAAGTCCAACGCACGTTGGTTTGGGGTAACTTATAAAGAAGACAAACCATATGTAACTTCTGAAATTCAAAAGTTAAAAGATTCTGGAGTTTATCCAAAACACTTATGGTCATAAATTTGCAAAATATTATTGCAGTTTTCAATCATTTCAATCAATTATCAGAAGTTGATTCCTTTTCGGAATTAACTTCTGGTCATATAAATGATACTTTTTTCATCAAAACAAAAGGTGAGCATCATTATGTTTTACAACGCATAAATAGTTATGTATTTAAAAATGCAAAACAACTTATTTTAAACAAGGCAAAAGTTAGTGAATATATACAGTCTCAACTTAAAAATTTAAGTGAAGAAGAACAAAATAAGCGTGTTTTAAAGTTTGTCAACACTAAAAAGGGATTGCCATATTTTGAAGATTCAGATGGTAATTATTGGAATTTATCACTTTTTATTGAAGGAAGTAAAACTTTTGAAAAGGTTGAGAATGCTGAGATTGCATATGAAGGCGGAAAACTATATGGTGATTTTTTAAATTTAACCTGCGGAATTGATACCAATGAAATAGTTGACATTCTTCCAAATTTTCACGAAATGTCTTTTAGGTATCATCAATTCTATGAGGCTTTAGAAAATGCATCTGCTGAACGTTTGTTGTTGGCTGAAAAATGTATTCAGCAAGTAAATGATTTAAAAACAGAAATGCATATACTTCAAAATTTAAAAAATGAAGGAAAAATTCCATTGCGTATTACACATAATGATACTAAAATATCGAATGCTTTATTTGATAAAAACAACAAAGGTTTGTGTGTGATTGATACAGATACTGTGATGGTTGGAATTGTTCATTACGATTTTGGAGATGCTGTTAGAACTATTTGTAACACTGCAAATGAAGATGAAACCGATTTGAATTTGGTAAATTTCAATCTTGAATTTTACAAATATTTCACAAAAGGGTTTTTAGAAAAAATATATAAACAGTTAACATTGCTGGATGTTCAACATTTGGCATTGGCTGCAAAAACCATTACATTTATTATGGGGCTGAGAATGTTAACCGATTTTTTAAACAATGATATTTACTACAAAACCAAATATAATTTTCATAATTTAGACCGCGCAAAAAACCAATTTAAATTGGTTGTTGCTATGAGTGAAAATTTCGAAAAAATGAATAACATTGCACTTGAAGAATTTATAAAATTAAAAGGCAATTAATTTTTCTAAAATTTAATTATATTTTAACTACTAACTATGGGGAAAAAAATAGAAAAAATAGGGGTATTAACTTCAGGTGGAGATGCGCCAGGAATGAATGCGGCAATTAGAGCAGTGGCTAGAGCCTGTTCTTATTATAGCGTTGAATGTGTTGGTATTTACAGAGGTTATGAGGGGCTTATTGATGGCGATTTTGAAACACTTTCTCCACGCCATGTGAGTAATATTATCAATCGTGGAGGTACCATTTTAAAATCTGCTCGTTCAACTGAATTTAGAACTGAAGAAGGGAGAGCCAAAGCTTATAAAAATTTAAAAAATGCCAATATTGATGCCTTAATATTAATTGGCGGAGATGGTACTTTTACAGGCGGAATGGTTTTTAATGGGGAGTTTAAATTTCCTTGTATAGGAATTCCTGGTACTATTGATAATGATATTTTTGGTACGAACTTTACCATTGGTTACGATACCGCATTAAATACTGTTGTTGAAGTAATTGATAAAATTAGAGATACAGCAAGTTCGCATAACCGATTATTTTTTGTTGAGGTTATGGGTCGTGATGCAGGTTTTATTGCTTTAAATGCAGGTGTAGGAGCTGGAGCAGAAGAAATTTTAATTCCTGAGGAAGATTTAGGTTTAGAACGTTTACTTGAATCTTTAAAAAGAAGTAAAAGATCTGGAAAATCTTCAAGTATCGTGGTGGTTTCTGAAGGTGATAAAATCGGTAAAAATGTGTTTGAATTGGCTAATTATGTTGAAGAAAATTTACCGCAATACGAGGTTCGTGTATCGGTTCTAGGGCATATGCAACGCGGAGGTTCTCCAAGTTGTTTTGATCGTGTTTTAGCAAGCCGTTTAGGTGTTAAAGCTGTGGAATTATTATTAGATGGTCAAACCAACGTAATGGTTGGAATTATAAACAATAAAATTGAAACTACCGATTTGGAAAATGCTATTAAAGAACACCATAAAATTAATATGGAATTGTTAAGAGTTAGCGACATCATGTCTATTTAAATTGAATGATTAAAGTTGGTATAAACGGATTTGGAAGAATAGGTCGTATTGCTTTTAGGTCAATAATAGATAGAAACAATGTTGAAGTTGTAGCTATTAATGATATATTGACAATTGAGCATTTGGCATATTTGCTAAAATATGATTCTGTTCACGGAAGATTTAAAGGTACCATTGAAGTTAAAAATGGTTCTTTAATAGTAAACGGAAAATCAATTCGTATTACTTCCGAAAAAAATCCGGAAAACATCAAGTGGGATGCAGTGGATGTAGATTTTGTATTAGAATCTACGGGATATTTTACACATAAAAACCAAGCAGCATTACATCTTAAGGGAGGTGCAAAAAAAGTAGTAATTTCTGCGCCTTCAAATGATGCTCCCATGTTTGTAATGGGTGTAAATCACAAGAAATTAAAGAAAAACGATTTGGTGTTTTCAAATGCTTCTTGTACTACCAATTGTTTGGCACCTATTGTGAAAGTATTGCATGAAAATTTTGGTATAGTTGAAGGATTGGTAACAACCGTTCACTCAACAACTTCAAGTCAGAATACAGTTGATGGTCCTGCCGATAAATGGCGTAGGGGAAGGGCAGCATTAAACAATATGATACCAACTTCAACAAGTGCTTCAGAAGCTCTAACCGAAATTATTCCTGAAATGGAAGGCAAGCTTTTAGCGATGGCAGTTAGAGTTCCGGTTGCAGATGTTTCGTTGGTAGATTTAACAGTTAGATTGAAAAATTCAACAACTTATTCGGCAATAAAGGAAGCTATGAAAAATGCTTCTGAAAATGAATTGAAAGGAATTTTAGGATATACTGAGGATGAAGTGGTTTCGCAGGATTTTGTTTCAGAATCAAGAACTTCAGTTTTTGATGCCGGAGCAGGTTTGGCATTAAATGAACATTTTTACAAACTAATTTCCTGGTACGACAATGAGTTTGGTTATGCAACTAAAATTGTTGATTTAATTGAATATTCAGCTTCACTTTAATCAAAATTAAAGCAATTTTTTATACTTTTGAATAATGGAAATAGCAATTATAGCACACGACGGTAAAAAAAGTGAAATGGTACAGTTTTTAATGGATTTTAAAGCCATTATTATTTCTAAAAAGGTTAGATTAATAGCCACAGGAACTACAGGTAAGCATATTGAAAAAGCAGGTTTATCGGTCGAAAAATACTTATCAGGACCATATGGAGGTGACGCTCAAATTGCTGGTCGAGTTGCCGAAGGAAAAACAGACATGGTTTTGTTTTTTAGAGACCCTTTAGGAATGCACCCACATGAGCCAGATATTGCAATGTTAATGCGTTTATGTGATGTTCATGATGTGCCATTAGCAACAAATCCTGCAACTGCAGAGTTGCTAATAAAAGCAATTTAAGCTATTCTTTTATTGCAATCATAGAAATTTCAACATTTACAAACTTGGGTAAGTTTGATACTTCTACTGTTTCGCGAGCAGGAGCAGTTTCGGCATTAAAATAACTTCCATAAACTGAATTTATTTTAGCAAAGTCGTTCATGTCTGTAATAAATATGGATGATTTTACTACGTTTTCAAAGGTCATACCAGCTTCAGTTAAAACAGCTTTCATGTTTTCCATTACTTGTTTGGTTTCAATTTCAATAGAATCGTTTACCAAATCTCCTGTAGTGGGATTAATTGCAATTTGACCCGATGTGTATAATGTGTTTCCTGCTAAAACAGCTTGATTGTAAGGGCCAATTGGTGCTGGAGCTTTACTGGTGTTAATTATTTTTTTCATAATATAAAATTTAGAATAAACGTTGGTCAGGAAGTTGTCTTTGGTCGTATTTTAAATCACTTAACATGGATGATTTAATTCCAATAAAAAAGTAATATGTTTGTCTGTCTCCAAAAGGTATCCAGTTAAAATTCAGTTTCCAACTGTCTAAATCTCTTGAAAATCGTAATTGTGTATAAGTAAAACCTTCTCCTTTGAAATCGTAACCTGATGAGATTCCAACATCCCATTTAGGTGTTAATTCAATATCACCAGAAAACATCAGTGAATTAGATGAAATTTCATTTTGCCTATTACTGTTTGAATAGTTAACAGCATAAGCCAGTTTTAAAGTCCAAGGAAACCGAGCACTATAAAGTTTTTCAGTTTGATCACCTCTATCTCGGTCATCTTCTATACGGTTACTTGTTGCAATATCTTCTCCCCAAATACCGTCAGAATTGTTGTCTATGTTATTTTGCTGCTGTTTGCTATTTTTTTTATCATCTTTTTTACTGGAGAGTGAATAATTTGCAGTAAATCCGGCATTGGTAAGCCTTAATAAACTTCCACCATTTTGGATGTTTGAAGTATTTATTCTTTTGCCATCTAAACTTAAAGCATATGGATCTAAAGTTGCATTTAAATTTATCTGCATCTTTTTATCAAAAAGAAATGTACCTGCATTCATCGCAATTGGACTCCATTTTAATGAGTCGGCGGCTAAATCATATGCAGTACTAAAATTTAAGTTATTTAAAATTGTAATTATTCGGTCTTTGGCATCTTCACTAGTTGCTAAAGAGTCTTTGGAGGCAGCCTTAGCTTCTAATGTGTTATTAACCCCTAAACTAAAACTGTTAGACAATCCCCGGCCTGGATTCCCGTAAATTCCATTTGCGTAGGGCGAATACTCAACAATATCTTCAGGATCTGCACTTTGTTGTACTTCTTCATAATAATCTCCAAAATCTGGACGGTAATTATAAGATACAGAGGGTGTCATTACATGCCTTATAGCTTTTAAATTTCCCTTTTTAAAGTTTAGCATTCCGTAAACTTTTGTAGATAATGAAGCGCCTGTTGAAAATTCTCTAAAAGGATTGAATCCTTTGATGGTGTCAATAACAACTTTATCTTCATCTTCATCGTAGGTTTTTTCGATTCGGTCAAAATTCCAAACCTCTTTAAAGCTAATATTTGGAGATACTGTAAAGAATTTAAATAGTTTTAAATTGGTGTTTAAAGAAGCATTTTGTTGCACTCCAGATTTTGCATCATCAAACATTTTTGGTTTAAAAAAATTTTCGTCATTAGTCGTAAATCGCACATCTGATTTTAATGCATAGGTAAATCCAGTTCTTTGCAATGCATTTTTTTTAGCACCTGTTTTGGATTGAAATGGGTAAATACGATCCATATTTAACAACAATGAAGGCAAAGACATGTTAATTACTTCTGTGTTGGTATTTTGTGAATGTGTGGCTGAAACTGAAAAATTAAAAGGAGTACCCACTAATTTTTTATAATATGAAACGGAAGAACTTAAGGTGTTATTTAAAAATGAATTGTTATTAAATTCATTCAGAGACTCTTTATAATATTTGCTGCTTCCCATATTCACAGAAGCTGAAAAACGTGCATTTGGGCTTGACTTCGCATCCTGACTGTGACTCCATCGAATGTTGTAATTGCTCGATTTTGAATAATCATCAAAGCCCCTTTCCCCGCTAATTAAATTTTCATATCTAAAACTAAAATTTCCGCTAAATTTATATCTTAGGGAATAACTGGATTCTGTTCTAACACCCCAACTACCATTGGTATACAAATCTGCTAAAATTGCCAAATCAGCATAATCACTCAAGGCTAAATAATATCCACCATTTTGTAAAAAAAAGCCTTGTTGGTTATTTTCACCCCAGGTTGGCATTAAAAAACCTGAAGAGCTTCCTTTTGTTAATGGAATATAAGCGAAAGGTAAAAATAAAGGTGTTGGTACGTCTTGAATTACTAAATTACTAAAACCAGCTACTATTTTTTTATCAGGAACAATTTTGGCATTTTTTGTTTTTATATAATAATCGGGTTTGTCTTTTTCAGAAGTTGTAAAAATAATGTCGCGGACATAAATGGTTGAATCATTTTCCTTTTTTGTAACTGCACCTTTAATAATAATGCCTTCTTGTTCTGTTTTTAAACCCCATATTTTGGCCTTTTCAGTTTTAAAATTAAAACTAAGAGAGTCTTGTGTAGTTGTTTCTTCTCCTTCTTTGAAAACAGGATGTTGAGAATAAACACCAACACTATCTTTGATGCCTTTAGCTGTAACAATATTGGTATTGTTGTTAATTACAATATAACCAGCTTTTAAATCTGTTTTTTTATAATGTACGTGGGCATTGTTGTACAAAATAATTTTATTGTTTTTTATATCTTGCCTAATCAAGCTATCAGCTGTATGCTCAATAATGCTTTCAAGTAATTCTTTAGGCTTTACAATGCTATCTTTTGGCTGAATTGTTAAAGAATCTTTTATCGGATTTTGAACTGAGTCTTTTACAGAAGTCTGAATGGAATCCTTTGATTTAATAGGAATTCTTTTTGATGAAGTTTGCTCAATTTCTTGTGAATACATCGTTGTATTGATAAAGCTAAAAGCCATTATCAATAATAAAAAAGAGACGATGTTTTTATAATGTGTTTTAATAATGATTTTTTTATAAAAATAGCTTTAAAACTGAGTTGATTTCATCAATTTTTTTTAATTTAGCCTACTAAAAATCAACAACAATATTGGTGCTTGTAAATGTATGGCTCAATAATTGTATCAATAAATTTCAGACGCCAAAATTAATTAAAATAATTGATGAACTCACTACACTTTTCTAAAATTATACTTACCTCGAAATATAATTTAATTTTCGTATTTATTTTTACTTTTCTTTTTAGCAATGGACAAGTTATGGCTCAAAACAAAGACTTTGTTGTTGTTTTAGATGCTGGGCACGGAGGAAAAGATCCTGGTAAAGTTGTAGGTGGAAGCATGAATGAAAAGGACATTGCTTTAAAAATTGTTTTAGAAGTAGGGAATCTATTAGAAAAAGAGAAAGGAATAAAAGTAGTTTATACCAGAAAAACGGATGTGTTTGTTGAATTAAAAGAACGTGGAAGAATAGCGAATAAAGCAGATGCCAATTTATTTGTATCGGTACACTGTAATGCACATAATACACAAGCCGAAGGTGCAGAAACATGGGTGTTGGGAACCCATGCAAACAAACAAAATTTTGAAGTTGCTAAAGCAGAAAACTCAGTAATTTTATTAGAAGACAATTATAAAGTAAATTATAAAGGTTTTGATCCAAATTCACCTGAATCTGTGATTGGACTTACTTTAATGCAAGAAGAATATTTAGACCAAAGTATTCTTTTGGCAAGTATTCTTCAAAATGGGTTTACTGAAAAATTGAGTCGCACAAATAGAGGTGTTAAGCAAGCTGGGTTTGTGGTTTTACACCAAACTTATATGCCAAGTGTGCTAATTGAAACTGGTTTTATAACAAATAAAAGTGAAGGTGCTTTTTTAAATTCATCTTCAGGTCAACAAAAATTTGCAAATTCTATTTATGATGGCATTTTGAATTATTATAAACAATTAGAATTAAATACAGTTTCCAACGAACGTTTAGTAACTAATAATTCATCTGTAAAACCCAATGAAAAGGCTTCAGAGGGAACTTTAAATAATACCAATGAAAATGTAGTATTTAAGGTTCAAATTGCCTCTGGAAAAAGTAAAATAGAGCCAAAATCATACAATTTTAATGGGTTAAATAATGTTGAACGTGTTAAAGTTGATAGTGGTTATAAATATTATATTGGCAATACTTCCAATTATGATGAAATTGGAAAATTACAGCAATTAGCAAAATCTAAAGGTTATAAATCAGCATTTATTGTTGCTTTTGAAAATGGAAATAAAATACCAGTAGAACAGGTTTTTAAAAAATCGTAGTCCGTTTGTTTACTACTCACAAAAATAATTAGTAATATTGCTTCAATAAATTTACTATTTTGAGAATTACAAGAGAATTTAAAACCGGAGTTGTAGCTATTTCAGTTATTGCCTTATTTATTTGGGGATATAACTTTATGAAAGGGCTTAATATATTTGATGGACCTCTTAAAACATATTACACAGAATACCCAAATGTTCAAGGGTTAAATACAGCCAGTGTTGTAACCATAAATGGGGTTGATGTTGGGAAGGTTATTTCAATTAATTTTAATAAAAATCCTGATAAAAGAGGTCAGTTAATTGTTGAATTTAGTGTTGAAAATGATTTTGAATTCTCCAAAAATAGCATTGCTAAAATTTATAGCGCAAGTTTAATGGGAGGCAAATCTTTAGCGATAATTCCATCTTATGAGGGAGATATTGCAAAACCAGGCGATGTTTTAAAAGGTGAAATTGAATCAGATATTTTTTCTTCGGTAGCTGATAAATTAAATCCACTTCAGGCAAAAGTTGAAAATGTAATTGTTAGTGCCGATTCATTAATGGTTGGATTAACAGATATATTAGATGTTAAAACCCGCGAAAATCTTAAACAAAGCATTAATAGTTTAAATGCGACCATGTTAAATTTGAAAAATTTTTCAGGTTCGTTAGATACGATTGTTCAAATGAATGAAAAGAAATTGAGCAATACTTTATCCAATGCGGAGTTAATGACCATAAATTTGGTGAAATTATCGGATACATTGGTAAATGCCAACTTAGGTGAAACTGTTAAAAGTTTAGATGCAACATTGATGAGCTTAAATTCAATTTTAGCAGATTTAGAATCAGGTCAAGGTACTATGGGGAAATTATTGACCGATGATGAAATGTACCTTAATTTAACAAACGCCTCTAAAGAATTGGAAGAATTATTACGAGAAGTAAAATTGCACCCAAAACGTTTTGTAAGCCTTTCAGTTTTTGGGAAAAAGGACAAAGGCTATTTGCCAGAAGATGAAGAGAAATCTGAACAAAACCAAAAAGAATAACTTATTTTAAGCAAAACCCATGAACTATATTGATAACTTCATATTCGCAATTCTTTTAGCAGTTGGTGTAGGGTTTTTTATAAAAAACATAAAAAAATTAAGACGGAATATTAAACTTGGGAAAGCCGTTAATAGAACCGATAATGCCGATGCACGTTTAAAAAACATGCTCATGATTGCTTTAGGGCAGTCAAAAATGATAAAACGTCCAATATCAGGTTTACTTCATATTATAGTCTATGTTGGCTTTATAATTATCAATATTGAAGTTATTGAAATAATTATTGATGGTCTTTTTGGTACTCATAGAGTTTTATCTTTTCTAGGTGCTTTTTATAAAATACTCATCGGGTCTTTCGAAATTTTAGCATTTTTGGTTTTAGTTTCAGTATCTATTTTTTGGATTAGAAGAATGATACTAAAAATTCCTCGTTTCTGGAATAAAGAAATGAAAGGGTTTCCAAAAAATGACGCCTTATATATTTTATATTTTGAAATGGTATTAATGTCGTTATTTTTAATAATGAATGCTGCTGATGTGCCTTTTCAGCAAGCAAATGCAGGAAATCCAATCAGCCAATTTTTAGTGCCAATTTTTGAAAATTTTAATGCACTTACACTTTTTTATATTGAACGAACTGCGTGGTGGTTGCATATTGTTGGAATTTTCATTTTCTTAAACTATTTATATTATTCAAAACATCTTCATATTTTATTGGCATTTCCAAACACTTATTTTGCCAATTTAAATCCTAAAGGTCAGCTTAATAATCTAGAGTCAGTTACAAATGAAGTAAAATTAATGATGGATCCAAACATTGATCCTTTTGCAGCTGTTCCTGAAAGTGCTGAAAATACAATTCCTGAAAAATTTGGTGCCAGTGATGTAACCGATTTAAACTGGGTACAATTAATGAATGCATATACTTGTACTGAATGTGGAAGATGTACTTCATCGTGTCCTGCAAATCAAACAGGAAAAGAGTTATCGCCAAGAGCTATCATGATGAAAACACGTGATAGACTGGAAGAAGTGGGAGCAAATATTGATAAGAATGGAAAATTTGTTGATGACGGAAAACAACTTTTAAACGATTATATATCGCCAGAAGAATTATGGGCTTGTACAACTTGTAATGCCTGTGTGGAAGAATGTCCAGTAAATATAGATCCGCTATCTATCATCATAGATATGCGTCGTTATTTAGTAATGGAACAATCTGCGGCTTCTCAAGAATTAAACGTAATGATGACGAATATTGAAAACAATGGAGCGCCATGGCAATACAACCAAATGGATAGGTTGAATTGGAAAGATGAATAACTACAACTAAAAATAAAATAACAAAACAATGAAAAAAGAAGATGTTGAAAAACTTTTACACGATAAAGTTGAAGCTGGATTGCATATCAGTCCTATTTTGCCTGAAGGAATAAAAAATTACTTGATAGATATTGACGGAACCATTACAGAAGATGTTCCAAACGAAGAACCTGAAAGAATGGGAACTTGTATGCCTTTTCCAGACGCGTTAAAAACATTAAATAACTGGTTCGATGAAGGTCATATTATTTGTTTTTTTACTTCAAGAACTGAAGAGCACCGTGAAGTAACAGAAGAATGGTTAAGCCGTCATGGATTTAATTATCATAGTTTATTAATGGGGAAACCGCGTGGAGGTAATTACCATTGGATAGACAATCATTTAGTGAGGGCTACAAGATATCGTGGAAAATTCACGGATTTAGTTGAAAAAGAGGTTACAATTGAAGTTTTTGATGACGGACAACACGAATAAATTTTAAACATATTTACAATGAACGTACCAACAATGGCCGAATTAACGGCACAAGGTAAACAACCCGATGTACTTTTTTGGGTTGGTTGTGCTGGTAGTTTTGATGATAGAGCTAAAAAAATCACCAAAGCATTTGTCAAAATTTTAAATAAAGCAAATGTTAGTTTTGCTGTTTTAGGTACTGAAGAAAGTTGCTCGGGTGACCCTGCAAAAAGAGCAGGAAACGAATTTTTGTTTCAAATGCAAGCTATGACCAATATTGAGGTTTTAAATGCGTATGAAATAAAAAAAATTGTAACTGCTTGTCCGCATTGTTTCAATACACTTAAAAACGAATATCCACAATTGGGTGGAAATTATGAGGTTGTACATCATACAGAGTTGTTAAAATCTTTGCTCGATGAAGGTAAAATAACCATTGAAGGTGGTAAATACAAAGGGAAACGTATTACTTTTCACGATCCTTGTTATTTAGGGAGAGCGAATGATGTTTATGAAGCTCCAAGAGCTTTGATTGAGAAATTAGATGTTGAGCTGGTTGAAATGAAACGTTGTAAAACCAACGGATTGTGTTGTGGAGCAGGTGGAGCACAAATGTTTAAAGAACCAGAAAAAGGCTCAAAAGACATTAACGTTGAACGAACTGAAGACGCCATAGAAGTGAAGCCTGATATTATTGCAACTGGTTGTCCTTTTTGTAATACAATGATGACCGATGGTGTAAAAGCAACCAATAAAGAAGATTCAATTCAAGTATTGGATATTGCAGAGTTAATTGCTAATGCTGATGACTTGTAATCTAAAACAGCATTAGAATTCAATGATTAAACATTATATTAAAGCTGCACGATTAAGAACCTTACCGCTTTCAGTTTCAGGAATTATAGTGGGTAGTTTTATAGCTGCTTCGCAAGATTTATTTAATTGGAAAATTTGCGTATTGGCTTTATTAACTACTGTGGGATTTCAAATTATTTCGAACTTTGCAAACGATTATGGTGATGGTGTTAAAGGGACTGATAATAATGAAAGAGTTGGTCCAAAAAGAGCCATACAAAGTGGTGTTATTTCCCCAAAACAAATGCTTCAGGCTATTTATATTTCTATAGCCATAACCCTAATACTTGCGATCACACTCATCTATATTTCTTTCGGAAAAGATGATTTTGGGAATTTACTGGTGTTTTTTATACTTGGTATTTTGAGTATTGTGGCTGCCATAAAATATACTGTTGGGAAAAAAGCTTATGGCTATAGTGGTTTTGGTGATATTTTTGTATTTCTATTCTTCGGAATTTTAAGTGTTTGCGGTAGTTATTATTTGTATACAAAACAATTTAATTTTACCCTTTTATTACCTGCTTTTTCAGTCGGGTTTTTAAGTGTTGGGGTTTTAAATTTGAATAATTTACGTGATAGAGTTTCCGATATGCAATCAGGAAAAAACACATTGGTTGTTAAAATTGGAGAAGAATTTGGAAAATATTACCATTATTATTTATTAATTTCTTCATTTTTATTTGCGTTGGTGTACACAATGCTTCATTATAAATCGTACTTTCAATTTTTATTCATAATATCGTATATTCCTATAATACAGCACTTTGTGGTTATTTATAATAATAAAATACCAAAATTATTAGATCCTGAATTGAAAAAATTAGCTTTAAGTACATTTTTATTTTCGTTGCTATTCGGAATTGGTTTAATTTTATAGTTAGAAATGTAACATTTATTATATAAAATTAAAATACAAAAGATATATTTGTCTTTTATTGTTTAGAGGTTCATGAAAAATCAATTTTTCGGTATATTTTTTTACTTACTTTATTTATTGGCAATGGTACGTCCTGTTACGCCAATAATTGAGTATTATGCCAATTATGATTATATCGCAAATGTACTTTGTGAAAATCGTGACAAACCTTATTTAGAGTGTAATGGTAAATGTTATTTAGATGATCAGCTTGCTAAAGTTAATCACAACGATCATGATCACAAATCAACGGTTCCACAAATTAATATGACCGATTATCCGGTAAGTCCTCTAGAACAGTATGCGTATCAAATTAAAAATATTGAAGAAGTTGTCTTAAACAATACTTTTTTTGATGTTCAAAAAACTACCAATGATTTCAATACTGCATTATTAAAACCACCACAATTCGTTTCTTAAATTTTATTGCAAATCAGATTACCAATTGCACTATTTTATAGGGCTTTTATTTAGTTGGTAACTATCTGTTTGTGAGTATATTGTTTTAAAGCAATATATAAAATACCTGTATTTTAATTTTCTGTATTCTTTTCAGCTTTCCTTTAAATAGGTTTGTTGTTTTTGTTGACTGTTAAGTCAATTAAGGTTATTAGGAAAAGCTAAAACAAGAGGTGTAATTAAAAATTTAAACGAAATAATTATTATTTATAATGAAGAAAACAACCTTGCTAAGCATTTTAGCCTGTTTATTTGCGGCTTTTTCTTATGCGCAATCAGGAATAATTTCTGGAAGATTAATTGATGATAAGCTTGATAGTCCAATTGAGTTTGCAAATATTAAAGTTCTTAAAACACATAAATTTTCAGTTTCAAACGTTAATGGTGAATTTGTAATTGAAGCCGATGAAGGTGATGAAATTGAAATCACACACTTAAGTTATAAAACAATCATTTTAAAAATAACAAACAATCAAACTATAAAATTACAACCAGCTCAAATAGAATTGAATGAAATCATCGTTTCAGCAAACCCTTTAGAAGATATTGCTCAGTCCGAAATAATTGTTGATCCAATTAANATGATAAGTCAACCAAGGAGCGTTGGAGATTTATTTAAAGATATCAAAGGTTTTGGGATTTCAAAAAGAGGAGCGTTTGCTTCCGAGCCAGTTTTTCGTTCATTTAAATATGAAGAATTAAATGTACAATATGATGGAGGTATGAAAATTTTAAATGCCTGTCCAAACAGAATGGATCCAATAACAACGCATATGATTCCCGAAGAAGTTGAAAAAATTGAGATTGTAAAAGGGCCTTTTACGGTACGTTTTGGAGAAAATTTTGGAGGTATTATTAATATTGTAACCAAATCTAATACCAATTTGCAAGAAGGCTTTCATGGAAGTATTGAAACAGGCTATGAAACCAATGGTGGAAATTCAGTGAGTGGTATTTCATTTACCTATGTTACCAAAAAAGTTGATATCAATGTAAATGGTTCATATCGTGATTTTGGTGATTATGAAGATGGAAGTGGTACTGTTGTTCCTTCTTCATTTAAATCAGCAGATTATTCTGTAAATATTGGTGTAAATCCAACAGAGAATCAACGTTTAAAATTTACTTGGAGACAGTCGTTTGCCAGAGATATTATGCACGCAGGTTTACCAATGGATTCACCTTATGATAATAGTCTTTTAGGTGGAATTGATTATAAAATTCAGCAAATTTCAAATAAAATAGAAAGCTTTTCTATAAAAGTTTACTATTCGTATGTAGATCATTTAATGACCAATGAAGGTCGTCCAAATTATAAAATGACGGCATCGAGCTCGCCAGTAGAGTCTTGGACTTCAGGAGGGAAAGCGGAATTGGTGATTGAAGCTTCAGAAAACGCTAGAATTTACACAGGTTTAGATGCCAATCTAATCGATAGAAAAGGTGACAGAACACGAATTGTAAAAATAATGAACGGAATGATGCTTCCAACTCCTAAAACCTTTGATGATAAAATTTGGCAAGATGCAAGTTTAAACGATATAGGTGTTTTTGCGGAAGGTAAATTTAAAGTAGCCGATTTCACAACTTTAACTACAGGTGTTAGAGCCGATTTTATTTCAACGGGAATTGATGATCCTGCTGCAGATTTTGAAGCATTGTATGACGGCGAAATTGAAGATCAAAACGAAACAAATATCAGCGGTAACGCATCTTTAAAGTATCAAAAAAATGGTTTTCAAGCACAGTTGGCATTAGGTAGAGGTGTTAGAACCGCTTCTATGATTGAGCGTTATATCAATCATTTCAATGTAAATAACGATCCTTATGAATATGTAGGGAATCCATATTTAGATCCTGAAGTGAACAATCAAATTGAATTGTCATTTATGAAAAATTTCAACAGAATTGAAATTGGAATTGCTGTTTTTTACTCTTTTTTACAAGATTATATCACGGCAAAAGTAAACCCAGAGATTCCTAGGAAATTTATGCCAACAACACCGCCTATTGTTGCAAAGCAATTTGTAAATGTTGATGAAGCACGACAAACAGGTTTTGAATTTACGTTTAATTATAATGTAATTGAAAGTTTGAAATTCACTTCCGATTTATCGTATACTTGGGCCGAAAATAAAGATTTTGATGAACCTTTGGCTCAAATCCCTCCATTTATGGCTGTTTTAGGATTGGAATTTGAACAAAAAAACTATTTTTTAGCCTTAAAATCAAGAATTGTTGCTGAACAAAATAGAATTTCTGAATCTTATATGGAAGTTGCTAGTCCAGGATTCTCAACCCTTGATTTTAGAGTTGGTTATGAGCCAGTAGTTGGCTTATCAGTTGGAGCTGCTGTTTTAAATATTTTAGATACCACTTATTATGAACACTTAAATTTCTCATACAAAAATTCAAATTCGTTATCGGGTGAAATTTATGAACCTGGAAGAAATTTCACAGTCTATATTAAATATAGATTTTAATTTATGAGTATGCTATTTTACCTTTAAAAAGGGGAGTAGTGATATTTGTTTGTTTGCCACGGAAAAATTTATTTTTTCCGTGGTTTTTTTGTAAAATAATTTGATTAAATTGCATTAAACCAACAAATACTTCTTCACAATGAAAATAACCTATTTAGGACATTCAACCTTAAGCATAGAAACAAAAGATAAAACCTTATTAATTGATCCATTTATATCGGGTAACGAATTGGCTTCAGAAATTGACATAAATACTTTACAAGCCGATTATATTCTAGTAACTCACGCACACCAAGATCATATTTTAGATGTAGAAGCCATTGCAAAACGCACAGGCGCAAAAGTGATTTCTAATTATGAAATTGTCACCTATTTTGAAGCCAAAGGAATTGAAGGTCATCCAATGAATCATGGAGGGAAATGGAAGTTCGATTTTGGTACGGTCCATTATACAAATGCAGTGCATTCCAGTTCGTTTCCTGATGGAACTTATGGAGGTCAGCCAGGAGGTTTTGTAATTGAAACCAGTCATCACCGACTATATATAGCAGGAGATACTGCTTTAACCTACGACATGAAGCTAATACCTGATGTAATTGGTGAACTGGATTTGGTAGTTTTACCAATAGGTGATAATTTTACAATGGGTATTGATGAAGCCATTAAAGCAAGTAAATTTTTGAGTTGTAACAAAGTTTTGGGTTATCACTATGATACTTTTGGATATATAAAAATAGATCATAAAGAAGCTTTTACAAAATTTGCAAATGCAAAAAAAGAATTGTTTTTATTACAAATAGGAGATAATTTAAAGATATAATTGCTCTGATAAAGGTTATTATTAACTAAAAAATCAGATGATGAGTACATTAATTTACATTGTGCTAATAGTTATACTTGTGATAATTGTATTAGCCAACATCGCACCAAAAGATTATAATGTTTATCGAACTATTTCAATTAACAAACCATTATCTGAAGTATTTTCTTATTTAAAATTATTGAAAAATCAAGACAATTGGTCTCCTTGGGCAGAGAAGGACCCTAACATGAAAAAAACATTTTCAGGAACCGATGGTGAAGTTGGATTTGTTTCAACATGGGTTGGAAATAAAGATGTTGGAGAAGGAGAACAGGAAATTACTGGTATCGTTGAAAATGAAGTGGTAAATTCTCAACTCCGATTTTTAAAGCCATTTAAATCTACATCTGATGCTTATTTGAAAGTCGAAAAAGATGACAATGGCACAAAAGTTACTTGGGGTTTTTCAGGAAAAAATAAATTTCCAGTGAGTATTATGATGCTGTTTATGAATATGGATAAAGCTGTTGGAAAAGATTTTGTAGATGGATTGAATAAACTTCAGAAGATACTAGAACGTTAAATAAAATTCATAGAAATGAAAACTCATAAAAATTGTCAAAGTTGCGCTATGCCATTAAGTAAAGACCCTAAGGGAAATGGTGGTGGAAATAACGCTGATGGAAAGCCAAGTTACAAATATTGTAGTTATTGCTATGAGGATGGAAAGTTTTTACAACCGGATATAACGGCTGAAGAAATGCAGGCATTTGTAAAAGGAAAACTAAAAGAAATGGGTGGCTTCATGAAACTTTTTGCGGGTATTTTCTCTAAAGGAATTCCAAAATTAGAGCGCTGGAAAAAAGAATAGGTCGCTGAGTGGAGTCTAAGTGTGTGTCTTTAGTTTTTATTTTTCAACCACTCTTTTCTTAAATCATTAGATAATATTCCAGTTCCATCGTGTTTCCAACCGGGTGGTTTTATAAAATATTTAAACTTATTT
>BS_KBA_SWE02_21mDRAFT_10000272_pt1 | contig 18702 bp, 17 predicted proteins | sample BalSeasSWE02_21m_FD_9196 | JGI IMG/M metagenome (IMG submission 9196)
ATTTTGAATTCTACATTCAGCTCGTTCCAATCTTAAATCTGAACGGACTATTCCCACATAATCCCACATGGTTTGTTTAACTTCATGTATACTATGTGTTATAAGCACTCTTTCATCATATGTAAGCGTTCCGGAATCATCCCATTCTAACAATGCAGGAATTACGATCTCTGAATTGTTTAGAAATTCTTTAATAGAATTTGAACATCTAAAGGCATAAACAAGAGCTTCCAAAAGAGAATTACTTGCAAGTCGGTTAGCTCCATGCACACCAGTCATTGTAACTTCTCCGCTGGCATATAGTCCATATAACGAAGTATGTCCATTCAAATCAACTACAATTCCGCCGCAAGAATAATGTGCAGCTGGAACTACAGGAATTAGACCTTTTGTAATATCAATACCATTTTTTAAGCAAGTTGAATAAATATTGGGAAAGTGATCAATTATTTCCTGTGAGTTTTTATGAGTCAAATCCAAGTAAACAAAATCATCTCCTCGTTTTTTTAATTCATTGTCAATAGCTCTGGCAACAATATCTCTTGGTGCTAATTCTTTTCTTGAATCATAATTCTGCATAAATAAATTTTCATCTTTGGTTCGGAGTAATCCACCAAAACCCCTTACGGCCTCGGATATTAAAAACGAATGCCCATCGAACTCAGAATTAATTTTAGTGCTGTAAAATGATGTTGGGTGGAATTGAATAAACTCCATATTCCCAATCTCAACTCCTGCACGGTAACCCATTGCAAAACCATCACCTGTAGCTATTAATGGATTAGTTGTATGAAGGTAAACTTGTCCCAATCCACCTGTTGCTAAAACCGTAGCCTTCGCAGTAATTTTTAATACTTCATTTTTTGAGGAATCTAAAATATATGCTCCCCAGCAGTTCCTTTTTTGATTAAGTGATTCAACTTTGCAGGATATATTATGTTCTGTTAAAAGATCAATAGCAATGGCATTTTCAAATATTTTAATATTAGACATTTCTTCAACCGAATGAATCAATGCACGTTCAATCTCCTGTCCAGTTAAATCGTTAGCATGGAGAATTCTTGACATTGAATGTCCCCCTTCTCTTGCAAGATCAAAATCCTTTCCTTTTTTGGTAAACACGGTTCCAATATTGATTAGATCTTTAATTCTCTCAGGACCCTCTTTCACCATCGATTCAACTGCTTTTCTATCACATAAACCAGAACCTGCTATCAAAGTATCTTCAACATGTTTTTCAAAAGAATCTTTAGTATCTATAACAGAAGCAATTCCGCCTTGAGCATAGTTAGTATTTGATTCCGCTTTATTTTTCTTTGTAACCAGAATAACCTCTGCATATTCTGATATTTTAAGTGCCGCAAATAAACCTGCAATTCCGCTTCCAATAATCAGTACATCAGTTTTTAATGACATTTTAATTCCAATTATTTTTAATAAATAATGAGGTAAAATACCCAATTAACGATAATTAAAAATGTATTAAATAGTAAAAATAATTTTTGATGAGAAATAGAGTAAAATAAACCAGAAAAGTAAATATCCAGAAGTGAGAAGGATGGAGAAAGTTTTGTTCAATATTATTGTACAAACGCTTTTATATATTAAATAGAATGACCAAATAATGGTAATGAATTCGATCCCTATTAAGATATAAGTGATTAATGGTTTTAGTTGAAATGAATATGGATTGTTAGAGAAAATATCACCACCAAGAACAATCAACTCAACTGGAAAAATAAAAACTAAACCGAATAAGTATGGGGTAAACGAATAAACATTGACTGCATAAATATCTTTAAATCTTAATTTTATGTCTCTCTTGCCGTAAACAATCCGTTGAATAAAAATTAATAAACAACTCAAAAACAACGTTATCAAAATCATTAAAGTCAGACTTAAAATAAATGATGTTGTTACTCCGTTTATACCTATTTCCGGTACTGAAAGAAATCGTGTGATTAGCAAATTTTTAATTGCAATAAAAAATGTAATAAAGACTATAAAATTCTTATGCTCAGCAAAAATAATTACTTTGAAAGCCTTGGCTGGATCTTCGATGATTAATTGAATTGTATCCCATAAATCTATGTTTACGATTCTTTCTCTTAAATAGGATTTACATTCTGTGCAGATATTTTTATAAGCAGGGTTTATGTGATTACATTTTTTACATTTTGTATATTCAAATAGCATAGCTAAATCTTTCTAAAAATTGACTCTAATATTCAACATTTTAGTTCTGATCATGTAATTTTCATCAACGCTAAAATCAAATAGATGTGCATCAACATAAGCATCAACAAGATTAAGGAAATATGTTAATAAAAGATAAATTGCAAACTCATCACGTTGGTCACGATAAAAGTCACGGTACTCTAAAAACAATGATGTACCGGTTTGAGAGTAAAGATTTTTATAATCGATATAATTATTATTATTATCAACCCAGGCATAAATAAACCAACCCATAACTCCCCAAATAACTGGCGCCTTCCAATAAGATTCGTTATAGATTTGTCCCCAGCCTGGTATAATTGCACTTCTTCCAACTGCTCCCCAGGGAGATTTTTGCATTACAAAAACATCTGAACTAATTGTTGTAGTATCTTGAATCACAGTTGTATCCTGCTGTGAGAATAAACTGAAATTAAGAAAAATGATAAATAAAATGATCTTAATTGTATTTGCTGTCAATGATTTCAAAAAGTTCAAACAATCTTTCTAATTCATCGTTTGAGAAAAACTCTATTATAATTTCACCACCGCCGCTTTTACTCTGCTTACACTGAACTTTAGTTCCAAATATTTTTCTTAACTTGTCTTCCACATCATTAAGGTTTGAATTAACTGTTTTCTTTGGTTTAATAGTAAATAATTTTTTACTTGGAATTCCTTCACTAATCAGTTTTTTTGTAAGATATTCTACTTTCCTTACGGACAAACTATCTTTTAATATTCTTTCAAGTGCATAAAGTTGTAAATCCTCGCCGGGTAAATTAATTAATGCTCTTGCATGTCCTGCTGATATACTTTCATCAACCAAACATTGCTGAATTTTATCCGGGAGTTTTAATAATCTTATGGAATTTGCAATTGTGGTTCTATCTTTTCCAACTTTATCTGCAATTTGCTCCTGGGTCAGATGGCACTCATCCATCAATCTTTTATAAGCTCTACTAACCTCAATTGGATTTAATGTTTCTCTCTGGATGTTTTCAATCAATGCAAGAGCCAACATTATTTCATCAGAATCTACTTTGATTATATAAGCGGGAATTTCTTTGTAACCGATATCTGTATATGCACGTAAACGTCGCTCACCGGATACTAATTGGTATTGATTACCGGTAATACGCCTTACTGTAATGGGCTGGATCAAACCATTTGCAATAATCGATTTCTTTAATTCTTCAAGTGTAACTGGATCAAAATTTAATCTTGGTTGAAATGGATTTGGCGAGATAAAATCAACAGCAATTTTAGCAAGTACATCTACCTGTTTACCATCATCAAACTTAATGTTAGAGTAATCAGGATTCTTTTGCTCTTCAGTATCATTAAATCTGTTTGAATTGATTAACGCATCCAACCCTCTGCCTAAACTCGATTTCATTTTGCTCATATCATTAGTTCTTTAAAATACCCGAATTATTTTCCAGAAATTCAGAGGCTAATGCCATATAATTTTGTGCTCCACTAGAGATAGCATCATACAGAATTATTGGCTTACCGTAGCTTGGTGCTTCTGAAATTCTAACATTTCTATTGATAACTGTGTTATAAACCTTATCACCGAAATACTTTCTAACTTCATCGGCAACCTGATGTGATAATCTTAATCTTGTATCAAACATTGTAAGCAATACACCCTCGATTGCTAAATCTTTATTAAAATGTTTTTTTACGATGTTTATTGTATTCAGTAATTGTCCTAACCCTTCTAATGCAAAGTACTCGCATTGAACCGGAATAAGAACAGATTTTGATGCTGTGAGTGCATTAAGAGTAAGTAAACCTAAGGACGGCGGACAATCAATTAAAATATAATCATACTTATCATTTACTTCTGCTAGAGTGCTTCGCAAAAGAGTTTCACGATTCTCTATATCAACCATTTCTATTTCTGCGCCAACAAGATTTATGTTTGATGGAAGCATATCAAGAAAGGGCATAAAAGTATTTATTATCACTTCGTTGATATTTCTGGTTCCTACTAATACTTCATAAACAGAGGGAGTTTGATTTGTTACACTCAATCCGGATGAAGAATTAGATTGTGGGTCAATATCTACCAATAAAGTACGCTTTTCGGCAGCAGCCAGCAATGAAGATAAATTGATAGTAGTGGTTGTCTTTCCCACACCACCTTTCTGATTTGCTATAGAAATTATTTTTGCCATCTAAATAGAATTGTTAAAAAATTGAGTTCTAAGATAAACGAATGAAAGTTATATATAAACAGTCAAAATTATAATTCTATCTCTTCACCAAAAAACAAAACTTTACAATTTGTTCCATTTGCTTCAACAAGAGTTTTAAATTGATTGGGATCAGAATTGATAACTGGAAAAGTATTATAATGTATTGGAATTGCTGTTTTTGGATTTGCCAGTTCTACTGCCTTAACTGCATCATTAATTCCCATCGTAAAATTATCACCAATTGGAAGCAGCATGTAATCTATGGGATTCATTTCTCCAATTAATTTCATATCATAAAATAATCCTGTGTCGCCTGTGTGATAAATTGTTTTACCTTCAATCGTGACTAAAACTCCCGAAGCTTCTCCTGTGTATTGATTATCTGGTGAAAGCGAACCGTGATGTGCAATTGTAAACTTAACTCTACCAAAATCAAAATTATGTGCTCCGCCGATGTGCATATTATGAGCGTTAAGTCCTTTAGATTTAACCCATTCAGCCAATTCATTAACACAAATAAATAATGAGTTGCAACGCTTCCCTATTTTCAATCCGTCGCCAACATGATCTCCATGTCCATGAGTAAGAATTATAAATTCTGCATCAACATCTTTTGATTTTACTGGACTGACAGGATTATCATCGAGAAATGGATCGATTAAGATTTTTATGCCGTCGTTGGTTTTAATTTGAAAAGCTGAGTGACCAAAGTATCTAAGTTTCATGGTTTAATCTCCTCTTTTAAGATAATTGCTTTAAATAATCTTTAAGAACTTTACCCAAAGTGAACTTCATTAACTCTAATTTGAAATTTTCTTCTAAAGTGATTTTCTTTTCTTTCGCTTTTGCGATTATTTCATTATCTATTTTAATCTGATTATCAATAACCAAAGAATTAATATTTTCTAAAGAAATATCCACATCTCTTACACTGCCGGAAAGATCCTGAAGTAATTGAACTTTATTATAAAACTTGATGAATATTTTCCTATCATAACAGATAATAAACAATTCCATTGAGTAACGAACTCTTCTTAAGGCAATTCTTACATCGTGTAAATTCTCAACAGACAGATCTTTAAAATATTTATCTGTAGAAGATAACAGACTCTCAATACGATTGCTTAAAATCAGGTTTGCTGATTTCTTAAACTGCTTAGAGTCTTTTAACTTTTCAATTTCCCATTTGCGCTTCATAATAATCTTTACTTGAATAATATTTTTATAAAACCAAGTATTGCTTTTACAGGATTCATTTTACTTTTTTCATTTCCATAGATTGTAGAAATATTAACAAACCCAATCTTATAACCATCTCTGGCAGCATAGACAATAAATTCACTTTCGGCTTCATAGCCCACTGAAAATGATTTAACTTTTTTTAGCACTTCAGTTTTATACGCCCGGTAACCACACTGACTGTCTAATATTTTTTGTCCTGTTTTAACAGAGAGTAACGATGATGTTATTTTATTGCTGAGTATTCTCTGAATGGGCATGTCNTTAGTATCATTCAGTCTGTTACCAATTACAATCTCAAAAGTAGTAAGCTGAGAAATAAACTCGGGAATGAATGCAGGTGTATGCTGTTTATCAGCATCGAGAGTAATTACAGTACTGTAGTTTTGTTTAATACTTTCATTAAATCCTATCCGCAGTGCATATCCCTTACCATAATTACGATTTAATGAAATTACCTGCACACGCTCCAAATTAGCAACGGTTTTTTCTGAACCATCGGTTGAACCATCATTAACAGCAAATATTTTATCAACAAAGATTAAAGTTTCAGAAACAACATCAGATAAAAAATCTTTTTCATTATAAAAAGGGATAACTGCACAAACTTTAGTCTTTTGTTTTGAGTTGTTCAATAAAACCTTTCCATCCTTTTTTTTCTGGTGCTCGCAATCCCCTATTTAATCTTCTTTTAAGAGCCTCTTTGGATAATCCTTTTACAAGTTCACCATCTTCTGCAACGGAAATGCTTCCCGTTTCCTCTGAAACAATTACACTGATTACATCTGCTTGTTCTGATATTCCCAACCCGGCACGATGTCGCATTCCCAAACTCTCACCCCTAATAGAAGTTTGTTGTGAAAGTGGAAGAGTGCATCTAGCGGCTTCTATAAAATTTTTATTTATTATCACTGCACCATCGTGTAATGGAGATCTTGGATAGAAGATTGATGTTAATAGTGGTGCGCTAAGTTGGGCATTTATAATTTCACCCGTTTCTGCAAATCCTCTTATGCCGGAGGATTTTATAAGAACAATCAAAGCTCCGTGTTGATTCTGCGATAATTGAAATGCTGCATCCGCAATAATGTCTGATACTTCGTGAGATTCGGCTTTTACAAATACTTTAAAGAATGGATTGCGAGCTAATAAAACTAACAATCTTCTTATTTCTGGTTGAAAGAGTATTACAAAAGCAATGACCCAAATATCAGTTATTAATCTCAGCAACCAGCTAACTGCTCTAAAATTTAGCATCTGTGATAGAAATGAAACTAAAATAATAATAAGTAATCCGATGAAAATCTGTGCTGCAACTGTTCCGCGTAGGATTGTATATAATTTGTAAAAGATAAATGATACAATAGCTATATCAATTACATCGGATAGTGTTATAATTAGAAAACCTATTTTGAAAAGATCTATCATTAAATATTAAAGAATGTGTGCAGCTAATTTAACTATTTGATTACAATATATTACATTGTGAGTGCGAATAATTCTTGCTGATTTTAAGATAGAAACAGTTTCTAATATTACAGTTCCAATCTCTCTTTGATTAGGATCGAGGATTAAAGTTTTACCAATAAAAGATTTTTTTGAAAGTCCGATCATTACGGGGTAACCAAGTGATTGAAAATAATCCAAATTCTTAATTAACATAAAATTATCTTCTATATTTTTTCCAAATCCAATTCCGGGATCAACAATTATTTTATCAACACAATTTTGTTTAGATTTTATACTCTGTACGAGTAAGAATTCATAAACTTCTTTTACAACATCATTATAATTTTTATTGTCTTGCATTGTCTTAGGATTAACTTTCATGTGCATTATCACAACACCTGCATCATACTTTTTAGCAATCCCAATCATCTTTTCATCAGAAGTTAAGCCGCTTATATCATTTATTATTTGAGCACCTGAATCAAGAGCCTGTTCAGCAACCTCACTTTTTGTTGTATCGATTGAAACGATTACATCTTTTCTCTTCTGGAGTATATCCTTTATAACTGGAATAGTCCTGCGCAATTCCTCATCCAAAGAAACAGGATCGGAACCAGGGCGAGTTGATTCTCCTCCGATATCAATAATATCAGCACCTTCATCTATTAGTTTTAATCCATGATTAACTGCATCATCAATAGAGAAATATTTCCCGCCATCAGAAAATGAGTCGGGAGTAACATTGACTATCCCCATTATTTTGGGACTGCCAAAACTTAGATCCTTATTCTTAAAAGTGTATTTAAGATTTTGCATTTGTGGAATTAATTTTTCTCGTTTTAAACTTAAATAAAAAAAGCGGTTATAAGCCGCTTTTATAAAATAATCTTACAAAATATTTTAGGATGAGATTAAATTTTTTAATTCAGCAGTAGCGGCGGAAATATTTTCCGTATGAAAAATAGATGAGCCTGCTACAAATACATCACAACCTGCTTTTGAAACTGATTTTATATTATCTTTATTAATCCCGCCATCAACTTCAATTAAGAAGTTTGCATTCAAAGAATTTCTTAACTGCACCGCTTCACTAATTCTTCTTTCAGAATTTGAAATAAAACTTTGTCCTCCAAAACCTGGGTTAACAGTCATAATTAAAAGTAAATCAATATATTCGGCAATATCTTTTAATGCTGAAACAGAAGTAGAAGGATTAATAACAACACCCGCCTTTGCACCTAATTCCTTTATTCTATTTATTGTTCTGTTAAGATGAACAACCTCCTCAAAATGAACGGAAATAATATCAGCACCGGCCTTACGAAAATCTTCTAAATAATTATCAGGATTTTTAATCATCAAATGAACATCTATCGGTAGTTTAGTACATTTTTTTGCTGCTTTAACAACAACAGGACCAAATGTAATATTTGGAACAAAATGTCCATCCATTATATCGCAATGAATCCAATCAGCACCACTCATCTCAAACAGTCTTATTTGTTGAGCAAGATTGGAAAGGTCTGCTGATAATATAGATGGTGCTAGTAATTTCATTTAATTCTCCTCAGGAAATTCTGCTTGTTCCGTTATCGTTCCTTCTTTTGTAATAAAAAGATCAACTGTATTGCCGGAGTTTAGTTTATTACCCGGCGCCGGATATTGATCAAGTACTGTATTTGGAAGCAAAGTACTGGAAATTTGATAATTAATTTTTCCAATTGTAAGGGTGCTGTCTGATATTATTCTTCTGGCTTCGGTTAAAGATTTTCCTATCAAATCAGGTACTTCGATTTCGCCATCTCCTTTACCAATACTAACTGAAATTCCAACACTCTGCCCTTTTCTAATTCTGGTTCCTTCATCAAACTGTTGATCAAAAACCATATCCTTTGGATGAGTTGAAGCTACTTCTTCGATTGATCCAAGTTTCAATCCAATTCTTTCTAAGGATAACCTTGCATCTCTAACAGATTTTTCTTTAAGTAACGGAACGGATATGACTTGTTCGCCACCGCTAATAAACAGGTATATGGTTCTTCCCTCTTTAACGAGCTTACCGGATTCGGGTTTTTGTAAAAATATTCTACCTGGCGGAAGCGAAACTCCAAATGATGTATCTGCAATTGCAGGATTGAAATCATCATCTTCTAAAGTTTTAAAAGCTTCTTCTTCTGTCATTCCAATAACATTTGGAACATTTATCTCAGAGCCGCTTACATATAATGGTAACAAAATAAAATCAAACAAAAGAATAATTGCAATTAGTATTCCTAAGAAGATTAATAGCTTTTTAACAAATGGATTTTCGAGTAGCTTTTTCATTGATTCAAATATATCGATACCGCAAATTTTTAACAACTTCCAAATGTAATAGATAATCTAAATTTCATAATTAAAATAATTAAATTGCCAGGTATAAAAAGACTTATTTTATGTTTAAAAGCTATTACTATCTAAACAGATTANCACTTGAACTAAATACTATTCTCGCCGGGAAAAGNATTACAAGTGTATTTTCTCAGGAAAAAGACCGTTTGATTATACAATTAAATGGACCTGAAGAATTATTTATTGAGATTTCAGTAAATCATTCCGAACCATTTATTAATATCAGAGACAGATTTTCTCGGGCAAAAAAAAACACCGTTGAGTTCTTTAAGGAACTAATCAATAAAACCATAAAAGAAGTTTTAATTGCTTCGGATGATCGGATCATAAAGTTTATTACGGATTCCGGTGATTTGATTTTTGCAATCCGGGGTAAGTACACCAATTTATTTTTCAATTCAACCAATCTCTTACCATTTAAAAACGAGAACGAAGAAAATCTTATTTTATTAAAACAAGAATTTGAAACAAAATATTTTCACGACCGCTTTAACATTCCCGATTCTGATTTTATTGAAGGAAAAAGTATTGAAGAAATTAGAAAAAAATATAAGTTCATCGGGCGAGAAATTGAGAATGAAGTTATTGCAAGAAAAAATAATAAAGAGAGAGACTCTGAGCTATTATTAAAAGTGCTCAAGGATATTTTTACTGAAGTTCCTATAGTATATACTGATGAAAGAACTGGCGAGATACATATTGGATTTGACTCGCTTAAAATATACTCGATGTTTGATAAGCAATCATTTAACAGTGTAATAAAAGCCTTTAACTATTTCTTAAGCAAGAGATATCAATACGTAGATAAAATCAATAAATTAAAGAGAATAAATTCATTTTTAGATAGAGAACTAAAGAAAAAATCTTCGCGATTGAATAATCTCCAAATCGTTATTGAAAAAGGTTCTCAGGAAGCAGAATACAATAAAATTGCAAATCTACTTTTAATAAACATAAATAAAATAAATTCCGGATTATCAGAAATAGAACTTGATGATATTTATAAACAAGATTCTAAACTAATTGTAAAACTAGATAATAAATTATCCTTTAAAAAAAATGTTGATAGATATTTTGAAAAATCCAGAGATAGTAAAATTAATTTTGAGAAATCCAGTAAGTTATATTTGAGCACAAAAAAGGAATTTGAAAAATTAAAATCATATCAGCATCAACTAGAGATAAATCCAACATTAGAGGACATAGTTAAGATTATGAAAGAATTGAAAATAAAAGATGAAAAAGAGCAAAACTTTAATGAAGATATAGACTCAAAATTCAAGCATTATCTTATTGAAAAAAAATATCATGTATTTGTGGGTAAGGATTCTGTAAATAATGATCTTTTGACTACAAGATTCGCAAAGCAAAATGATTTTTGGTTTCATGCAAGATCGGTATCCGGCTCACACGTGGTTTTAAGAATCGATAACACTAAAGAAGTAGTTCCCAAGAGCATATTAAAAAAAACGGCATCTATAGCTGCATATCATAGCAAAGCAAAAACAGCAGGAATAGTACCAGTTTCTTTCACATTAAAAAAATACGTAGTTAAGCGTAAAGGACAGCCAACCGGACAGGTTTCTTTGCTAAAAGAAGAAGTTCTTCTGGTTAAGCCGGAAATTCCTAGTGACACAGATTACTTAACAGAGTAAATAATTTGTTTAGCTGCATTGTCTTTTGTAAAGAATAAATCTATCTTTTATGCGTAAATATTGAGAAATCAGTTCTCTATTATAAAGAATTCTTATTAAATATTTCAAAACCATGATGAGGAAAAAATGAAAAAAATAGTTTACTTGTTCGTAATTGTAGGTTTAGTTGCAATGAGTCAACATAACTATGCACAATTTAAGGATTGGGGTACAAAATTTGGTATCCGTGGAAGTATTTTATTTCCAGAAAATTCATTCGCAAATTTAGGATTTAGTGGAAATGATAATACATCATTCGACTGGTTCAAAGCATCTTATTTAGGTGAGGCTTTCTTTGGTTTTGAATTATCGAAAGCACTTGAGTTATCTATAAACGCCGGTTATGGTAAATATGCTGGTGTTGCAATGAAGGAAGAGGGAACAGATTTTGGTGAGTACGAGACCACAATTATTCCTATTGCTTTAAGATTTAAGGTTGCTCCCTGGGATGTAAAAGGATGGAACCCATATTTCTATGTTGGTGGTGGAGTTATGAACTATAGTGTTGATACTGCTCCAGATAATGTTGGTGGAGTAGCAACAGAACCAGATGGTTGGGTAGCAGTTATTCCAGCAGGTATCGGAGCAGAATTTGCTCTTGGTGAAAGAGTACTTTTGGACTTTGCTCTTGGTGGTGCAATGTCATCTACTTACCTTCTTGATGCATACAGATCTGATGAAGATAATATTTGGGATTCATATTTTAATGCTTCTTTGGGTTTAACTTTTACAGGTGAAAACTGCAAAGTTGATAAGGATATGGACGGCTTAGGTAAATGTGACGAGGTTAAAATCGGAACAGATCCTTTGAATGCAGATTCTGATGGTGACGGATTAAATGATGGCGAAGAATTTTTAACTTACAAAACTGATCCTTTAAACCCTGATACAGATGGTGAAGGATTAATGGATGGAGTTGAAGTTAAATCCACAGGTACTAACCCTTTAATTGCTGATACAGATGGTGATGGTTTGAATGATGCTGAAGAAGTCAACACTTATAAGACAGATCCTTTAGTTGTTGATACAGATAAAGATGGTCTAAAAGATGGTGAAGAAGTTCTTACCTATAAGACCAATCCTGTTAAAGCTGATACAGACGGTGATGGTTTAACCGATGGTGATGAAGTTCTTAAATATAAAACCGATCCTCTAAAAGCAGATACAGATGGTGATGGTTTAAGTGATTCTGAAGAAGTTCTGACACATAAAACTGATCCTCTTAAAATAGATACTGACGCTGGAACAGTTGATGATGGAACAGAAGTTAAACGCGGTACCGATCCGTTAAATCCTGAAGATGACGTTGTTAAGATTGGTGTTGTTTATGTTATGGAAGATATATATTTCGATGTTAATAAAACCACAGTTAAACCTGAATCAGAAGTTAGATTAAATAAAGTGCTAAAGACATTACAAACCTATTCAGACATTTCCGTTGAGGTAAGCGGTCATACTGATAGTGATGGTAGTGCTAAGAGCAACCAAAATACTTTCTGAAGGCAGAGCTGAATCTGTCAAAGATTGGTTAGTTAATAAAGGCATCGAGGCCAGAAGAATTAGTACTGTTGGTTATGGTGAGGACAAACCAGTTGCTGATAACAAGACAAAAGAAGGCAAACAGAAAAACAGAAGAATTGAGTTCAAAAGAACAAAATAATTTTGTGCTGAATTAAAGTTAAGGGTGTCTTTCGAGACACCCTTTTTTTTGGAAAAAATCAAGTGTGAATCTTTTAAGTTAATCCTGCAGCGACCATTACTTAATTACTTATCAAAAATAATTTTGCCAAAATATTCAGGTAGATGAAAATCCGGTTTCGGATTATCTATTAAACTCCACATTCCGTAGTGCTTGAATTCTGTTTCATCACCGCATTTAAAAAAATTACCAATCGCATTTTCATGCTTGAATTTTCGTTGTGAAATGTCTTCTAGAACTTTGATCGGTATTGCACAATATAACTTCCAGTTATCAGAACCATGATATCCTATTACAGGATTCTTAATCGAGCTGACAATTTTCATATCCTTTAAATCTGAAGCATTTAGATATTTGCGGTTTCTTTTGATTCCATACCCCATTTTTATAGTCCCTATGGCATTAAACTCAATATTAAAATATTCTTCTGTTTCTTCTGGAAATAAATTAACGAAAAACTCTACACAACTATCTTTAAAAACAGGATCACCAATATTTAAGTAGCGTATTGTTACTTTCTGTTCATACACTAGAAATTTTAAATATATATATTCACTTGAGTAACAAGCTTTTACAACAACTTCTGGACGATAATCATTTTGTGTCCATAGATAGTCTTCAATTTTAATTTCTTCAATCCCCTGCCATTCATCAACATTAGAAATATCTTGTAATTCAGTACTTAGTCTTTTAAAATGACATTCTTTTTGGAACATAAATTGGTCTAATTTATTCCGTTGGTGATAAAAGTAAAATTTATTGATTTAATATCGAAATATTAAAAATCTTTTTCAAATAAATTTTATATCAAGTAATGGCATACTAACACTTTTACATATGAATATATAATCAGGAGGTGATTATAGAGAAAATGATGTATAAATAATTGAATAAATTAAATAATACATATAAATTAAACCATCAAAATTTGAAGGAAATTAATATATGAAAAAGTTACTCATAGTACTTTTTATTTCAGGCTCTACTTTATTAGCTCAAACAGGAAACTCTTCACCTGATAGCACTGCTGGTCAACAGAAAGAAAATAAATCTTCTGGACCAAGTAAGTGGTACTATGGAGGAAATGTTGGATTCAGCTTTTGGGGCGATTATTTTTATTTAGGTGTTAACCCATTAGTAGGATACAAAGTAACGCCGCAATTATCACTCGGTGCAAAAGTAGGATACGCATACATAAGCGATGATAGATATAATCCATTCCCAGCGCTTAAAACAAGTAATTATGGGGCCAGTATATTTACCAGATACCGGATTATACCTCAGATTTATGCACATGCAGAATTTGCGTACTGGAGTTATGAGCAGATCAGTTCATATAATACTACTCAGAACACATATAACACTGAACGAAATTGGGTCCCTTACCTACTATTGGGTGGTGGTTTTAGCCAGAATATAGGTCCTAATGTCTGGGCATTCGCCGAAATATTGTTTGATGTAATCAATGACGAAAATTCACCTTACAAATCTGGTGATCCGTTTATAAGCGTTGGAGTGGGTGTAGGATTTTAATTATTAATATTGGCAGAAGTAGATTAAATGATTTACTTCTGCTTGGATTGCGTATTGCATTTGACTGGAGGTATTATTTTTAATAGATGAGATTAAATTGGATTATTACTTCTTAATTGGTTGTTTCACAGTTCCTTCATAGAAAGGGACACAATTATTGTCCAGTATATCATCCACTAAATTTGTTACTGGTGAAATGAGTGTACCAACAACTTTCAATTTTCCCAATGTAGGTGAATTCAAATTTCCATATACGTTTTGACTAAAAACACTGCACCCATTTTTATTAAGCAGAGCAATTGTTAAATCCAGGCTGTCCCGCGAAAAATCAATCAGACCTACTAAAGCTATTCTGTTAATGTTTGTGGCAAAAGCTGCATCATGAATTGTTAATACACCATTAGCGATTTTCCAATTGGAAACCATATCGGTTATTAGTGAGGTTTCACCCGGGTTCGAAATTAAAATTCTAGCGTAATCAGAACCTTTTGTAACTGCAATACCTACAGGCCCGGCAAGCATTACAGCTCCCAGATCAACAAAATTAAAATTTTGACTTCGCTTGAACTTTTCTATTAATTTATCTGCATCCATTCCGTGGAATATTAGATCTTTACCGCTAAGATTAATACTTCCATTCATATTTTTTACGATAGTATCCCAATCAAATCCGCTTGATTTAACATCCATCGACATACTTAGAGGGCCCGTTACTGTTGTATCAAGTACAAATGTTTTTAACATTTCCCCTGCATAAAATTTATTAACAGTAAAATTAATATGATAAGAAGGGTTGTCAGAAAATGGTGATAAAACTACATAAGATTTTCCTTTTGCATTTTCACCAAAAAATTTTGCTTGATTCGATTCAATTTTATATGTCCCATTCTTAACGTTTAAATCCATTTTAAAGTTGTCAACATTTAACTCGCTCGAATGAAATTCAGCGGCTTCAAAATTTCCCTTAGTTGTTAAAGTAGCAAATGGGTTTGAATTTATAGCATCATTGAAATAAACATCACTTAGAGATAAGCTAAGAGATTTGGTGGCAATAGTATCGCCGGAAAATTGATATAGTAAATCCGCATCCTTTAGATTAACGAATTTTAATATTGTTGAGTCTAGTGGAAACTGAAGCTCAGCGATGAATGATCCGGATAATTTACCTTTCATTGATTCAGGGATAGTATCATTTTCATTATAAAATAGTTTAGATAAATAAATATCCTTAAAATTTGTTTTTGCTTTAATATGAAAAGGCTCATACTTTGATGTGTTATACTCAGCTGTAAGATTAAAATCACCATCAAGAAACTTTGTTTTGAAATTATCGCACTTAAGATTAAACCCTAAAATGCTTTCGCTAATCTTAAAATTGCCTGATTTAATTTTTAAAGGGGGAAGGAAATTCTCAGCAGTGACATCTAGTTTTTTAATATCAAAATCTATTTCAGGGAAAGACTTAAATTTTAATGCCTTTGAAGTAGTAGTTTTTGCAAGCACATCCATATCAACATTAATAATTCTGTAATTAAAATCCCGCTTTATAGAAGGGTCAAAAGCAAGAAAATTTGGTAGATCAAATACAGATGATTTGATTGTAAGATCAGCATTAATATCCTTTTCGATATTAAAGAAAAGATACTGGAGATTTTCTATTTCGCCATTTATTAATATATCGGTATCGTCTGAAAGAATACTCAAGCTATCAAAGTAATAGTCATCATTCTTTCTTGAAATAATTCCATTAACTTTATCGAATTTTATAGTTTTAGGAATATTAAAACCGAAATTCTCAAGAGATATTTTTCCTATATTAATTTCACTGGCAAATCTTTTTTCATTTTTAATGTACTTCCCTTTAAGTCTATCATTTATTTCTATCTTTCCCTTTAGATTATCCATAAAATCTAATTTGAACACTTTTTCTAAGCCTATTACATCTGCTTTAAGAAAAAGATTAATGTCAAATTCGGGTTCATTAAAATTGTTCACTGAACCGGCAAGCTGTAATTTACCATCAGGAATATTTGCGTACAGAGTATCAATTTTTAATATTGCTTTTGAAAAGTCATTTTTATAACCCGAATTAAAATATCCTTTAAGATTTAAATTTTTAATAATTCTCTGTGTAACAGGATTTACCAGTTCTACATCTTTAAGACCAAAGAACATTTCAGCTTGAGGTAATTCGACAAATGTTTTTCCTTTAACAGAACCTTTAAGAAAAAGATCGCCGGTTTTAAGGTTCTTCATTGCTTTATCACTTAATACAAAGGATAGCAAACTAAAATCTTTATCCGAAACTGAAATTGATAAATCAACATATCCTTCATTTTTTGAGTCGAAGATTCCGTTAACATTTAATTTCGCAACTCCCAATGAAAGACTTCCCTCTTCTAGTTTCACTAATATAGAATCGGTAATCACTTCAATATTGGACTCAAAATTCAATTGATCATCTGCTAATAATACTTTATCTCCGATTATTAGTGAATCAACTTTTGCATCAAGGATTGGAGAGGATAGTATTTTATTATTGATATAAGAAAAATCTGATTGCAGTTTATTTATTTGAAGCTGTAATTTGTTTTTTTTGAGATGGTTTTCAATAGTTAATTTAACATCAATTAGTTCAAGATTGTCAATCTTTAAACTCAAATCTGATTTCGATTTGGCGATCTGTTTGGTTTTTCTATAGGATGAATCGGTTTTAATCGGTTTTTCTTCAGCTCTTTTTTCTTTCTTTTCTACTTTGCTAATGGCTTTAGCTAGATTTGTAATTTTGTCCGGGCAAACAAATAGGTTCAGTATTCCGCTTTCTAGAGTAATATCAGAAACATTTATTCTGGATGAAAATAGATCGACGATGTTTAGAGAAACATAGGCCTCATTAAATCTAAAAACAGTTGGCGCAGAAGAGTTGATGGTTGAATCCTTATATTCCTTAAGAGCAAAATCGTGAAGTACTAAAGCTGCATTTGGAAAATGTCTGAATGGAGTAAAAGAAATATCAGAAAAAGTTATCTGTCCATTAATCTTCTGATTAACAGATGATAGAAGTGTTCCGCTAATATCATTCTTATAAATAAGAAATAGAATAAATAAAGATGAGAAAAAAAGAAATAGCAGCGTAAATAGTGATAGAAATGAAAAAAGAATGATTTTATAAATAGATTTTTGGTTTTTGATTTTATTAAAATTCAATTTCAATACTTTAAATAATTTATAACTCAAAACACCTGGTTTACACAAAATAAACTCCACCAAAGTAATTTATTACTTAAAATGCTAAAACAGATAATTCATAATTTACATATCGAGTCATACTATTAACTTTAGCTGTTAAGATTAAAATGACTATGAATGCCTCTTCGTTCGTAATAAATATTTAAACAAAATTTATTTACTATTAGATGCATTAAGCAATAACTTTGCTTTGGCAAGTTCTTTAAGTTTGGCTTCTCCAACTTCAGGATAATTCAGTTTTAGTGAGTCAAGAGTATCAATCAACGCTGAAGCAACAACAAGACGCGTAAACCATTTATTATCTGCTGGGACAACATACCAGGGTGAGTCTTTTGTAGCAGTATTCCTGATCATACCTTCGTAAGCCTTCATATAATTGTCCCAATAGACTCGTTCATTTGCATCAGCGGAAGAAAATTTCCAGTTCTTTTCGGGATTATTAATTCGTTCGAGAAATCTTTTTTTCTGCTCTTCTTTAGATACATGCAGAAAGAATTTTCTTACTATAGTTCCGTTTCTAGTTAAGTACTTCTCGAAATTTCGAATGTCCTCAAAGCGTTCATCCCAGATGTGCTTAGTTATTAGCTTTTCGGGTAGCTTTTGTGTAGCAAGAATTTCTTCATGAACTCTCACAATAAGTGTTTCTTCATAGTAACTTCGATTAAATATTCCAATTCGCCCCCGCTCGGGCAAATGTTTCATACATCGCCATAAATAATCATGATCAAGTTCTTCACTTGATGGAGCCTTGAAAGAAAATACCTGGCATCCCTGAGGATTTATTCCGGACATTACATGTTTTATGGCCCCGTCTTTCCCAGCAGCGTCCATAGCTTGAAAAATTAATAATATGGACCAACGATCCTGAGCATAAAGTTTATCTTGTAATTCAGCAAGTAGATCAATCCCCCATTTTAGTTCTTCTTTAGCTTTTGACTTATCATCAGATTTAAATCCAAGGGTTTCATTTGGATCAATATTTTTCAAATGAAATTTGTTACCATTCGTAAAACAAAATGGTTTA
>BS_KBA_SWE02_21mDRAFT_10000273_pt1 | contig 18690 bp, 17 predicted proteins | sample BalSeasSWE02_21m_FD_9196 | JGI IMG/M metagenome (IMG submission 9196)
AGCCAAGGCGAAGTCTCCGAGGCGGGACCCACCTGCGAAAGCAGGTTCAAAACTTTGCAGCACACGGCATGGTGGGGTTCTTTTTAACAATTTTATATATGGAGAATCAGCGGCTGCGTCTCGCTTATGCGAGATGACGAGGTGGAGGTTCCCCTGCTCGCGCAGGGCGCTAACCAGTTTTTCATTCTTTCATTAGGATGGGATGGACTGGGAAAATCGGATAGATCAGCGGATGCCTCTGGAGTTTTGATCACAAACTCCTTTCTCCCTTCCAAGAAAGTGCGTGTGTGGTGTCTACACCATACACAACCGAAAAACGTTTGGCGACAGACGTTACAAGGCAGGCACAGTGATTCAGGTCGTTTTTTTTGCTACCTGTTTTCATTTGGAAGGGCAGCTTTTGCTTATTATTGATTCATAAAAGGCATGCCTGGCATGCCTTTTTTTTTATTTGAAAGGACAATTTTGAAACTTCGCATTTGGATCCCATTATTGGCAATTTATCTGATCTGGGGATCGACTTTTCTTGCAATTCGGTTTGCAATTGAAACAATACCTCCATTCCTGATGGCATCTTTACGATTTTTGATCCCCGGGATCCTTCTCTATATCTGGCGACGGGTTGCCGGCGATCCAAGACCATCAAGGCTTGAATGGAAATCAACCACTATTATCGGATTATTGCTACTACTAGGTGGAAATGGTGGCGTAACCTGGGCAGAACAATTCATTCCATCGGGCGTGGCAGCNTTGATAATTGGTTCGGTACCTCTATGGATAATTATTTTGAATCTCGTTAAACCTGAAGGCAGGCACCTTGATAAGATCGTAGTCTTTGGTGCGATTATGGGTTTTTTGGGGATAGCTTTGCTGATTAGCCCATCCCTGCTGAGCGGAACCAAAGATCATTTCAATCCCTTGGGTATCATTGCAATTCTGTTTGCAGCCATCTTCTGGTCAGCTGGTTCTTTATATGGAAGGAATGCCCCAATGCCTTCATCCCCCATGCTTAGTACAGGGATGGAATTTTTAGCCGGTAGTATTGGTTTGCTCATAATGAGTAGTTTAACCGGAGAATTCACTCGATTAAATTATTCTTTGATCTCAACCCGATCCTTTCTCAGCCTTCTTTACCTGATGGTCTTTGGCTCATTAATCGGTTTTGTTGCCTATACATGGCTTCTCCGCAATGCGCCTATTACATTAGTCTCAACATATGCTTATGTAAATCCCCTTATTGCCATCTTGATAGGTAATCGTCTTGCCCAGGAGGCTTTGAACTTAAGGATTCTTTCAGCTGCAGTGATAATAATTATCTCTGTTTTCTTGATCAATAAAACTATTTTAAAAAATCCGCCTACTATACAAACTGAAATTCAATTTTCGTCGATCGAATAACCCGCCCTTTCTATCAGATCTAAAATACAAAAGGAGAAATAAAATGGATGCAAAAGATTTAATCTCAAAAGTGAAGGAAGATAAAGTCAAATTTATCTCCTTTCAATTCACAGATGTGACCGGATCGGTTAAGAGTGTTGATGCGCCTATAAATCGCCTAGAATCTGCACTTGAAGATGGGGTCTGGTTTGATGGTTCATCGGTGGAAGGGTTTGCACGCATTCAGGAAAGTGATATGCGTTTGGTAATCGACCCGAACACCTATGCCATCTTGCCATGGTCATCCCCAGATGCCAGAAGAGCCCGCGTTTTCTGTGATATCTACATGCCAGACAACCAACCTTTTGAAGGGGATCCGCGGGGAACTCTCAAGGAGATCCTTAAGAAAATCACAGACCGTGGATGGACTTTCAATGTTGGACCGGAACCTGAGTTTTTCCTTTTCAAACGAAATGGAAATGGGGAAAACATCCGCCCAGTACCCTATGATGTAGGTGGTTATTTCGATTTTTCTGCTGACGATGAAGCCGTCCGGGTTCGAACTGAATTGATCGATGCTTTGAATTCCATGGGATTGGATGTGGAAGTAGGCCACCATGAAGTCGCCCTGGGACAGCATGAGATCGATTTTCGCTTTGCCGATGCTCTTCACACCGCCGATAATGTATTAACATTCAAATATACAGTCAAGGCAATTGCTGCCAAATATGGATTGATAGCCTCCTTCATGCCTAAACCTTTATTTGGGGTAAACGGCTCTGGCATGCATTGTCATCAGTCAATGTTTGATTCTAATGGAAATAATCTTTTTTACGATCCAAAAGACGAATACCATCTTTCAAAAATGGCGTATTCATTTATTGCCGGACAATTAACCCATGCCCGTGCCCTCGCCGCGGTAGTAGCACCAACAGTAAATTCCTACAAACGTTTGGTTCCAGGTTATGAAGCCCCTGTTTATATCGGGTGGGCGCAACAAAACCGCTCAGCTCTTATCCGAATTCCACGATTTACTGAAGGACGCGATAAGGCTGTTCGGGCTGAATTGCGGTTCCCGGATCCTTCATCCAATCCCTATCTGGCCTTTGCAGCAATATTAGGCGCAGGCTTGGATGGGGTTGAAAAAAATATGACTCCCCCTGCTCCATTGAACAATGTCAATGTATATCACCTTAGTGAAGCAGAAAGATTAAAGATGGGGATTGCCTCTTTGCCCGGTTCATTGGGAGAAGCTCTTATAGAATTGGAGAAAGATCAAGTTATCCAGGATGCGATCGGACCTGTCACTTACGAAGCCTTCAGGCGAGCAAAAATTGTCGAAAGAGATGAATATCGTCTGGCTGTGACAGATTGGGAAGTGAACCGTTATCTTGAAATAGCGTAACTTTCGTTTAAAAACTGAATTTGTGTTATACTGGTTGACTGTATTCCGCAAGGGATAACATCCATTCGGTTGATTTCATAAAGGTTGAATGGAGTGCCTAAATAAGTACTCCATTCAACCTTAGAAAAGAAACCCTAAAATTTAATATTGTTTTGATCATTCCAGTAGGATTCCCGGCCTGCTTGTCAAGTCGGGATCTTTTCTTGCACGTAGCCAGTTTATCGAAAGATCATCTGGTTGTTGGTAGGTAATGGGATTTGACCTGAGAGGGTCATACAGCAACATCGGAGTCATCAAAACATTCAAGGAGAGTTTGATGACTTCAGATTTTAACGATTTGAACCTGCACCAGGAATTGGCGCAGGCTGTACTTGATTGCGGTTACACAACCCCAACACCAATTCAAAGCAAAGTGATCCCTGTAATGTTGACTGGGCAAGATGTTCTTGGTCAGGCTAAAACTGGAACCGGTAAAACTGCCGCGTTCGCCCTCCCTATCCTAAATAACCTAATTCCAGATCAAAACCATATCCAGGCCCTTGTTTTAGCACCGACACGCGAATTAGCGATGCAGGTTGCCAATTCATTTACAAAATACGGCAAAATTTCAGGTGCTCGTATTCTGGCGGTTTATGGTGGGCAACCATACGGTCCCCAGATCACCCGATTAAAAAAAGGCGTTGAAATCGTTGTTGGCACCCCCGGGCGACTATTGGATTTGATAGACAGAAAAGTCCTCGACCTTAGTCAAGTGAACACCGTCGTTTTAGACGAGGCGGATGAAATGCTAAGTATGGGATTCGTTGAAGACATAGAATCCATCTTAAAGCAAACACCTGAGAATCGCCAAACGGCTCTTTTCTCTGCCACTCTGCCTTCTGCAATCCAAAAATTAGCGAAAACATACATGAAGGATCCGCAATCCATCGCGATTAAAGGGGATCACCTGACAGTTGACAGCATTGAACAACGCTATTATCTAATCAACGATCGAGATAAATTAGCAGCGCTTTCACTTCTCTTTGAAGTAGAGCCAATTACTCGTGCTTTAATTTTCGTTAGAACTCGTGCCGGTACCGGAGATCTTACCAATGCTTTAAACTCCCGAGGATTCCCAGCGGAAACTTTAAATGGCGATCTAACTCAGGATGCACGCGAGCGAGTTGTAGCACGCTTCCGAAATAATCAGATCAAAGTCCTGGTTGCGACCGATGTTGCTGCGCGTGGGCTTGATATTGACGATATATCACATGTGATAAATTACGATTTACCAGACGAGATCGAACTCTACGTCCATCGCATCGGTCGAACCGGGCGCGCAGGAAAGACGGGTATTTCACTCACCCTGCTCTCACCTAAAGAATTATGGCGATTGCGGCGGATAGAGGGATTGACAAAAAACAGCATAACCCGTTCGACATTGCCTACAGAACAAGATGTTCACGATCATCGGCAAAAACAATTGGTCGATCAGGTTGTTGTCTGGTTGAAACGTGCGCGTTTCACAAAAGAACGTGAAATCGTCTCTATGCTAATTGAGGAAGGTTACCAAATGGAAGATATTGCTGCTGCTGCCTTAAAAATTGCAAGGGCAGAAGAAAAACAGCGCCCCATAACCTCCGTCCTTGAAGCTCAGGATTCCCGCTCCAGCAAAGGGCCTCGAAAAAATAATAATAATATAAACGCGAGGTCTTCTCGTACTTCCAAGTCTATTGCATCACATGAAGCAGGCATGGTTCGCCTGAGTGTAAGCAAAGGCCGTTCACATGGTGTTCGTCCAAATGATATTGTCAGCACAATCGCATATTTTGCCGATATTCCAGGAAACAGCATCGGAAAGATATTGATCGAAGATAAACAAACCTGGGTTGATGTCCCTGAGCAGTATGTTGCCCAAGTGTTATCCAATACAGGCAACTATAAACTTCGTAAGGAAACCGTATCCATATCAAGAGCGTGATCATTAAATACTAAATCACCCTTCAATAAAAATGTCGACTAAAAGTCGGCATTTTTTATTATATAAATACGAGTCTGAATCCAGCTAAATTTCGTAATTTGAGTAAAAAAGCATAAGCATGGATATTACTAAGGCTATTATTGAAGCGCTACTTTTGGTTACGAAAGAATATCTGAATTTCCAAGGCACCCAAGATCGGGGAGATAAGTTTTTTACATTTTTTTGAGTGAGACTAAATCATCCCTTCTATTTGATCAAACATTCTACAAAACGAACATATTCCATCTGCGGAAGTCGGTTGTCCACAATTTGAGCACTCATGCAAATCCTGACTGATCTCATCCGGTAGTACAAATAACCCACTTTCTTTAGCTTTTAAAAAATGCAAGTAAAAACGCAATTTTTCACCAGGGTTATTATGCTCCAATCTATTCAATTGCTGCTTGTAATAAATAGAAGTTGAGCCAATTGAATAAGGGCATTCCTCATAAATGTACTCAATGCCGCTTAAAATTGCATACGCAGCCATCTCTTTCTCGTAGAAACGGCACAAAGGCTTGGCTTTTCTTGTAAACCCTGGAGTTGCTGGTAAGACAGGAGCTTGCCGTATCATAAAATCCCCAGCCCAGTGCAGAGTGTTTCCAAATAATACCGCCGCTTCATCGTCGAGATTGTGACCAGTAACCAGTACATCGTAATTAAAATTTTTAGAGACCTGATTCATCACGTGCCGTTTGGTTAACCCGCAAACAGAACAGGCCTTATTTTTGCCGCGGCGAGTGCGTTGTGCTATTTGAGGAAGAGTCTCTCCATACTTCCTCTTGATATCAATAATATGCAACTTTTGACCCCTTTCCCTGGAGAAATTTTCGCACATTTGCCGGGATAGATCTGAATAACCACCTTCATCACCAATGCCCAAACCGATATAAAGCCCATCGACCTGATAACCCAATTTAATCAGGATATCCCATAAAGAAAGTGAATCCTTTCCCCCAGATACAGCCACCAATATTTTTTGGTAGCGGGTGAACATTTCATATTTTTTAATAAATCTTTCTGTTTGTGCGGGGATCCATTCCAAAAAATGATGTTTACATAGTGCCAGTTTATGCTGGCGCATATTGATAACTGCTTTCGTCCCACAAGTTCTACATTTCATTTATCCACCAGAAATGACCTCTATCAGTTCGACCCTTTCCCCATCTCTCAATATCTCATCTTCAGTAATCATCTCGCCGTTTCTGGTTGCGAGTACCGTTTCAGGTAAAATATCCAGTTTTACTAAAGAAGATAAAAGTGTCATTCCAGATCGAATTTCAAACTCATGACCACGTATTATTACCGTCACCATATTTAGATCCTCAAGGCTGTCATTCTACTTTGTGCAAGAAATAGAGTCAACTTCCGATTCTGCTATAATATTTTTTTTGCTTGTTTTTTTCATCAAATGACTCTTTTTTTGCATAATTAAAAACTTGATCGGATAATCCATGACAATCATACAGAAACCAACCAAGATGGACGAAGAACTTTATGAATCTATTTTACATCTTCTCCCGCAATTGAACACCCGGCATCCATTACCCACTGTTGCAGATGTTACTGATCTATTGAGTTCAAATAGTTCAACCTTATATGTGGCACGATATCCAAGCATTACCAGTCCAATTGTTGGGATGTTAACCCTGGCGATCTTCCAAGTACCAAGTGGAATCCGTGCTCACATTGAAGATCTAGTTGTCGATAATGAAATGCGCAACAAAGGAATTGCTAATGCTCTTATGAAAAAAGCAATGCAATCTGCTCTAATGAGGGGAGCAAATGGAGTGATACTCACATCCCATTCACGTCGAATTTCAGCAATCAGATTGTATGAAAGCCTTGGTTTTAAGAAATGGGATACCAATATTTTTTTTTACCAATTTGAACGATAAATTATTTTCTAAAAATTCTTTGAATACATTAAATAATTTGTGGTTGCACTTTTAAGATCATTGTATTCACCCCTGTACTCTTCAGGTAGGAGAGCTGCCAATTGATACATCAACTCATCTACGATAACCTGGCGAGTGATCTTATCGACTTTTTCTCCATTTGTCTTTATGATAAATGGATTGCCAACACTGGCATGAAAATCCGTCCTCTTTAATTTTTTTACATTGGATTTGAAGTTTTCACCACCCCAGTGAGCCAAAGGTATGAGAGGTGCACCACTACGGATCGCTAACATCACAATGCCTGGATGTCCACGCAATAATTTACCAGTCTTATTGCGAGTACCTTCAGGGGACATCCCCAATATTTTTCCGTCTTTCAGACTATCCAGTGTTTTTCGCATGGCATCCATATCGGCTTCACCACGTCGGATTGGGATTATTCCCCACAAATTAAACAACCAAGCCATAAACGCATTGTCCCATGTTTCGGTTTTAGCAATCCCGGTCAAGGGTCTTGGTTGAAGCAAAACGAAAGTCATGGGAACTTCTATCGATCCTGTATGATTCGAGTAAACGATCAATGGTCCCTTTAGAGGAATTTTATCGAGGCCACTGGTGTCTATCCTGCATAAAATACCCAACCCTAATTTGATTATTTGAACAACAAACCAGCGAACCAGATTCATCACTTGGATTTTTCCGAAATGATGAATTCGAGACGCTTTGGCAGCAATTCAATAACCAACTTATCACCACTGTAACATAATGTTTCTCCATCACAGTGTGCTGGTAAAGTTCCTTTAATCGCTGTGATTGAAATTTTACGCGCACGACCAGTCTTTACTTCAGGCTGAGTTGCTTGTGTCCCTTTCATAAAATAAGTGATCAGTTGGAATATTCGCATTTTAGAAGGCGAGGCAGCGATGCATAAATCCAGCCACCCATCGCCTGGATCGCCATTGGGAGCCATATAAAAGCCACCTCCCATGCGTTGACCGTTCATTATAGAAGTCATTAAGGAAGTCTGTTCAATACAGTTTTCATCATAAGTGATCTGAACCAGGGGTGCGGAGAAATATAAGAACACGGTTCTTAGTGCAGCGATTAGATATGCCAATAGACCACGGGTCCAGCGAATCTTTACTGCTTCGAAACCTACAGCAGCATCAAAGCCCATTCCAACCCCATTCCCAAAATAACGCCCATCCGGATAATCGCCACCAGATACCAATCCTATATCCATCAATCTGCGCTTATCTTCGCTTAAAACTTTAAAACATTCATCAAAATTTCCTGGTATGTTCATCCCATAAGCCAGATCATTTCCCGTTCCAACAGTTATGATACCCATTGCAGTATTGTTTTTTCCTTTATTTTGTGCATTCATTAAACCGTTCAAAACTTCATTGGCAGTACCATCCCCACTAGCAGCGATAACGACATCATAATCATCCAAAGCAGCTTGTTCAGCCAATTCGGCAGCATGCCAAGGGCGTTCCGTTTGAACCAGATCAAAATCCAAACCAATTTCTTTAAGTTTCTCTTCAATTGCAGGAATCATTTTCTCAGCAAAACCGCGACCGGATGTTGGGTTTACAATAATTTTATATCTGGGCATTATTTATTTCTCCTCAAAGTTAGGTGGGGGTGACATATTGTTTCTAATTTTACATGAGATTGCGAGTTTATGGCATATTTATTGATAAAATATAAGGAATTATGTTAATTGTTCTCCCCGCATTAATCTTAATGACTACCGCCTTAATACTGGTTCTATTGATGCTAATTAAACCAGGTTTTCGTTTCCATTGGCTTATTGCAACTCTTGGAGCATTCCTCTCAGTCGTTGCCGTCTTATTGTGGCAAACAAAGCTCGCATATACATTTTCCTTACCCGCCTGGAAACCAGAGACAATATTTCTTTATTCTCCTTCATGGCTGGTTGATGATGTTTCCTGGTCGTATGGTCTCAGTTTAACAGCTCTTGGTTTAGCAGCCATATCTACTGCAGTTATTCGCAAACTCTCAACGCCGTGGAATTGGGCGAGTATCCTATTCCTAGTATCAATAGGTTTATTGACAGTATCTGCTGATAATCCTTTAACACTGGTTATTGCCTGGTTTGCCATGGATATAACTGAGCTGGCAACTTTGTTAAGAACGGTTAAAGAAGAAAAAAGCGAAGAATTAGTTGTAGGATTTGCCATACGCCTCGGAGGTGTATTTTTATTGCTCTGGGCTAGTATAGTAAGTATTTCTTCTGGCTCACCATTAAATTTCAGGGAGATACCTGATAGAGCAGGTATCTTATTATTATTAGCTGCCTTGCTTCGGCTGGGAGTAATACCATTACATTTACCGATATACGATTTGGAACAAAGGCGCGGGATTATTACAACATTGCGCCTTATTTCAGCTGCTTCCGGTTTTTCCCTTATAGCACGCATTCCTTCGACAGCCTTTCCCACTGACATACTCCCTTATTTAATTATTATTATTGGGATATTTACCATTATAAGTGGCTGGAGGTGGCTTCAATCTACAGACGAACTAACAGGGAGGCCATATTTAATATCAGGGTTCGGTTTCCTTGCGATTACAGCTATGCTTTTTGGAAATATACAAGGAAGTGTCGCCTGGGGTGTCAGTTTGATACTGTCTGGTGGTTTACTTTTCATGTATTCAAGCCGCGGAAGGAGTACATCCTGGTTACTTTTCATTGGCTTGTGGGGACTATCTGCACTTCCTTTTTCGCTGACTGCCAGTGTATGGATCAATCGTACTGATATAAACAACTTATTATTTATCCCAAATATTCTTGGGTATTCTTTTATTTTAACCGGCTATTTCCGACATGCATTTACTAAACAAGGAGATATTGATATTGGACTCGAACCACGATGGGTTCAGGTTATCTACCCGATTGGTCTAAGTGTATTACCTTTTATTAGTATAACGATCAGTCTTATGGATTGGTTTCAGACAAGATCGATTGGTCTCTGGTGGGTGAGTTCCATAACACTTATTTTGTCTCTTTTCATCTATTTATTATTTAATAGATTTATAAAATCTTCAATTATGATGAAATTACGATATCAGCCAGGTAAGATAAATTTTATTACAGATGCTTTTTGGGCAATCTATCGTTTTATTCACAAGATTATTTCTCTCCTGACTTCCATCCTTGAAGGAGATGGGGGCATGCTCTGGTCAATCGTAATAATAGTACTTTTCATTTCCATCATCTCACAAGTATTACAATTTTCGCAATGAATATAATTCTTAATTATGTTTTCCTTATAGTTATTCTAGTAGCATCAATTGGTCAGATGCTCAGTCGAGACTGGAGATGGAGTCTTGGTTTTCTTGGAGCACAATACCTGGGTGTATTTTGGTACATTCAAACAATTTGGCCGATTAACCTGGCAATAGTTAAGCTCATTTCCGGTTTAATTGTGTGTATTGCTCTGGCAACTTCTCAGAAAAGTACCACATCATTTTCAAATCCAGAAACTTCCTGGCCACAAGGATATTTATTCCGGTTTTTAGCGGCTGCACTCATCGTATTAGCTACTCTTGCGATTGCTCCCCCAACATCAACCTGGCTTGGTGTAAGCAATACGATAGGAACCTGGGCTAGCCTTCTTCTTATGGGTATCGGATTATTACAACTCGGTATTACCACTCAACCCTTGAGGGTAATCATTGCTTTATTAACATTAATTTCTGGGTTTGAAATAATATATGCTTTTGTTGAATCATCCGCCTTAGTTGCCGCCATGCTTGTTCTAATCAACCTTGGATTATCTCTGGTTGGGACCTACTTGCTCAGTACTGATAATGTGGAGAATATAAATTGAGTGCGCCAATTATTTGGATCATTATCCCATTTGTAATTGGATTTATTTTGTGGTTGATACCTAACGAACGGTTAGTAACCTGGCTGGGGATAGGAATATCTGCATTATTTGCAGTGTCTGCCTGGATCTTACCAATTGAAACACCTATAAGTCTCGGCAACTGGTCGATGAAGATATCTACTACCATGAGCATTCTCGGAAGAAATTTAATTCTTTCATCAACTGACCAGCCACTTATAATCTTCTTCTATTTGTCACTCTGCTTTTGGTTTATTAGTTCTTCACTAGCTGGTTCAACGAACAAACTAATACCTTATGGATTCCTTATTCTCACCCTACTAATTTCCGCTTTAGCTGTAGAGCCATTTTTATATGCTGCTTTATTAATTGAAATCGCTGTCTTGGTATCAGTACCCCTTCTCAAACCTGCCTTCATCCCACCAGGGCGTGGATTAATGCGCTTTCTTGCCTTTCAAACAATTGCCATGCCTTTCATTCTTTTTTCGGGCTGGTTATTAACCGGAATAACCACCGGACCTGAAGAATTATCTCTTATTAGTCAGGCAGCTATCTTCCTTGCTTTGGGTTTCGTTTTTTTAATGGCCATTTTCCCCTTTAACACTTGGATTCCACTACTAACTGAAGAAACGCATCCTTCTTCAGTCGTATTTATTTTATGGATCTTTCCAACTATAGGTCTGTTGTTTGGTTTATATTTTCTTGATACATTTTCCTGGATACGGGATTCCATTTATCTACCAGTCATCTTACGCTCCTCGGGATTATTAATGATCGTCACAGGAGGTATTTGGGCAGCATTTCAAAAGAATTTTAAGAGGATGATGGCTTATGCCGTGATAATGGAAACCGGTTATTCTTTGCTTGCATTAAGTATAAAAGGAACGCTTGGGATAGATCTATTCTTTGGGTTATTAGTACCCCGAACACTTACTTTATTCTTGTGGGCTTTGGCTTTAGCTATAATATCAAAAAACACATCATCAACTCAATTTTCAAAAGTAAAGGGTTTCGGTAGAAAATACCCATTTTCTGCTACGGTTCTAATTCTTTCTCACCTTTCGTTAGCAGGAGTCCCACTTTTAGCCGGTTTCCCAATTCATCAAGCCCTTTGGGAGCAGCTTGGTATCATCTCACTAACCGGAGCAATCTGGTACGCAATCGCAAGCATTGGATTGTTTATGGGGGGAATTCGTTCCCTGGCTGTGTTAGTTGCACCTTCCAACGAAAGATTTATCATAAAAGAAAATTGGCCTCAACGCATCTTCCTCTCCATCGGGATTCTGATACTTATATTATTAGGGATTTTTCCTCAATGGGTATCTCCATTATTATCAAGCTTTCCGTTAATGTTTAGCCATTTGGGTAGATAACCAACATTCTCGCAGAAATTTACAACTATATGGAGCATGCTATAATCCAACCGCAGAACAAGTTAGGTTGATTTCACCCTCTCAAAAGAAATCCACATCTCAAAATGAAAGGAGTGGGTAAGTATGAAGATGCAAAGTACAATGACTTCTTCATACTCATCTCACAGATTATTGAGATGCAAATTTACACTGTTGGAGCTAGATTATGGAATTTGAGCAATTGATTAAACGTTTGGATTGGTTAGACGAAGAACATAGAAAAGATAAAGCCAGCATTGCCCACATTTCCGATCGTTTGGTAAATTTCGAAACAAATTATAATGTTATAAACCAACAAATTAAGGAATTAGCAAAAGATATTTCTTTGATTTCCTCAACTTCTGCGCGCATAGACCAGTATGATAAAGCAGTAGAAAATTATCGTTCAGAACTTCTCAAACGAATTGAACAAGCAGAAAAGCATTTTACAAACAACCAGAATGAAGTAGACAAACGTTTCCGCCTTGAGTTCGATGGGATAAATAAATCCCTCGAAGCTCTTCAAATATCATCCGATAATTCTGAATTAAAAAGAAAAATAGACGCACGCATTCAAGAGGAACAAAGGTTAAGTAGATCACTAACCGAATTGGATGCGAAGATCACCAAAGAAATCAAAACAAATAATGACATTCTCCTCTCAGTAAAGTTAATTGAAGAAAGTCAAAAACTGGATGCAAAAAAGAATATCGATCTACAAGGAGATATCGTTACAGTAAGAAAACGTGTTGAAGAGGTAAATAATAAAATTGAACTGTACCCTGATAGTATACGAAGACTAGAATCCAGGCTATCAGAGATTGCTGCTAGCGAATCAGAAAGAAGACAGGCTCAAATCTCCTTTATAGAACAGCAATCTTTGCTTCAAATTGATCGTGATCAAATCTTGAAAGAATTAAAAGAAAGATTTGAAAAAATGGGTAAACAAAGCCAGCTTCTTGAAGCGCAAATCCAGGAATGGGATTCGGTTCAACGATCAGTCCGGCGTGCCCAAGAAATTTACGAAGAAATTACTCAGAAATTTGAGCGCAGAATAAATGAAATTACTGAAATGCAACGTCTTTCTGAAGACAGGTTCCGGCAAGAGTGGGTTACCTTCAAAGCTGATTATCAAAAACGATGGACTAGTTATACTCTCACTCAGGATGAGCAATTCCGGGACATAAATTCTGAAATTCAAAAATTAACCGAACGTTTTGCCCCGATTGAGGATCTTTCGCAAACTCAGCAGGATATCATCCAACAAACCAAAGAAGCCAATGAAGAATATCTTCATGGTCTACTGGCTCAAATTCACGAATTGCTTTCGGCATACGAACGAATAACGGGGCAATCACGTTAAATAGATAAATATGCGAGTTATTGGTACTGCTGGTCATGTTGACCATGGGAAATCGACATTAATTGCCGCGTTGACAGGTACACACCCTGACCGACTGAAGGAAGAACAGGAACGGGAGATGACCATTGAACTCGGTTTTGCTTGGCTTACTTTGCCAAATGGCGAGGAAGTAGGCATCGTTGATGTACCTGGTCACCGTGATTTTATCGGAAATATGTTGGCAGGAATAGGAGGGATCGATACAGTATTGCTTGTCATTGCAGCAGACGAAGGCGTTATGCCACAAACCCGTGAACATCTCGCCATTTTAGATCTTCTCCAAATCCAAAACGGCATCATAGTCCTAACTAAAATTGATATGATAACTGATCCAGATTGGTTGGACTTGATCGAAGAAGATATTCGTTCTACACTTGCAGACACAATTCTGGCTGAGGCACCATTAGTACGGGTTTCATCACGCAACAAAACTGGCATTTTGGAGCTAATTAATTTATTATCTTCTGTCTTAAAGGACAGCCCAGTCCGTCCAGACTTGGGAAGACCAAGGTTACCAATAGACCGGGTATTTAGTATTGCCGGATTTGGGACAGTTGTAACAGGCACTTTACTTGATGGAACCTTCAGCTCAGGCGAGGAGGTGGAGATCCTTCCTGGACAACATACAGGTAGAATTCGCGGATTACAAAATCACAAGAAAAAAGAAGGTATTTCTGTTGCAGGAAGTAGAACAGCAATCAATATATCAGGTATCAATGTTGAGGATATACAGCGAGGTGAAGTGGTTGTTCACCCTCGCAAATATACCCCAACCCGAAGACTTGATATAAATTTTCGCCTCCTTTCAGATGCCAGTGGTCCAATTAAACACGGTACAGAAACAAAATTATTTATTGGAACTTCTGAAACCATCGCAAAAGTTCGATTGTTGGGAACTGAAATTCTGGAACCAGGCCAATCGGGTTGGATGCAACTTGAACTTCGGGCACCAGTTGTCGCTGTACGGGGAGACAGATTTATTTTAAGGAGACCATCTCCAAGTGAAACGCTGGGAGGTGGTAGTATTGTAGATCCCCATCCAAAATACCGTCATAAACGTTTCTCAAACGAAGTTATAAATAATCTCGAATCCTTGTTAAAAGGTTCTCCTGCCGATATCCTGCTTCAAGCAAGTATGGTGATCGGTCCTTGTCAACTTAGCGATTTAATACTTCGCTCAGGACTAGAAGATGAACAAGTCCATTCTGCCTTTGATGAGCTGATAAGGGATGGTTCATTAATTAATCTTGAAGGCGAAAAACAACTTCCTTTCAAAGATAAATTGGTCATATCTCATCACCATTGGATCTCAATAACCAGCCAAATTGATAATATTCTGAGTGAATATCACTTTAAGTCACCCCTAAAACCTGGAATTGCACGTGAAGAATTAAAAAGCCGTCTTAAGTTATCCACTCCAATTTACAACTCCATCCTTTCCAGATTAGCAACCAGTCGAATTTTGGTAGAAGAGAGGTCCCTGGTTTACAAACCGGATTTCAAAATTAAATTCAATCCTTCTCAACAGGCATCCATCAGTAGTTTGCTTAAACGGTTTGAGCAAAACCCATTTTCTCCACCGTCCGTAAAAGAATGTCTTACTGATGTAGGGGAAGATGTATTTAATGCAATGGTTGATCTAGGCGATCTTAAACAAGTATCCGCAGATGTTGTTTTCCTCCCAAAAGATTTCGATTTACTAGTCAAAAAATTGCGTGAATTCATCGAGCTCAATGGACAAATCACTGTGGCAGAAGCTCGCGACCTATATAACACAAGCCGTCGCTATGTATTGGCATTGTTGGAATATCTGGACTCGATAGGATTTACATCTAGAGATGGGGATGTTCGCCGTTTGAGGAGGTAAAATGTGTGGTCGTTTTTTGCTGGCAGTCGATCCGGCTGATATGCAGGATGCATTTCCCCAATTTATATTCCAAAATCAAATAGAGAAACGGTTTAATATAGCGCCATCACAACCTGTTCTTGTTGTACCCAATAACTCATCCTTTATAGCAGATCATTTCTTGTGGGGGCTGATCCCTGCCTGGGCAAAAGACCCATCAATTGGTTCGCGGATGATCAATGCTCGGGCGGAAACATTATCGGAGAAACCTTCATTTCGCGGACCTTTTAAATATCATCGCTGCTTGATCTTTTCTAATGGATTCTATGAATGGCAAGAACAACCAGGAAGTAAATCCAAAATTCCTTTCTTTATTCGCCTAAAAAATGGAAGGCCATTTGCTTTTGCAGGTTTATGGGATGAATGGCATTCACCTGACGGATCCCAGATTAAATCCTGTGCAATCATTACCACGAACCCTAATTCTTTGGTTTCAACCATTCATAACAGAATGCCTGTAATCCTGCCTAATGGCGCATTTTCTCATTGGCTTGATCCATCTCCCAGATCATCTAACACACTTCAGGATCTATTAATCCCCTATCCTGCAGATGAAATGATCGCTTCCCCGGTGTCATCATATGTAAATAATCCGGCTAATATCGGGCCAGAATGTATAGCTGGAACAAAATTATGATTTTGAGAAAAAATAATTGAAAATTTCAGAACGCTTTCCAGCCCTCGAATCGCGCGATTTTTCAATATTTTGGATCGGGCAATTTTTATCTTTAATCGGGACCTGGATGCAGAGTACAACTCTTCCTTATCTGGCATATCGCTTGACAGGTAAGCCTTTGGATCTGGGATTGATCGGATTTGCAGGAACATTACCAACATTGTTCCTGGCTTTACCTGCGGGTGTGATCATTGAGCGCCTCGATAAAAGAAAAACTGTCATATTCATGCAATTTATCATGGCGCTTCAAGCCCTTACCCTCGCCATTCTCACTTTGACAGGTTCCATTCAAATCTGGCACATTGCCTTATTGGCTTTTATTCTTGGCTCAGCCAGTGCCTTTGAAATTACCGCAAGACAGTCCATGTTAGTTGAACTGGTAGGTAAGGCTGCTCTTCCAAATGCAATTGCTCTCCAAACTGCCATATTTAATGGAGCGCGTGTCCTGGGACCATCAATATCCGCTGTAGTACTGGTATTAATCAAGAATCAAGGTGAAGGCTGGGCATTCTTGATTAATTCGTTAAGTTATTTTTTCATAATCTTCGGTTTACTATTCGTAAAAACGCCATTCAAAGCAAATAATATTAATTTAGAATCTGGAAAAAGGCATCTATTTAGCGAGTTNAAAGAAGGGCAACGTTATATCACCAGCAATTCAACCGTTGGGATAGTAATCATAATGGCTGCTCTTATTGGTTTCTTTGGCTTTCCATTTATCCAACAGATCCCTGCCATTGCCCGTGATGTATTACATCAGGTAGCAGATACTGAAATAATTATAAAAACCCGGACCAGTACCTTATATATAGCCCAAGGTGTCGGAGCACTAATCGCTTCCGTTTACATCTCTCTCTTTAGCGGGCTAAAGCGAAAAGGCTATTTGCTTGCAGTTGGTCAAGTGATCTTTGCTGCAAGTTTAATCATGATCTCATTTACAAGATCTATTCCAACAAATCTGATTTTGATGATCGTGTTGGGGTGGGCTATGGTCACTCAGCTCACCTTGATGAATACTCTGATTCAGATCAATATTCCTGATTCCATGCGAGGACGGGTGTTCAGTACTTATCTCTGGGCTCTCCAGGGAGTGGCACCGTTTGGAAGTTTATTCGTAGGGTGGATGGCCCAAACCTGGGGAATCCCATCTGCTGCCATCATTTGTGGAGTAGCTTGCCTGGTTTCTGCTTTATCCATTCACATTATAAATCCCACAATCTTTCGCAAAGTATACTGATCCACTATCGAATCGTTGCTTGACCACCATCTTTACACATGATATTATGCCGGATGGAGTTAAAATGAATAATGACTTAAATTCTTCAAAAAACCTGCAGGCAGAAAATGGTGGCGAGAAAGAACCTGAGGGTATAAATTCTTATCAAGAAAGACCAGGTTTATTTTCAAAATGGTTTGAATTACTGGCCCGCCTGGGTTTGAGTGAGCTGTCAGTTCGTATTGGCGTTAATGTACTTTCAATGGGACTGATCCTGTCGGTGGTATGGTTGATGAGCACTTTTTATCGTCCTTCCATTCAGCCTCTTGCCCCTTCTTCCACCATTGACCTCGCTACCCCCACTGTGATGCCAGTACTTCCCACTCCATTCAGCCAAGAAGATATCTTACCTCTTGCAGGGATAACGCGTAAAACATCTTTGCATACAAGCATACCTTCCAGACCACGTCTTGGAACCATAAAATATATTGTTCAAAGCGGAGACTCTGTTTTTGGAATTGCTGACAATTTTGGTTTGAATCCATCTACAATACTATGGGGAAATTATGGCGTTCTCAAGGATTCTCCTCACAGCCTTAGACCCGGGCAGGAGCTGATTATTCTACCAACAGATGGTACCTACCACCAATGGCAAGCCGGTGAGGGATTGAATAGCGTTGCGAAATATTATGGTGTTGATCCTGAAACGATCATTAATTATCCCGACAACCATTTAGATCCGGAGACCATCGGTGATTATGCCAACCCCAACATTCCTGTTGGAACCTGGCTGGTCATTCCGGGAGGAAAGCGAGAGTTCATCTCTTGGAGTGTTCCTGTTGGTTTAACCCGTGATAACCCCGCTGTTGCGCAAATCCTCGGCGTAGGGTCCTGTGGAGTGGTCTCGGGAGGAGCAGTCGGATATGGATCCTTTATCTGGCCAACAGATAGTCACGTTTTGTCTGGTAACGATTATTCCCCAGAAACAAATCATCGTGGCATAGATATTTCCGGATATTCAGGCAGCCCTATTTATGCAACAGATGCCGGCGTTATCGTTTATGCTGGCTGGAATGATTATGGCTACGGCAACATGATCATAATTGACCATGGAACTGGTTGGCAATCGTTATATGCCCATTTATCTTCAATCAATGTAATTTGTTCTCAAAGTGTTGGCCAGGGTGACATTATTGGTGCCATGGGTAGTACAGGCAACTCTACAGGACCTCATTTGCATTTTGAGCTTATGAATACGGTGTACGGCAAAGTAAATCCGTGGAATTTCCTGCCATAATTCGATTTCCTTGCAAAAGCTCCCAACCTGGGCTATAATCCCGGGCACTTCAGGGCGCGTAGCTCAGCTGGTTAGAGCGCACGGTTCACATCCGTGAGGTTCGGAGGTTCGAGCCCTCTCGCGCCCACCTATTTATAAAACGAGACCTTCCGGGTCTCGTTTTTCCATTCTCCCATCCGTGCCCCCAGGCAAGGGGATGTCAAGGTTCGGTATTTCGAGCCCTCTCGCGCCCACCTGTTAAT
>BS_KBA_SWE02_21mDRAFT_10000274_pt1 | contig 18679 bp, 18 predicted proteins | sample BalSeasSWE02_21m_FD_9196 | JGI IMG/M metagenome (IMG submission 9196)
TGTTCCTGCAGACAATATTAAGGAACCCATTGAAGCAGCGTATCCTGTGCATATAGTTGACACATCACTTTTGAGAGATTTCATGCAATCATATATTGCGAAACCTGAAGTGACATAGCCGCCAGGACTGTTGATATACAAATGAATATCTTTAGCTTCCAAATGATCTAAATAGATGAGCCGCTCTATAACGTGCTTTGCAGATTTGTCATCTACCTGTCCCCAAAGGAATACTTTACGCTCTTCTATAAGTTTGTTATCAATAACATCTTGTATTTTTGGTTTTTTATCCATTAGAATTAATTTTCACCTAAAATAAAAAAAGGTTTGCCAATAAGGCAAACCTTTTATCATTTCTTTTAGACTTAATTTATAAAAGTGAATCGATTGCCTCAGTATAAACATTTTTAGGCGCTACACCTACTTGTCTTCCTACAACTTCTCCATTTTGAAATATTAAAACTGTTGGGATGTTACGTACGCCATATTTTGCTGCAAATTCTTGATTTGCATCTACATCTACTTTACCAACTACAGCCTTTCCTTTATATTCTTCACTTATTTGTTCAATAATTGGACCAACCATTCTACATGGACCACACCAAGCCGCCCAAAAATCGACCATTACAGGTTTTTCACTTTTTAATACCGTTGTTTCAAACGTTGCATCTGTTATTTCTAATGCCATAATATTTATCTTTAAAATGTGTTCTACTTTAATTTATTATGCAAAATTAGTCAAAAAAAACACTAAACCTTACACCTCATGTATTTGTTTTGTTTATAATTGAATTGGTTTAAATTATTTCTGGTTCAATTCAACTTATAATATATCTCATTGTTTTCCAACTCATCCAGCAATTCTTGGGAGATTTTTACTTTTTGTTTTCTACTTGGCATACTTAATTTTAAGGTTTCTTCGTTGTCATAAACCACAAAATTAAGGGCATGGTCGCCTTTATGCATTTTTAATAGGTCTTTAAGCTCTTTAATGCGATGTTCCTGTAAATCTTTTATATCTAACTGAATAGATAATTTTTTGGCATAAAGTTCCATGACATCATGCAACAATTGAAAATTATTAAACTGCAAACGTGGATCGCTTTTTTTACCTGTAACTTTATCTATCCACCCTTCACGAACAAACACTTTAACATAAACAAAGGAATTTTTTACCAAAAAGTGTCTAAACTTTAGATAGTCTTCCCCATATATTTTAAATTCAAAACTATCGGTATAATCTTCTACCATAAATGCAGCCCAACCTTTACCTTGTTTAGTTACGCGATGTTGAATTTCGGTAACTACGCCTCCAAATGTCAATTCTCGATTAACAAAGGGTTCCAAGTTTTTAAACAAGACCAATGTGGCATTGCAAAAGGTATTCATTTCTATTCTAAAATCGTCAAGTGGATGTCCTGAAATATAGATGCCAACAACTTCTTTTTCACGGGCCAGTTTTTCCATAGTTCCCCATTCTTCACATGGTGGAATTTGAGGCTCTGCTATTTGAATATCACTGGCATCACCAAATAAACTTACTTGTGAAGAATTTTCATTTTCCTGATGTTTACTGCCATAACGAATTGCTTTTTCCAAAAATGTTATTCCATCACCTTCATCTGTAAAATATTGTGCCCTGTGTGTGTTTTTGAAACAGTCAAATCCTCCAGCCAAAGCCAAATTTTCAAATGCTTTTTTGTTGGCGGCACGCAAGTCGATACGTTTTGCCAAATCAAAAATGGATTTATAATTGCCGTCTTTTTTCCGGTTGTCAACAATGGTCATTACCGCGCCATGTCCTACACCTTTTACGGCACCCATTCCAAAACGAATGGCATAGTCCTTATTTACTGAAAACTTGTAATATGATTCGTTGACATCAGGCCCAAGTACATCCAATCGCATGCGCTTGCACTCTTCCATAAAGAAGGTGACCTGTTTAATGTCGTTCATATTATTAGACAGGACAGCTGCCATATATTCAGCAGGATAATGGGCTTTTAAATAAGCAGTTTGATATGCAATCCAAGCATAACACGTAGAATGCGATTTGTTAAACGCGTAACTTGCAAAAGCTTCCCAATCTTTCCAGATTTTTTCTAGAATATCTTTATCATGACCATTTTTCTCACCACCTTCCAAAAATTTTGGCTTCATTTTATCCAACACAGATAAAATCTTTTTTCCCATAGCTTTTCTCAACACATCGGCTTCACCTTTTGTAAAGTTTGCCAAGCGTTGTGAAAGTAACATCACTTGCTCTTGATAGACTGTAATTCCGTAGGTTTCTTTTAGATTGTCTTCCATATCTGGAAGATCATATACTATAGCTTCATCACCATGCTTACGACGAATGAAACTGGGAATATATTCCATTGGTCCTGGACGGTAAAGGGCATTCATCGCAATTAAATCGTCAAAAACTGTAGGTTTTAAGTCTTTAAGATGCTTTTGCATTCCGGCAGACTCATATTGGAAAATACCAACAGTTTCCCCTTTCTGAAACAATTCGTAGGTTTTTTCATCATCCAAAGGGAACGTATCGGGATCTAATGTAATGCCATGTTTTGCTTTTACGATTTTGACTGTGTCCTTAATAAGTGTCAAGGTTTTTAATCCCAAGAAATCCATTTTCAATAAGCCTGCTTCCTCAACAACTGAGTTGTCAAATTGGGTAACATATAAATCGGAATCTTTTGCTGTTGCCACAGGAACAAAATCTGTAATATCACTTGGAGTGATAATGACTCCGCAGGCATGGATTCCGGTGTTTCTAAGAGATCCTTCAAGGATTCTTGCTTGGTTAACCGTTTCGGCCTCTAAATCTTCTCCTTCTGAAATATTGAGCAACTGATTGATCTTTTCAAGGTCTTCAGCTCTAAATGTTTTACTTAATTTAGCTTCGTCCATCTCAAAAATCCTACTGAGTTTGGACATTGTGGGTATCAATTTTGCAATTTTATCTGCCTCATGCAATGGCAAATCCAAAACTCTGGCCGTATCTCGAATGGAAGATTTGGCTGCCATCGTGCCATAAGTAATAATTTGCGCAACTTGACTGCTTCCATATTTTTTAATGACATAGTCCATGACCAAGCCTCGACCTTCATCATCAAAATCGATATCAATATCTGGCATACTCACACGATCTGGATTTAGGAAACGCTCAAAAAGCAAATCGTATTTAAGCGGGTCTATATTGGTGATCCAAAGGCAATACGCCACTACCGACCCTGCTGCCGAACCACGACCAGGACCTACGGAAACGCCCATTTTACGTGCTTCTCGAATAAAATCTTCAACAATTAAAAAATAGCCTGGATATCCTGTTTTTTTGATGACATCCAATTCAAAATCTATACGTTCCTGTATTTCAGGAGTACTAATTTCATACCTCTTTTTTGCACCTTCATAAGTTAAGTGTTTGAGATAATCGTCTTCATTTACAAAATCATCTGGAATACCAAATTTTGGTAACAATACTTCGCGAGCCAATTGATAAGGCTCTATTTTATCTACAACATCTTGAATATTGGCAATAGCTTCAGGAAGCTCTTTAAAAAGCGCTTTCATGGCTTCTGAAGACTTGAAATAATATTCTTGATTGGGCAACCCATAACGATAGCCTCGCCCTCGACCTATGGGTGTTGCCTGTTTTTCTCCATCTTTAACACATAATAAAATATCATGAGCATTTGCCTCTTCTTTTTCAGCATAATACGTATTATTGGTTGCAACAAGTTTGATGTCATGTTTTTTAGAAAACTCTATAAGCACCTGATTTACTCTATTTTCATCTTCTTGATTATGCCTGGATAATTCAATATATAAATCGCCGTTGAATTCCTGTTTCCACCATAACAAGGCTTCTTCTGCTTGGTTTTCTCCTATATTCAATACTTTACTTGGGACTTCGCCATATAGATTCCCGGTTAAAACAATCAGGTCTTCTTTGTATTGACTTATTAAATTTTTATCAATTCTTGGCACATAATAAAACCCCTTGGTATACGCAAGTGAGGATAATTTGGCCAAATTATGATAGCCTTTTTTGTTTTTGGCAAGGAACACAACTTGATAGCCATTATCTTTTCTAGTCTTATCGAGATGGTTTTCACAAACAAAAAACTCACAGCCAATAATAGGTTTGATCTCCTTTCCTGTGAGTTCCTTACCTTCATTTTCAGCTTCCTTATTTATGGCTTGAACCGTTTTATTATGAAGATTAATTTCCTTTACAAAATGAAAAGCACCCATCATATTTACATGATCGGTCAAAGCCACAGCAGGCATTTTGTGTTTTGCTGCCGAAGCCACTAAATTTTTGACACTTATGGTAGATTGCAGAATGGAAAATTGTGAATGGTTGTGCAAGTGAACAAAATCTACCTCTTCCAATGCTTCACTAACCTCTTCAATGTCTAAATCTAAATAGGAGTCGCTCTGTGACTCTTGCAATCTGACATTTATTTTTGCGCTTTGCTTTTTTAGGTTAATATGTTTTAAACCTATTAGTTGAATTTCATCAGGATTCGCATCCGAAAATTTTTGAAAATAATCAGGTTGAACATCCAGTTCTTCTTTTGTGAATTGTTGGCGCCGAATGAGTTCAAAAAAACAGCGTGTTGTAGCTTCAACATCGGCAGTTGCATTATGGGCTTCTTCAAAAGGGATATTGAATAAGTATTCGTGCAACTCGGTCAATGTTGGCAATTTAAATTTCCCATAACGGCCACCAGGAAGTTTGCAAAGTTCTGCAGTGTGCTCTGTACAAGTGTCCAAAACGGGTAAATCTTGTAATTTATTAGCCATTTCTGCCCTAATAAATTCGGCACCCATAATATTTAAATCAAAGCCTACATTTTGACCTACAACAAATTTGGCGTTGTTTAAAGATGCATTGAATTTACCCAAAACCTCAATCAAAGGTTCTCCTTGTGCTTGGGCCAATTCGGTTGAAATTCCATGAATTTTCTCGGCATCATACGGAATGTTAAAACCATTTGGCTGTATCAAATAATCTTGATGATCGATACAATTTCCCATGTCGTCATGCAATTGCCAAGCTATTTGAATACAGCGCGGCCAATTATCGGTATCTGTTATGGGTGCATCCCAGCGTTTGGGCAAACCTGTGGTTTCTGTATCAAAAATTAAGTACATTCTTTAAGTATTTCCGTTGATGTGAGCATTCGTTTATAAGCTTAAACGAAGTGCATAAAAATACATAGAATATTCGCTTTTTTAAAGGGAAGTTATAAACAATTGCAAACAATCATCAATCAAATATTGGTGCAAATTGAATATTTATTGTTAAATTTGCACTAATGATAAAAAGAAGATTATTAACAGATGTTCAGGAAGCCCTTATGAGGAGTCCTTCGGTTGCCATTCTTGGACCTAGACAAGTTGGAAAAACAACTTTGGCTTTAGAAGTTGCAAAATCTATTGAATCTATTTATTTAGATTTGGAAAACAATCTGGATCTTTTAAAAGCTGAAGACATAAGCGCATTTCAGAAAACCAATAAAGACAAACTCATTATTTTAGATGAGGTACAACAACTACCTGATCTCTTTAAACAAATACGAGGCATAATCGATGGCGAAAGGAGAAACAGCAATACGAAAGGCCTATTTATTTTTCTTGGATCTGCTTCTATTGAGTTGCTAAAACAGAGTGGTGAGTCGTTGGCAGGACGAATTTCATATAAAGAGCTTTACCCAATTGATGTTTTGGAATTTGCTCAACGTGATTTTGAAAAAACAAATTTAATTTGGATTCGTGGCGGTTTTCCAGAAAGCTTATTAAGCCAAAATAACCTCGATAGTTTTAATTGGCGAAAAGATTTTATTAAAACGTACCTTGAAAGAGACATCCCTCAACTAGGCCCTCGAATACCTGCAAAAACACTTGAACGCTTTTGGATGATGCTCGCTCACAATCAAGGAACTGTATTTAATGCATCTCAAATATCCCGAAGTTTAGATGTAAGCCATACCAGTGTTATCAGGTATTTGGATCTCATGGTGGATTTGCTTCTTGTAAGACGCTTACAGCCATACACCTTTAATATTGGTAAACGATTGGTAAAATCCCCAAAAGTTTATGTTAGAGATTCTGGAATTACTCATGCTTTACTAAACATTGATAATTTCAATGATTTACTAGGGCATCCAGTAGTTGGTGGTAGTTGGGAAGGTTTTGTGATAGAAAACCTGTTGGCTGTCTGTCCAAATAACGTCAACCCATATTATTACAGAACTTCAAAAGGAGCAGAAATTGATTTAATACTGGAATTTAGTGGCAATAAACTTTGGGCCATCGAAATAAAAAAGAATTCAGCACCTAAATTGTCCAAAGGTTTTTATTCGGCTTGCGAAGACCTAAAACCAGAACAAAGATTTATTGTTTATTCAGGTAATGACACTTTTAAGATGAAAGATGATATAACCGTTATCTCGCTTCACGATTTGATGAACAAACTATTGCTTTTAAGATAATTGTGTAAAAATGTCTCCCTGTTTTAGGAAAGGACTGTAAACAAATCGTCTATTAATTGTTGGCATCGAGCCCACCAACCAAAGGCACTCTGTACACATGGCCTTGATTAAAATTTATCCGATTTAAACCATCACTTGTATAGGCATTGAACCAAAATATTCCAGTTAAGGTTTTTGGAGTGGCATTGTTATCAAAACTTTGGACTACAATTTCCCCATCTGCTGGATATACCGATACGCTTGGATCTGGAGCGTTTTTGGTTGAATAGACAACACCATTGGCATCGGTAAACCGTGCTTCATTTGGGGAGTCGCCACCAAAAGTATAAGTTCCCCTATTGTCATTAACCGTAACAAATAATAAGGTTTCGGCATTATTTCCTCCTTCAATAACCAAGCCCCCAAAATCAATATCTGCCGCCTGGTATACAGCTTTCCAAACCTCTCCATTTTTATAGCCTTGAATTGCAGGTGTGTTAAATTCAACTTGATCTGAACAACCCAATGCGCCTATTAAAATTAGACATATAAATAAAACTCTTTTGTTCATAACATTTTTTTGTTAAAAAAATAAGTAATATCTTACGTATTCATTCCCTTTCTACTTAAGAACTAACGTTATCAATTGACCAAAAGTATAATAAAAACTTTAATTAAATTGTTAAAAACAAACCCTTAAATACAAATATCATGCGAATTATAAATTTTAAAATTTTGTTAAAAAAAATATTTGTTTATGACTTTTGTCATGTTTTAAATCTTATATCGTATTTAATTTTACACTCAATTACATATCTAACAATACTTTTAAAAGATTAAATATAATTATTATGAAAAATTTCAAATTTCTCAGTTACTTACTAATTGCAGCTTCAAGTTTAGTATTCATGCAATGTACAAGCGATTATACCGCTATTCCAGGTCAAGACGGATTAGATGGCGATAATGGCTTAAACGGAATCGATGGTATCGATGGCGTTGGTGTTCAAGAATGTATAGACTGCCACGCCAATGAGCACAGAGACCCCATTAATGATGCTTACGCCATATCTAGGCATGGCAGCGGTACTTCTTGGGAAAGAGGTAATAGTGCCGGTTGTGCACAATGCCACAACAACCAAGGGTATATAGATTATTTATCTGACCTTTATGTCGATACTAATGGTGATCAATATGTGAATCCAAATTATGCATACCAAGCAGATAACAATATCACATGTACAGGATGTCATACAGACCATCGATCATTTGATTTTGAAACCGATGGCAATGATTATGCCTTACGAAATATAGACCCAGTAAAATTGGTTATAGATCCAACAGTTTCTATTGACTTAGCAAATGCGAGCGAAACTTTAGGATTAAGCAATGCCTGTGTGACTTGTCACCAACCTAGAAATAGTTATCCAGTTCCTGAAGGTACAGGTGATATCACAATTACAAGTTCACGTTATGGACCACACCATGGCCCACAATCTACAATTTTTGAAGGCATCATGGGAGCCAATATTGCTGGTTCAGAAGCTTATCCTGGGATTGGAGCCAATGGAGATAATACCCACAGAAAAGGTACATCTTGTGTAGGATGCCATATGGATGGAGATTCAGGCCACTCATGGGAGCCTACTGTTACCAACTGTGTTGCTTGCCATACTGGTATGACAGCTATTCCATCTCAAATTACAGCATGGTCAGATTTTGAGGTTTTACATGATTTATTGGAAGCTAAAGGATACATAACTGCCACAGGTAGTGTTGTAGCTAGCAGTTCCAGCCCACTTGTAGTTCCTGTAAAAGACGCTCAAGCCATCTGGAACTATAAAACTCTGGAAGAAGATAAAAGTAATGGTATGCACAATCCTAAATATGCAAAAGCCTTACTTAAAAACACAATTGAATACTTACAAAGCAATTAATAGCTAACTATTTATAAGAGTTCTGGAGCCAAAAGCGCTCCAGAACTCTTATAAAAACTATTGATCATTGAATTAATAAAAAAGAGCAAATTTCTACACGAAATTAAAGTTCAAATTTAAAATAAAAGAAGATGAAAAAACTATTAAATATAGTTCTCGTTATCAGTGTGCCTTTAGTGATGTATTCATGTTATTATGATGAGTTTCCTGAAGAAATTGTAGAAGAAATACCAGAAGGTCAAGTTATTTCTTTCGAACAAGAGATTATACCAATATTTGTGACCAACAACTGTGTGGAATGCCACCCATCTATAAGGCAACCTGATTTTAGACCTGGAAATGAATATACCTCTTTGGTTCCGGCATTTGTCACCCCAGGAAATCCAGCTGATAGCAGATTATATGAAATGCTAAACGATAACAATCATAGAAGTTTGACAACTACTGAGTTAAACTTGATAAAAAAGTGGATTGAACAAGGAGCTGAGAACAATTAATTTTAAAGACGTTACAAATGAAAAATTATAAAATATTATTCCTTTCAATTTTAATAGTGCCATTTATGGCCTTTTCTCAGGAAAAAGAAAACGATTCTATTGTAGATAAGCCTGAACGGGATGCATTTGAAAGCTCAACACTGGTAGACAATCAAACCAATGTAGTGTTTAGTAAAAACACATTGGAAGTCATGATGCAACACAGGTTTGATTATTTGGATCAAGAAAATTCCTTATTGGGTATCTACGGTGCAGCAAACATTAGAATAGGGGCTTCCTATTCCATTTTGGATTGGTTGAATGTTGGGTATGGAATTACCAAAACTAACATAACCAGCGATTTTAGTGTTAAAGCAGCTATATTAAAACAAACGCGATCTGGCAGTATTCCTGTAAGTTTAACTTATTATGGTAATTTAGCTATTGATGGCCGTAATGTTGATGGCACAAGAACTGATGAAGATGGAAACGTAACTTATCTCCCTGCTGATGTTGATAAGGGTATTTTTTTAACAGACCAAGATCGTTATTCCCATTTCCATCAATTGATCATTGCAAGACGATTTAATTCAAATTTCTCTTTGCAAATTGCACCTAGTTTTTCTCACTTTAATGCGGTAAACTATGGATATGAAAATGATCGGTTTTCAATTGCATTTGGTGGACGCTATAAAATAAGTGCGCAAACTTCTATAATATTTGACTATACACAACCAATCACCCAATTAGATAATCCAGGTGATCCAGATAAGAGTTTAAATAACCCTGGGTTTAGTCTCGGAGCAGAATTTTCAACTTCTGGCCACGCATTTCAACTTTTCATAAGTAATTATAAAGGAATCGTTCCTCAATATAACAATATGAAAACTACCAATGATTTTTTTGACGGTACCAGTGGGATGTTAATTGGATTTAATATTACAAGAAGATATAATTTTTAATTTTATATTAATTTAATTATATTACAATCTAAATAAAAGCAGAAAGCAAAATAGGTTTATTTTGCTTTTCTGTTTAAAAAAATTAATGATTATGAAGAATAAATCTAGTGAGGAAAGAAAAATAAGCAGAAGAGGCATATTACCAATTCTTGGCGGTAGCCTACTATTGCCTTTTCTCGGCTTCAGCAATACTGCCATTGAAGACGTGTCTAATTCAGACGAAGAAGACTATCAAACCTTATTAAAACCAGATGGCACAACTGTTAAGGTAAAAATATCAGCAATAAAAAAAGCAAAGATTGTTGAAAAGAACGTCTCTAACAAATCATTTCTTAACTGGCTTGGCAAAAAGCTTTAATCCTTAGATAGCTTAATTTAATATGGAAGACAACACTAAAAACTCTAGACGAAAATTTCTTGACAAAGGACTAAAAATAGGAATTGCCACTGCCATCGGCAGCATTGGTTTATCAAAAATTACAGGTAAATTAAATGCCAAAAACGAAAAGGCAAGTGGTGAAAAAATGGAATTGATGACAACCGATGGAACTATCATTGAGGTAGATGCATCAGAAGTTATGGAAGTCCAACATTCTCATGACCATGACACTAAGTATAATTTAAGGGAAGGAATGCCAAACCGTAAGTTTGTTATGGTTATTGATCTTGCCAAATGCAAAAATGCCTTAAAATGCCAGCAAGCCTGTAACAAACATCACTACATTACCGGTGAACACGCTTGGCTTAAAGTATATAAAATGCAGGAAGAGGAAGATACGGCTCCGTATTGGATGCCTACTACCTGCATGCATTGTGATCATCCTGCATGCGTCACAGTTTGCCCAGTTGATGCTACGTTTAAAAGAAGAGATGGTTTGGTTTTAATTGATAATGATCGTTGTATTGGATGTCGCTTCTGCATGGCAGCCTGTCCTTATTCTACAAGGGTCTTTAATTGGAAAGAACCCGAATACGGTGAAGAAGCAGAAGTCATGCTAAATATGCACCATGCTGATGAAAAATATAATTCCATTGAATATACAGGCATGCCAAGTAAAATAGGAACTGTAGATAAATGTGATTTTTGCCCACACATGATTCACAAAAACGAGCTTCCGCATTGTGTAACGGCTTGCCCTAATGGTGTGTTTTATTTTGGTGACAAATATGAAGATACCGTAACCAATGGCGCTGAAACATTGAGATTAAGCAAACTATTAAAAGATAAAAATGGTTACAGACTCATGGAAGGCTTAGGTACCAAACCAAGTGTATTCTATCTACCACCTGTAGACCGGTTAGTAGATTTTGAAGAAGGCCTTAATTTTTATACAAATTATAACTCTGTAAATAAAAGTGAATATTAATGGAAGTTTCTAAAAAATTAGTCAACGATTTAGCCCCACAAAAATTTGGCAAAAAAGGAGTTATTTGGACAACTTCTTTAATCATTATTAGTATAGCAGGAATCATTGCCTACATAGATCAAGTAAGAAAAGGACAGATCGTTACCAATATGAACGACTATGCTCTATGGGGAATTTATATTTCAAACTTTGTGTTTTTTGTTGCCACAAGTTTTGTTGGTGCCGTAACAGTTGCCATTTTAAGACTCACTAAGAATTCTTGGAGGACCCCTATAGTAAGAATTGCAGAAATAATTTCGGTAGCAGCGATAATTATGGCAGGAATAACTATTATGATCGATATGGGGAGACCAGATAGATTATTGAACCTTTTTATTCATGCCAGAATGCAGTCACCTATTACATGGGACGTTATCATTATACCAACATCAATTGCTGTATGCTTATTACTATTGTATTTCCCACTACTTCCAGATTTCGCCATTTTAAAAAATTATTTCAGCGAAACCAAACCAAAACTAAGTAAATGGTACGGTAAACTTTCTATGAATTGGACTGGAAGTGAAAAACAAAAAAGCATTCAATTAAAATCCATTCATATTGTAGCTTTATTGACGATACCGGTTGGATTTATGTTACAAACCGTAGACGCATGGTTATTTTCAACACTGTTTAGAGTGGGGTGGGATAGTACAAATTTGGGGGCCTACTTTATTTCTGGGGCTGCTGTTGCCGGTATTGGTGCATTGGTAGCTGTAATATATATTGTTAGGCGAGCAAACCATTTGGAAGAATATATCACTGAATTTCATTTTGATAAATTAGGTAAGTTTTTAGTTTTAGTTTGTTTAATTTATCTATACTTTAATATCAATGAATATGTAATTCCTGAATTTACATCGAAAAAAGAAGAGCTAACACACTTGAATCACTTATATTCTGGTCAATTTGCTCCTTTATTTTGGTTTGTTAATATTGGTGGTTTAATTATTCCAATTATAGTATTATTATTTAAAAAAGGAAGAAAGCCACTTACCATGTTCTTTATTGCTTTATTAGTAGTGGTTGGTTCCTGGTGGAAGCGATTTTTAATAGTAACTCCAACGTTATTACTTCCATTTTTACCTGTTCAAGGTGTTCCAGAATCTTGGCACCATTATTTTCCTAGTTTTCATGAATGGATCATTACACTAGCAACTTTGGCAATGGCGCTTTTGATTATTACGGTCTTAGTAAGGTACTTACCTGTAATCCCCATTCAGCGGACTGCAGATGAACAAGAACTGTTAAAAAAAGAAGAAAAATCTAATCAATAAGCCATGAAAAATATGTTAATAAATAGATCTGTTTTTCTAGCACTTGTAGGGTGTTTTTTATACACTGTAATGTTTAATTCAGTTTATGCCCAACAAGACGAAAAAAATACCGTGCGATTTAAAGCCTATTACACTAAAATCATGGATAGTATATCCTATTTTAATGTTACGGTTTTTTCAAGAATAGACAAGGAAAATGTTGATGTGGCTAACGCTGAATTGACCTTTTATAATGAAGTTGGAGATGAAGAATTTGAATTGGGTACTGCTAAAACAAATATGAATGGCGAATGTAAATTTGTTTTGGATAATTTAAATAAAATTAAACCAGATTCAACCAATACTTATAACATTAATATTAAGTTTAAAGGCAACGATGCTTTCAAAAGAGCTTCTAAAAGCTTAAGCTTTAAAGATGCCACTATTTTGGCAAAATTAATAACAAAAGACAGTATTAATTATATAAGTGGAACTCTTAAAGACACTTCTACAGACAGTGTTTTGAGTGATCGTTTACTAAATGTACAAGTCCAACGATTGTTTAGAAATTTAAGAATAGGTGAAGAATTTAATACTACAGATGAAGATGGCACAATAATTGTTCCTGTTGAAGAAGGAATACCAGGTGTAGACGGAATCTTGACTTTTGAAGTTGTTTTACAAGATAGTGAGGATTACGGGACAGTAAGAGCATTGGTTAAAGCACCCATTGGAACACCCATAAAAGATGAGTCAACGTTTGATGAAAGAACCATGTGGTCTCCAAGAAATAAAACACCATTATTCCTTTTAATATTTCCTAATTTATTAATACTAGGAATATGGGGAATTATAGTATATTTAATTATTAATTTATTTAAAATTTCAAAATCTAAAATCCAATAACATGAAAACAATTAAAATTTTTACAATCTTAGGCATATTTTCTCTTGTGTTCTTTTCTTTTACAAACATTGCACAAGACAAATGGGTAGTTCCAGCAAAATATGTTACAATGAAAAATCCTGTACCCGCAAGCCAAGATGCTGCTATTGGCAAATCATTGTATGACAAACATTGCAAATCTTGCCATGGAAAAGAAGGTTATGGAGACGGACCAAAAGCAGCTGACTTAAAAGGTGATTTAGGTGATTTTTCATCTGCAGATTTCCAAAAACAATCAGATGGTGAACTTTTCTACAAAACTTCTTTTGGAAGAGATGACATGCCAGAGTTTACAAAAAAATTACCTGAAGACGAAGACCGTTGGTTAGTTGTTAACTATATGAGAACCTTAAAAGAGTAATATTGTTTAATCAATTATTAAGAAAACCGAACTAGCAAGTTCGGTTTTTTTGTTTTCAATCCTTTCTTCAATTAGGTGTTGTTACCAATAAAAAGTAACCTTAAATATTACAAAATCCATCCTTTCAAGACACCATAATTTTTGTAGAAAATATTACAAAACATGATTTAAATCATGAAAAAAAACAATATGCATTCTTAAATTTATTAGTCCAAATTAAGATGCCTTTTATGTGTCATTTTCTTTAGTATCACTTCCAATATGAAAAATAATAAACTTGAAAAAAGTGAAACAAACAGACGTAATTTCCTAAAATTAGGTTTGATTTCAAGCGTATCTGCAGTAGCAGGTATGTCTATTATGAATACTTTCACCGATGATGAAGAAAAAAAATCATCTGGTGAAAAAATTCGATTGTTAACCCCCGATGGTAAAATTGTTGAAGTTGACGAAAGTAATATTAACAATTATCCCGAAGCCCTAATTACCTCTTCTGAAGCTAGAGCAGGTATTCCAAACAGAAAATTTGTAATGGTAATAGACCTGGCAAAATGCAAAAATGCAAGAGTATGTGTAGAAAGTTGCCAAAAAGGGCATCAATTGGATTATCATGAAGAGTTTATGAAAATACAACTCATTCAAAACAATGACGCATCAGAACCCTATTGGTTTCCAAAACCTTGTTATCATTGTGATGAGCCTCCATGCGTTACTGTATGCCCAACCGGTGCAACCTTTAAACGTGACGATGGCATTGTTTTAATAGATAATTCGCGTTGCATAGGTTGCAAATTTTGTATTACCAGTTGCCCATATTCAGCACGTATTTTTAATTGGGGTCATAAAGATAAATTCGACAATAAAGACATTCCTTACTCACCAGAAACACAAGTTCCTGCTTCAGAAGGAACTGTTATGAAATGTGATTTTTGCCCAGATCTTTTAAGACAAGGAGAATTACCATATTGTGCAAAATCATGCCCAATGGGAGTTATCTATTTTGGAGATAAAAATGAAGACCTCGTTACCAATGGTGAAGAAACTCTTCAATTTTCCAAATTGATAAATGATCGTGGTGGTTATCGCCATTTAGAACATCTAGGCACCAAGCCTAACGTGTATTATTTACCTGCTGTAAATAGGCAATTCCCTCTTGAACGTGGTTTTGACCATGATGATGAAATCATAGAGCGTTACAAAGATGTTCCTTATGTCAAAAAATTAAAAAAAGAAGGTAAAATCAAAACTAAATAATTCTTATTATGGATATCATTAGTAGAAAAAAAGAATTAGCCAAAGAATTTTCACCATTAATAACCAAATCTAGCTTTACATTAAAAGTTTGGATGATTTTTTTGGCTACCGTCGTCATGGTGGGATTATACGCATTTTATCTTCAGGTAAAAAATGGCCATGGTGTCACAGGGATGAGAGACAATGTTGTTTGGGGAATTTACATCATCAACTTTATCTTTTTTGTGGGGCTCAGCTATTCTGGAGCTTTTATATCAGGTATTTTGCATTTTTTTCAAACACCTTGGAAAAATTCGGTTGCAAGGATTGTTGAAATCATGACCGTATTATCACTTATTGTAGGTCCAATCTTTATTTTATTGTGTATTGGAAGATTGGATAGGTTACACTATCTATTCTTATATCCTAGAATACAGTCTCCAATTACTTGGGATATCATAGCCATAATGACCGATTTATTTGGTTGTTTTTTATACTTGTATTTAACATTTATTCCTGATTTTGCAATACTTAGGGACAATCATGATAGACATATGCCACAATGGAGGAAAAAACTGTATACTTTTTTGGCAATTGGTTATCAGGATACTCCTGAACAACACAAAATATTGCACAAAATAACAGGGATAATGTCTACTATGATCATAGCAATGGCAATTGTAGCTTATTCTGTTTTGGCTTGGATTTTCAGCTTAACCGTACAACCAGGATGGAACAGTACCATTTTTGCGCCTTATTTTATTATAGCTGGTTTATATTCAGGAGTTGCCGTTATCATTATAGCAATGTTTCTAATTAGAAAGTATTTCAAATTGGATCATTATATACGCAAACCCCATTTTGTTGGAGCGGGTATTATTCTCTTAGTCATTTCATTATTGTTCGGATATTTTACTTTTAGTGAGTACTTTGCAAAATGGTTCAGTCATAAAATAAATGACATTAATTTATTGGATACCTTGTTCACAACATATTTTTGGGAATTTATTTTCGCTAATTATATTGGAGTTCTTGTACCTATGGTTATCATTTTCTTCAGAAAATTCCGATCTATAAATTCTATCACTTTTGCAGCTGTTATTGGCGTCTTAGGTTTGTGGTTAAACCGTTTTCTTATTGTGGTTCCCACATTGGAAACACCTTATATGCCCATTCAGGACACTAGACCAGAATTTATACATTATACAGCGACATGGATAGAATGGTCACTTAGTTTTGCTGGTATTGCAGCATTTATACTGTTCTTTATTTTAATCATGAAACTTGTCCCGATTATACCTATGTCGGGAATAATAGATCATGAAAAAGAACCAAAAATTAAACCTAAAATTTTAACTCAAATCCATAAATAATGAAAACTGGTTTTTTAAAATATTCAGTATTTATTCTTCTTATAAGCTTTATTTTCAATTTAGAAAGTTATGCTCAAGAAACAGATGTCAGTAATTACAGAATGAATTTTAAGTTCAATACCATTAAACAACCTGACAATTCACGATTACTTGAAGTGAACTTTATTGGAATGAATAAGAAAGACAGAAAGGATAAGATTCCTGTATATGATGCAGAAATAAAGTTTTATAATGTACTCAATGATAATGAAGTTTTATTAGGTTCATCAAAAACTTCTAAAGAAGGAATTGCCGAATTGGTTCTTCCTAAAGATCAAAATTACTTGATTGATACTGAAGGAAACATTTCTTTAAAGGCACAATTTGAAGGCACTGATGCTTTAGATGGAGAAGAGGAAGAAATTACGGTTAAAAATATTTTTCTCGATTTAAATTTAGAAGTCATTGATAGTGTGAAAACAGTCTCATTGAAAGCGTACGTAATAGATAGTTTAGGAACTAAAATTCCAGTAGAAGAAAGTGATATAATGTTTTATGTAGAAGGAATGCTATCTAAAATGAAAATTAATGAAGGAACCATTAGCGATGGTGAATTTGACTTTACATTTGAATCTAATCTGCCTGGTGATATTGATGGAAATATTTCAGTAATGGCTATGATTGAAGACAGTGATGACTTTGGGAATGTTATTCAGAAAAAAAGTATAGCATGGGGAGTTTTAGACAAAACATTTAATGTAGAAAACAATAAATTATGGTCTAAAGCTGCACCAATTTGGATGTATATCGTATTATCTGTTTTATTAATTGGTGTCTGGGCCAATTATATCTACACAATCATAAATCTTTATAAAATTTCAAAATCTAAAATTCAAAAAACATGAAAACAATTAAATTTTTTACGCTGGCAGGACTATTCGCTTTTATATCTTTATCATTCACAACTAGTATGCAAGATAAATGGGTTGTGCCTGCAAAATATGTAACCATGAAAAATCCTGTACCTGCAAGTCAAGATGCATCTATTGGTAAATCTTTGTACGATAAACATTGTAAATCATGCCATGGCAAGGAAGGGTATGGTGATGGTACAAAAGCTGAAGGATTAAAAGGCGATTTAGGAGATTTTTCTTCTGAAAAGTTCCAAAAACAAACTGATGGTGAATTATTCTACAAAACTTCATTTGGTAGAGATGATATGCCAGAATACACTAAAAAGATGCCAGAAGATGAAGACAGATGGCTTATTGTTAACTATATGAGAACATTAAAAGAGTAAACTACTCATAAAATAATCTTAAAAGGGCCGAACCATTTGTTCGGCCCTTTTTTAGCTTTAATAAATGACATTTCGACAAATTCATGGAAATAATACGTAAATCATATAAGCTATATCTGAAAATGTATAACAGTTACTAACATAATGTGCCCCACCTTTGTACAGTAACAAAAAAAGCGAGTACAATGAAAAAAATATTAATACTAGGATCACTACTGGCAATATTTATTCTTTACAACTGTAAAAACAAAGAAACACAACCTGAAGAAATAAATAGGCCTGAAAAAACAAATGATATTGTTTTAAAAGAAATAGACCCTACTGTTCAGGTTAGTCCTTTTAAGGAAGTTGAAAAAAGTGAATCTAAAGTAGTATCGCCAACAACGACTACAACAGAGATTAGTAAATCCAGTCCAACACCTGTAAAAGTTGAAAGCTCGTCTAAAACTGTTACAGACCCCGTAGTTAAAAAAGAAACTGAAGAGGTAACCAACATCCCTGCTGAAACAAAAACTGAACCTATAATTAACACACCTGTTGAAACAAAAACGGAACCCATAGTAATAGAAACACCAAAACCTGTTGATTCTAATGATTGGAAAGTTCCATCAAAATATGTAACTATGAAAAACCCAATACCTGCTAATCAAGATGCATACATAGGAAAATCATTATATGATAAACATTGTAAATCATGCCATGGTAAGGAAGGTTATGGTGATGGATCGAAAGCTGCTGATTTGAAAGGTGATCTTGGAGATTTTTCTTCCATAAAATTCCAAAAACAATCGGATGGCGAATTATTCTATAAAACTACATTTGGAAGAGATGATATGCCAGAATTCAGTAAAAAAATGCCAGAAGATGAAGACAGATGGTTAATAGTTAACTATATGAGAACATTAAAAGAGTAATTTTATTTATCTAATTTGAAAAAAACCGAGCGTAATTGCTCGGTTTTTTATT
>BS_KBA_SWE02_21mDRAFT_10000275_pt1 | contig 18655 bp, 13 predicted proteins | sample BalSeasSWE02_21m_FD_9196 | JGI IMG/M metagenome (IMG submission 9196)
CCCCTGCCGCAGCCAATTCCCCCATGATGGCGCTGACACCTCCCGCACGGTCAAGGTCTTCCACGTGGTCCGTCCCTGCAGGGCTCAATTTGCAGAGGTGGGGGGTCTTTGCACTAATCGCGTTCAACCGTTCAAGGTCCAGGGTCACACCAGCCTCCAGAGCGATTGCCCAGAGATGCAGAACGGTATTGGTTGAACATCCCAGTGCCATATCCACCGTCATGGCATTGGTGAAAGCATCCCCCGTCATAATCCGGTCCGGCGTCAGTCCTTCTTTTATGAGCCCCATGATTCTCATGCCGGTCCTCTTTGCCAGTCTGATGCGGGCAGCCATTACGGCAGGAATCGTGCCATTCCCCGGAAGAGCCATGCCGAGGGCTTCCGTCAGGCAGTTCATGGAATTGGCGGTAAACATGCCGGCACAGGAACCGCATGTGGGACAGGCCGCATCTTCCATGGCAGACAGCATCTCGGGAGACATCCGCCCGGCATGGACCGCCCCGACAGCCTCGAATACCGTGGCCAGGTCGATCATGCTGTCGTTCGATTTGTCCGGATGGCGACCGGCAAGCATGGGGCCGCCACTCACAACAATAGCAGGCAGATTCAGTCTCGCTGCCGCCATCAGCATGCCCGGCACAATCTTGTCGCAGTTCGGGACCAGGACCAATCCATCAAAGGCGTGGGCCATGGCCATTATCTCTATGGAATCAGCAATCAATTCACGGCTCGCTAATGAATACTTCATGCCTTCATGATTCATGGCAATACCGTCGCAGACCCCTATGGTTCCAAAGACCATGGGAGTGCCGCCCGCCATGTAAATGCCCGCCCTGACCGCCTCCACAATTCTGTCCAGATGGATATGTCCTGGAATAATCTCGTTCCTGGAACTGGCAATGCCAATCATCGGTCTCTGAATTTCTTCGTCCGTATACCCCATCGCCTTGAACAGGGATCTGTGCGGTGCACGGTCGATCCCCTTTTTAATCGCGTCACTTTTCATTTTCATCTCACTCCCTTTCGCTTACACTTCGGTTCTTTTTTGTATAGGCCACCAGTCCACCCGCATCTATGATACTCCTCATAAAATCGGGAATGGGCTTTGCGGAGAGAACCTGTCCATTCCTTGCCCCCATGATCTTTCCGGAAGCTATATCCACTTGGATAGGATCGGCTTCTTCGAAAAGATCTCCCGCTTCGGGCGATTCAAGAATAGGCAGACCTATATTAAAGGCATTTCTGTAAAAAATGCGGGCAAAACTTTTGGCAATAACGACTCCGATGCCTGCAAACTTGATCGCCAGCGGAGCATGTTCTCTTGAGGATCCGGAACCAAAATTGTTCCCCGCTACGATAATGTCCCCCGGGTGAACCTTTTCAGAAAATCCGGGTCTTGCATCGGCAAAACAATGTTTTGCCAGTTCATCCTTGTCTGAAACATTGAGGAATCTGGCCGGGATAATAACGTCCGTATCCACATTGTCTCCAAATTTCCATACCCTTCCTCCATATTCCATGAGCACTATTATCCTCCTGAACAGATTTCCATATTCTATTCATTCTGATGATCCTGTTCTAACAGCATATCCTGTTGATCCCGTCTACGTTCATGTGCCGTAACCCGGTTCTGTTCACAATTCCGAAGGCCCCGCAATCCTGCCAAAAACGGCCGAGGCCGCCGCAACGGCCGGGCTGGCTAAGTACACCTCGCTTTCCGCATGCCCCATTCGGCCCACAAAGTTTCTATTGGAAGTGGAAAGGGCTTTTTCTCCCCTGGCCAGAACTCCCATATGCCCCCCCAGGCACGGACCACAGGTGGGAGGTCCTATCACAGCCCCGGAATCAAGGAGGGTTTCAACGATGCCTCTCTTAATCGCTTCCTTATACACGGCTGGAGATCCCGGAATAACAATCAATCGGACTCCACGGCACACCGATTTTCCCTTCAGCAGATCGGCTGCAATTTGAAGATCTTCCAGACGACCGTTCGTACACGACCCTATAAAGACCTGATCCAGGGCCACCCGTTCCACCTGAGATATGGGGTTCACATTGTTCGGGTTGGAAGGACAGGCGATCTGGGGCTCCATATCATCCACGTTGATAGGAACAATTCGCTCGTATCCGGCATTAGGATCGCTGAAAAAATAGACGCCTTCCTTTTCTGTCCGGTTTTCGAGATATTTTTTGGTAATCTCGTCTGGCTCAAATATCCCACTTTTTGCCCCGGCTTCCACCGCCATGTTGGCCATGGTGAGCCTGTCCGACATGGACAAGTGAGGAATCAACGGCCCAGAAAATTCAAGGGTCTTATATACCTGGGTTCCGATCAAACCCAGAGTAAAGAGAATCAGATCCTTTCCCCCCACCCACGGTCCCAGGCGGCCGTCATACACCAGCTTTATGGTTTCGGGAACCTTCAGCCAGACGGTCCCCGTGGCCATAATGACGCCCAGGTCGGTACTGCCGACCCCTGCCGAAAAGGCGCCCAGTGCCCCGTATGTGCAGGTATGGCTGTCTGCTCCGATCACCACATCTCCGGGAACCACCAGCCCTTTTTCGGGAAGGATGACATGCTCGATGCCGCTATCGCCAAGATCAAAATAGTGCGTGACCCGGTGTTCCAAGGCAAATTCTTTCATAACCTTGGCCTGTTCGGCCGAAGGGATATCTTTATTGGGAACAAAATGATCTTGAACAAGGGCAACCTTATGGCGATCAAAAACCGTTTTTACCCCCAGCTCGTTAAAGACATTGATGGCAAGGGGCGCCGTAATATCATTGGCCAGGGCAAGATCCACCTTGACCTGCACCATTTCCCCGGGTCGAACCAGATCTACCCCCGCATGAGAAGCCAGGATCTTTTCCGTAATAGTCATTGCATGCATAAATAAATATCCTCTTTTCTTCAATCCCCTGTCACCGAGTTCCTTTGATCCGGAGAAAGCGTGGGATTATTTTTCATATATTCAAGTCGGTTCAGGCCATTCACAAAGGCCTTGGCGCTGGCCGTGATAATATCCGGATCCGCCCCTTTGCCTAAGGCCACAAGACCGTTTTCTTTCAAACGAACCGTCACTTCCCCTTGGGCGTCCATCCCACCGCTGATGGCGTTGACGGAAAAACGGACCAGTTTTGAATTACTTCCGGCTAACTTGGCAATGGTATTAAAGGCCGCGTCAATAGGCCCCACGCCAAATCCGGCGCCCTGGGCTTCTTTATCCCTGATTTTCAGTTTCACCGTGGCTGTGGGGACCGCGACGGTACCGCTTACCACATTCAGGTAAGTCAGTTTATAAATATCAGACACCCTCAATATTTCTTCGGCGACCAGTACCTCGATGTCCTCATCAAGGATCTCCTTTCTCTTGTCCGCCAGCTCTTTGAATTTCCCAAAAAGCATGTTCAATTCGTCTTTAGACAGATCATACCCCAGATCAGCCAGTTTTTCCTTGAAGGCGTGTCTCCCTGAATGCTTCCCGATCACCAGCTTATTGCTGGAAAGACCAACCGTTTCGGGATTCATAATTTCGTACGTCATCGGATTTTTCAAGACGCCGTCCTGGTGAATGCCGGCCTCATGGGCAAAGGCGTTGGCCCCGACGATGGCCTTATTCGGCTGAACAACAATGCCGGTAATCATCGACACGAGTCTGCTGGAAGGATAGATTTCCCGGGCATTGACGGACGATTGGAGATGCATCAGGTTCATCCTGGTATACAGGGCCATCACCACCTCTTCAAGGGAAGTATTGCCCGCCCGCTCCCCGATACCGTTGACGGTGACTTCCGCCTGCCTCGCCCCTGCCCGTATTCCCGCAAGGGTATTTGCGGTGGCCAGACCCAGATCGTTGTGGCAGTGAATGCTCAGGACCGCTTTATGGATGTTGGTCGTGTGGGCCTTCACATAAGAAACCAGTTCATAGAACTCTTCGGGAACAGAGTATCCCACTGTATCCGGCAGGTTGATGGTAGAAGCCCCTGCTTCGATTACAGCCTCAAAGACCTTGCACAGAAAACCCCGGTCGCTCCTGGTTCCGTCTTCTGTCGAAAATTCAATGTTATCCGTTAAGGTCCTGGCATATTTTACTGCCTCCACCGCTTCCCGGATGACCTCGTCGCGGGTCATCTTCAATTTGTATTTCAGGTGGATGTCCGATGTGGCGATAAAGGTGTGGATTCTCGGTTTTGCCGCTTTCCGGATTGCTCCCCAGGCCTTATCGATATCGCCCTTTGCAGTCCTGGCAAGGGCGGCAACCTCCACATTTCGAATTTTTTCGGCTATCATCTGGACGGATTCAAAATCACCTGGCGAGGATGCCGGAAACCCGGCTTCCATCACATCCACCCCCAGTTTTTCCAACTGTATGGCCAGACGCATCTTTTCCGCGCTGTTCATGCTGGCGCCGGGAGACTGCTCGCCATCCCTGAGGGTCGTATCAAAAATAATCACTCGATCTTCCATAAAAGTATCTCCTTATATAGACCTTGTTGCGTAGTTGAGTAGTCGATTGGTTGAGTAGTTATTGTTTCTCCGATGGACGTCTTCTGCCACAACGTTGACCATCTGTTGAGAGTTGGATGTAAAATGCGTTGATTTTGCACGTTTATTTTCCAACTCAACCACTCAACCCATTTTCTTTTCACAACCTCCGGCTCCGGTCGGCCATAAGGGTACACCGCAGATTCCCGTTAAACCCGGCATCTGCGGCGCTGCTCACCTCTCGAATCTCTGTTTTTCTCATTTTCATAACTGTTTTCATCCGATATCCTTCAACAATTTATATTGTACACTGTCTACCAGTGCCTGCCAGCTGGCCTCGATAATGTTTTCCGATACACCGATCGTGGACCAGATATCGCGACTGTCTCTCGATTCAATTTGAACCCGTACCCGTGCAGAGGTGCCGTCGCTTCCGTCAATCACGCGCACTTTAAAGTCCACCAGGCCCATTTCTTCGATGCGAGGATAAAACTTCATCAGTGCCTTTCTTAAGGCATTATCCAAAGCACTCACAGGACCGTCCCCTTCCGCCGCGGTAATCTCATAATCGTTTCCCACACGGATCTTGATGGTAGCCTGAGAAAGGCTTTCATTGGAGAGATCTTTTTCCGTGGTTACCCTGAAAGACTCAAGACGGAAAGGTTCGAGAAACTGCCCCGTCACTTTTTTCATCAAAAGCTCCAGGGAACCTTCAGCCGCGTCGAACTCATATCCCTGATCCTCCAATTTCTTGACTTCCTGAACAATTTTTTCGCTGTCATAGCCATTACCGCCAAGGCTGATACCCATTTCGCCGGCCTTGAAATCGATGTTGCTTCTTCCGGAAAGATCGGAAACCAGGACGCGACGTCGATTGCCGACACGATTGGGTGGAATATGTTCGTAGGCTTCCGGCAGTTTCATGACTGCGCTCACATGAACGCCGCCCTTATGGGCAAACGCGCTCTTCCCCACAAAAGGCCGTTGATTCAACGGAGGGACATTGGCTACCTCACTGACAAAACGCGACAGGTCGGTCAACTGTTTCATCCTGTCTTCCTCAATACACGAATACCCCATTTTGAGCTGAAGATTGCCGATAACGGACGTAAGGTCTGCATTTCCGCACCGTTCCCCATAGCCGTTAATGGTCCCCTGCACCATTCTGACGCCGCATTGAACCGCGACAAGGGAATTGGCAACGGCCAACCCGCAATCATTATGGACATGGATTCCCAAGGGGAGACTCACTTTCGATCGCACCTCCGTGATGATTTTACGGATGTCATCCGGCATGGTCCCGCCATTGGTATCGCACAACACCAGGACATCAGCGCCTCCCTCTTCGGCGGCCTTGAGGGTTTTCAGAGCGTATTGGGCATTTTTCTTGTATCCATCAAAGAAATGTTCCGCGTCATAGATCACTTTCCGATCCATCCGTTTCATATAGAAAACGGTGTCTTCAATCATTGCCAGATTTTCTTCCAGCGCGACTCGAAGGATGTGTGAGGCGTGCACATCCCAACTCTTCCCGAACACGGTCACCACTTCCACTTCGGTCATGAGGAGCGCTTTAAGGTTTTCATCCATTTCAGGCGTAACGTTAGCCCTTCGGGTACTGCCAAAAGCCGTGAGTTTTGAATTCTGAAAGGATAAACTTCGCGCCATCTCAAAAAATCGTGCGTCTTTCGGGTTTGAGCCGGGCCACCCGCCTTCTATATAATGAATACCGAAAGAATCGAGTTTTTTTGCAACCTTCAGCTTGTCCTCCGCGGACAGGTTCACCTGTTCTCCCTGGGTCCCGTCACGAAGGGTCGTATCGTATAAAGTCACGTGCTTATTCATCGGTATTCTCCATTATTGAGCCAAAAAAAAACCGTTATCAGGAGGGCCTGATAACGGTTTTTCTATTCTTACTTCGAAACATTAGGTCATTATCAGGTCCGGAATTTTTGGTCTGACCACCAAAAGGCTAAGCAACAAGGATACAAGGACCCCTGTTGCGCAGATAATGACGATGATGTTATTTACTATAAAGTTCATGGAAAGACTCAAATCATTCGTTAATAGTTTCACACTGAAGTGTTCCTTTTAAATCCAATCGCATTTTGTGTCAAGCACTTTTTTCAGGTACCCGCCAACAAAGAAGAACTGCGGCCATCCGCAAGGATCTGCGTCATATTAAATGGGCAACTATTTTCCAACTTCTCTAAACGTATTCAAATTCATTTTCCAATAGATGCCGGAAGGCTCAACAGAATTCGGATAATAATCCAGAACAAAGGCGTATTCTTTCCCGGAAAATGCCGCACACGAAATGGACAAGCTCAAATTGCTGCCAATATTTATGCAGTCAGACCCGAAAGTTTCATGAAATGATCCCAAATCCATCTTCCAATATATTCCTGAAAGATCTACCGGATTCGAAAAAAAGTCCAGAGTAAACCCGTAGCCACGCCCGGCATATTGGGCGCAGGAAACCGTAAGGTCCAGAGTGCTATCAATGTTGAGACAGAATCCCGAAAACTCATAGGCGCCCATATCTGGAGCAGAACCATAAGGGCGCTCATTACCTAAAAGATCCGTAGGCCATGAATAGGTTGCCGTTCCCGCATCAACGGCCGGACTCCCTGCTTTCATCATAAAATCGCCATAGGCGGAATTCACAAAAGTTTCTGTTGCAGAAGCCTCCAGGGAATGGGCGCCATAACCGAGTCCCTGCCATTGCTGAAAAGAAAACGACGTTCCTCCTGCTTCCCCGATCGCCCCTTGCGATGAAAGCAGGTTGTAGTCGCTGCTGATCGCCAGTTCACGTGTGGTGCTTGTTGACGAAAAACACGGAACCGTGCCCTCGGTATAAATGATGTTATTATAAAAGAAATTCCGGTTCGCGCCATAATTGAGTCCGATCCCATAGTAGCCACTGCTGGGCATAACAATCGTATTGTGATAGACATGGTTGTCATTTGAGGGAACAGCCCCATCCTGCTGGAAGAATGCAATTCCCCGGTTTTTATTGTTATAAAGGAGATTATTGATAAAAACCGAAGCGGTCACCCCGTCGCAGTTGATACCCGTTGCTCCATTATTATAGGAAATATTCCCCTCTATAACCGCATAGGAGATAGTTCCATCTCCCCCGGAATTGATGTCGCCATTCATATGAAGGCCGATTGCGGAATTGTCATGGAGAACGTTTCTTCTCACCACAACATAGTCGGAACTATCTGCCACATAGATACCTATAGCTCCACCATAGGCTTCATTCTCTTCAAAAAGGATATGATCACTCAAAGAACAGAACAGATTGGCATGCCCTGCCCCCGAAACGGTGTTGTTCCGGAGAATGACCCCTTCGGAATGGGTGACCCGTATCCCCCGGCTGTTTTCATCATTTGAAGCCCGAACGGTCAGATTCTCAATGATAATATAGTCGGCAAAATAGATCTCAAACCCATTTCTTCCGGAATAGCCTGTCAGATCCACAATGGCGCCCGAGCCGTTACCCAGAAACGTAATCGGTTTTCCCGCCTCACCGGACGTTGCAATGCTGATCTGCTTAGTCACATAATGGGTGCCAGGGTTAATCAATACGGTATCCCCCGCCTGGACCCGGCTGACCGCCTGAGAAATAGTTTTCCACGGATATCCTGCCGAACCATCGTTTGCGTCATCCCCATTCACATCCACATAATAGAGTTGAGGGCTGGCGTTGAAAGCCGAGGCTACTGCGCTGAAAACAGGAGGAACAGGTAAAATGCTAAACCCCTGGATATACAACCCAAGAACCGAAATCATCAGTAAGACACCAGCCACGAGCAATCTTCTCAGGTTCTTCTCATACGGCTTTTCTCGTATTCGCATTTCATAACCCCCAACCAATCAACCCAATGCCAGTTTTACAATGTTCATATTTATTAAAAGTAGCCATCATTCCTCATGGAATCAACAACAAAAGCCCTACCTACCTCTACAATCTTCCAAAACCATTGACAATCGTACCGATATTTTTTACTACCTCATAAACAAAAAAGGAATCCACTATGAAGCGCATGAAGGACATGAAAATATTACTCATATACCCCTATTGCCTTGAAGACAGACTCAGCGATGAAGACGTCAGAGTCCTTCCCATCGGGATCTTCTACATCGGCGCCATGTTAAAGGAAAACGACTATGATGTGGAGATACTGAACTGGTACGACATCAACAAAAACCCCGAAAAGATTACACAAACCCTTCAAAAGGAAAAACCGGACATCATCGGCTTTTCCGTACTTCATGCCAATCGATGGGGCGCCATTGAAATCGCCCAAACTGCCAAAAAAATTAGTCCTGGAGTAAAAATCGTATTTGGAGGTATCGGCCCCACCTTCCTTTGGAAACATCTTCTTACCCACTTCAAAGAGATCGACTATTGCGTGTTGGGAGAAGGAGAATATGCCTTTCTGGATCTGGTGAAGAACATCGAAAATAAGGAGGAGACATCCCTAATGAACCTGAAAGGAATCGCTTTCAGGCGGGGAAATACGATTCAAAGAACGGAACAGGACCTGCCCATCGAGCCCTTGGACAAACTACCAAACCCGGCAAAGTATTTCATGTATCAGCACGTAACGGCAACCAGGGGTTGTCCCGGGAAATGCACCTTTTGCGGGTCCCCACAATTCTGGGGGCAACGAGTCCGTTTTCACTCCTCAGACTATTTCGTTCATCAACTGGAACTTCTGTATGCCAAAGGTGTCCGTTTCTTCTATTTTTCTGATGACACCTTCATGATCAAAAAAGACCGCGTCCTGGAAATCTGCAGAAAAATCCTTGAAAAAAAACTTCCTATCTCCTGGGCAGCCATTTCCCGCGTGGATCTGGTCAATGAAGAGATCCTTTACTGGATGAGAAAGGCGGGATGCACACAGATCAGCTATGGGGTTGAAAGCGGGTCGGAAAAGATACGAAACCTGCTAAACAAAAACATAAGAAAAGAGCAGATCAAGAAGGCCTTTGACCTGACCACGAAATATGGGATCCTCGCCAGGGCCTATTTCATCTACGGTTCACCGGGAGAAAACTGGTCTACCATTCAGGATACCATCGACCTGATTAAAGAAATTAAGCCACTGGGCGCTATCTTCTATATCCTGGATCTTTTTCCAGGAACCGCTTTGTACAGGGATTATCAGAAACGCTCGGGCCTGTCAGACGAAATCTGGATGAAACGGATCGAGGATATCATGTATTTTGAAACAGATCCTCAGCTATCCAAAGAACAGATCCTGGCCTTTGGAGAGAAACTGCGGACGAAATTTCATCAAATGCTTCCGGGTTTTGTGGATTCCATTGAGTTGGTTAAAAAAGACGACCTTTCAGAATACCATGCCGATTTTCTTTCCAGGCTTGCCATGACCTTCAGCCACGGGGATTACGCTAGGGTTGAAGAAATCCGGGACAAACAAGCAATCGCCGAAAAACTGTACAGAAAATCCCTTGAATACAACCCCAATGAACGTGCCTACTTAGGGTTGGGAATTATCCTGCAACAAAAAAGAGCCTTTCAGAAATCAATCGGGATTCTTAAAGAAGGTGTAGAACGTTTCCCGCAAAACGACCAACTGCAAATCTGCGCAGGGATAAGCCACATGAACCTGGGCGAATTTTCAAACGCCCTGATCTGTTTTTCGAAGGTGGAACCGTCTGAAACGATTCAGAACTATAGGTTGGAATGCTGTCGTCAAATGAAATGACCTTTTTGGTTCCGGTCTCTTTGGGTCAGTATTAGCGATCAGGTTTAGCTTTTGTATTATTATTTTGACGAAACCATTTAAATCCTATAAATTCACAGCAATGAAACAACATTGAGATTGGAGCTTGGTCTATGCCGGCCGCGGGAATAAGACAAAACAACCTGAACAGATTTGTCATACTCGCGGGTGACATTTTACTGATCCTGCTTGCAACGCAAATTGCATCCTGGTTACGGTTCGGTACATCCTACAGCATTTTCATCACAAATACAGGTGCAAGTTTTTTCACAATGCTCCTGTATATGACCATGCTGTACATCTTCGATCTCTATCATCGCAATTATTCGACGCCTTCCGCTAAAAATGCCATCCGTACAGCTGTAGCCGTAGGTTCCGCCGGCATTGTTCTGGTTATCCTGTTTTACTCCCTTCCACACTGGGAATATGGTCGAGGCATATTCCTGATACAAATCATCCTGGTCTGGTGTTTTGTTTTCGGATGGAGAGCCCTTTTCTTTTCTGTCTTTCCGACAAAACCATTTAAAGAAGAGATCTTGATCCTTGGAGCAGGCAGCTCTGGAAAAACCATTATGGAGCTATTGGAAAACCCCAATTCACCATATCAGGCCGTGGGGTTTCTTGATGATGATCCCCAAAAAGAAGGAACTGGAATTGCATCCCTGCCGGTTATCGGAAGCATTGATAAATTGCAGCAAATTGCGGAAGCGAAAGGAATCAAAACCGCGATCCTTGCCATTACCCAGGAACGCTCCAAGCAACTGATAAGAAAAATATTAAATGCAAGGCTGAACGGCCTGGTAGTATTGGACATGCCCTCCGTATTTGAAGATCTTACAGGAGCAGTCCCGGTTGAACATATCAGAGATGACTGGCTTGTTTTTGCAGACGGTTTCAACCTGATATCCAAGCAATATGTTCAGAGGACAAAACGCCTTTTTGACGTGGTTATTTCCGCTCTTCTTTTCCTCGTTACCTCGCCGGTATTCGCCATCACGGCCCTCGCCATCAAACTGGGGTCGTCGGGGCCCGTCTTTTTTGGACAGACACGGGTGGGGAAAGGTGGAAAGAACTTCGTTTTATGGAAATTCCGGTCCATGAAAAAAGATGCCGAAAAGGACGGGGCAGCATGGGCAAAAAAAAAGGACCCGAGGATCACCGCCGTAGGGCGCATCATCCGGGTCCTCAGAATAGATGAGCTCCCTCAAATATTCAGTGTCTTCAGAGGAGACATGAGCCTCATAGGCCCAAGGCCGGAACGCCCTGAATTCGTTCAAGGCCTGGAGATTGAAATTCCCTATTACGGCCTCCGTCACTCCGTCAGGCCGGGAATCACAGGATGGGCACAGGTAAATTACAGTTACGGCGCCTCCGTCGAAGATTCCTTAAGAAAGCTGGAATTCGATATCTTTTACATCAAAAACATGTCCTTGATATTAGACGCAAAAATAGCTCTGAAAACGATTGGAGTTGTACTTTTTGGACAGGGCGCACGATAAATCCACATTTCTGCCGACATCCGTTTGGATGAAGATTCCAGATGACATCATTCTTCATCAAGAGCTTCCAAATCAGCAAGGTCGTTTTTCTTTTGTGTACGTTGAATAACTCGAACAGATCTTTGAAGTCTCGCTGAACTCCCATGAAGTTGTCTCCGAAAATAATCCACCGCTTCCACCCGCTCTTTGGGCGTTCTGCTCAGCCAGTAAGCCAAATCATCTTTGATGGAAGAAGAATCTTTCAAACTGCGTTTTGTGACAATTTTCTGGATCATTGATTATATTCGCTTTCATTTCCATTGGGATACTTCGACGGCTAACACCTATTCCTCTTCACCAAGCCCGGTCCTATATGGGACACCGTGTGAAAATTTTCTTTCTCCATTTCCGGATACTCTTCAAGCAATTCCCACTCCGATACACCACTCGAAAGAGCACAAGTATCTGCTCCACTGTCATGGACTAAACCGTTGCCCAATCCTCGACTTTTAATTTGCCAACCCGACCAAATTCTTTTACATTATGAGTGACAACAGTTAGCTTGTTTGCCATTGCAATCGACGCGATCTGAGCATCTCTTTCACTGATCACCAAACCTTTTCCTTCAAGTTGTACCCGTATAACTGCATATTCCCCAGCCGCTGCTTCATCAAAAGAATATAGGCACAGTAAAGACGATATCTTATCAATCTTCAATCGCCTTTCTTTCTTTTTCATAGGAGATTTTTCTATTCCGTACAATATTTCAGCCAGAGTAACGGTTGAAAGGGCTAAACTTGACGGAGAGTGTTTCTTAATGCGGTCGATAACTATCTTGTCACCACGCATCCAATAACTGATAATATTCGTATCGAGCAGATACATATCTCCCCTGGTTAATCCAGACTAAAGTTTTTTGATTGCAGCGCTTCAGGTGTTTTGAAATCCTGATCCGAAGTGAAAGCATCCCAGAAATCCTCCGGCCACCTGCTTCTTTCAAGCGGTTCAAGGATTACCTTATCACCCTTTTTGCTGATTTTTACTTCACTTCCCTTAAAACGAAACTCTTTGGGTAACCTAACCGCTTGCGACCGACCGTTTTGAAATATTTTTGCTATTAATTCCATAAACTACCCCCTTGCATGATATCGGTATAGATCAGTATATATCATCTATTATGAAAGTCAACCATGATTCTATCTCCTTGAGAAATTCAAATGCCTGAATTCTTAAAGATTATAACAACAAAAAACAGTGACGTCCGCGTAATCCGCGCCAAAAATATCTTTGCGGTCTTAGCGTCTTGCGGCTTACCCAGCCTGCCCCGTTAAACCTGCTGTTTCCCTTATTTAACCGGGGTTAAATCCTTCGCCTGTCTCTATTACTTCATCTTCTTGACATTTAGAATATGTGACTGTATATAGTTACATTATGACCAGACGCGAAAAACTGTTGGCGCGCGCCGTGAACAACCCTAATGACCTATCTTTCGATGAATTTCAGACGCTTTTACGGCAAGCTGGATGGACATTCGATCACCAGAAAGGCAGTCACCAGGTTTGGTATTCCCCAAAACGCAGCCGCCTACCTATACAAAAAGCCAAAAACGGAAAGGCGAAGGGTTATCAAGTGGAACAATTCCTGGCGCAATATGAGGAGACTGAAAATGAGAAGGCTTGATCCATTCGATGGATACACCTTAAATGTTTTTTTGGACGATGACGGCGAATACCTTGCGCATTTTGTTGAGATGCCCCACGTGTCCGCATTTGCAGATACTCCCGAAGAGGCGCTAAGGGAACTTCGGATTGCCTGGGAGGGCGTGAAGGAAAGTTACCAAAAGCACGGAGAACCCATTCCTGTTGCACCCGCAAGGAAGGAGTACAGCGGACAATTCAATGTGCGAATTGATCGGCGGTTGCACCGCGCCCTTGCCATGGAAGCCGCGAAAGCCGGAGTGTCTTTAAATGCTATTGTCTCCCAGAAGCTGGCCAACAACGCGTCAACTTAACAGCGCCGCTGAATGAGTCATGGCGCGTGGCATGTGACCCATTTCATTTTTTTTCGCAAAGCGATCACTCTTTTTTCCCGCGAGTGCGTGCCCCGTTAAACGCGTAGCCTGTTTATCTGGGGGCCGAGGGGAAAAATATCTGTGTCTGTCTGTGTGGGTCTGAGGCAAAAAAATCTCTGCCTTCAAGGTTCCTTGACCAGACGAAACCCAAGATTCGCAAAATATTTGGCTGGCTCAGCGCCTCCTCGATTTCCCGAACGGCATGCCTTTGCATAGCTATTCCATCCGCCACCGCGAAAGACCCTTAGCTTGCCGGAGGAAGGCCCTTTCGGGTCTGTAAGCACGCCACCTGAGTAAGGACCGAACCAATCCTGACACCATTCCCAGACATTGCCATACATGCCTGTGAGACCCCACTCATTGGGGGAAAATTCTTTCATTGAAACGGGCTTTTCCCGATACAATCCCTTCTCGCATCCATCTAAAGGATAATGGCCGCAATAGTTGGCATGTGCCGTAGACAGGCATTCCCCAAAAGAAAACGGTGTCTTTGTGCCGGCCCTGCACGCGTATTCCCACTCTGCTTCCGTGGGCAACCGGTAGACGTCCGTTTTCTCAAGGTCGTTCAGTTTTTCAATAAACACTTGTGTTTCATTCCACGATACCTGTTCCACAGGGCAATCGCCGCCACAATTTTTGAAAAACGAGGGATCGGCACCCATAAGAGCTTTCCATTGACCCTGAGAAACTTCCGTTTCCTGCATATAGAATCCCTTCGTTAGAACCACCCTGTGGGGTGCCGCTCCGTTCGTTTGATTTTGTCCATCAGAAAGCAAACCCATTTCAAAAGTGCCAGGGGAAATAAGAACAAATTTCATGCCTAATCGGTTGGTGAATTTTTTGGCGGGGGACGCTTCAACACGCACTACATCGTCGTTTTTCTTTTCTGTTCCAACAGGCAAATCCTTCACGCTCGGATCAGCAGAATCATCGACGTTTTTTCCCGTTCTCGCCGTTTTATCCGAAACAGTTTTCTTAGGGGATAATTCCTCTATTCTTTTCGGGATAACCTTGACTATGTAAGAAAGTCCACTTTCACCCTTTGCCTTATCTATAGAGGCAACCGCGAATTCATACTGCCTGCCGCTCACCAATCCCGATATGGTTTTTGAATAAGTCTGATTGCCTGTGACCGTCCCACCCATTAGTGTTCTGGCGCCGTTCTTCACCTCATACACGTTAAAGCCAGTGATCGTTTTCAAGGTAATCTCAGGGGGGGCATCCCATGACAATGAGACTGTTCCATCTCCAGGAATAGCCTGGACATTAAAGGGAGGAACTGTATTCCCAAAATATCCCCAGATATAATTGGTCAGGGTTTGCCAGTCACCGCAAAAGCCATAGATCCCACTGACCCCATCCACAGTTTCCCGCATGAGTTCCCATATCTTCTTCTCATTAGGGAACGGCCATAGATTTTCATCCGTTACCTTATCCCACCCAGGTTCTCCATAGAGCGTTCCTGACACCCCGATTTTCTTTAGAATCTCCGGACCGCATCTCTCTCCATCCTGACCGGCCGAGGCGAGAGGTGAATCCTGTTCGATCCGCACAGGGTATTTCAGGCCGTTTTGAAGAGGATCATAGTCCGTTGAGCCGGAGCCCCAACAGAAAAACATGCCTTTCAGTTTCGCCAAACCCTTGTTTCGATCAGCAAGGACACATTGACCTGCCTGATAGTGATTGTTGTTAGCAGTCTGGTTCGCTCTAAGCCCGACATTTCCTACGTCTCGAAGAATGCTGTCCGCTACAGTAAGGGTTCCTCCCTTTTTGCCATAAAATCCGTCCTGGGATTTGTTAAACGCCTTGATGCCCAACAGATTTGATGCAATGACATTGGTATTCGACTTCAGAACAAAGGCGCTCAAAGTAGGTTCTCCTGGGACCGTAACATCTAAGGCGATACTATCTTTGACAACATTTTGCCCTTTCCCTTCACTTCCGGAAATGTAATAGGGAAGCTGAATGTCCTTGATCGATATGCAGCCATCAACGACATTTCCGTTTGCACCATATTGATCCCCAACCCAGAATCCCCCCGATTCACCGCTCAAGGGTTTGGCATAGTGCTCAATTCTATCTGAATCAATGCTGATACAATTTTGATAAATGGTTTGGTCGCAGGCATAGGCTCTAAAGTTGAATATCTGTTGGGCATCATTGTAATCGTGCCGGACCAGGCACCTGCGAAAGATATTTTTTTCCCCGTTCCAGGAGATCAGCATATACCGCCCAGATCCCCAGGCAATGCATTCTTCCATCAGATTATAGGAACTCTTGGACCGATCATTGTAATCCGAATTCCCAAACCCCATGCAATGGTTGTTTCCTTTGAGTCCGTGAGCCAGAAAGCCACATCGGATAAATTTGGTGTGATGCATGTTGTACACGTGATGTGCTGCACCATTTTTCATGAAGCGGTTATCAAAAACAAAACCCCGAAATTCCATAAATCCATGGGGCTTGCCCGTGTCAATGTGAATATGGGGTAATTTGACGCCCCAGTCGGTTTCAGCCCGAACCCTGGTGTAACCATCCGCGCCATCAGGCGGCATGTGATCGGCATCCGAGATGGTCATACCTTCCATCTGGCGCCAGTCCCCGTTCACAATAATCAACTCATCGTTGGGGGACATGGTCGCCATGGCCTGCCAGAGTGTCCGATACCCGGTTGCCCTGGTCGTGCCGTCACACGACCCTTTGTTCCCTGGATTACACCAGATCACTGCTGCAAGAACAGCAGAAGGGATTGTCAAAAATACAAACACTCCAAAAAAGCATGCAAACATTAAGCGATGTTTCATGAGTTAATCCTGAACCCCTGTTTTCGTGTTTGTAAGTCATTATGGATTGTAACATATTTCTTCACAATATGTGCCCATTTCCTATCACAACAAAAACAGGTTACACTCAAAATCAAATGGAATGCAGCAGCCCAATAATATTTCTGGTAGACAGGGATTTAACCAAGCGACTCTAATGATTTCAGAGCAGATGTTTTAAACCTTATCGTTACCACTCCCAGGCCGCCTTCTGATGCCATCATAAATGGGAGGATATTCTTCCACAATGCAGCACCAGTTTCGCTCCGATAGAGCCCGCTTTTTGCCGGCAGCCGCCAGCCGGGCTGCTAATGCCGGATCGTGTATGACCCGTTTGCAGCAACGAACCAGTTCCCGGTCATTTCCTGGTTCATAAAAAAGCCCATTGTCCAAACCCACCATCTCTTTCAATCCTCCAACCGCACTGCAGATCACCGGTTTTCCCAAGGCCATGGCTTCCAAGGGCTTAAGAGGCGTGGTCATTTCAGTAATCCGGGTCCTTTTTCGAGGATATACCACCATATCCATGAGGGCATAGTATTCCGGAACGGCATCAGGGGGCACTTTTCCAACGAAGATAACTCCTGCGCCTCCTGGTTTGGCGATCTGATTCCGAATGGCATTTTCCATTTCACCGCCACCGACAATCAGAAGAGCCACATTTTTTTCACGCTCGTAAATTGCTGCAAATGCCCGAATGAGATCATCGATTCCCTCGAAATCATAAAATGTACCCAGATACCCAATCACGGCCTTGCCGTTCAACCCCAGATTGCTTATAAGTTCCGGATTCTTGGGTTTTGATTCAAACTTGAGAGCATCCACGCCATTCGGTACTACGAAAACTTTTGATTCCGGAATTCCTCTGGCTATCAGATCATTTTTCATGGATCTCGAAATGGAAACAACTCTGTCCACACTGCGACAAATGAAAGTCTCCATCCACCTGATTGTTCGGTATTGAACCGAGGTGGACGAAAATTTGTTGCTGGCCACTGCCGCATCTTCCCAGAAAGCACGAATTTCATAAACAATGGGGATTTGAAATTTCCTTGCCGCCAGCAGACCGGGAAACGCGCACAGGATTGGGGAATGGGCATGAATGATATCCGGAGAAATTTTCCTGATGGCCCTACAAATGCTCCTATAGAACAGTATTTCTTCTTGAAACAACCTTGCCAATGGAATTTTTCGCATAAAGCATTTTTTCGGCCAGTTGGTTCTTAAGTGCGGTATGCCGTCAAACTCTTCCGTGTCTTTTTCGGTAGGGCCCTGCCGTACGGAGGTAATCACCCACGGATACATACCGATCTGTCTTTGATGGGTCACAATACTGCGGGACCGGATCGTATAACCTCCAATCAGAGGTATGCTGTCATTCATTACATGCAGGGTTTTCATTCTCTTTTCTTGCTTAGGAAGTTTCATCAACTATGGTAGAACTTTTCTTGAGTCATCATTATTGCGCAGGCAATCTGCCTGAAAGTTTAGGCGATTTTCAATAAAGAAAGCGTCGCAAATGGCGTTTCAGAGAACGTCCGATCCTTTCTCCCAATATCTTTTTCAGGTTGCGGTACAGGACTTTTTTCGCAAAAAAGTTAAAAAAAGTATCAGAGGCATTCATTAGAGTGAAGTAAAAATCATAAACAATCGGAAGATCCCCCTGCGGATTCAGGTTGATGTGGGAGCCCGAAACGACAAAATTTCCCTCTTTTAGTGCGCTGAAAAGCGTGTCTTTTTGAACACTGGGAAGGGGAACATGGATGAATGTTTTCATGTTCTGCCTGTTCCAGTGGAGATCCAACCCTGTATACCCAAAGATTTCCCCGTTGCGTGAGCGAACCGATCTCAAAAGAGACAGGCTTTTCGCATTGGGGGCGAACGACCCGTCTATTTTGGTATTCCAGACCTCGATTCCATTCACAAAATGTAGCAGATCGTGTGGAACAACGTAACCGTTCCTTTTTGGGTGGGCAATAACGTTTAGCCCGCCGTTTTTATGCACTTGTTCTGCTATTTCGCTCAGTTTTTTTTTCGGA